>Ga0196977_1000455_pt1 | contig 21452 bp, 14 predicted proteins | sample S3v_1013CmetaG_FD_148634 | JGI IMG/M metagenome (GOLD analysis project Ga0196977, IMG submission 148634) | Soil microbial communities from Anza Borrego desert, Southern California, United States - S3+v_10-13C | ecosystem: Environmental > Terrestrial > Soil > Desert | place: USA: California...
GGTCGCCGTTCGAGGGATCAAATGGTCCCGCTGTTTGCGTGTCAGAATCGAGAACGATTGCCTCGCCTGTGCCGTCACCTTTGACAGTAAAGATTCCCGGACCACCAGTCGCAATCAGCGCTGCGCCTTGCGAAGAGAAGCCGTCTGCGTTGGTTACGACAAATTCCGCTGGTCCCTCAGCCAAACCCTCGGGGACGATGAAGATCACTTCCTCCGGGCTCGCGTAAAAGATCCGTGCCGCCTGACTATTCACTTTCACGGTCGTTCCGGCGAGCGCGAAAGGCGGATTCGTCGAAATCCCCGTTTCTGTGCGAAATGCCAGCGCGGCGCCGCGGATAGTTGCGAGACTTCCGGGAGCGATCGTTGCCGGTTGCACCGGTTCGCTACCGAGCGCGGCGGCGTTTAAGACTGCGGCAACGCCAAATTGAGCACGCGGCGCGGGCAAAGCCAGATAGATCTCGCTGTTGTTGCCCAGATCGTTGTCAGCGACTGGTCCGGAGAGCAGTCGCGGAAAGCTGAACGCTATGACGCTGCCGTCGAAGTTCAGCGACGACACCACTTCGGCAGTTGCGCCTGAAGGCGCGTTCGTTATTTGCTGTGTTTGACCACTCGGAATGTCGTAGACGTAAAGCTCAACGCTTCCATCGCTCGCATTCGTAACTCTTCGGCGCGTCGCGAATGCAACGCGTTTTCCGTCGCTACTAATTGTCGGGTGCAAAGGAACGTCGACAGATCTCGTTCCGAGCTGTGTCAACTGACGAGTCGTGTTATCGCCTGCGTCGAAGAGAAAAACCTGCGTCTGGTTCTCTGCGCTTTCGGCCGAGTAGACCACACGCAAACCGTCGTTGCTCACGGCGCGGCGAGTAGCGATCGACAGTTTCGGAATGTCAGCACCGACGACGCGGCTCGTCCTGGTTTTCAGATCCAATAAAACGAGATCGGAGCCGCGTTGGTAGTACAGACGCGATCCGTCGCCGCTGATCTTTGGAGCACTCGCAGTTTTTTCGTTAGTGAATTGCGAGAAGGTCGCTTTTGCGACGTTGAAGAGGAGGAGATCTCCCCTCGACGTGAACGCCACGAGGGCCCCGTCGGTCGTGATCGAAGGCTGGAAATTTCCGTCGATAAGGCGTGTGGCGATCGAATCCGGCAGCGTGTTTGTAACCTGTCGTAAACCCGAACTCGTCCACACAAAGATCTCCGAATTACGATCGGCGTTCTCGCCAACCAGATCCTCTGTCGACGCAAATGCAACCACGCTGCCATCGGCCGACAACGCAGGCGAAACAACACGTGTCGCACCGATATCCTGAAACGCCGTTGCCGCACCGCTAACATCCGCATGCAGCGCCGCGCCTAGATTGGCACGGAGCGCATGAAACGACCCTGCAACACCGCCGGTAACAAAGTTCGCTGACGATTCAAAGACGAGCACTCGCCCGTCATCGCTCAACGACGGATTCAAACTAACCGCGTGCTCAGATGTATTAGTCACCCGCACGACAGTCGAACTGGTTTCCTGCGGAACAAGCGACACGCTGTCTGGCGGAACAGACCAAAAGTTATCTGGCGGAACAAACCGGCCGGTTCTCTGTGCACTAGACGAACTGGTCTTGTGGGGAAGAAAAAAGAAACACGCAACGAAAAGAAACGCGACAGTGAGGAAACATGCTTTGAGTCGAAGCATCGTGAGGTTGCTCCTTATTAAGTTTGGTCGCGGATTCTACACGCCGCAAACGAAACTGTCTACTGTGATATTTTAAGCGCCATGAAAGTCCTCATCAGCGGTTCCCACGGACTCGTCGGCAAAGCGCTTATCCGGTCGCTGGTCGAAGACGGCCAGGAAGTGGTCCGTCTCGTGCGCAGCGGCCACAAACTCGGCGCGCTCGATATTGAATGGCGTCCAAACCATGGCCGCATCGACGCGCAACACCTCGAAGGCTTCGACGCCGTAGTTCATCTCGCGGGCGAGAGCATTGCGAGCGGTCGTTGGACCGACGAAAAGAAACGCGCGATCCGCGAGAGCCGCGTGAAAGGAACATCCCTGCTGAGCGAAACGATCGCACAGTTATCGCGTCCGCCGTCTGTTTTTATTTCTGCTTCCGCCATTGGTTACTACGGCAATCGTGGTGATGAAGAGTTGACTGAAAAGAGTGGTCCAGGAGACGACTTTCTCGCATCGGTGTGCGTCCAGTGGGAAGACGCGACACGCGCGGCGAGTGAAAAGGGAATCAGAACTATACTCGCGCGGTTCGGAATCATTCTCGATCGCCACGGCGGCGCGCTCGCGAAAATGTTAACGCCGTTTCGCATGGGAATTGGCGGACGTGTCGGCGACGGCCGGCAGTGGATGAGCTGGATCGCGTTGGACGATGTTGTTAATGCGCTCAAGTTCCTGATGCTCGATTCCGCTGTGCATGGTCCAGTCAACATCGTAGCTCCGAATCCGGTAACCAACGCGGAATTCACTAAGATACTGGGCCGCGTGCTTTCGCGTCCGACCTTCTTTCCGGTGCCGGCGTTTGGCGCGCGCCTCGCTTTCGGCGAAGTCGCGGATGCGCTTTTACTTTCGAGTCAGAAAGTCGATCCCGCAGTTCTTGAAGAGCGAGGCTTTGCGCCGTACTGGCCCAGGCTGGAACCCGCGTTGCAACACCTGCTTCAGGTCCACAGGTGACACAGGTCAAAATAGGAAGGGCCGGATTCCTGGAGTCCGGCCCTTTCGTTTGTCTGCGGATTGCTAACGTGCCACAAGGGCCAGTAAGGCGATAATGAGACAGACTGAGAAGAACACTGCGCAGGTTAGGGCTAACACCTTACGAACACTTAGATGGATGTCCTGTTCTTCTTGTTGTGTTAGATGAAATACCTTGAGTCGCCAGTCACGAGCATACGGAGTACCGGGCGTGGCAAGAGCAAAGTACCAACAGATTGCCGTTATCAGAATTAGTATTACCCAAAACACGCACCAACCCTTATACCAATGCCGGCGGGACTAAGACCATACCAAACTCGCGGCTCCAAATCTCAGATTACGACACTACCTTCCCGGTTACATCTGGCCGTTTCTCACTCGTCCTTTTTTAATCGCACAATCGCTGAAATCGAAGCGTTGAAACGTTTTTCGCGAAATCGTCATTCAGGTTAAATGCTCCTGGAGAAACACGATGAAAAACATGATGGCAAGGCTAACCCCGGCCTTAGCAACGCTTGTTTGCCTCAGCTTGCTGACTCCTGTCTCACATACAGCGCTCGCACAAAACAACTCGAAGATCATGGTGGAAGTTGGCCAACCGAACATCTGGTCGTTGGGCCAGGCACATTATCTGCTCTCCAATATGCGCGAGCGCAGTCGGGAACTCGGCGTGAAGGTCCCGGTCCCCAAAGAATTGGATCCCAGTTCTGCCAATGGAACGCGGATTAATCTGTTACGAACATTGCTCGGAGCTGAAGCCGGCATCGATACGGTCGCCGGCCTTCAGAACTCGCTGCTCAGCCAGAGATTCGACGCGGATCTCTCTCGCTTCAACACTAACCAGGCAAGGCTGGATGCTCTGACGAGCCCTTACACGGACGCGGTACGCGAAGTCGCCAGTTTGAACGTCCAGTTAGCTGCTTTACCGGCCGACAAGCCCGAATTTGCCGAGCAGCGAAGGCAACTGATTGCTCAAATCGCAGCTAAGACTGCCGAGCGCGATGGCTTGAAAGCTGAAATGGACGTGCTGCGACAGCAGGTCAACGCTCCCACCGCGCCAACCGGATTCAAGGGATCTCTGCCTACGAATGGTCCTGCGGCTTTGCCCGACGATCTGAATACTTTGCTCGGCAAGTTCAATCAAAATGCTTCAACGCCGCAATTGAATGCTTCAACAACGCTCGAAAACTACATTCAAATGCAGTACGAAGTGATTGCCAAACAGCTGACTCTGCTGCGCGACGAAATTGGACCAGGTCAATGTCTGGTGTTTCTCGAAATGCCGATGTCGCTCTATACCGTGCCTAAAACGGACGACAATTACGTTGTGCGGCTTGAGTGGGACGTCAACAGGTTCTATAGCACACCAAAAGAAGAGCAGTGCACGTATGGTGGAGATCCCAAACACGAAGGCTGGCGTTACCGTGAAGCCGGATTTAGAGGGCAACCGGTAAACATCAATTCCGAGGATGCCCCTCTTCAGGACATTACTGATTACATTAGCGAACAAGCTGACGTAGGGTTCTTCATCGACAGTTCGGCGCGTGGCGTCAGGATTACAACCAAGATAACGAACGTTCCCTGGAACTTGGCGCTTGAGCAAATACTTAGACAGAGCGGCCTTGGAGTTGAAGCCAATAAGGGTGTTCTTTACATCGCCAGGCCCGAGGTCCTTCAGCAGATGCGGGAGGAGAAAGAGAAGCAGCAGGAACAGGAACAGCAGGAACGCAAGTTTCGGAAGCAGTCAGAGCCAGTGACCCTTGATAAGTTAGAGGGTTCTTTGCAGACGCCCAAAGCTTTCAATGATCGTGAAGAAGAGATCAAGTGTTGGGTGAAAGCAGACAAAAAGAAGTTTCGCGTAATCGATATTATTCCGCGTCAAAGCGCTTTGAATATCAACGATCAGCATGGCACGCAGAAAGGCCTGGCTTTAACTGCCAAATTCCTCACGTTGTTCGGGCTGGGCGGACAAGTCAGTTTTCAACGCCAGCGATCGCTCTACGAGCAATTCATTCAACAGGAAGTTTACGCCTCGGCTTACGGAAAGGGCGCAAGTGGTTTTGGCTGGACGTTTGGCCCACTTCCCGGCACTAAGCGACTTGCGCCGGGAGTCAGGACGACTTATGCGATTCTGTCGGTTCCGAGTGATGCGCTCGCAATGGAACTGAAGGTGGCGGCAAAAGCTTACAAGCGCGACGTTCCGCTCGATTCGCAGAAAGTGAAGACTCTCGAACTGAAGGACGAAGGATTCGGCGAGGGTACGTACCAACTTCTCATACCCAACGAACTCACGGACGGTTTTTGGGTAGATAGAGTCACTTATACGCCTGTTGAGAAAGGCAAGCAGTTCACAATGCTTATCGAGGGTAAATACTTTTCCCCTCTCACCGGGATTCTGATCAACGGCGTTCCAGCGTGACCCTGTGCCATTAACGGTGACGAACGTTAACAACGTAACACGCATTTTCGATATCGGCTTGCCCGAGGCGCCATCAATCGCTCGCGTTGTGAATACGACAACAGGTAAGCCGGAAGGATTGGGTAGCAAAGCGGCCGTCGTGACACTGCACGGGACGAATTTCCGTCACGTCACACGCGTACTATTTGGCAACAAGGAAGCGACGATTCTACAGGTCGATCCTCAGGTTATTCTCGTCAACGCACCAACCGGTGATGAAGGACCCGTGCAAATCCTGCTCGAGACGAACGTCAACTTAAGAGGTAAGAACATCTCAAACATCGCTGACTTCCGAACTCAAGGCAAAGCAATCTACACCTACACAAAGTGAAGGAGTGACTGTATGGCAAAGACTGAACCCAAACATCAGATCAATGTCGACCTGGCCAAGGTCTTTGAAATGGACAATGGTGGAAAAAAGCACTTTCTTACTGCACTTGGTTGGGGCGACGAGGTTGAAGTCCTGAACGCGGATGACGTGGAGAAAGGCAAGGCTACACGCATCGAAGTGAAAGCCACCAAATTCATCGAGCAGCCTAACACGTCGCCAAAGCCGCAGAACGTCACTGGTTTCATCATCCCTCCCAAAGGCACTAAGGCCAGCGACGTTATCGTGCGCATCGAAGACAGCACGGTCCTGAAGGTCGATTTCGTGGACGTGCAACAGGGCGATGGTTCAGTGATCATGACGCCAAAAGGAAAGACCATTCTTATCGACGGCGGCGACAACCAACTGTTTGCCCGTTACCTGGCAGGACGTTTCAATCGCTTCAACCGGACCTCCGTCGCGAAACCGCGCGAAATTGAGTGCATCATCGTCACGCATGGAGATGCGGATCACTTTGCCGGTCTCGTTAAGATTCATGATTCTGAAACTGTTGGTGAGGCGAACGATTGGAGACGTCTTGTGATCAGTCCTCAGCGTGTTTATCACAATGGTCTCGTCAAACGTCCTTCCAAAGACGAAAACGGTGAGCGAATCCCTGATGAAAAACTGCTTGGCGCAACGAAGCAGGTGAGCCAGGGCTCAAAGAAGTTTCGCGTAATCACGGGTCTCGAAGAAAGCCTCCTCAAGCCGGGTTTGGACAAGCAGATGAACAAGCCATTCAAAGACTGGCGAAATGCTCTGAATGAATACAACAAGCGCCGAAACGAGAAGATTCAGTTCAGAAGACTCGAGAAGGGAATGGACGACGCGTTTGATTTTGTCACCAACGACGAACCAGACGTTAAGTTTGAGGTCTTAGGTCCGATCATGACAAAGGCAGGAGGTGTCACTGGATTGAAGTTCCTCGGCGATCCACCGCGAGGACCACGTCTGGGCCATGAAGTACTGGACATCGAGGAAAACGGCTTCAAAGGCATGTCGGCGTCACATACCATCAACGGGCACTCGATCATCTTCCGGCTAACCTACGGCGGTTTTCGCTTCCTGTTCACGGGTGATCTCAACGACGAGTCAGGACGAAGTCTCGCCCGTGCTCACCGTGAGGGTGATCTAAATCTGGAAGCGGAAGTATTCAAGGTCCCACATCACGGCTCGGCCGATTTCTCGGGTGGATTTCTCCAGGCAGTGGCGCCGATCGTGTCGGTCGTTTCATCAGGCGATGAGAGTGCGCGAAAAGAATTTATCCATCCGCGAGCGACAATCATGGGTGCGCTGGGTAAGTTTTCGCGGGTTGAAGAGCCATTGATCTTCGTTACTGAATTAGTGGCGTTTTTTGAGATGGTTGGCGCGACGAGTGTCGAGTGTCACAAGCTTGATAAAGCCGGCGTGGCGATCATCAAAGACGGCGCCGCAGTGGAGATCAAGAAAAACAAACGATCGTTCTTCGCCTTCAAACGTTCGAACTTTGGATTAGTCAAAATACGAACCGACGGAAAGCGGATGCTCGTTTACACGAATAGTGGACAGACAAAACTCAAAGAGGCCTATGCGTATGAAATAAAGGACGGTAAGCCCGTCCCGGTATCAGTACGCCAGGTTTGAGCAGATCTCTCGAAGCCGTTCTAGCGCAATACGTCGAACACTTCGAGCGCGTACTTCACATTCCCAAACGGCGCTGAAACTTGCACGCCCTGAATCTCGTCGCGAACTTCCATCAGCGACTCGCGTGCGATCTTCAGGCCCTCATCACGTCCGGCTTCTTTACTGATCGTCGAGGCGTCGCGCATGCGCTCCATGATGGATGGCGTTACACGCACGCCCGGGACTTCGTTGTGTAGGAACTCGGCGTTGCGATAGGAGACGAGCGGCCAGATGCCCGCGATGATCGGGATGCGCACGTGTTGAATGCGCTTCAGGAAGTCGCGCAACTGCTCTGTATCAAACACCGGCTGCGTGATCGCATACTGCGCGCCCGCTTCCACTTTCCACTCGAATCGCTTGATCTCTTCCTCGAGATTGATCGCACCCGGATTAACACCAACGCCAATGCAGAACGACGTCGGTTCGCCGATCGGATTGTTTCCGAGATCGAGACCGTGGTTCAGCTTGTTGATCATGTTGGTCAAGCCGATTGAATCGATATCGAAAACGGCGGTGGCGTCAGGATATGGACCCATCTTTGGCGGATCGCCCGTGATCACGAGGATGTTGTGCAGCCCAAGCGCCGCCGCGCCGAGCAAGTCTGACATCATGCCCAACAGATTTCGATCGCGACAGCAGTAGTGCAGCACTGTTTCTATACCGATCTGTTGTTCGACCAGCACGGCCGTCGCCAGCGCACTCATACGGGATTGCGCACGCGCGCCGTCAGGAATGTTCACGCCGTCCACGCCCGCATCCTTCAGCAAACGAATCGAATCAAGCGTCTTCTTCGCGTCGACACCTTTCGGCGGCAGCACTTCTACCGAAGTCACGAACTCGCCCTGCGCGATCTTTCTGCCCCACGCGGATCGTTCCTCCGGCGGCACGACCTTGATATCGGGCGGTGTAATCTCGACCACCTGCGCGGTCGCGCCGGAAAATGCTGAACGCTGCGCGCGCGGAGACGCCGCGCGAACGGAGTCGGAGATCAGTTTGATATGCGCCGGTGTCGTGCCACAACAACCGCCGATAAACTTCGCACCCGATTGAATAAAACGCTTCGCAAACTTCGACATGTACTCGGGCGAGCACATGTAAAACTGTCGCCCCTGTACGTCGCGCGGCAGTCCGGCGTTCGGTTGTGCTGAGAGTTTCTTCTTCGTGACTGCGCGCATCTTTTCGAGCGCGCTGAGAATGATCGCCGGTCCAACGCCGCAGTTAAGACCAATGACATCGGCGCCCCAACTATCGAGTCGCTCCGTGAAGAGCTCGGGCGTGGTGCCAAAGAGCGTGTTGCCGTCAGTCATGATCGTCATCTGCGCGACGATCGGCAGATCGCAGAGCTCACGAATCGCCCCGATGGCCTGGCGAATTTCGGAAACGTCCGAGAAAGTTTCGAGACAGAAGAGATCGACGCCGCCTTCGAGTAGTCCGGCAGCCTGGGCCTTGAACAGCTCTTTCGCTTCGTGGAACGAAGTCGGACCATAAGGTTCAATGCGCAGACCGAGTGGTCCAATCGCGCCGGCAACGTAAGCTCGATCGCCTGCTGCTTCGCGGGCGATGCGCGCGGCGAGCACGTTGATCTCGTGCATGTTGGCTTCGAGTCCGTACTGCTGGAGCTTGTTTGCGGTGGCGCCAAACGTGTTGGTCTCGACGATGTCGGCGCCGGCGCGGATGTATTCGGTGTGAATCTCGCGGACCAGGTCGGGATTACTGAGATTCAGCTCGTCGTAGCAACGATTGATGTAGACGCCCTTGGCGTAGAGCATCGTGCCCATAGCGCCGTCTACCACGTGAATGCGGTCGGTCTCGAGAAGTTCGCGGAATGGCTGCATGGCTAAATTAAATCCGGCAAGAGTGCCTGGCAATGAAAAAAGCCCCGGTGCTAAACAACCGAGACTTCAAAATCGGTTTTGAAGTTTTTTCGGGTTTGCCAACCTTGTTGGTCCAACCCGTGCTGTTTAGCTGGTTATTTTACGTGGCCGCAAGTCGCCTTAACTCACCACGTTTGTCATCGCTGCTTATACGCTCCGCGCGCCGCGCCTGTCAAGCAAGAGATCTGCACGCCGAGTGTCTTGTTTTTACTGTCACACTGACTCCACCCTTCAGATCGACCGATCTTAACGAACCAATTAAGTACAGCATTTTCAAGAACTTACAAGCAAAAAATGCGTAAAATAGGGCAACGGATTGAGAGTTCGCAGCCATCAGAGTCCCGGTCGTTCGTTACGGCTGCTGCGGTAGGCGAGTCCAGGAGCAAAGCTGTACGGCTAGCTGGTAGGAACGTCCGTTAAGCAACCCAAACAGTGCAGCCCCCGATGAGTCTGGATGAACTGAAGGCTGAGATGTGTGCCCTTATGTTCAACGTAACCATGGAGATTTTACTGAATGAATGTTCCCCGCAAGTTGCCCCTGCTTCGCTCGTTGATATTTGCACCATTAGCCATTTTTTCGTTCTTTGTTTTCACTAACGTCACCGGCATCTTGTTCAGTCGTGTGATGGCCCCAGTGGCCGTGGCGAGTTCGCCTGCGCTGCCTGCGATACCGGCGGACATACCGACGTCCGGCAACAAAGAGTTGGACCAGATCATATTCGACACTGCTCAACGTGAAGGACTCGATCCGCGATTCGTTCACGCCGTCATTTGGCAGGAATCGAAATACGTCGTTGACGCACATTCGCATGCGGGTGCGCAGGGACTGATGCAGTTGATGCCGGCAACTGCGGAGCGATTCGGTTGTGAGAATCGGAACGATCCAAAGGACAACATTGAAGCCGGTACGAAGTACCTGCACTGGTTGTTGAAACGGTTCGACGGAAACGTTGAGCTCGCGCTCGCGGGTTACAACGCCGGCGAAGGTTCGGTTGATAAGTACAACGGCATCCCGCCGTACAACGAAACGCGCAACTACGTAAAGATCATCTCACAGCGTTATGGCAAGACCTTCCATCCGGTCGTAGATTCTTCCGACGCTGACTAATCTCCATTCCACCTGATCTGTGTTATCCGTGGTTCTTGACCGCTCCTGGCGGCTCTTGACCGGGGATAACACAGATGCTTGAATGCTCACGGTCTTCCGTTCTAAAAACAAAGTTCTAAAACTAGCCTTATCTCCTGAACAGAGGAATTCTATGAGCACAGCGCAAGACGCGGCTGTTGATGCTACGCCCGCCAGCAACCGTAGTTTCTTCGGTCACCCGATCGGCCTCTCAACTCTTTTCTTCACTGAGTTTTGGGAACGCTTCTCTTACTACGGCATTCGTCCTCTGCTAATCCTGTTCATGGCCGCCGCCGTCTACGATGGCGGCTTTGGCATTGAACGAACACAAGCGTCAGCAATCGTCGGTATCTATGCGGCGAGCGTGTATCTCGCTTCACTGCCGGGTGGTTGGGTTGCGGATCGTTTGCTGGGTTTGCGACGCGCAATCATGTTGGGCGCGGTCCTGATCTCGCTGGGCCATATATCAATCGGTACCTCCGCGTTCATGGAGGCCAAAGCCCCGTTCTTTTTGGGATTAATCTTTATCGTTCTGGGCACGGGCTTACTCAAACCAAACATCTCCGCAATCGTGGGCGATCTTTATCCGGAAGGTGGCGCGCGGCGCGACGCGGGGTTCTCGATCTTCTACGTTGGAATCAATAGCGGCGCGGTTGCTGGACAGCTCCTGACCGGTTTCCTCGGCGAGAAGATTGGTTGGCACTGGGGTTTCGGTATCGCGGGTGTGGGTATGCTGGCGGGCGTAGCGTGGTTTGCGCTGCGTTCGCGCGCTACTCTCGGTAACCTGGGAACGGAAATCTCGCGAGACCCCGATCCCGTCAAGCAGGCGCGACAAGAGAAAATCATCAAGTTGGCGCTCGCCGGCGGTCTCGGACTGTTGGCCCTGGTCTTTATTCTTGCTGCGAGCGGCGTGTTCCAACTCAATCCCCACGCCATCGGCAAAAATATGACGTATGTGCTGGTGGGTATGGCTATCCTCTACTTCGCCTATGTTTTTGCGTTCGGTAAGTTGAACAGTGAAGAGAAGAAGCGCATCGTAGTAATCGCGATCCTCTTTCTTTTCGCTTCCATCTTTTGGGCTGGTTTCGAGCAGGCGCCTACGTCCCTCAATCTCTTTGCCCGCGACTTTACCGACCGTAGTGTATTGGGCTACGAGATTCCCGCGATCTGGTTTCAGGTTGCCAACTCGATCTTCGTGGTCCTGCTCGCGCCTCTGTTCGCCGCATTGTGGCTTCGCCTGGGCAAACGTGACGCGAATCCTTCAAGCACAATAAAGTTTTCACTCGGATTGCTATTCGGCGGACTTGGCTTCGCGGTGATGATCCCGGCGGCGTACGCGGTGCTCAATAGCGGCGGAGCGTTGAAAGTGTCGCCGATGTGGCTTGTCGTTAGTTATTTGATACAAACGGTCGGTGAGTTGTTGTTAAGTCCGGTTGGTCTATCCACGATGACAAAACTCTCACCGCGCAAATACGTGGGCCAGATGATGGGTATCTGGTTTTTGGCTACGTCAGTGGGGAACCTGATTGCCGGACTGGTCGGCGGCAATGTCGATCCCGAGAAGTTGGACCAGATGCCGGTCCTGTTCATTGGCACTACTGCGGCGCTCGGCGGGGCCGCGATTCTTTTAGCTATCCTGAGTCCGCTGATTAAGAGGTTGATACCTAACGAAGACAAACTCGTAGGAGAGTAAACTTGGTCAAACGTTCATTCATTTACTTGGCGCTCGGTTTGATTGTTGCCAGCGCTGTTGCCGCACAGTCGCAACAAAAGCTTCTTACTATCGACGACATTTTCGATCCGGTTAAGCGTGTCAATTTCAACGGCGCCACGCCACAAATCCGCTGGCTCAAAGATGGTCAGCACTATCTATTGACGAACGAACCTGGGCGACGCGATGTGCCGCGTTTGCAGAAGGTGAATGCGGCGACCGGTGAAGCGGTGGCGTTTTTCGATGCAGCGAAAATGCAGGCTGCCTTCGCGGCGTTGCCGGGAATCAGCGCGGAGAACGCGCGCCAGCTCTCGAATCGCGGTAACTACAACATGAACCCGGCGGAAACCGCGGTGCTGATCAACTGGTCCAACGATCTGTTCTATTACGAGTTTGGCAGCGATCGCGCGGTTCGACTCACGAGCACTCCCGAAGAAGAAGTCGGCGAAGGTTTCAGTCCTGACGGACGGATGGTCACCTTCGTACGCGACAACAACCTCTATGTTGAAGATCTAAGTATGCAGCGGCGCGAGCGCGCGTTGACGAGCGATGGCAGCGCGAAGATCTTGAACGGCCGGTTGGATTGGGTTTACCAGGAAGAGTTGTACGGGCGCGGAAACTTCGGTGCGTACTGGTGGAGTCCCGATTCAACGACGATCGCGTTTCTGCGTTTCGACGAAACGCCGGTGCCGGAGTTCACAGTCGTCGATCATATTCCGTTGTACCAAAACGTCGAGGTCACTTCTTATCCGAAAGCCGGCGCTCCGAATCCGATCGTGAAGTTGGGAATTGTTAACGCCGTCGGTGGTGGTATCCGTTGGGTCGACACGTTCAAATATCAACCGGAGGATCTGCTCATCTCGCGTGTGGCCTGGACACCCGACAGCAAGAAAGTCGTTTACCAGGCGCAGAATCGCGAGCAAACATATTTGGATGTGAACTTCGCTGACGCGCGCGACGGCAAGTCAAATAACATCATTCGCGAGACGTCCAAGGCCTGGGTTGCGATAAACGAAAATCCAATTTGGTTGAAAGATGGCTCGTTTATTTGGGCCAGCGAGCGCAGTGGCTGGGAACATTTGTATCGTTACTCCGCAGACGGAAAGCTGTTGCGGCAGATCACGGACGGCAAATGGGAAGTGCGTTCGATCGAAGGCGTAGATGAAGAAAATGGTTTCATCTACTTCACTGCGACCGAACACAGTCACATCGCGACAGATGGTTATCGCGTGAAACTGGACGGCACCGGCTTGCAGCGTCTCACGCTGATTGAGGGTTCCCATCGCGTCGATCTCAGTCCGGCGAACAACTACTTCATCGACGTCTGGAGCGATCTCAACACGCCGTCGCAAACGCGACTCTTCGATACGAACGGAAAGCTCGTACGCGTCCTTGCGGAAAACAAAGTCGACGCGCTCAAGCAGTACAAACTCGGCCCGGCGGATCTGTTGCAGGTCAAAACACGCGACGGCTTCGTCATGGAAGCGATGATGATCAAGCCGCCGGATTTCGATCCGCGCAAGAAATATCCGGTGATGAGTTTTACTTACAGTGGACCACACGCACCGCAGGTGCGAAATGCCTGGGGTTCGACCACATACATGTGGCACCAGTTGCTGGCGCAAAAGGGTTACATCATCTGGGTTTGCGACAACCGCACGGCGAGTGGCAAAGGTGTCGAGTCGACGTGGCCGGTTTACAAAAACTTTGGCGAACTCGAGTTGCGCGATCTCGAAGATGGTCTGACGTGGTTGAAGAGCCAGGCTTATGTTGACGGCTCGCGAATCGGGATTTGGGGCTGGAGTTACGGCGGCTTTATGACGAGCTACGCGCTGACGCACAGCAAGTCGTTTAAGATCGGAATCGCGGGTGGCACTGTGGCCGACTGGCGTGACTACGATAGCATTTACACCGAGCGCTACATGGGAACGCCGCAGAACAATCCTGAAGGTTACAAGAAGAGTTCACCGCTGCACGCGGCGAAGGATCTGCACGGGAAGTTGATGCTGATTCACGGCGCGATTGACGACAACGTGCACATGCAAAATACGATTCAGTTCGTCTACGAATTGCAGAAAGCAGGGAAGCAGTTTGAATTGATGCTGTATCCGAAATCGCGCCACGGCGTGACGGATCCGTTGTTGTTGAAGCACATGCGGCAGATGATGACGGAGTTCATCGTGGAAAACCTGTAAGTTGGAGGTATTCACATGCGGCTGGCGTTTGTAGCGATTGTTTTGCTCGTAAGCTCATCGCCGAGCGTGGCGCAGGATACCATCAGGACATCTGTCGAAGAAGTTCGCATTCCCATCATCGCCAAAGATTCGAACGGCCGTTTCGATCCGACCGTCGAGTTGAACGATCTGCTGGTGCGTGACAACGGGATCGCGCAATCGCTGAAAAGCGTGTATCGCGTGCCCGCGAGTGTGCTGCTGTTGCTCGAAACGGGCGAAGAGTTGAACCGGGCGAAGAACGTGCGGCTCACGCGTGAAGTGGCCGCCGCGCTGATTTCGGATTTGAAGCCGGACGACCGGATTGCTGTGATGCAGGTGAACAACCGCGTGGAGCTGTTGCAGCCGTGGACCAGCACGCGGGCAGACGCGATCAAGTCGTTGAATCAACTGCTGCCGGCCAAGCGAAGTGCTTTGGAAGCAGGACTGCTGGCTGCGGTGGAGCAGTTTCCTAACATTCAATATGGCAACAGTCACCTGGTCCTGATCTCCGACGGCGTTGATACCAAGGGTGAACAGCCTGACCTCACCGACGCATACCGATCGTTGATCGCGGCAAACGTTACGCTGCATGTGATCAGCTACGCTTCGCTCGGAGCGAAAGTGTCACCGCCCGAGCCCACGCGTCCCCGAGTGAAGAGCGCCGTCGCGCCGGAGTTGATCGAGGCCACACCCCGCACCCAACGCAGGGCAGATCCGACACCTGATCTCAAATCACACATGAAGAATAAGGGCGGCTTCGTGCTCGATATCGATCTGTTGTTCGGGCGCAAAGGCATCAAGCCGGCACTGGCCGAACGTTCGGAGGAGTTTTATGCGTTGGCAGAAGAGACTGGGGGAAACCTTTGGCTACCCGGCTCAGCTGAAGAGATGGTTCGCGAGGCTCGGGAAGTCGCGCGCCATATCGATGCGCAGTATGTGATGAGTTACCGGCCAAAGCCGCCGCTTGCCTCATCCGGACCGACTGAATATCGCCGCATCGAAGTCATCTCCAGACGCGTCGGTCTAACCGTCAAATCGCGACGAGGCTACGTCGTTCGCCCCGGCTAACTACCCGACTAACCGTTTGATCGACAGTCGTGCGTGAGAAACAAAGTGCTTGTCAGTGTTGGACCACATTGGGCCACCGTACGTACGCAAATAGATGCAAGATTTTTCTTGACACCCAAAGCCGATCTCTCTAGACTCTGCCTCCGATTCGACGGTCGGCTTTCACCATCTCCCTAAAACTCTGACCTTCGACTTAACTGTCCTTGCCACCAGCACACAGTCGTTAAGCGAAGTCTTTCACCACGAGCTGCGAAGGAACGATGAGAAGTATTATCCTGACACTTGCAATCCTGTTGACGACCACTCAGGTACTCGCGCAGCAACAACAAACTTGTCATAACGACCGACCGCAAGCGGGGAATTGTGGACAGTCATTAGGCCTCCCGCCGGAAACTGGTCCTAACCTGTTGCTACATCGTGTTCATGGAACGCAGATAGGTTCTCTGGTCCGATGAAACTTGTTCAACATCTAAACCGGACGCTCCGCGCGATTAACTTCAGCGCAAAGGCCTGTAAGGTTCTGCTGTACGATCAAGCGTTCTTCGCCAGCATACAGGACGGGCAGCTTCGCGATCGTCATAAGAACTATCTGCCCTGGTTCACGTACCCGGCGATTGAGGCGCTGAACAATTGGGATTTGTCGGATAAACGCGTCTTCGAATACGGCTCGGGATTCTCAACGCTGTTCTGGGCGTCCCGAGCCAAAGAGGTGGTGAGCGTCGAACACGATCGCGCGTGGTATGAAAAGATTGCCGGGCTCGCGCCGAAAAACGTGCGGCTTATCCTTGCGCCTATAGAAAAGGATGAACCCAACCCTAACCCCTCCCCTGAGACACTCGAACAGTGCAACACATACGCGGAAGCTATCGACGGCCGCTTCAACATCATCGTGGTCGATGGGTACGCACGATACCGCGTCCGCTATTTATGTGCTCAGGCAGCCTTGCCGCACCTCGACCCCAACGGCTTCATCATTCTGGATAACTCCGACTGGCTACCGGCAAGCGCGCTGATGTTGCGCCGTGCGGGACTGATCGAAGTAGACCTCAGTGGTCCAGTGCCGGGCAACAATCACTATCAAACGACTTCCTTCTTCTTCTCCAGAGAAATCAACTTCAAACCCGCAGCGTCACGCCAACCTAAATTGCCCGTCGGCGGCCGCCCCGACAACTGGGAAAAGAAACTCGAAGCAGAATTGCTTAAGGAAGAGGCGAGCTCACCCCGCGCTGCGATAAACAGCTAAGAGTTTCGGGTCTCACGCCGGGCAAAAGCCCCAAAGAGGATCGACTTACTCGCCGAACTCCCGCGCGGTGGCACGCGGCTTGCCGCTTGGACCACCGGCAGCTTTGCCTCGACCTCTATGTGCCCCGCTCCTCAAGGAGACTTCATGATGTCCACCGCCCTTGCGCCCATCGCGCCCATTGCGCCCATTGCGCCCATCGCGCCCGACCCCGATCCCCAATTACCGCTGCTTTCAGACGAAGTTGTCGGCTATCCACAGACGGAAGTTCAGCGGGAACTCCAAACGCATCTCAAGACTGAGGTCGATCGCGTTATCAACTGCATCAACGAACCGGAGATCCGCGACGTCTCGCAAACTGTGCTGAGCGAGATGCTCCGTTTTTTCGACTGGCTCGCCCGGATCGAAAACAATCTGCACAAGCTGGACACGCTTCAGGAGAGCCTTTCGCTGCTCGAAGTACTCGAGTTTGAAGCACGCTCCCTGGTCGATTTCATCGAGTCGAGAGCTATCAAAGTAGCCGCCGGCAACGAGCGCCTGCACGAAGTGCTCGACGGCATAACCTACGGAATAACCCACGATTTACGGCGCATTTTCGAGCGGGAACTGGTCCGCGGCGTCACCGAACACTCCACGCCGATCGTTTACGGAAAGATTCTTCATGCGCACGGTCTATTGACCAATTGCTTCCAGCAATCGACCATCACGCTACTTCAGGTCTTCGACCAATCGCTCAACGCCGCTTCACTCTTCAACGACGTCGAATCCCGCCTCAAACACTCACTGGTCCTATGCAAAGATTTGTCGTCGCTGATGCGTTTTGTGCGGCTTTCCCAAGCCAATTCCGATCCCGACGTGTTGCGAACCGTGGTCGATCGCATCCTTGAATTTAGAGACGGCAGCATGCATTACCTGATGTACAAAGACTGGCGTGGTTACGAGAGTCTGGCGCTGGAAGTCATCACCGCAATCGAGAACAACCTCGATCCGAAGCCGCTTTTGCACCGTTTTCTGACCTACCTCGAACTGTTATATGGCCACGTAAAGATGCGGGCGGTGTTAGCGGAGAACTTCCCCTATTCCGGAGGCAGCGAAGAGGAATAAAGACACCGGAACAAGGCAAAGTGCCACAGAGTGCCGTAAAGTGCCGTAAAGTGTTAGCCGCGAAGTAGCATTATTTGGTATTCCGCGTCTACTTACGTTGGCAGCGGGGACAATAATAAGTAGAGCGTCCGCCGTGAACGATTCTTTTAATCAAGGACCCGCAATTTACGCATGGCTCGCCCTCACGCTCGTACACGCGCCAGAAGCGTTCAGTCGTACCGAAGTAACTGCCATTACCATCAGCGATATCGATCTGCAACGTTGAGCCTGCGTCGATCGCTTCGCGCAACACCTGGCGAATCGCCTGGTATAACTTGCGCGCGCGTGGTTTTGACAAGCGGTTCGCAGCTTTCAGCGGGTGGACGCCCGCGAGAAACAGCGCTTCGACGGCGTAGATATTGCCGAGTCCGAGCACGCGCGTTTGGTCCAACAACAATTGTTTCAAACTCCGGCGCGAACGCGAAAGCGTTTCGAGAAAATATTCTTCGGTAAACTCTTCGGAGAGTGGTTCAGGCGCGAGCGTCGTGAGCTCTTTGGGCAAGCGCTGCACGTTTGTGATGAGCCGCATGCGGCCAAACTGACGCATGTCGCAAAAGACCAGACGCCGTTCGTCGTCGAGATAGAAAACGACGTGCGCGTAAGGCGGCAGTGATTCGTCAGTTGTCAGTGAAACAAACTTTCCCGTCATGCGCAGGTGAGTTGCGAGCATCCCTCCGGCTGCGAGTTCGAAGAGGATGTACTTGCCGCGGCGTCCGACACCGGTGATCACAGCGTCGCGCAGTTGACGCGCGAACGCCGCGCGCGAAAGCTCAGGGGCCGTACGTTTAAGATTAAGCTCGGCGGCGAGGATGCGCCGTCCGGTGACGAAGGGCCGCAGCGCCCGAACAACATGTTCGACTTCGGGAAGTTCAGGCATAGATCATTGTCGATTTCCGATTTCCGATTTCCGATTTCCAATTGCCAATCTAAGGCGGGCCGTAGTGAACTGTAAATCGGCAATCGGCAATCGGCAATCGACAATTGACAATCACTTCACCAGTTCCTGTGCGGCGTCAAGAAACGTGTTCATCTTCTCGAGCGACGTGGCCTCTGAATACAAGCGCAGGACCGGCTCGGTTCCCGACTGTCGAAACAGCAGCCACGACTCGTCGTCGAAGGTCAGCTTTGCGCCGTCCGTGGTTTCAACTTTCGTTACGTGAAACGAAGCGAAGTTCTCTGGAGGACTTTGCGAGAGTTGCGCGACGAGTTCCAGGCCGCGGCTGACGGGCATGTGCAGATCGCGCCGGCCAAAGTGAAACTCACCAAACTCACGATGCAAATCCGCCAGCATCTCAGAAGGCGGTTTACCCGCGCTGACGATCGCTTCGAGAAATAGCAGGGAATTGAGAACGCCGTCGCGTTCGGGGATGTGGCCTTTGACGCCGATGCCGCCCGACTCCTCCGCGCCGAGCAGAATGTCTTCCTTCAACATCAGGTCGGCGATGTACTTGAAACCGATCGGAGTCTCGTAAATCTTGAGGCCCATCGCATGCGCGATACGCTTGGTCAACACCGATTGCGAAATCGTAACGACCACCGAGCCGGTCATCTTTCGCACGCGTGCGAGGTGCAACAGCAGCAACGGCACGACGTCGTGCATCGTCATCGTGCGGCCGCGTTCGTCGACCGCGCCGACGCGATCGGCATCGCCGTCCGTCGCCAGACCAACCAATGCTTTCGTTTCGACGACGCGCTGCTTCAACTGCCCGAGGTTCTGATCGATCGGTTCCGGATTGACACCGCCAAACAGCGGATCGCGGTAGTCGCGAATCGTTTCGATCGCCAAGGTACCGCCACTTAGAAAACTCTCAACCCAACGTCCAGCCGAGCCGTGCATCGGATCGACGATCACCTGGCCCGTCGCGCTCTTTAGTTTTTCGAGATCGATGTACGAAGCGATTTGCTCGCGATAACGAGCGGTCGGAGCTTCGAGCAGTCCGTGGCCATCGTCAGTAACTGTCGCCTTTTTCGGCGCGGTCGCATCGACGAGCTGTTCGACAGCGCGAGTCGTTTCCGGCGGCGCGCTTCCGCCAAACGGTGCTTTGATCTTGAACCCGTTGAAGTTTGCGGGATTGTGCGACGCCGTGATCATTACACCGCCGGTCGCGCCGAGATCTTTCACAACCCACGAGATCAGCGGCGTTGGCTGTGCCTCTCCGAACAGCGCGATTTTGAATCCGTTGCCGGCCATCACTTCGGCCGTACGCGCCGCAAAATTCTCGGATAAATACCGGCGATCGAAACCGATCACGACGAACGGCTTTGTTCCAGCTCCAGCTTCGCGCGTTAAAAAATCGGCATACGCCTGCGCCACGCGTTCGACGTTCACAAACGTAAACTCACGCGCGATGATCGCGCGCCAGCCGTCCGTGCCAAACTTTATCTGCACCGGCGAATCGCTCAATCGGTTCGACCTCCGGTGCCTCCGGTAATTGCGCCTCCGGTGATTGTGTAATCGGTCAACGAGGTCTTGTCGCCGAGTACGCTGCCTGGTCCAACCACAGCCGAGCGTCCGATGTGACAACCACGACCGGCGATCGCGCCGACGATCGTCGCCGTCGTACTAATACGTGTGTGTGGCCAGATGACCGAGTTTTCGACTCGCGCGCGTTCCTCCACAAAACAACCGGGACCGAGTACGGAATTGATGATCTGCGCACCGGGTTTGATCTGGCAGTCGTCGCCGATCATTGAATGGTCGTCGATTTCCGCGACGGTGGCGGAGTCAAATTGGCCACGCCGTTCTTTCACATGAATTCGAGTCACGCGATTCGCGAGCAGATCGGCATGCGCCTGGAGATAACGCTCCGGCGTGCCGATGTCGATCCAGTACGTACGCGGCGGGATGTGCGCATAAAACGGCTCTTTGCGTTTCAGCAGATCCGGAAACAGTCCGTATTCAAACGAATAGTTCTCACCCGCAGGCAAAAAGTCGAGCACTTTCGGTTCGAGAATGTACGTGCCGGCGTTGATCGTGTTGCACGTGATCTCGTCGGCTTTTGGTTTTTCGAGAAAACGGCTGATCGCGCCGTCTTTTTCGGTTTCGACGAGGCCGTAGCTCTGCGGGTTTTCGACCGGAGTCAGCACGATTGTTGCTGTCGCTTTGCGTTCGTTGTGTTCGCGAATGACCGCTTTGAGATCGAGATCCGTCAGGATGTCGCCGTTGAAAACGACCGTTGGTTCGCGAATCAGATCTTCGGCGAATTTGTAGGCTCCGGCAGTTCCCATCGGCTGCGGCTCGACGGTGTACTTCAGTTTTACGCCGAAGTCCGAGCCGTCGCCGAGCAGTTGTTCGATCTTGTTTGGCTGATAAGAAAGCGAAAGCGTGATATCGACGATGCCCGCGCGCCGCAGCGTATCGATCTGGTAGAGCAAAAACGGTCGATTACAAATGGGAACGATTGGTTTGGGTGTGTAAACGGTTAACGGGCGAAGGCGCGTACCTTTACCCCCGGCCAGAATGAGTGCTTGCATGCTTTATGAATAGCGAAAGAAAGTCTAATATCGGAGCAAGTCTAACATAAGGGAGTTTGAAATGCCGGAACTGAACGAAGCGGTAATTATCAGCGCGGCGCGCACGCCGGTGGGGAAATTTCTCGGTTCGCTGAAAGGGTTTTCAGCGCCGCAACTGGGCGCGATCGCGGTGCGCGAAGCCGTAAAGCGCGCGGGTGTGAAGCCGGAAGACGTCGACGAAGTCATTATGGGCTGTGTGATCCAGGCGGGCCTGGGCCAGAATCCCGCGCGCCAAGCGGCGCTCAAGGGCGGACTGCCGAATACGGTCTCCGCGGTGACAGTAAACAAGGTCTGCGGCTCCGGTTTGAAAGCCGTGATGATGGCGGCGCAAGGCGTTCGACTGGGCGACACCGAGATCGTCGTCGCGGGCGGCATGGAGTCGATGAGT
>Ga0196977_1000456_pt1 | contig 21448 bp, 16 predicted proteins | sample S3v_1013CmetaG_FD_148634 | JGI IMG/M metagenome (GOLD analysis project Ga0196977, IMG submission 148634) | Soil microbial communities from Anza Borrego desert, Southern California, United States - S3+v_10-13C | ecosystem: Environmental > Terrestrial > Soil > Desert | place: USA: California...
AGGCGTATCGGCTTCGTCGGATACGCCTGCGCAAACACGGTGGGCGCGGGCGCGAACACCGCCAATGCGGCGATCGTGCAGGCAAGTTCAGGCAGTACTTTCATCGTTTCCTCCCTTTGGTGAGCGCTTATGCGGGCTCGAGGCCCGTCTCGCGCAAAACTTTCCTCGCGGCATCCGACCGCATGAACTCGAAGAACGCCTTGTTCCCTTCGCGCTGCGTCGAGCCGGTGAACACGGTCGCGCCATATACGATCGTCTGCCGGAGCTCCGGCGGCAACGGTCCGACGATCGTCACACCCGGAACCGGCAGGAGCTCGGCCGGCTGCTGCACGCCGATGTCGGCCTCACCCCGCACCAGCACCGGGCCGACCATCTCGCCGGGACGGGACTTGACGAGCTTCGCCGCAATCGCGTCCGCGATCCCGAGCTTCTCGCACGCCTGCACGAAATGAATGCCGCTCGCGCCGAGGGTGTAACAGACCGCCTTCGCCGCCAGCAGCGCTTCCTTGAGCTTCTGCGGCGAGCTGATGTCCGGCTTGGGCGCGCCCTCCTTCACCGCGACGACCGCGCTCGAATGCGCGAATGCGGCGCGGCTGCTGCCGATGAGCCGGCCCTGCTCGATCAGCGGCCCCGAGAATTCCTCGGGCCCGACGAACACGTCGGCTGGGATGCCGCTGCTGATCTTTTTCGCGAGCTCCGGTCCGGCTCCGTAAGTGATGTCCACCTTGAATCCGTGCTCGCGCTCGAACTCCGGCACGAGCTCGATCAGCGCCTCTTTACAGGACATGGTGCAGATCACCACGAGTTTCCCGCGCTGCGGCCCGGCTGATTCGCTCATCCACCCTCCTCGTCATGTCATCGCGAGCCGGCAGCGGCAGCCGGCGTGGCGATCTCCAATGTCATCGCGAGCCGGCAGCAGCAGCCGGCGTGGCGATCTCCAATGTCATCGCGAGCCGGACGGCGTCAGCCGGCGTGGCGATCTCCAATGTCATCGCGAGCCGGACAGCGGTAGCCGGCGTGGCGATCTCGAAGCGTTCGCAAACATTCGTAAAGACGCGCATCTTCGCCTTCGATACCGCAGCGGCGCAAGTTTCTCGAACGGCGCCGATGGTTTACTCTCCGCCTAGTCGTCTTTTCGTCTTTTCTATACGGGAAATCCAATGAGCCACGAAGCCCACGACCACCACCACGACGGCCGCCGCGTAGAAGACTTCCGCCTCATCACGGGCGCCGGCAAATACGCCTCCGACTGGAACCAGCCCGGCCAGCTCTACGCCCACTTCGTGCGCTCCGACCGCGCGCATGCCGAAATCGTCTCGGTAAACACAAAAGCCGCGCTCGCATTCCCCGGCGTCAAAGGCGTCTACACCGGCGAGGACGCGGTGAAAGCCGGCTACACCAAGGCGCCGCACACCATGGGCTTCGTCGGCAAGGGCGGCATGAAAGCGCAGGGGCCGGACCGGCCGGTGCTCGCGCACGGGAAAGTGCGGTTCGTCGGTGAAGCGGTCGCGCTCGTCGTCGCCGAGACGCCCGGCGCGGCGCACGACGCCGCCGACCTCGTCCAGGTCGAATACCGCGAGCTTCCGGCCGTCACCGATGCCGAAGCCGCGCTGGAAGCCGGTGCGCCGCAGCTCTCCGAGCAGGTGCCGGGCAATCTCGCGTGGGAATCCGAGGTCGGCGACGAGAAATCGGTCGAAGCGGCGTTCGCAAAGGCGGCGCACATCACCAAGGCGAAGGTGATCTCGACGCGCGTCACGGCGAGCCCCATGGAGCCGCGCTCGTGCGTCGTCGCGTACGACGCCGCGGCCGACACGTATCGCATCCACTCCCCCATGCAGGGCATCACCACCGTGCGCTCGCAGCTCTCGGCCTACACCAAGGTGCCGCAGGAGAAGCTCGTGTTCGAAGTGGGCGACGTCGGCGGCGGTTTCGGCCAGCGCTCGGGCGCGTATCCGGAATACGCGGCGCTCATGATCGCGGCGAAGGCGCTCGGCAAGGCAGTGAAGTGGACCGGCACGCGCACCGAAGGCTTCCTCACCGACACGCACGGCCGCAACATGATCGCGCACGGCCAGCTCGCGCTCGACAAGGACGGCAAGTTCCTCGCGATGCGCCTCGACTGGATCGTTGACCTCGGCGCGTACCTCTCGCCGGGCGCGCAGGGCCACATCCGCAACACGACGAATTGCATGACCGGCGTCTACAAGATCCCGGCGCTTTACGCGACCTATCGCATCCCGATCACCAACACGACGCCGATCGGCGCCTATCGCGGCGCGGGACGGCCGGACATCGCGTACACGGTCGAGCGCCTCGTCAACCAGGCTGCGGCAGAGATCGGCAAGGACCCGGCGGAGCTGCGCCGGATCAACTTCCTCCAGCCGACCGATTTCCCATACAAGTCACCGAGCGGCGGCGAATACGAGATCGCCGACATGCCGGGCGTGCTCAAGAAAGCGCTCGCGCTCGCCGACTGGAAAGGTTTCGAGAAGCGGCGTGAGAAGTCGATGAAGGCTGGGAAGCTTCGCGGCATCGGCATCTCCACCGTCATCGAGAACACGGGCTTAGGCAACGCGCCGGTCGATGAAGTCGAGATGCAGCTCGACGCGAACGGCACCGTCACCGCGTTCATGGTCGCGAAGACGCAGGGCCATGGCCACGAGACCACCTTCGGCTCGATCATCGCGGACGCGCTCCAGATCCCGCTCGAGAAAGTGAAGATCGAGCAGTGCACGCCCGGCACCACGCTCAAGGGCAATGGCACCGGCGGCTCGCGCAGCACCGTGGGCGCGGGCAGCGTGTGCCACCTCGCGTCGCTCAAGTTGATCGAGGAAGGCAAGGCGCTCGCGGCGCTCGAGCTCGGCGTCGAGCCTTCGCAGGTCGCGTACGCGAACGGCGAGTTCAAGTCGGATCTGTCCGAGCGCACGCTCAAGCTCGCGGACCTCGCGAAGCAGAAAGCGGTCAAGATCATGGCGGACGGCAAGTTCGGCTCGACCTACCCCAACGGCTGCCACATCGCCGAAGTCGAGGTCGATCCCGACACCGGCGTGACGGAAGTCGTGTCGTACTGTGCGGTGGACGACATCGGCACCGTCATCAACCACGCGATTGTCGAAGGGCAGCTACACGGCGGCGTCGTGCAGGGCGCGGGACAGGTCTTCGGCGAGAAGATCACCTACGACCCGGAGACCGGCCAGCCGCTCAGCGCGAGCTTCATGGATTACTACATGCCGCGCGCAGGGCTCATCCCGCCGATTCGCGGCGAGGAACACCCCACGAAGAGCACGGTCAGCCCTCTCGGGGTGAAGGGGGTTGGGGAGTCGGGATGTACTGCGTCTATTCCTGTGCTCGTGGGCGCGGTACTCGATGCGGTGAAGCCGCTGGGGATCAAGAACCTGGATATGCCGCTGACGCCGGCGAGGGTTTGGGGGGCGATTAGCAGGGCCTAAAAGCTGCAAAGACGAGGAGCCGCGAGAGAGCACCACGGGGCGAGCGCGCGAGGAGGCCGCTCACTTGGCCACGCACGGTCGCCCTCTATTGTTCGGCACCGATAAATGTCGGCGCGGTGGCGCTACCTGCTCATCAAGAACGGTACCCCCGCAACTCACGCATTAGCGACCTCGCATGTCCGCACCTACGCTTACCTCTTTCGAGTGCTAACGCCGGCGCGGTCCAATAGTCCTCGCTTTTGCTCCGCTGCTCAGCAGCCACCAAGGACTAGAAATCCATACCCGGCGGGGCCAGCAGGCCACGGCGAAAGTTCTGTGATCGTTCGCACGTGACCGGGTTATGCGCTACTTCGAGATGTTCGACGGCAGAAAAGCGAGAAAGACCGAAAGACCGGCCTGTTAATACGTGGCTGCCTGATTCGAATCCAAGCCGAGGGCGCCAATAAATCAAAGGCTTAAGCGCAATCTGAACTCGACAGCCTTCGCTGTAAGCGGTGTGTATGCGCCTTTTCTGCGAGCCACGTAGCATCGCATACTCGACTAAGCGACACTGGCCGAACTCAACAGATCGCGGCGGATTCTTCGCGCCTGAACATATGATGATCCCACAGCTCGACCGACATGCCTTCGGTGACAAACTTTATCACTTCGTCTTTCCAGCACAGCCGGTTGCAAGCATCGAGCATCTGCACGGACGCGAACAGGAGCTTGAACGGATCTCCCGTGCGCTCATGGCCCCGGGTCGCCACGTATTTATCTTCGGTGATCGTGGCGTCGGAAAATCATCGCTCGCCGCGACTGCTGCAGCTCAGCATCAGAGCAGTGACGCATCCTATATAGACGTGTCGGGCTCGCCCGATTCGACCCTCAAGAGCGTCATCGCTAACGTGGTCTATCAGGCTGTCAACGCAAGCCGTATCAAGAAGACGAAGACGTCTGAGACCATCGCATTCGAAAGTAAGTGGGCGAAACTGGGCAGCTCACGCGAAACAGCATTGCATGATCTTCAAGAGCAGATCGGCACCATTGTCGACGCCGTCGAAATGTTGCGCGAAGTGGCGCCGTTACACTCGGCAAATCCTGTCGTAGTGGTCGACGAATTCGACCGCATCCAGAGCACCGAGGAGCGAGGGCGATTTGCTGACCTAATCAAGCAGCTTGGGGATAAGAGAATACCGATTCACTTTATTTTCACGGGTGTGGCGAAGACGATCGAAGACTTGCTCGGCGCACATGCCTCTGCTGTGCGTCAGTTCGAGACAGTCGAGCTGCCTCGACTGAACTGGCGTGGGCGATGGGAAATCGCACTCGCAGCAACAAGCGCATTTGGGGTGCGGCTCGATCGCGAAATCTACCTGCGCATCGCTGCGGTGAGCGACGGGTTCCCGTACTACGTTCACTTGATCACGGAAAAAATGCTGTGGCGCGTATTCGACGATCCGCAAGTTGTTACTGAAATCACATGGCAGCATTACGACGATGGACTACAGCAGGCGATTACTGGGATCGATGCCGAGCTTCGAAGACCTTACGAAATGGCCGTTAATCAACGCAGAGGTGACGACTATGAGGAAGTGCTGTGGTCGAGTGCCGATTCCGACTATCTGCAGCGCTTCGTGAAAGACATGTACTCTTCGTATGAATACGTAATGGAACAACGGCCAGATCGTACGAAACTCGACGCGGATCGCTATGGAGCACGCGTGCGTCAGCTGCGTAACCCGTCGTGCGGAGCGATCTTAGTATCTGATGCAGCAAAACCGGGACTGTATACATATCGCGAGAAGATGTTACGCGGCTTCGTACGCATGCAAGCAGAGGCAAACGGCATTGAATTGCTGGGAGAGCGTGCGCGGGCACCTCGCCCTGTAATGCACGTCCCGTCAAGCGTCACGCGCGGATATCACGCATCACGGCCACCAAAGGGAGTGCACATGGGACGGCGAAGAGAAAACGAGAAGCATGATGCGTCCGGTGTCGAAATACGGCCGTCGTACGATGGGGCGCCAGATGACGAATCACCGACTCGTGATTGAGCCGGTGCGCGAAAGACCCAAGTTCTATTCGCGGCTCTCTGCGTCAAACGCGGTGTGTCGAAAAACGATCGCAAACGCTTTGACTGTGACTGGCGATTCGCACGTGAAATTGATGATCACATTAGTCAAACGCAAGTAGCCACCGTTATTGAGTGTGAAAGGCGAACGTGCTTCCTTGAACATCTGTGATTGGCTTCACACCGACCTTCGAGTTAGCCACAATCGCTTACATCCGATGTGAATTAAGATGATAAATCTGTGCGCTTGCCCGGGCGTCTGGCAGGCCCAGGTAAAAACGAAACGCTTTAAGCGTGCTACTTACGTCCACTAGATCTTCCGCCATGGCATAACGCTTTATGTATCTATGCACGCGAGCTTTTCCGTCGCGCGTATACTCGCGATGCACCTTATCTTCAGCGGTCTTCGATTTAATAACTGCCAGCGGATCTGCGGCAACAAACGCTTCCAATAGGCTGGGAGCAACAAGGTCTTCCACTTCCCAATCGAGCCCCTTGTACTTTTGGTTCGCGTGGGCGAATGCGCGCTCGATCGCGCGCGGATCTAGATTGCCCGGACGCGGCATTGACGGGAACAATCGGAAAAGATCCTTGTATTCGAGTAGGCTCGTGTCTAATTCGCGGGCGGCCTTAACTGCTTGTCTGCCCGCGTTGTCATTGTCGAACAATGCTACGAAACGATACCGTGGGCGTCCATTTGGCAGCAAACACGTGCGGCCGAGTCCGCGTAACGTTACCAATTCGCGAATTACGCCACGCGTCCCTCCTCGGTCGCGCTCACCCGCACAAACAATCGCGAAGTCGGTCCCGACAAGGTCAATGCCAGTGCTCGCCAGCTCCAAATGCGCAGCGAGTTGAAACAGTTCAGCGTCTGATGCACCTTCGACCAGGATAGTACGCGAATGTACAACGAGGCCCAAGGCTTGGGCATATCGCTGCACTGAATCAAGTTCTTCCAAAGGGGTAGGTACTCAGACTGACTTTTTTGCGGGTCCCGCAGTCGGTGGGCGCAAAAATGGTCCGTTGTGCCCAAACGAAACGTGGCAGGCAAAACGGTAGCCTGGCTTAGGATCACGAAAGCCGTGCTCTTCTGGTCGATATGGAACAAGGGTGTTTCCAAAGTCTTGCACTCGGGCGAGTGCTCGGTTCTCAAAATCGGCGGACGCCAAAGCCTGCACGGTCCGAAGAGTACTATCGTTCATATCCCTCAACCATCTAAGCCGCTCCGGCACCTGCACGAAGTGTTCGCTTTCTCGCCAGAGCTGACGCAAGAACCGAAATACTTTATCGCCTTCGACCGACCGTTGATTCTGAAATAGCAGAATTGCATACTCGAGGCGCAGTTGCGGTGTAACTCGGTATTTGGTTGCTTGCAACTGTTCAACGAGTTCAAGCTGTTGCTTAAAGGAAAAAGGTGAGGTCAGGGAAAGTAAGTCGTAACGCAGCCTAAGCACTTGCATATTGCCCCGGCCAAGGGGATGCCCAAGTAACTGGAGTGCGCGCACCCGGTTTTCCTCGGGGACTGCTGATAAGCCTCTGCCGATCTGGTAGTTGCCCTCCTTGGCCAAGACCTTCCACGCGGCAATTAACACGTCGACTTCGCGTCGCGGTTCTGCATCCTCAATGTCTGGCGGTGTCTGCTGCAGCAAAATAGCGAGGCCTTGGTCGGCTAGCGCGCCGAGCTGCGACTTTCTATAGGTCGCTTCATCGGAGATAAGGGCGGAAAACACGAGCCCCAGTGCTTCAATGCAATGCTCGATCGCCAATTCCCCCGGATCGCGTGCGCTCTCAAGCAGGTTCTTTACATACGTCTCGAGAACGAAGGAATTCGTGGGACTTTCAACGTATGCCTTGTGGGTGGCCTCGCTCGCCAACTTTCGTAATTCAAGGATGCGGGGCCGCGGCGCACCCTCCACTGCCTCCGCTTCCGCAAGATCGAGATATGCATTTGCCAACGAGTTAAAAAGGTTCAGATTCGGTTCCGATCCCGGCGAATACTCGATGAATGACAAAGCATAGTTGATGTCCTCAATAGCTCTTAAGAGTAGAGCAATGCGTAGCGCATTGGTAACGCCGTAGAAGCGTTCGTCGAGTCGAGCGATGCGACGCCTAGAAACGGCGGTGTGGTGCCGAAAGACGCGATTGGTATCGCGCAGTGATTGCGGCATATTGTCCAGAGCGTCCAGGACCTCCGGCCAGATTGATGCGAAGCTGCCATGCCCGTGATCCGGGTCGATCTTAAAAATCGAGGTCGCGAAGTCTTCGCCAATCGTTTGATACGCGCGTTCCCCAAGCATCGATTTGTGGGCAATTTGGCGCAATAGCATAAAGCGGAGATGCTCGGCATCTTTCGCCTCTGCGAATCCAAGAGCGCTACGACTCTCGAAGTCATAGAAGAGGGCGTTGATGAGAAAGCGACCCAATACGTCGTGAACCAATGCCCAGTGCTTCTCGCCGTCGGTCTGAACCCTCACGAGACCCAGTGCGCCGAGCGAACTCCGTAGATCCTCGAGCAAATGCGCGATCGGCCATTTTCCCTTGCTTGCGGGCAATAGTTGTTGTGGCAGCGGAAGGCGCTCCGTACTCAGTGCCGCGATCTCCAGGACCGCATGTTTCACCTCATCGTCATTTGTATTCTCTTTAAAACATCTGTACATCCACTCCTGAACAGATTCTGAGAGGTCGTACTGCCTCTGCATCCAAAAGGAAAGCGTCACCCAAAAGGCTGCGACACCTTCCAGGTAGCGGACAGTATGTTCGCGGTAGAACGCGGTCCATTCATGGTCGTTGCGTTCTTTGCCATACACTCTTAGGAATCGATTGAGGTGTCGACCCAAAGCCTGTGCTTCGTCCTCTTGCAGCGCGTGGTTGAGATCAACAAGATGCTTGAAAACGGACTTATTAAAGAAAGAGAGCCCCAAAACGGGCCCAGCCACAACGAGAATGCAAACCGGACGTCCCTCGCGCTGAAGCTCGTTTCGAAACTGTACGAGCTCGCTATCTCGATAGTGCCAATGCAGTTGGTCGAATACTATGATAGACGGCGTTTCATAGCGGACCGGGTGCTGCGTCCCCGTGCTCTCGGTCGGTTCTAGCGGGCTGGATGAGTCACGACCGCGCGGACTAAGCGGTTGAGCATTAGCGTGTACGCGTTGCAGGAAGTTACTTACTGACAACGCATCCGGCGTGAAGGGGACAGATTTGGCCACCAACGTCGGGTAGCCCTCGCGGGCACATTCCCAAGCTAAACTGCGAGCCAGTGTCGTTCCCCCGGCACCCGATTCCGAGGAGATGTATGCAACGCAGTTTTCGTCGGGTCCGCCTGCGTCCAGTCTTCTCAGAATGGATTTAAGAATCGCCGCGGGTCGTCCAGATCTAGTCCACGGCAGCCCTGCTGCATAGGGACGCCACGATTCTTCCGAATTCCTGAAAAATGCCACGAATTCGTCTTCTCTAAGTTCGTCCGGAACCAGCGGTGCCACATCTCGCTCCTGGATCACCTGATAGCGCTCTAAGATCGGCCGTTCAGGTTCATCTAACTCAGTGACGTCAATCTTCGAGAACCTACCCTGACGGTCTCGGACGCGGATGACGGTCCGTTCCTCGGGGTAGACCTTGTTATAGTGCTCGAGGATCTCGCGGACGACCTCGTCGCTGGATCTCTCCAGGAGATTTGCAGCCGCAGTATCCGGTGTATGCGCGAGCCATGCATCGAGCGTGTCTTTCATGCCCGGCGCAGCTGAGACGAACGTCAGGAATGTTCGAAAGCCTGACGACCACAATTCAGATAAGTCCCGTAGAACTGGCGCGGCGTCGTCCGAGATAATTAGAATCTCTCGAACTTCTGAACGTCTCAGCGCCTCTAGCATCGTTATGCGCCGTAGTCGAGCCTGGAAATCGGGCGGCGGTATTGGCTGCGGTCGACCGTTCATCAGATAAACAGGTAATGACCGTTGCGGCAATTCGATACGAGAGGGATCGCTGTCAATGAGCTGCAGAAATCCGCGCTTCCGCGTCATCGGATCGTCTAAGCGCGTGCTCGCTTCGAGTGCTTGTATTAAGCGAGACTCAGATGGTTCGAGGAGAACTTGTCGCCAAGGTAAGCCAAGAAACGCTACCAAAGAGTCTAAGTCGATTTCGCGGGGAAGCTGGTGCAGCCAAACGGCGGCGTCTCTACTCGCGATATTGGCGAGAAGGTTCTCAGAGACCTCACTAAGTAGGAACAGTCGCGCTGCGTTCACCTGGTATGCCTCCCAACCACTGTGCATGTTCAGAGTAGCAGTGGACGAGTCGGTTCGCTACTCTGTTGAATGTCTTGCCTCACCCGGCCAACTCGGGCATACCAATGAAGCTGTAGATGGCGGCGGCGCGCTCGCCACCACATCGGGCGCACAGGACAGATAGTTCTTACGCCAAAGCGCAGCATTAATTCGCGATCCGCGGCATTGTTGTCAATCTCGATCCTGCCGTCTTCGACGTACCGGGTGAGCGCGCTCTAGCACCGCCGGCACAAGGCCGCACACGCAGGCTTCAAGCTTGAAGCCGACAGTCGCAGTGGTACCGCGAACCGGTCGCAAATCTGGCCCGCCCGCAACACAGTCGGAGTTCGTCCGGCATTTGCCTGCGGAGCAACTCTTCAGGCAACCGAAAAATTACGTAAGGACATGTGTCGATTTCCCCTGCCCTCCTTCGACTAATCGTCAAAGGAGCCGGAAATGGAAATCGTCACTGTCATTGTCGAAGCCCTGCGCCGGACACTGCAAAAGGCCGGGCCCTACGTCGTAGTGGAAATCGTCCTGCCCGGCGGCACGCTGTTCGCTGTGGCGCTGGCGGTGTACCGACATAGGAAGGTGATTTCGGCGGGTCGGTAGGTTTGTTTTCCTGGATTCCCGCCTTCGCGGGAATGACGATGGATGGGGAGGCGCCATGCTCCGGAACGCTCCGATGTACTCATACATCCCGGCCAAAGACGTCGACCGGGCGCGCAAGTTCTACGAAGGCAAGCTTGGCCTCAAGCCCAAGGAAGAGATAGCGGGCGGCGTCGTGTACGAGTTCGCCAAGGGCACGGCCTGCTTCCTCTATCCCACGCCGAACGCCGGCACCTCTCAGGCGAGCTAGGCATTCTGGCAGGTCGAGGACGTCGCAAAGGAAGTCGCGGAGCTGAAGGCGCGCGGCGTGAAGTTCGAGAAGTACGATATGCCCGATGTCGACGATGACGGCATCCAGACTGGCGGCGGCGCCAAGGCCGCGTGGTTCAAGGACACCGAGGGCAACATCATGGCGGTGATTCAGGCCATGTAGTCGGAGGAATGGGGGCCTGGTGCTTAATGCGCGAGGCCCCTCACTTGGTACGTTCGGAAGCCAAGCCGTTTTCCATTGCACAATTTCGGCCGCGACTGTGGCGGCGAACTGCTCCGGAGAGCTTCCGACCACATCATTTCCCTGTTTGAACAGCTTATCCGCCAACTCCGGTTCTTTGAGTATGCGGTTGCTGATCTCGCTCAGCTTTGCAATCACGCTCTTCGGCATTCCCGCCGGTCCCATCAATCCAGTCCAGCTGCTCGCCTCGAATCCCGGAGTGCCCGCCTCCGCCACGGTCGGGAGCTCAGGCATTAAGGGTGACCGGCGGCTGGTGGTCACGCCCAGCGCGGTCAGCTTTCTGATTTGATATGTGGGATGCCGCTGGAGAGCTGTGGAAAGGAAACCTGAAATTCTCCGCTCAGCATGGCGCTGAGAGCCTACCCGATCCCTTGTAAGGCACATGGCCGAGGCTGATCTTGTTGAGCGCCGCAAACAGGACTCCGGCCAAGTGACTCGGTGTACCGACACCGCCGGAGCCAAAGTTAAGTTGTCCCGGTTTCTTGCGCGCCACCGCGATGAGATCCGGTATCGAGCGCATGGCTAACGAAGGATGAACCACCAGAACGTTCGGGGCCGCAGCGAGCAGTGAAATCGGCGTGAAGCTCTTGATCGGATCGAACCGCAACTTTTCCTGAAGTGCCAGGTTGAGGTAAAGCCGGCCGACGGCATCAGCAGTGTGTAGCCGTCAGGCCGCGCGGTCGCGACGATCTCGGATGCGATGATTTGCCCGACGATCTATCCGCGGTCGGACCGACGTATGGGCTTGGATGCTCGCAATCTCGGCGTCCGAATCATCTAGAGCGACTGCTTGAAAGCCACACTGTCGAAGCTGAGAACGATGCTCTACGGACTGCCGCGGTGCGCGTTGCCGATCAGCCGGTGGTGACCGCAACTCAATCGAAGCGTCGGAACCCGAAATCGGGATCCGAATATGTCGCGTCGACGAGGTCGACCTCCCAGGTGAGGTAGTCGCGAATCGCGGCCTCGCGCTCTGCCGGCGGGCGGTCGAGCGCTTTCCACATCATGTCGTCGGTGGGGCCGGTCGCGCGCTCCAGTCCTTTCTCGAACGGCAAGCCCGCCGCTGCCCACGCAGCGGTGCCGCCTTCGAGCACGGCAATCGGTGTTGCGGACAGCGCCATTGCATCGGCGGCCGCGAAGCGCGCGAGCGTGTCGCCGTTGCTCGACGTGAAGACGAGACGCTTCGCGCCAGGGATCTTTTGGAGGTTTTCGCGCAGGCGCGAGCGCACCACGTGCCACGCACCGGGGATGTGAGCTTCGGCATAGCGCAGGCTCGGGGCCAGATCAGCAACTTGCGCATCGCCGCGTCGAGCAAGTCGCGTAACGCCTGCACGGACACGACCGGCACGGCGAGCTTGTCCGCATTCAAGACGATCTCACGTTCCGGCCCACGGTCCAGGGCTGCACCTTCGAACGCGTTCTCGAGGACGAAAACGTCGCGCCAGCCCATTTGCGCGAGCCAGGCGGCGGTCGTCGTGGCGCGCGCACCGTTGTCGTCGATCAGCACGACCGCGGCATGTCGCACGGCGAGGAACGTGTCGGTCGCCTGTATCAACTGACCGCCGGGAGCGGAGCGCGAGCCCGGCAGGTGTCCTTCGACAAATTCGGCAGGACTGCGCACGTCGAGCAGATAGACCGTGCGCGACGTGTCGCCTTGCAGTTTCGCGAGATCGGCGACCGCGAGCGATCGCACGCCGAAGCCGTGCGCGACCTGTGCGGCGGCTTCGCGCGATGTACGGCGGCCCGCTTCCGTCGGCAGCGGCGCTTCGTCAGTGCGGCCCCGGTCGAGGCCATAACCCGCGAGATGCCATCCCTGCGTCCCGCCCTTGAGCGCATACACCGGATGCGGAAAGCGTGCGTTGACCAGTGCCTGCGATCGGATGCAGTCGCCACGTGTGTAACGATCGCTCCGGAGTACTCTCGCGCCGCGACGGCCTCATAGTGCCGATCACGAGCGGCTTCGATGAGTAGTGACCTTTGTTCTAGGGCGTGCCGCTCGCGACGCGGGGCTAAGTGGAAATAGGCCGGTAAGGAACGAAACGAATGCCCTTACCTTCGGCACATCCCGCCGGCTCGAGGGATAGATAATGAATATCGGCTGCTGCTGACCAGAAAACTCCGTCAAGATCGGTTTGAGCAAACCCTGTTGCACCGCGCGAGCGGCGACGAAGTCGAGGACCTGTACGACACCTGCGGCTTGCACTGCTGCATGAATAAGGCCATCTGTGTTGCTCAGCGCCAGGTTTCCGTTCACCGCGATAGTGAATGGGCGCAGGCGGTGCGTGAAGTGCCAGTCTCTTACCTGGCCTGTTTGTCCCGAGACATACATTAGGCAGTTGTGCTCAACCAGCGCCTCTGGCCGCAACGGCACTCCGTGTCGGCGCAGATACGCAGGCGCAGCGCAGGTAACGTAACGAGCGGCATCGACCTGCAAAGCCACCGAACTGGTCGAGGGGTGACCGCCTATGCGAACGGCTACGTCAAGCCCTTCATCGAATGAGTCAACATGCTGTTCACGAAAAACCACACGCAGCTGTGTGTCCGGGTACGCCGTCGTGAACTCGGGAAGCCGCGGCATCACGTACAACCGTCCAAGCGCGGGTGGTAACTCGACGTGAATGCGACCAATCGGAGGGCGGCGTAACTCTGCGACGGTCCCTTCTGCATCCTGCAGCTCAAGCAGCAGGTGCCGACACTTCTGATAGAACGCTGCACCGCTGGCCGTAAGACTCAGGCGGCGCGTCGAACGCGTAAGGAGCCGAATACCTAATCGTCGCTCGAGCCGTGTCACGGCTTTGCTGACGCCGGAAGATGTCATGCCGATTTGATGAGCTGCCGCTGAGAAGCTCTTGTGCTCGACAGTAGCTACGAACTCGGCGATTCCGTTGAGTCGATTCATTGATGCGCCGCGATTCCGGACATTCTGTCCGACCATGCGTGCCACTCACCCGCTTTTTCCGGTCTCGTTAGCGCTCTAAAGTACGGCGTCAACCATTCAAATATCACGGGTTATCTCTCATGGCTCAATCGTTCCAAGACTATCTCGGCCTGGATCTTCATCCGCGACAAGCCAAGCCCCGATCGCGCGGCCTCACGATGGTCATCGACATCGGTTACGCGACCGGGTTCGTGGAAGACATCCTCGCGATGTACGGACATCTTCTCGACGTAGCCAAGCTCACGGAGCTTCATCTTACGGTTCCAGTGCAACAGCTTAGGCGAAAGGTCGACGCGTACAAGAAGCATGGTGTGCGAGTACAGCCGGGTGGGATCATTCTGGAGCTTGGCAATGCACAGAACAAGGGCGTTCAAACTCTCGAACGCCTCCACGAGCTGGGCTTCGATCAAGTCGAGTTTTCTGCGACCGCATCAGAGGCATCCGACTGGGCGCGTGAGAAGGAGATGCTGAGCGCGGCCAAACAGCTTGGTTTTGAAGTTATCGGCGAGGTGGGTCGCAAATTTGTGGAAGGAGACACTACCCGGAAATCCGAGAGAGAGCTGGATCTCGATGCTACCGTTGCAGAGATGCAGGCGTACTTGAATGCGGGTGCGTCGAAGGTCTACTTCGAAGGCCATGTATATCGTCAGGTCGTCGGCAATACCGCTGACGAAATCCTTGCGCGAGAGAAAACGGGCACTGCGCAGGTCGTCGAGCTCGCGCGTCGGATCGGGCAGGACAAGATCATGTTCGAAGTATCCGGCCAGATGCCTTACCTGCAGCGCCGGGCTCAGCAATTCTGGTTAGTACGGCTGTTTGGCCCGGAGGTTAACGTAGCCAATGTCCGACTCGAGGAAATCCAGATCCTGGAGCACACGCGTCTCGGAACGTGGCCGATATTCGGTTTTGGGCCTCTCGGCGATCATCCGTACATCAAGTCTGCCGAACGCGGAAAGGGTGTGGCGTCCGAGAAGTGGTGGCTCGAGACGAAGCGCGCGGCGTAAACCAGCCGTGGCTGCTAACTGTCGTGGCATCTTTCGGTTGGTGCTCGTCGCATTCTTGGCGTGCTTTGGGATGTCGTGCTACGCGTATCCCGATCGCCCTGTTAGGCTCGTCGTCGCTTATGCGGCAGGCGGCAACGCTGACGTTATAGCGAGGGCCGTCGCGCAGCGGCTCACGGAACGGTGGGGTCAGCAGATCATCGTCGACAATCGTCCGGGCGCGTCTGGGATTATTGGCACGAGCATCGTGGCCAAGGCACCCGCGGACGGACACACGCTGCTGGTGACTGGCACCAGCCACACCACAAACCCCAGCCTCTATAAGTCGCTTCCCTACAACACCCAGGCTGATCTTGCGCCAGTCACACTCTTTGCGACCACGCCGTTGCTTCTACTCGTGAACGCGAACGTGCCTGCTACCACTGTTAAGGAGCTCATTGCGCTTGCGCGGAGCACGCAAGGTGGACTGACTTACGCATCCACCGGAGCTGGCGGAGGTCCGCACCTCGCGACCGAGCTCTTTCGGTTGAGCACAAACGTGCCGCTGCTGCATGTGCCCTTCAAAGGCGCCACACCTGCGCTCACCGACTTGCTTGCTGGCAATGTGCAGCTGATGTTCGGCTCCCTGCTCACCGCACTTCCGCATGCGCGAGGGGGCAAGCTGCGCGCTCTAGCGGTCACGAGCGCACGTAGAGCGCCAGCTGCGATGGACATCCCGACGCTGCAGGAGTCCGGCGTTCCAGGCTACGAAGCAAATTCCTGGTATGGCCTTTTCGCGCCAGCTGGCACGAACCGGGCGATAGTTGCGAAGATCGCGACCGATTCTGGCCAGGTTCTGCGGAACCATATGCGGAAGCAGCTGGAAACTGAGGGAGCGATGGTCGTTGCTAACGAGCCCAGCCAGTTCTCCGAATGGATCAACAAGGAGATCAGGAAATGGGAGACAGTAATCCAGAAAAGCGGGATCACCGTTAATTGACTGCCGCAGTGTCCGCTCCCGCGATGGAGACGGTTCTATGGAATGCCGCGGTGGGAGTTGCGATCAGCCGGTCGTGACCGCCGGTCAGCCGAAACGTCGAAAACCGAAATCGGGATCGGTATATGTCGCGTCGACGAGGTCGACCTCCCAGGTGAGGTACTCGCGAATCGCGGCCTCGCGCTCTGCCGGCGGCCGGTCGAGCGCTTTCCACATCATGTCGTCGGTCGGGCCGGTAGCGCGCTCCAGCCCTTTCTCGAAGGGCAAGCCCGCCGCTGCCCACGCAGCGGTACCGCCTTCGAGGACGGCAATCGGTGCTGCGGACAGCGCCATCGCATCGGTGGCTGCAAAGCGCGCGAGTATGTCGCCGTTGCTCGACGTGAAGACGAGACGCTTCGCGTCAGGGATCTTTCGCAGGTTTCCGCGCAGGCGCGAGCGCACCACGTGCCACGCACCGGGGATGTGGGCCTCGGCATAGCGCAGGCTCGGGGCCAGATCAGCAACTTGCGCATCGCCCGCGTCGAGCAGATCCCGTAACGCCTGAACCGACACGACCGGCACGTCGAGCTTGTCCGCATTCAAGACGATCTCACGCTCCGGCCCGCGCTCGAGGGCTGCACCTTGGAACGCGTTCTCGAGGACGAAAACGTCACGCCAGCCCATTTGCGCGAGCCAGGCGGCGGTTGTCGTCGCGCGCGCACCGTTGTCGTCGATCAGCACGACCGCAGCATGGCGCACGGCGAGGAACGTGTCCGTCGCCTGTATCAGCTGACCGCCGGGGGCGGAGCGCGAGCCCGGCAGATGTCCTTCGAGAAATTCGGCGGGACTGCGCACGTCGAGTAGATAGACGGTGCGCGACGTATCACTTTGCAGTTTCGCCAGATCGGCGACCGAGAGCGATCGCACGCCGAAGCGCTGCGCGACTTGTGCGGCGGCTTCGCGTGATTTGCGACGGCCGGCTTCCGTCGGCAGCGGCGCTTCGTCAGTGCGGCCGCGGTCGAGGCTGTAACCCGCGAGATGCCACCCCTGCGTGCCGTCCTTGAGCGCATACACCGGATGCGGAAAGCGTGCGTTGATCAGTGCCTGGGCGCCGATGATGCTGCGCGTGCGTCCGCCACAGTTGACGACGACAACCGTATCGTTCGACCGCACGAGGTCGTGCGCGCGGTAGACGAGCTCTGCGCTTGGACAATCGATGGCTCCGGGAATGCTGTTGCGGCGGAATTCATCGAGCGGTCGGCTGTCGAGCACGACGAGATCGCGGCCTTCGCGCTGCCACCCATGCAGCTCTTCGGCAGTGACTTCGGGCGGGCGGTCCTCGTGAAGGATGTACTCGCCGAAGGCCTTGCTCGGCACGTAAACGCCGGTGTACAGGCGAAATCCCGCTTCGCGCCAGGCGCGGGTGCCGCCATCGAGAACGTGCACGTTGCTATAGCCCATGTCGTGAAGGCGCTTCGCTGAGGTCTCTGCGAGCCCGTCGTTACCGCCGTCGCAGACGACGATGCGCACGCTCTTTTGTGGCAGCAGCGCGGCGACGCGCATCTCGAGATGGCTCGATGCCACGTTCGACGCGAGCAGGAGATGGCCATCGCATGAGAACACCCCTTCTTCGCGGACGTCGAGAATCGACAACTCGTTGCCGTCATCGAGCATGAGCCGCAGGTCTTGCGGACTGATTGTTCTCATCGGAGTTGCGGCTTTCTGTGCCAAAAAATATGCGTCTAAGCGTCAGATCCGGGGCGATTTCGGTGTGACTCTCAGCAATTTCAATCGCATACCGCGGTCCGACCCGATCACAGCTCCCGATGAACGAACTCCACGATCTTCGCGAGCGCGCTGACCGATTGCGGCAATGAGGGGTCGCTGGTGATGAACGCTTCGCCCACGCCGTCGAAGAGGTGAAGCTCGATTCGCCCGCCCGCCTTCCGGTAGCTCGCGATGAACTGTTCGCGGCTGTCCACGGGGTGCGCGATGTCGGCGGTGCCCTGTAGATACAGGATGGGCGGCAGGCTCACGCGTTCGCCGCGATCGAGCGCGAGCTTGGGATTGCCTTCCGCCATTTCCGCTTCGCCCGCCCAGAACGCGTTGTGCGCATCCACCCACTGGGCGCCGAATTTGTTGCCATCGCGTTTGAGCTGCTGCGCGTGCGCGTAGCGCCGGAGCGGATCGAAAACCGGCCAGCACAAGACAAGGCACGGCACGCTCGCGTCGAACTGGCTTCCGGAGTCGAGCGGAATGGATGAGTAACGCTTGTCGTGCGGGCGCATGGCGACGAGCAGCGACTGGTGACCGCCGCTCGAGACACCCAACAGACCGACTCTGTCGCTCCGACTGCCGAGCTTCTCCGCGTTCGCCTTGCACCAGCGGACACCGTAGTTGATGTCCATCACCGACGCTGGATACTTCGCTTCCGGCGGCATGCGGAAATCGAGCGCCACCGCCACGACGCCGCTCCTCGCGAGCGCTTCGTCCGTCGCGACGTCGGTGGTGCGGTCCTTGCGGCACCACGCGCCGCCGTGCACGTCGACGATCAGCGGGAACGGGCCCTTGCCGCGCGGTCTGTAGACGCGTGCGAGCAGCGGCTTGCCGCCGTGCCTCAGGTATTCGACGTCCTCGACGTCGATGTCGTACTGCTGTGACGCGTCGTTCATTCAGTCGGCCTTTGCTCCGGTTTCACGGATCACCTTGTTCCAGCGCTGCAGCTCCGAACGCGTGTAACGGCCGAGCTCCTCCGGCGTCGTGGTCGAGGGTTCGACGCCCAGCGCCGCGAGCCGCTGCTTCACGTCCGGGGTGTTCAGGATGCCCACGATCGCGCTGTTCAGCCGTGCGATCAGCGGCGGCGGCGTGCCCGCGGCGACGTAGGTCGCGTACCACGCATTCGCTTCGTATCCGGGCACTCCGGCTTCGGCGATGGTCGGCAGCTCAGGCGCCGCCGCGGACCGGCGGGCGCCGGTGACGCCCAGCGCCCGCACCTTGCCGCTCTTCACCTGCGGCAGGATCGACACCATCGTCGGAAATGACATGTCCGTCTCGCCGCTCACGATGCCCGCCAGCGCGGGCCCCGCGCCCTTGTACGGGACGTGCAGGAGCTTCACCCCGGCCACGTAACCGAACAGGACGCCGGCGAGATGCGTGGAAGCGCCGCTTCCCGTGGATGCGAAGGAGAGCTGCTTGGTCTTCGCGAGCGCGACGAGCTCGGACACGTTCTTCGCGCGCACGCTCGGATGCACCACGAGCACGTTCGCACCGGTGGCCACCAGCGTGACCGGCGCGAAATCCTTTAGCGTGTCGTACGAGAGCTTCGGATAGAGGCTCGGGTTCGTGGCATGAGACGTGAACGCCATGAGCAGCGTATGACCGTCCGGCGGGCTCTTCGCGACGATATCGCTCGCAACGATTCCGCCGCCGCCTGCACGGTTGTCGATGACGACCGGTTGCGACCACTGTTCGCTGAGCTTCTGTGCGATGGCGCGCGCAAGGCTGTCCGCGGCGCCGCCGACGGAGCCGCCCACGACATAGCGCACCGGACGGTTCGGGAATTCGGGCGGCACGGCAGCATGGGCGACGGCGGCGCCGAAGGCGAGGTGCGCGATGATGAGCGTGGCTCGAATCACGTTATGGCTCCCTGCATGCGATCCCATCGTGCTGCGCAGCGAAGTGCAGAAGCTCGAGCGCACACGTGGCCGGGGAAACCATCTGGATGCTGTGATATCTGGAAGGCACTCTCACGATACGCACGTCCTTCACCTCGCTGCGAAGGACTTCGAGGTGCTCGTCCTTGGTGATAACGCCGCCTTCCGGGTACAGGCCAAGGACCGGCGCCTTGATCCGCGACAGATAGGGCGTTGCGTTCGCGTTTGAGATCATCCGATACATTTCGATCAGGAGCGGGAGATCCGAAGCGCCCATCTCGTCGAGCGTCCACTCGAGCATCTTCGGATCGGCATCCGGCGGAAAGCGCCGTCCGGCGTTGGATGCCTCGAGCCACCCGCGCGCGCCGAGCGCCTTGAGGGCCTCGATGCGATTCGGGTAACCGCCAAGGGAGCTCTGCTTGTCTTCCTCCGTCATATAGACGGGCGCGGAGATCAGCGTCAGCGTGCGAACGCGCTCCGGGCATTCGGCTGCGAACGCCATCGTGAGCGTGCCGCCCGAGGACTCGCCGCAAAGATGGACCGACTGAACCTCCAGATGATCGAGCAGATCGTTGAAGTCGCGCAGATACGCGTCTATGGAGACGCCGCTCTTCAGGTCGAAGTCTTTCGAAGATAGACCGAGGCCTCTGGTATCGGGCCGGATGACGCGATAGAAGCGACTGAGGTAAGGCACCATGGCACGCCAGAACTTCGACGAGCGTGCATAGCCATGTTGCAGCAGTATGCAAGGTGCGCTCTTCCACGGATCGGTGTAATCATCCAGCTCGTAGTGCAGGCGCGGCTCACGGGTTCGGTCGAGGAAAGGCATCGGATTCTTTATTTATCAGGCTGAGTTTCCCTATATGCTACTTCGAGGAGGAAAAAAACATGATCTACCGGCTTCTCTGCTTGCTGATGACAATCGGAGTCACTGTGGCCTCAGTACCTGTGGCTGACGCACAGTCGTTCCCGACCCGCCCTATCCGCATTGTGGTTCCGACATCGCCCGGCGGGCTCCTCGACACGGTCATCCGGCCCCTCGGGCAAAAGGTCAACGAAGGGCTCGGTCAACCGCTGGTGATAGAGAACCGTCCGGGCGCGTCGAACAACATCGGCACGGAGCTGGTCGCCCGGTCTCGCGGTGACGGCTATACCTTGCTCGGCTGTACGCTGCCCTTTGTCGTGAATCCGAGCCTTTTTTCCAAGCTGGGCTATGAGGTCGAGAAGGATTTCCAGCCGATCGCGCTGCTTGTTTCCTCCGCCTACGTCATTTCGGTACATCCGTCAGTGCCCGTGAAGTCGATCAAAGATCTCGTCGCACTGGCGAAATCAAAGCCGGGTGCGATCAACTATTCGTCAGGGGGCAATGGAACGAACCTGCACATCGCCGCAGAGCTCCTGATGAACCTCACCGGCATGCAGATGACGCATCTCGCGTATCGGGGCGGCGGCCCGGCATTGATGGCGATCGTCTCCGGCGAAGCCGATCTCAGCATCCCGTCCGTCGCCGCGGTGGTGCCACAGATGAACGCCGGGCGGATTCGCGCCATAGCCGTGACCTCGACGAAGCGATCAGCTCTTCTGCCACAGGTGCCTACTGTTGCCGAGAGCGGCGTGCCGAACTACGAATTTGCGAGCTGGATCGGCATCCTGGCACCCGCTGGCACGCCGAGCCCGGTCGTAGCGCTCCTGAACAAGCACATCGTCAGCGCGCTTCGCTCACCCGAGCTTTCCACCACTTTCAGCCGCTCGGGAATGGACGTGATCGCGAGCTCGCCCGAGCAGTTCGCGACCTTCTTGAAGAGCGAGCTTCAGCGCTATGCGAAAGTCGTCAAGGAGCGCGGCTTGAAGGCGGATTAGCGCTCTCTCTCATTTAGAGACCGTAAGGGTCGGACCCGGCCAACCCATTGATAAACGGAATCGAACGGTTCTACGTCGAGCTTCTGAACGCCTTAGAAGCCCACTTTCGCAACTAATATTGCCGCCCGACGCGCTCGCACCGCCCTCCACCCACCAACCG
>Ga0196977_1000457_pt1 | contig 21442 bp, 18 predicted proteins | sample S3v_1013CmetaG_FD_148634 | JGI IMG/M metagenome (GOLD analysis project Ga0196977, IMG submission 148634) | Soil microbial communities from Anza Borrego desert, Southern California, United States - S3+v_10-13C | ecosystem: Environmental > Terrestrial > Soil > Desert | place: USA: California...
GGGGCATTCTAGTGGATCACGGGCGGATCATGGACAGGGAATCAGCGATCCGCGGCGGGGAGGCTCGTATCTTCCCTGGCATGGCGCTCCGCTCCGGAAGGATCGCGCGGCTGCGGCGGTGGATCGCGAATCCGATCGCCACGGTGGCCTTGCTCGCAATTGTCCTGGTTGACAGCCTCACCCTCCCGCGCATGACGGATGCGACCACCATTGGCCTGGTCATCCGGCACATTGAGAATCGGGTCCGCGGCCGCAGCACTCTCACGGATTACTTCGTCAACGACACGCAACTCTTCGCCGTACGAGAGAACGGCTCGCTGCGATACATCCATCCAGAATCTCAGAGCTGGAATGAGTTGTCTGCGATACTCGCGGCTGGGTCACCCCCGGTGGCCCAAGTGTACTGCATCGAGGACTCGTCGCGACGATCGGGATTCTGGGCACACACCCATGAGCGGTATTCGCGAGAGATCCGAGTGATCCCGTTGTGCGGCACATGGAGCGCAGCGGGGATGGAGAACGCCAAGAAAGGGATGTTCGTGCAGGCGAATGTTCCTGTATCGGCGTGGCCCTCCGTGCAGCAATGGAACGACATCGCGACCACCGATTACCACGAGACGACCCTGCTCTGGGGCGGCATTGCACATGATGCCTTCGCGATCGCGGTCTTCGTGGTGCTGCTCTATTCGTTCACCGGCTGGCCTGCCTGGTTCGGGGCGAGACCGTGGTCGAATGCCGCGCGCAGGCGTCGTCGTGGTCAATGTCCCGCCTGCGGGTACGACCTGCGCGGCGTCGATGCCGGCGTGTGCCCGGAATGTGGCGGTGAAACGGAGCCGCGTCCGTGAGCACGCGGAAGGGGCGTCCGCACGCTCACACACCGGGCGAGCCGAGATTCCGGATGACGCCGTTGCCCGATGCCGCGCTGCTGGTCCACCGCCGCCCCCTCCGCGTGCTCACGGACGCGGCTCCGTTGGTGCGGTACCGCCCGTCACGCGCTTCACCGCGTGATTCCCGATCATGTACAGGATGACGAACACCACCACGACCGACGCGACACCGCCGACCTTGAGCCACATGGGCTTCGGTACCGAGTCGTCGGCGAGGTTCTGCACCTGCGTCGCGAGCCAGACGGCGATGAACGTCCGCGGGGCCATGCCGAGCGCCGTGCCCACGATGAACGCCCGCTTCGACACGCCTGTGGAGGCCATCGCGAGGTTCGTCAGCGCGAAGGGGGAGTTCGGCGGCACGCGCAGGAGCGTCACGATGCCGAGCGTCTTCCAGAAGCCGTGGCCGATGAGGGCGTCGCGCACGGCGCGGGCCTTGACGTTCTCCGCGATCAACCGCTCGGCGCGGTCCTCGCTGGCCGTGCGGGCGACGATGTAGCCGAGCATCGCCGCGCCCACAAAGCCGGAGAGGGCCGCGGGGAAACCCAGGGCGAGGCCGAACGCCCACCCCGCCAGCAGGGACTGCGAGTAGGTCGGGAGCATCCCGAAACCCGCGCTCAGGATGAATATCCCGACGTACATCGCCAGGCCCAGCTGCTGGTGCCCGCGCAGCCAGTCGGCGATCGTGCCGATGTTCGCCAGCAGCAGGATGCCGCCCAGCGCCGGCATCGCCGTCCACGCGACGGCGAGATATCCCGCGGGCCCGAGGCGGCGGAAGACCTGCCCGAGCGTGGGCTGCTCCGCCGGCGCCGGCGCCGGAGGCAGCGGGGCCTCCGGCGCCACGGGGTCGGTCGCGGGCGGCATCTGCTCATGGTCCTGCGGCATGGCCGTTCAGGATAGCCGCCCGCCGGTGCGGGCCCCTTCAGCCGCCCTGGACCGGCAGGCCCGCGAGCGACATCTGCTTGTCGTACTCGAGGGGGAACTCGTACTCCTGCGCGAGGGCGTCGGCCCCGATCGCCGCGGGCGCGACGACCACGTCCCAGCGGAGGATGCCGGTGCGCCGGTCGCGGCGCTGGTAGTCGGGGTCTGGGGAGAGCGAGGCCTCGGCGCCGCCGAGCAGCGTGACCCTCACGTCGTCCCCGGAGATCGTCGGCATGCGGTCCATCAGGCGCACCCGAACCTCCTCATGCCCGAAGTTCTGAACGGCGAGCCGGTAGGCGAGGTCCACGATCCGGTTGCCGCCCTGGACCTCCTCGCTGCGCTCGACCAGCTCGCGCGAGGCGCGGAGCGAGGAATCGATGCCGAAGCCGAGCGTGAACGATTCGCTGGCCGCGACGAGCGGGGCCTCGCCGTAGCCGACGAAGCGACCGTCGACGTACGTCGAGACCGGCCCGGGCAGGAGCACGGTGGCGCTGGTGTTGGTGATCCGCGCCTCGTCGAACACCTGCGCGGTGAGGGCGGGGGCCGCGACCTTGTAGAAGTCCGCGTCCATCGGGATGGCGGCGATCTGCACCTGCTGGCGGTCGGCGCGGCTGGGCAGGCTCGTGCGCTCGTCGATCGCGTAGGTCACGCTGAGCTGCGCCTCCTCGGGCCCGGCTCCCGCGCCCCCGCGCTTGCTGACGCGCCCCGCGGCCGTCGCGTCCAGCAGCCAGATGTTCGCCGCCAGCTCGTTGAGCTCGCTGTCGAACTCCTCGCGCCTGGCGTCGCGCTCCCCCGCGGCGGATTGCTGGCGCTGCTGCTCCACCTGCACCTTGCGTGCCGCGTAGTCGTCGCGCATGGTGAGGGCGTCGGCCTCGCTGTACTGCGCCGCCGGCGCGGCCAGCGCGAGCGTGAGCGGCTCCAGCGTCGGCGCCTTGGCGACCAGCGAGGCCGTCGCGGTCGAGAGGGTCATCGTGACGTCGCCCCAGTCCTCGCCGGAGAGCTGCTGGATGGCGGCGTAGTACTCGACCGTGACGCCGTTGTGCGATTCGTCGGTGCGCACCGTGTAGGAGGGATCCCAGGTGGCCTGGTTGACGAGGTAGCGCAGGCGCAGCTCGCGCGTCCGGTCGCCCTCGATCTCCACGAACATGACGGCCTCGCGCACGGTGCGGGCCGTGGCGCCCGCGAGCTGCTCGCGCTCGCGCTGGAGCTGCCCCAGCTCCGCCGCGAGCTCGCGGGCCCTCTCCTGCTGGGCCAGCTCCGCCGCCGCGAGGCGGGCACGCTCCGCGAAGATGAACTCCGAGAGAGACTTGATCGTCTCGGCGTCCAGCACGCCGGAGCGCAGCTCCGTCACGGCGGTCTGTCCGCCGAACTGCTCGAGCTGCACGAGGTACGCCCGCTGCTCGGCCAGGAGGCGCGACTCGTTCTCGCCCGCCCGCGCCGCCCGCTGGACGGCCTCGATCCGCTCGTCGAGCGCTCTGACCTCCTCGCGCACGTCGCGGTCGATCGGCCGCTCGCGGTAGCGGATCGAGCGCACCGCGACGCCGGGCGCCGCGTCCGCGTAGAGGCTCGAGGGCACCACGGCCTGCGGCAGCCCGCCGACCACGATCTCCTGCAGCCCGCCCGCCGCCCCGGTCTCGACCACGCGCGTGACCAGGGCCTGCCCCCGGTACACGGTGACCTCGTCGATGCGCCCGGTGGTCTCGAGCGCCAGCTGCCCCCACGCCGCGCCGGTTGCGGCCGACGCGGCAAGGCCCGTCCACACGATCCTGTTCCGTTGCATGTGCGGTCTCCCTCGATGCGCGCCCCGGCGCGGGGCGGCTCCTCAGAACCTACGGCATAGCCGGAGCGGCGCGCGCAACGGGCTTGTCACGGGCCGGCGCCGGGAGCGGGCGCGCCCGCCGGCTTGACGGGGGCTGAGGTCCCGATAGCATCGCCATGGCGTCGGGATCGTGCCCGTCGCGCTCCTACCGGCCGACGAGGCGGGGCGGAAGCCGCGCCGCGGAGATTGCCCGATGCTCCCCAAACCGCCGCCCCGCGAAACTCCGCTCGGATTCCTCTATATCCCGCCATACCGCGTGCAGGGCCTCTCGATCGCGGGCGAGGTCACGTGCGTGCAGATCCCCGAGCTCGACGTGTGCTTCGACATGGGGGCGTGCCCGCGCGCCGTGCTCTCCTCCAACTACGTCGCGCTCTCGCACGGTCACATGGACCATGTGGGTGGATTGGCGTACTACTGCTCGCAGCGGCGCTTCCAGGGGATGGGCACGGGCACGATCGTCTGCGACGAGCGGGTCGCCCCCGCCGTGCGCCGGATGATGGACGGGTTCCACGAGCTCGAGCAGCAGCAGACGCCCTACGAAATCATCACGCTCGCGCACGAGCAGCAGATCGAGATCAAGAACAACATATTCCTGAAGGGGTTCCACACCGAGCACACCGCCCCCTCCATGGGGTACGCGGTGATGGAGCACCGCACGAAGCTCAAGCCGGAGTTCACCGACTTTCCCCAGGAGAAACTGCGCGAGCTCAAGGACCGCGGGGTGGAGATCACGCGCCGGCTGGAGATCCCGCTGATCGCGTACCTCGGCGACACCGCCGCCGGGCCGCACCTGGTGCGGGACGACGTGCGCAAGGCGAAGATCATCATCACCGAATGCACGTTCTTCGATCCGGACCACAAGGGCCGCGCGAAAATAGGCAAGCACATGCACGCCGACGACGTGGCCGAGTGGCTGCGCGTCGCGGAGTGCGAGGCGATGGTGCTCGTGCACGTCTCGCGCCGGACGCACATGATCGAGGCGAAGGCCCAGCTCGTGCAGGCGCTCGGCGGGCGCGCCGGCGAGCGGGTGCACTTCCTCATGGACCACCGGTCCAACCGCGAACGGTACGAGCGGCAGATGATCGACGCGGGCATGACGCCCCCGGGCTCCGAGGGCCCGCGGCCCCGCCCCGTGCGCAGGGGACGGCCCGGGTGACGCGTGGCGCGCGTCGCGGGCGCATTTTCAAGCGCCCGCATTGACAGAGGGAGCGTGGTGGATTACGTTTGCGGGCTCGGATGAACGGTTTGCCGCGCTCGACTGGGAGGCCGGGGCGACAGACACATTTGTTCCCACCCGGCGCACGTCCTTCCAGAGGTTTGCCCGGACAATGACCAACCCCGATCGCAAGGTCTGGGACGGGGTTCTTGCGCACCTGCGGAAGCACCACCCCTCCCTTTACCGCAAGTGGTTCGAGGAGGATCTCGACCCGCTGGGACTCGTGGGCGGGACGCTGCCGGTGCGCACGCGCTCGCCGGTGCACTGCGCGTACCTGACGCAGAACTGCCTCGGACAGTTCAACGATGCGCTCCGGAGCATCACCGGGGCGCTGCTGAGCGTGCGCTTCCTGCGCCCGGACGAGGAGTTCACGCCCCCGCCGCGCGTGCTCCTCGATTCGGCGCCGAAGCGCAACGGGGCCGCGATGCACGCCGACGACTCGCTCGCGGTGAACCCGGATTTCGGTTTCGAGTCGTTCGTCGTGGGCCCGACCAATCGGCTCGCGCACGCCGCAGCACAAGCTGTCGCGGATCACCCCGGCACCTCCTACAACCCGTTGTTTATCCACGGCGACGTGGGCCTTGGCAAGACCCACCTGCTGCAGGCGATCTGCCTGGCGATCCGCGAGCGGGAGCCGGGCGTCTCGGTGTGCTATCTCTCGTGCGAGAGCTTTGTGTCGCAGTTCATGGAGGCGGTGCAGGCGGGGCAGATGTCGGAGTTCAAGCACCGGTTCCGCGACGTGGACGTGCTGGTGATCGATGACATCCAGACGCTCGGCAGCCGCGACCGGACGCAGGAGGAGTTCTTCCACACCTTCAACAGCCTGTACCAGGCCCAGAAGCAGATCGTGCTCTCGTCGGACGCGCCGCCCGACCTGATCCCTGACCTGCAGAAGCGGCTGGTCTCGCGCTTCAAGTGGGGGCTGGTCACGCAGATCGAGCCCCCGTGCTTCGAGACCCGTGCGGCGATCCTCAAGAGCAAGGCCAAGCTCCGCGGCCTCAACCTGCCCGACGACGTCGCGTCGTACGTCGCCTCCGTCATCGACACCAACATCCGCGAGCTCGAGGGCGCGATCGTCACGCTCCAGATCAGCGCCAGCGTCGACGGCGTGCCGATCGACATCGAGCTGGCCCGGCGCGTGATCGCCGGACACGCCTCGAACGAGCCGGCCCGCCACACCACGGTGCAGGTGATCATCGACGCCGTCACGGAGTTCTACGGGGTGCGGCTGAGCGACCTGCAGTCGAAGCGGCGGGCAAGGTCGGTCACGATCCCGCGCCAGATCTGCATGTTCCTCGCCCGGCGCTGGACGCGCCACTCCCTGGAGGAGATCGGGGGGTACTTCGGCGGGCGGGATCACACGACCGTCATGCACGCCGTCAAGGCGATCGAGACCCGGCTGGTGCAGGATCCGGAGTTCAAGGGCGACATTCTCGCCCTCGAGGAGCGGGTGCGCCCGGCTCCGCGCCCTGGATAACCCCCTGACCCGGATCGGCACAGCAGAACGAGAATGGCGCGCGCCGCGTGTGGACAACCTGTGATCTGGCGCTCGGCCCATGGCGCATGAAAACGCTGGTTCGGGGCGAGAAGAGCCCAGGCTCGTCAGCGGCGGCCTGCCCGCGAGCGCCCCCGAGCGCAGCCGACAGCCGACGACAATCCGCCGGTGGTTGAAGAAACGCTCTAAACGCTTGCTGCAACTATGGTTGCGTGTTCCGGCGCAGAATTGTCCACAAGCGCCAGCGCTTTCTACAACGACGAAGAGATTGAACTCTCTTGAAGGAAGAAGAGAAACCCGCGATCGAGAGCCTGTCGGTTCTCTCCGTGAGCACTTCTCCCAGCCCAAATCGCTCTAGCCGGCTGTGTGGATAATGGGTTAGCAACTCCCGCCGGGGTTGGGCTGGCACGAGGGGCAGATCGTGGAGGTCCGCCCCGCCACCGTGAGGCTGAGCAGCGACCGGCCGCACGCCGGGCACGGGGCTCCGCGCCGGCCGTAGACCCTGAACCGGTCCTGCTGGCCGCCGCGCCGTTGCTCGGCGTCGATGAAGTCGCGCAGGGTGGAGCCGCGGGCGGCCACGGCTTCGCACAGCACCCGCCGGATCGTGGCGGCGAGGCGGGCGACCTCCGCCCCGCTCAGGGAGGCGGCGGGGCGGAGCGGGTGGATGCGCGCGAGGAACAGCGACTCGTCGGCGTAGATGTTCCCCACGCCGGCGAGCACTCCCTGGTCGAGCAGGCACGCCTTGACCGCGCGGCCCGAGCGGGCCAGTCCGGCGCGGAGCACCGGGGCGCGGATATCGAGCGCATCGGGCCCCAGCCGCTCCCAGCGCTCCGCGCGGAGCGCTTCCAGCGAAGGGTACGCCCACACGCCGCCGAACCGGCGCGGGTCTCGGAAGTGCAGGCGCGAGCCGTCGTCGAGCACCCAGCGGACGTGGACGTGGTCGGTCCGGCCGGGCTCTGCGCCCGGCGGCGTGACGAAGAGCTGGCCGCTCATGCCCAGGTGCACGTGCACGGCGCCTGCGGGCCGGAGCGCGAACGCGAGCTGCTTGCCGTGGCGGACCAGCTCCTCCACGACGCCGCCCCGACCGAGCGCCGCGCGCCGGTCGCGCCGGAAGGAGCTGCGCACGACGTCGGCCCGGCCGACGACGACGCGGTCGATGCGCCTGCCGACCAGGAGCGGCGCGAGCGAGCGGCGGACGGTCTCGACCTCGGGGAGCTCAGGCATGGGGCGGGGCTTCTCCGAGAGACCTGCGCTCGGCGCGTCGCTCGCGGAAGAAGCGGCGCAGCACGTCGGCGCACTCCTCCGCGCGCACGCCGCCGAGGACGACGCAGCGGTGGTTCAGGCGGGCGTCGCTCGCGAGCGAGTAGAGCGATTCGCAGGCGCCGGCCTTCGGATCGGCCGTCCCGTAGACGACGCGCCCGACGCGGGCGTTGACCATGAGGCCGGCGCACATCGGGCACGGCTCGAGCGTCACGACGACGGTGCAGGCGTTGAGGCGCCAGTCGCCGAGCGCGCCCGCCGCCTGACGCACGGCCAGGAGCTCGGCGTGGGCCGTGGGGTCGGCGTCGCGCTCGCGGGTGTTGAACGCCTCGCCGAGCACGCGCCCCGTGCTGGTCTCGTAGACGACCGCGCCGACCGGCACCTCGCCGGCCGTCGCGCCGGAGCGGGCGAGCTCGAGGGCGCGCCCCATCATGCGCTCGTCGAGCGGGGTGGCGCCGGTGGGCCCGCGCGCCGGCGGCGGGGGCGGCGCGCCGAGGATCCAGCGGAGGATCGGCGCGAAGCGCGAGCTGGAGCGGGGGCGATCACTCATCGCCGGCGTCCGGGCCTTCCTTGCTGCGCCCGAAGCCGCGGGAGACGCGCTGGGCGGGCAGCCAGCGGAGCATCAGGCCGCCCAGCTCGAAGAGCGCATAGAGCGGGATCGCCAGGGCGAGCATGGACATGGGATCGGCGGGCGTGAGCACGGCGCCGATGACCAGGCACACCATCACCACCTGGCGGCGGAACTTGCCGAGCGTGGCCGGCTCGATCAGGCCCAGCCAGCCGAGCAGGAGGATGACCACGGGCGTCTGGAAGCCGAGCGCGAAGCCCATGGCCATCGAGAGGAACATCTTGATGTACTCGGCGACGCGGTACTGCTGCTCGATGCTCGCGGTGCGCGTCAGCGGCATGCCGAGCACGGCGACGCCCTCGTCGCCCTCGTCGATGGCGACGCGCAGCTCGCGCAGCCCGAGGTTGACCCACATCTGGCCGGGCTCGGGCGAGTCGGGATCGGCGTCCAGCATCGGCAGCGTGGGGAGCGTGACGCCCTCGGGGAGGGGGGCGGTGCGCGCGGGCGGCCCCTCGATGCTCGCGCCGAACATCAGGAAAAAGCCGACGACCAGGGGCATCACGAGCTTGTACAGGAAGACGATGCTGATCACCGTGAGCAGGCCGCTCATCGGCAGCAGCAGGTGCACGAACCGCCGCTCGCGTGCGTAGAGGCCGGGGGCGACGAAGAGCCACAACTGGTAGATGAGCCACGGGCTGCCCACCAGGATCGTCATGATGATCGCCAGCTGCAGCGAGGCCATGAAGGTCTCGGCGGGGGCGGTCTGGATCATCTGGGGCGAGAGGCCGTGCCGGACTTGGGCTTCGAGCACCGGCTCGATGAGCAGCAGGACCAGAGGCTTGGAGAACGCGAGCGCGGCGACCAGAATGGGGAGGAGGCCCAGGAGCGCAAAGATCAGGCGCTTGCGCAGCTCTTCCAGATGGTCCCCGAAGGGCATGACCACGTCCATCAGGTGAGAGGCAGTCTTTTGTTTGGGTATGAACATTCCCGCAGGGTCGCTCGTGTGTGGGGTGGACGATAGACGCGGCGTGATTATGGCCGGGCGGCGACGGAAACCGGCGGCGTGCGCATCCGAGGAATCGGGGAGGCGGTCGCGGAACATGGCTGGACCAGACGGGGCACAGCACTGGGCCGACGGCGACGAGCGGGAGCTCGTGCGGGCGGCCATGCGCGGCGAGCACGACGCGATCCGCCTCGTGTGGGCCCGGTACCGCCGCTGGGTCGCGGCGCTGCTGCTTGCCTACAAGCCGCGCCAGACGGACGTGGAGGATTTGTTGCAGGACGTGGCGATGACATTCGTGCGCCGGGTCAGCGAGCTGCGAGAGCCGGAATCGCTCCGCCCGTGGCTGCGCTCGGTGGCCATCAACGCCGCAAGGCTCGCGGGCCGGAAGCAGACGGTCGCCCGCCGGCACGGCGAGCGGCTGCGCCTGGTGGTGCAGCAGGAGGGCGAGTCGCAGCCGGACGTCGCGGCGGCGCAGCGCGAGGCGGCCCGGCGGCTGCTGGACCTCGCGATGGGCCTGCCCGAGGGGTACCGGGAGCCGCTGCTTCTGCGCTGCATGCAGGGGATGAGCTACCGCGAGATCGGGGCGATCGTCGGGCTTCCCGAGAGCACGATCGAGACGCGGATCGCGCGGGGCCGGCGGATGCTGCGGGAGATGGCCGCGGCCCAGGAGGCGGCCGCGCGCAGCGCGGCGCAGTCCGCGCCGATCGTGGAGGATGCCGGGGTGGTGAAGGGAGCAGGCGATGACCGGCATTGATCGCGACGTGCTGATCACGCGCGTGCTGGACGGCGAGGCGACGCCGGAGGACTGGGCGGCGTTCCGCGCCATGGCGGACCGCGACCACTCGGTGTGGGCCGACCTGGCCGACGCACAGCAGGATCGGGCGGAGCTGGCCACGGCGCTCTCCGAAGCCGTCGCCCTTGCCGACGACATCGAGGCGCCGCTGGAGGTGCACGCCGGCGAGCAGTTCCGCCGGCGGTTCATCGCGGCCGGGGGCTGGTTCGGCTGGGCCGCGGCGGCGGTGCTGGCGCTCGGCGCGGCGACCGGGCAGATCCGCACCGGCGTGGACCGCGAGCCGGCCCGGCAGGCGGGCCTGCTGCGCATCGATTCGCCGGAGGACGCGCTCCAGGTGTACATGGATAAGGGGCAGGAGGCCGGGTGCGTGATCGGGGAGGTCCCCGAGCGTGTGCTCATCAGCTCCGCGCCCACTCCCGACGGCCAGGGCTACACGGTGGTGTACCTGCGCCAGATCATCGAGAGGCAGCGCGTCGAGGACTTCTACACGCTGGGCCGGAACGAGGCGGGGCAGCCGGTGCCGGTCCCGTACGCGCGTCCGGAGCCGCGCCGGCCGATCTATTGACGAGACGCTGACGGCGGCGTGCGCCGAGCGCATCCCGGTGTGCGTATGCAGGCGAGCTCAACTGGGCCGCGGGCCCGAGGAGTGCGATCGATGGCAGCGAATCATTGTCTTCTTGCCGCGGCGTTGTGCGCGGCTGCGGGCCTGGCCGTCGCCCAGGAGCAGCAGAAGTCCTGCTGCGAGGCCAAGAAGGCGGCCCCGGCCGAGGCGCTGACCCACAGGGTCCAGGTGATGCCGGCGGCCCCGGCTCCGCTGGCCCCGCTCGCGACCCCGGCCCCGCTGGCGGCGCGGGCTCCGCTTGCCGTGCTCGCGCGCCCTGTGCAGGCCGAGGTGGAGGCAGGTCGCGCGGCGATGGCGCTGCGGGCGGCGCAGCCGGAGGCGCGGACGCGCTCGCGCACCGTCATGGTGCATTCCGAGAACGGGCGTGAGTTCAAGGTCGAGATCGAGGGCGACGAGATCCGGGCCTGGATCGACGGCGAGGAGCTGCCCCGCGAGCGCGTGAAGGTCTCGAACAAGCGCGTCGTCCTGAAGGATGAGGACGGGAAGACGGCGCACCAGTTCGACCGGGCCGTGACCCTCTCCGCGCCGGGGGTGAAGCTCGCGCCCGGCCAGGAGTTCGTCGTCGAGGGCCTCGAGATGGAGGACCCGATCGTCTGGGGCGCCGCCGACGAGTTCGGGGCGTGGGCCCCGGGCCAGCCCGCCGGCGACCACCCGCCCGTCATGATCGGGATCAACATGGGACCGCTCAGCGAGGACGAGGCCGACGAGGAGGCCATGGAGCTGCTCGGGGAGCACGACCTCGGCGCCGAGGACGTGGTCGTGGTCATGGGAGTCATCGAGGGCCTCCCGGCCTCGGACGCCGGCGTGGAGGAAGGCGACGTGCTCGTGGCCATCGACGGCGAGTGGGGCGTCACGGCCGAGAGCCTGCGCGACGTGCTCATGGAGAAGGAGCCCGGCGACTCGATCGAGATCGTCGTGATCCGGGGCGGCGACGAGGAGGAGATCGAGCTCGAGCTCGCGCCGTACGACCCGGGCCGCCTCGGCCAGCCGTTCGCCGACGAGGCCCCGACGGAAGTGACGCCGTTCACCTTCGAGTGGGGCGCCGAGCACGAGAACGTGCAGAAGCTGCTCGAGAAGCTCAATTCCCAGCGCGGCGAGCTGGATGGCGAGGTGAGGGAGCTGGTCGAGCGGCTCCAGCGGGAAGAGCTCGGGCGCTTCCGGCAACTCGACGAGATGCCACGCTTCCGCGTGTACCGCGAGGACGGGCAGGCGCCGCGCGCCCTCGTGACCCCGGTGCCGCCCGTTCCCCACGGCAGCCCCTACGGCGACGCGATGCACGAGCACCAGGACCGCCTCGAGCGCATCGAGGATCGCCTCGAGCGGATCGAGGACCGTCTCGACCGATTGCTCGAGGCTCTCGAGAGCCGGGAACAGCCGGGCCGCTGAGGCGTCTCACCACGAGTCCCCTGGCTCGGTCGTCTTGCGACCGGGCATTCCGCGACAGGCCGCACGGGTCCCCGCCCGTGCGGCCGTTTCTTTGGCCGGCCCAAGGTATGATCGGCCGGGAGGTCCGCATGACCGAGATACCAGCGTCCCCAGGCCCCACGTCCGATCCTCTGGAGGCGGTCGCGCGGGCCCGGGATTCGTTCGCCCGCATCAAGGCCGAGATCCACAAGACCATCGTCGGACAGGACGAGGTGGTGGACCAGGCGCTGATGGCGATCTTCTGCCGCGGGCACGCGGTGATCGTGGGCGTGCCCGGGCTCGCCAAGACGCTGCTCATCTCGACCCTCGCGCGGACGCTCAGCCTGGGCTTCTCGCGAGTCCAGTTCACACCCGACCTGATGCCCAGCGACATCACGGGCACCGAGGTGATCGAGGAGGACAAGGCGACGGGCGCGCGCGAGCTGCGCTTCGTCAAGGGGCCGGTGTTCGCCAACATCATCCTCGCCGACGAGATCAACCGCACCCCGCCCAAGACGCAGGCCGCCCTGCTCGAGGCCATGCAGGAGCGGCAGGTCACGATCGGCGGCGTGCAGCACAAGCTGCCGGACCCCTTCTTCGTGCTCGCGACGCAGAACCCGATCGAGCAGGAGGGCACATACCCCCTTCCGGAGGCCCAGCTCGATCGGTTCATGTTCCAGATCCTGATCGAGTACCCCGACGCCGAGGAGGAGCTCGAGATCGTCCGGCGCTCCGGCGATCCGGCCCGGGCCAGCCCCGTCCCGGTGCTCACCGGCGCGGACATCCAGGCTGTCCACCAGACGATCCGCGCGATCCCGATCGCCGACCACGTGCTCCGGTACGCGCTCCGCCTGGTGCGCGCGACGCGGGTGAACGAGCCCGCCGACCGGGGGGTGGAGCGACCACGGGTGATCAGCGACTACCTCTCGTGGGGCGCCGGCCCGCGCGCCAGCGAGTACCTCGTGCTGGCCGCGCAGGCCCACGCGGCGCTCACGGGGGCGACCCACGTCGACCCGGAGCACATCCGGGCGGTCGCGCACCCGGTATTAAGGCATCGCCTTCTCCGGAATTTCAACGCCGAAGCGGATCAGGTGAGCGCCGACATGATCCTCGACGGGCTGCTGGAAGCCATCCCGGTGGAGGGTTCGTCGGCCGCGGAGCGCAAGCAACTGGACCAGGTGCTCGGTTGACGGGACGGATAAAGTAGATCCGGGTATTCTTCTCCGATCAGGGGGGACGGGCCCGGCGGGGCCCGTGAAAGGGAGATTGCATGCTGTCCCAAACCGTCGAATACGCCCTGCGCGCGATGGTGACGCTCGCCTACAAGCCGGACGAGCTGGTGCCGACTCCGGAGTTGGCCGAGGTGACCAAGGTCCCGTCGAATTACCTGGCGAAGGTGCTCCAGACCCTCGCCGGGGCCGACCTCATCGTCGGGCGGCGCGGCGTGGGGGGCGGATATCGCCTGGCCCGGTCCGCAAACGAGATCCGCCTGCTGGACGTCATTAACGCGGTCAATCCGGTCGAGCGGATCAAGACCTGTCCGCTCGGCCTCGACACCCACGGACCGAACCTGTGCCCGCTCCACCGCCGGGTGGATGAAGCCGCCGCGAAAGTCATCGAGATCTTCGGGTCGACGACGCTGGCGCACGTGATCACGGGCGAGGGCACGCCGCAGCTGCCGCTCTGCGACACCAGGATGACCCAGCAGTACCAGCAGGTGCAGATCAGCCGCGGCTCCTGAGGCGTTCGCGCGGGCGCGCCGGCCGCCGCTACGATCCGGGCCGTGAACGAGGAAGCCCATCAGCACGACGCGCCGGACGGTGAGGTCCACGAGCAGGAGGCCTCGCGCCTGGCGAACCTGGAGAGGGTGCGCGCGCTGGGCGTGTGGCCGTACGGCGCACGGGTGGACGGGCTGGCGTCCCTTGCCGACGCGCGGGGCCTCTACGACGAGGGCGCCGACGCGGAGCACCAGGCGACGGCGAAGGGGGAGAGCCCGGTGGATCGCCGGGCGCGGGTCGCGGCCGCGGGGCGCATCGTGCTGAAGCGCGACACCGGGAAGCTGGTGTGGCTCAACCTCCGCGACGCGTCGGGCGACCTGCAGGCGGCGGTGAGCATGCGTGAGTGCGCGGCGCCGGGGTTCGAGGTCGCGAAAGCGAGCGATCTTGGCGACATCGTCGTGGTCCGCGGGCCGGTGATGAAGACGCGGACCGGCGAGATCACCGTGTGGGCCGAGGAGCTGCTCGCCGGGAGCAAGTGCCTCGCGCCGCCGCCGGCCAAGCACGAGGGGCTCCAGGACCTCGAGCTGCGCTACCGCCGACGGTACGTGGACCTGTGGGCGAACCCGGAGACCACGCGGGTGTTCCAGCTTCGGTCCCGGATCGTCTCGCACATCCGGCGGCTGATGGACGCGCGCGGGTATATGGAGGTGGAGACGCCGATGCTGCAGGCCCTTGCGGGCGGCGCCGCGGCGAAGCCCTTCCGCACGCACCTCAACGCGCTGGACATGGACCTCTTCCTGCGCATCGCGCCGGAGCTGTACCTCAAGCGGCTGCTCGTCGGGGGCATGCCCCGGGTGTACGAGATCAACCGCAATTTCCGCAACGAGGGCGTGGACAAGCAGCACAACCCGGAGTTCACGATGCTGGAGGCGTACGCGGCCTTCGGCGACGTGGGCACGGTGATGGAGCTGACCGAGCACCTCTGCCGGGAGAGCGCGAGGCTGGTGGTCGCGACCGAGCGGCGCGTGGAGCTCTCGTCAGTTCCCGACTCGGAGCTGAGGCTTCCCTTCGCCGAGATCACGATCGACTACGGCTCGCCCTTCCGGCGGGTCGAGTACGGCGCGCTCTTCGAGCAGGCGCTGGGCTTCGCGATGGACGATCTCGACCGCGTGTGGGCCCGGGCCGCCGAGCAGGGGATCCTGCGCAAGTACGCCAAGCACCTCGAGGAGGAGGGGCGGGCCGGCGCGCCGGGCGACCTCCGCGGCAGGGTGGCGGACGCGATCATCGTCAACGAGCTGTTCGAGGAGCAGGCCGAGAAGTCGGTCGATCCCTCGCGCCCCACCTTCATCACCGACTACCCGAGCGCGATCTCGCCGCTGACGCGCCCGAAGCCGGACAACCCGGCGCTCGCCGACCGCGCCGACCTCTTCATCGCGCACATGGAGCTGGCGCCGCACTACACAGAGCTGAACGATCCGGCGGTGCAGGCGCAGAAATTCCGCGAGCAGCTCTCCGGCTTGGACGACGAGGAATCCACGTTCCGCACGTTCGATGAGGACTTCATCCGCGCCCTCAAGGTTGGGATGCCGCCGGCGGGCGGCATGGGCCTGGGCATCGACCGGCTGGTGATGCTGCTGACCAACCAGCGCTCGATCCGGGACGTGCTGCTGTTCCCCTTCATGCGGCCTGAGTCTTGAGTCTTGGGTCTTGAAGTTCCGATGCGGGCAGTCGTCGCCGCGGCGACGCGCTGGCCACGGTGACTGCGCGCAGAGCTGCAGGAGCCCAAGCCGAACTCCGGTGCGCTCAGCTCACGCGGTGCGCCCACCGTCAAGACCCACCACTCAGGACTCAAGACCCAAGGCTCACTCCACGAACGCGCTCGTATCGACGCGGCCGCCGTCGAGGATCTGGAAGATGATCTCGTGGCGGGTCTCGTTGTCGATCTCCTTGGCGGTCGCGCCCTCAGGCAGCGGCGCCATGAGGGATTGCGGGTCCACCTCGGGGCGCCGCTCGATGGCGAGGCGCATGGCTCTCTCGCGCGCGGCTTCGGGCATCGCCGCGAAGATTTCCCGGATCAGCGACGCCCGTGCGTCGAGATCGTTCTCGGCCGCCAGGCGGTCCGCGAGCGGCTTGACCTTGGCGCTTGTCTCGGCGTCGAGCCCCAGCTCGGGCAGGACGGCGCCGAAGTGGTCGGCCGTGTCCATCATAAGCTCGCGGTAGAAGTACTCGAACTCGGAGAGCGACATGCGGACGACCGCGTGCATCATCTGATCTATTGGCGAGGCCCCGCCCTCCTCGACGGGGGCCGCCATCGCCTCGGTCGTGAGGTCCTTCTGGTAGCTCTCCATGATCTTCTGGGTGAGCGCGCCGACGGCCGGCGGGATCACGCCGTCCTCCATGAGCTCGAGAGAGAGGAACTGCTTGAGGTCGGGGGTGCTGGTGAGCGCCATGAGCCGGCCCGTGGTGGCGCGCAGGTTCTCCTCGTCGCTCATGCGCGTGCTCTCGATGACGCCCTGCTCCACACCGGCGATCGCGTCCAGGTTCTCGATCACGTGCGACTCGACGCGCTGGCGCCGCTCATAGAGGTACGGGGCCATCTTCGCCAAGAGGGCCACGTCGATCAGCGGGTTGTGGCTCATCGCGACGTACTCGACCGGCTCGGAGATGCGGACGATCTTGCCGGCGTCGTCGCGCCGGCTGATCGGCTCGAAATCCACCGGCGGCGCCGCGACGGGCCGGTTGACCGGGCGGCGCGGGGGCGGGGGCGGCGGCGGCCGGAACTCGGGCGTCGGCTCCGGCTTGCCGGGAGGAGGCGGAGCGACCTGCGCCAGCGAGGGGATCACGACACCTGCGCTCACGAGGCACGCGGTCAACATCCTGCTCTTGCCCATCATGCGGAGCTCCCAGCGTGAGGTCTGCCACCCCCGCCGGCCGCCGGCCGGCCGGGTCTGGGATTATCCCCTCCAGCGCGGGCGCATGCGCCCGAAGGGCGCAAGAAGTCGCCCCGCCCGATCAAAGCACCAACACGGCCGGGCTCAGAGCCCTTTGATCCGCTCGAGAAGCAGGTCGCGCTGCCGCTCGTCGAGGAACGCGAGCACGGCCGCGAAAAGGCCCTCCTTCGCCTTCTCGTCGGGCGCGCCCATGGTCCGGGCGCCAAAGTCGCGGACAAGGCGGTCGATCCGCGCTTGTTGCTCGGGGGTGAGGTCGAGGCCTCGCGTGAGATAGTCGACGGCGAACCGCTCGCTCTCGATCGCCCTCGCGGCCGCGAGCTCGATCTCCTTCCCCAGTTGATCGCGCCTCGCCTCGCGCACTGCACGCCGGAGGCCGATCTTCTCCCCCTTGGCCCGTGCTTCCTCCACGCGAGCCTTCCCGACGGCCTCCCAATACTCGTCGAGCAGCCGGTCGAAGGCCGCGGCCTGGTCCGCCGGGAGCTGGGCGCGGATCTCGTCCTCCAAGGGGCCGCGCTCGATCAGGGGCTCCAGGACGCGGAGCACCTGCACGAAGAAGAGCGCCTTGCCGAGCTTGCTTTCGGAGGCCTCCACCGTCTCGCCTTGCGAGAAGAGCTCGAAGTTGTCGATGATGAGCCGCTCTGCGAGCATCGCTCGCTCCGCGAGCACGTGCGCCACGCGCTCCCGGGCTCGCTCGTCGAGCGCGAGCAGCTCGAGCGCTGCTTCGGGCGGGGGAAGCCCGAGATCCTGGAGCCCGCCGCCGTACTCGTACACCACGAGCGTCCGGGCCTCCTCCGTGGCGACCTGCGGGCCGGCGAGCGAGGACTGGGCCTGCGCGGCGGGCTGCACCGCCTCCGTCACCTGGTCGGGGCCCGGCTGGCTCTGCGCCCTCGCGAGCATCGCCGCGTGCAGCAGCGCCAGACCGACGGCGAGCGGGAGCTTGGACATGTCGGGCCTCCTGGCGTCCCCCGGCGAGTTGTTGGCCGGGCGAGGGCGCGGCTTTCAGCGCCGGGCGGCCCGGCCGCCGGCGGCCCCACTACGCTACCGCCATGGCCACCCGGATCGACCGCCAAGCGCTCGCGCGCCGGATCGCCGCGGCATCGCTGCTGCGCGGCACGTTCACCCTTCGCTCCGGGCGGACGAGCAGCTACTACCTCGACAAATACCTCTTCAGCACCCGGCCGGAGGTGCTGCGCGAGCTGGGCGCTCTTTTCGGCGAGCGCATCGAGCGGATTGCGGCGGAGGAGCGCGCCGCCATCACTCGCCTGGCGGGAGCCGAGCTCGGGGGGATCCCGCTGGTGACGGCGGCGAGCCTGCAGACCGGATTGCCCGCCATCTTCGTCCGGAACGCGAAGAAGGAGTATGGGACGGCCAAGCAGCTCGAGGGCAAGCTGGAGAAGGGCGATCGGGTCGTCTTCGTCGAGGACGTCGCGACCACCGGCGGGCAGGCGCTCGAAGCGGTCGGTGTGCTGCGCGGGCACGGGGCCGACGTGCGGGCGATCATCTGCACGATCGACCGCCAGGAGGGCGCGCGCGAGAACGTAGAGCGCGCGGGCGTGCGCTTCGAAGCGCTCTTTACCAAGGCGGACCTCGGCATCGAGGAGTGAGCGCCGCGGATCCAAGGACACCGCGCACGGGCTGCGTGCGCTCTCCCGGCCGGACTCGGGGCGCTCGGCCCGCGTCGCGCCACCGTCGCTTGCTGGGCGGCGCCGCCCCGGCATAGGCCGTCAGAGCACCCACACGAGCGCCAGGCCAATCAGCACGAGGATCACGGTGACGACGATCCAGAGGGGGGCCCTCTGGCGCTCCGCGCCCACGGGCGCGAGGCAGTGGGGGCAGAGCTCGGCCTGGTCGTAGAAGCGGTGGCCGCAGTGGCGGCAGGTGGTCAGCTCGTCGCCGAAGCGGTCGAGGTCGGACGCGGACGGCCCCTCCGGGTGCAGGCCCTCGTCCAAGTCCGGCTCGTCAAAGCGTGGTGTGGGCATCGGCGAGGTCAGGGTATCCCGGCGCGCGGGCGCGGGTCCTCCGTGAACACCGCCAAATGAGAGCCGTTTCACCCTGAGCCTAGCCCGGCTTCACCGTCGGCGTGCACAACACCTGTGCGTTCCCGGCCCCCGGGTGCGCTCGGGGCCCCCCACCGCTGCGCGGCCCCGCAATCCCAGGTATGTGCAAGGAGAAAGCCCACATGAGTTACACACAGCGCCACCGTCGTGCGTCCGCCGATCCCCGCCCGCGCGAGCACCGGCTCGAGGGGCTCGAGCCCCGCATCGTGCTGGACGGCGATTGGTCGGCGCTCCCGGGCGCGGAGGTCTACGGCTCGGTCAACGGGGGATTCCTCACCGTCACGACGATCGACCTCGACAATCAGCCGATCGTGTTCCAGCAGGAGAACCGCGGGGATGACGACTTCGGGAGCGATTCGTGGGCGCAGCTCTCGATGCTGACGACCGACGACGGCAGCAGCAACGGCACCAACTTCGAGACGCTCGGGCGCCACTCGCTGGCCATCCACGACGACTGGCTCGTGATCGGGGCACCGAACGCCAACAGCGGCGCGGGCGCGGCGGCCGTCTACAGGCAGGACGACGCGGGCGCCTGGACCTTCGAGACGCTCATCACCGCCCCGGGCCTCGAGCCCGGCGACGGGTTCGGGTGGTCGGTGGACATGTACGGCGAGGTCATCGTGGTCGGGTCCCGCCTCGGGAACGCGGCGTACGTCTTCCAGAACACGGGCACGTGGGAGCTCGAGACCACGCTCACACCCACCGTCGGCCAGGACGGCCGGTTCGGCTTCTCCGTGGCGACCGACGGCGCGGTGATCGTTGTCGGGGCGCCGGGCGAGGAGACCCTGGACGAGGACTTCACCGGGACCAGCGGCGCGGTCTACATCTACGACCGCGACGGGGCGGCGTGGGCGCTCGCGGAGCGGATCGAGGCGCCGGAGAGCGCGCTCAACAGCGAGTTCGGGCATGCCGTGGCCGTGCAGGCGAACACCGTGGCGGTGGGCGCGTGGCTCGACGACGACCGGGGCGAGGGTTCCGGATCCGTCTTCGCCTACGGACGCCACGCGGGCGACTGGGTGATGGAGATCAAGCTGATCCCCGACGCCGCATCCCCGGGCGCGCGATTCGGGTACGACGTCGCCACCTCGGGCTCGCGGATCGGCGCGGTCGCGATCGGCAGCAACAACGGCGCGGTGCTCCCCTGGGCGCAGGTGTTCAAGCGCGACGGGGACGACTGGTCGCTCGAGACCACGCTGGCGCCGGACAGCGGCGGCGGGGACTTCGGGTGGCGGTCCATCGCTTTCGACTCCGACCGCGTGATCGTCGGCTCCGACGCCGACGGCGGCACGGCGACCGTATTCCGCATGAGCGACGGGAACGAGTGGGAGCTCGAGATCGTGCTTGAGCCGACGGCCGCGAACGGCGCGACCGGGATGGGGTTCGACGTCGCGGCCGACGGGAGCGACATTCTCCTGGGCGGTCTGGTCGCGCCGGGATCGGGCGGCGGGACCGTGGCGGTCGAGGCGGGGATGTGGCTCTTCGTCGCGCCGTTCGATTCGGACGTTCCCGACGCGGAGAAGAAGTGGGTCGTGGGGAGCTTCAGCGACCTGCCGGTCGGCGAGGCGACGACCGACGCCATCACGTGGACGGACCCCAAGGACGGGCGCACCTACGCCGCGGTGGGCACCGCCGACGGCGTGGTGCTCCTGACGCTCTCGGCGGACCGGACGACGTGGACCGCGCGCAACCTGACAGGGGAGATCACCGGCTCGGAGGCGATCACGCGCGGGATCTCGGCGTTCGGCACGCGTGACGGCCTCGTGTACATCGTGGGCTACAACGCGGAGAACGAGATGGTGGCGTACCGGCAGTCCGGCGCCGGATCGGCCGGGGCGTACGACTGGAGCTTCAAGAACATCACGGTGGAGGACCTGGATCCGCAGGGCCGCGCGACGCCGCAGTTCACGAGCAAGACCGTGACGTGGGTGACGAGCTGGAACGCGCTGAACATCGCTGGGCTGGATGAGGACGGGCGCGTGCAGGCGATCTGGATCGCCCCGGGCATGCAGCAGTGGTTCTCGAGCGACTTGTCGGCGAGCTCCGGCGCGCCCACCCTGAGCGGCGAGCTCACCGTGTTCGTCACCTCCTGGAACGCCATGAACATCGCCGGCGTGGACTCCGACGGCGCGCTCACCGTCACCTGGTGGGTTCCCGGATTCGCCAAGTGGGTCGTGACCGACTTCAACGAGCGGTTCGGCGGCCCGGCGATCGACCCCAGCTCGGTCGCGGCGTACACGACGCCGTGGGGCGCGCTGAACGTGGTCGGACGCGACGATCGCGGCGACCTGATCGTCTACTGGTGGGTGCCGGCCTTCAGCGACCCGCCCGAGAACAACTTCTGGCGCGTGACGAATCTCTCCTCGGTGCTCCTCAACAGCACGGTGGGCGAGGGCGCCGTGACCAGCCTCGTGACCGAGGACGGCCAGATCAACCTGTTCGCGACGAACGCGACCAACGACGTGATCCGCTTCGTCTGGGAGCAGGGCGATCGCTGGCGCGTCGAGGATCTCACGCACGGCGCGGACATCGCGTAGAGCGCCGGCGCGCGGCCGAATCTTCATGCAGCAACGCACTCTCCCCCGGGGCGCGGATCCGTTGAAACGGATCTGCGCCCCTTGGCCGCGCGCCGGGAACGCGCGCGTCCGTCGCGGACGCCCCGCGATGATCCTGAATTCACGGGTCGTTCGCGCGATGGTCGCCTGACGAGGCGCCGACAACGCTCGCGCACCCG
>Ga0196977_1000458_pt1 | contig 21414 bp, 14 predicted proteins | sample S3v_1013CmetaG_FD_148634 | JGI IMG/M metagenome (GOLD analysis project Ga0196977, IMG submission 148634) | Soil microbial communities from Anza Borrego desert, Southern California, United States - S3+v_10-13C | ecosystem: Environmental > Terrestrial > Soil > Desert | place: USA: California...
TGCAGCGGCAGCACGGATACGGCTTGAAGCTGTATTCCGGAATGCGCCAAGTGCTCCCGAGGCCTTCCACGAGCGCTTCGAGCTTCACCTCGCCGCGCTCGTACAGCGCGAACAGCCCGGCGTTGCCTTCCAGCGTGCGGCGCGTGCCGGTGAGGCCATCGGCGCCGAGCGCCGCGCCCACGACCGCATTGCGTGCCGCGAAACCCGCGCCCAGCCGCTTGGACAGCACGCCGTCGCGCATGCTTTGCGCCGACCCACTGGCCTGGTGATACGCCATGCCCAGTGCGTTCACGAATCCATCGACGTCGAGCTGATGGAGACGTGCCGCACCCAGGCTCGCCGCGACGGTGCCGAAGATCATCGTCGGATGCCAGCCCTTGCCGAGGCTGTTGTAGCAGGCGAGCCCGAGACGTGCGTGCAGCTCCGCCGAGATCGCGAACGCGAGCAGGAAATCGTGCCCGGTGACGCGCCCGGTGTCCTCGGCGGTTGCCAGCAGCGCCGGCAGCGTGACACAGCTCGTGTGCACGCGCGCCGGATCGTGCTGGTCGTCGAAGTCGAGCGCGTGCGCGGCAGCGCCGTTCGCCATCGCCGCCGTTGGCGGGCTGTAGCGGCGTTTGCCGATGAGACCGGTCGCAGCGCCGGTCTGCTCCCAGCGGTGCAAGCGCGCGTTCAGCTCCGAGATGCCCGGTGCGCGCGCCGCGCCGCCGATCACGCCGAGCGTGTCGAGAATCAGCGCCTTCACGGTCGAGAGCACGTCGGGCGGAAGCTGCTCGTAGCGCCATGCCGCGACGTTCTCGCACAACGACCGCGTCAGGTTCTCCGTTTCCATCGCACGCCTTGTATCGTTACTTCGTGCCGCCGATCTGCGGGATGCGTGCGACCTTGACGACCTTCGCCCACTTGTCGATCTCATTCGCAATGAGACGCTCGAACTCGGCGGGTGTATTCGCAACCACCCGGTAGCCCTGTGAAGTCAGCTTGTCGCGGACCTGGTCTTTCTTGAGCGCGACGATGAGCTCCTGGTACACGCGCGCGACGATGTCTTTCGAGGTGCCCGCCGGCGCGAGCATGCCGAACCAGGTCTCGACATCGAACCCCGGCAGACCGGATTCGGCGATCGTCGGGATATCCGGCACGACCGGTACCCGCTTCAAGCTGGTGACGCCCAGGCCCGTGAGCTTCCCTGATTTGACGAGCGGAAAGCCCGTCGGAAACGTGAGGAACGCAAGCTGCACCTGCCCGGCCATGACGTCCGCGGTGGCCTGGGGCGCGCCCTTGTACGGCACCATCACGATGTCCACGTTCGCGGTCGACTTGAAGAGCTCGCCGGCCAGATGCGAACCGACGCCAACGCCGCCGGCCCCATAGTTGAGCTGTCCCGGCTTGGACTTCGCCAGCGCGACGAGCTGGCTCACGGTTTTCGCCGGCACGCTCGGGTGCGCCGCGAAAAGATACGGTGTCGCGCCGATCAGCGTGACGGGCGCGAGATCCTTCTTCGCATCGTACGGCACCTTCGCGTACACGCTTGGGTTGATCGTGAAGGACGACGAGACCATCACCAGCGTATGCCCATCGGGGTTGCTGTTCACCGCCGCTTCGGTGCCGATCATGCCGCCGGCGCCGGGCCGGTTGTCCACCACGAACTGCTTCCCGAGCTGACCCGAGAGCTCCTGGGCCATCAGTCGCGCCGCGATGTCGGTGCCGCTGCCCGGCGGGAACACCACAATCATCCTGACCGGTCTGACCGGATAGTCCAGTGCGGCCGCGGCATAAGCCGCGGGTGCGGCCATGGAACCGCTCAGTGCCAGCGCTGCGCCCACACACGCGAAGCGTGCTTCCATCTGATGCATCTCCTGTAAGTGATCAGAACCGGACCAGCTCGACCAGCTCTTTGGCGGCTGCGAGCTTCTCGAAGGAGCGCACGGCGTCGACACACGCCTTCCCCGCAGCGTCCGGCATGACCCGCTTTGCGTTGCGGTTGAATTTCGCGATGAGGTCCGGGTGAAGATCGTCTCCGTCGAGTCCGGGCACCGAAAAGCCGGACTTGATGTGGCGCGATACCGTCCTGCCGTTCTTCAGCGTGATGATGATTTCCATCCCGAGGAAGTCCTTGCCCTTGGTGAAGTCGAGGTTCGCCATGTCGGGATGAGGCTCGATGCTGACGCGCCTGATGATGTCGCGGATCATCGGGTCGTGGACGCGGTTTTCGAGGAACTGCTCGACTTCGACCCGGCCGTCCACGAGCGCGGCGGCGATGCAGTAATGGAGGCTCAGCTTACCTTCGAGCCCGCTCTGGGGATCGTCGTTCCACAGCGAGTGCTGCGTCATGTGATTGCCGAGGCAGCGCACCCGCTCGACATCCGCGGCTTTGACGCCGTCTTCCTTCACCATCTGGAGCGCCGCGACGATGCCGGCCTGCGTGTGGAAATTCGACGGGAAGATTTTGAACGCGATGCCGGGGTCGAGAATTTCGAACGGCTTGCCGATGCGCGCGGCGAGCGCTTCGAAATCGTTCGGCTGACCGCCGGAAAACGCATGCGCGAAGCCGTGCTTGCCGTCGATGATGTTCTCGGCGCTGCCGAAGCCGTCCCGGGTGAGCAGGGCGGCAGCGAGGCCACCGCGGGTCGACAGACCGGCATGCAGCGGCTTCACCATGAAACCGAGTTGCGGGCGCAAGCCGCTCGAGTAGCTCGCGGCGATGCCCAACGCGTTCTCGGTCTGCTTCGCGTCGAACCCGAGCAGATTGGACACCGCGGCCGCGGCGCCCAGCGTGCCGATGATCGCGGTGGGGTGATAGCCCATGACGATCGAGCGCGGGTTGATGAGGCGGCCCACCTTCGCGCACGTCTCGAACCCCGCGACATACGCCGTGACAAAGTCTTTACCGCTGCCGCCGAAGTTTTCAGCCGCGGCGAAGAGCGCCGGCATGACGACGACGCTCGGGTGTCCCGCCATGCCGAAGGTCGCGTCGTCGTATTCCTCCCAGTGCGCCATCGTGCCGTTGTAGAACGCGGCGGCTTCGGGAGAGAAACGCGCCTTTTCTCCGATCAGGCTCGTCTTTCCGGGCGCGTACTGCGCCTCCACGTATTTGCGGAGGATCTGCAGGTCCTTTGCCCTGCAGCCGGCAAGCGCGACGGCGAGGTAATCCAGCACGGCGGCTCTCACCCAGGGCACCGCGGCCTGCGGCACTGCTTCGTAGGTGAGACTGGATATCCATGTGGAGAGTGTCTTCGTAAAGCTCATATAATTCGTTCTTCCATCGGCGCGGCGGGGTTTTCACCTCGATTACATCACCCGCGCCACTTTTCTGACAATTAGAAGTTCCGCGCCGATCCATTCAGCGTCTGAATGAATCGCGCTCGCGGAGCTTGCAGGCGGGGGCGATGCAATACCGAACCGACGACATCCGTATCAGGGCGATACACGAGCTTGTGCCGCCGTCGCACGTGCTGCGTGAGCTCATGGCGAGCGAGGCTGCGACGACGACGGTTTTCCAGACGCGCCAGGCGATCCACAGAATTCTGCACGGCGCCGATGACAGGCTCGTGATCATCGTCGGACCGTGCTCGATTCACGACGTGGAAGCTGCACGCGAATACGCGGTGAAGCTGCTGGGCGTGAGGCAGGCGCTCGAATCGGAGCTCCTCGTATTGATGCGTGTCTATTTCGAAAAACCGCGCACGACCGTGGGCTGGAAAGGACTCATCAACGATCCGAAGCTCGACGGCACCTTCGCGATCAACGAGGGCCTTCGCGTGGCGCGGCGGCTCCTGCTGGAGCTGAACGAGACGGGCATGCCGGTCGGCTGCGAGTTCCTGGACATGATCACGCCCCAGTACCTGGCCGATCTCATCGCCTGGGGTGCGATCGGTGCACGCACGACCGAAAGTCAGGTCCATCGCGAGCTCGCATCGGGGCTGTCGTGCCCGGTCGGGTTCAAGAACGGCACGGACGGCAGCGTCAGGATCGCGGTCGACGCGATGCGCGCCGCGCGTGCGCCGCATCACTTCCTGTCGGTGACCAAGGGCGGTCACTCGGCGATCGTGGCGACGACCGGCAACGAGGATTGCCACATCGTGCTGCGCGGCGGCAAGACGCCGAACTACGATGCCGCGAGCGTCGATGCGGCGTGCCGCGATCTGGGCGCAGCCGGGCTCGGCCAGCGGCTGATGATCGATCTCTCGCACGCGAACTCGAACAAGCAGTTCGAGAAGCAGATCGACGGCGGCATGGACGTGGCGCGGCAGGTCGCGGCAGGCGACGAGCGCATCATCGGCGTCATGGCCGAAAGCCATCTCAAGGCTGGCCGTCAGGACCTCGCCCCCGGGAAAGCGCTGGTCTACGGCCAGAGCATCACCGACGGCTGCATCGGCTGGGAAGAGACGCGCGATCTGCTGCACGCGCTCGCCGACGCCGTGCGTCAGCGCCGGCTGCTCAAGTCGCAGGAATAATCGAAACCGCCGCACGGGCGTTGCGCGCTGCGCAGGCGCGGCGGAGGCGGCTCGGCTCTGACGCCTCAACGGTCGCGACAATAACGACGGTTTACAGCTATCGCGCGCGACTGCGCGCGGCGGCAGCCTCGGTCACCAGCAGCTCGATACAGGCCGCGGCGGCGGGTGAGAGCGTGCGCTCGGCGTGCGTGATGACGCCGATGCTGCGCACCGGCACCGGCGACGAGAGCTTCGCGCTCACGAGGCCTTTCATGTTCAGCTCGGCGAGCGCGATCCGCGGCATGAGCGTGACACCGAAGCCGGAGCGCACCATGCGCAGCGCCGTCACCATGTTAGCGACTTCGTATGCCGGCTCGAGCCGCAGCCGGTTCGCCGCGAAGCCGACCTGCGCCAGCTCCGTGACGCTCGCCCGCGGCGGCAGCAGTATCAGGGGCTCGGCGGCGAGCTCTTTCCACGAAAGCCGGCGTTTGGCCGACAGCCGGTGCCTGGCGGGAACGATCGCCAGGAGCTCGTCCTCGAGCAGGTGCCTGAACTCGAGCTCCGGGCGCGGCGCGCTCAGCGTGCCGATGCCGAAATCGACCTCGCGGTCGAGCACCTTCTGCACGATGTTCAGGTTCTGCTCCTCGATCAGGCGCACGCTGATGGCCGGGTAGCGCGCCTTGAACTTCGCGAGCGCGTGCGTCGCGAAACCGAACGCGACCGAAGGCAACGCGGTGAAGACGATCCTGCCGCGGCGTCCCGCTGCGACATGGCGGATGTGGGCCTCGGCGTCCCGCAGGTCTTCCAGCGGACGCTCGACCATGCCGAGCAGACGCTGCCCCACTTCGGTCAGCTCGATGCGGCGGGTCGTGCGCTCGAAGAGGCGCACCGAGAGCACGTTCTCCAGCTCGCGGATGAGCTGCGAGAACGCGGGCTGTGTCATGGCGAGCTGCCGTGCGGCGCTGCTGAACGAGGTGCTGCGCGCGGCGGCAACGAAGCCTTCAAGCTGACGCAGCTTGAAATTCATAGGGCGTGCGTATCAAACGCATGGAAAGATGAAATTGTCCGAATAATCCCGTGATTCTAGAATGAGCGACCGCTTCATTCACGCCACGAACAACATGCCCACAATCTGCGTCGGTATCGATACCGGCGGCACGTTCACGGACCTCGTAGCCGTCGATCTCGATCGTGCGCGCTACCACTACCACAAGGTCCCGACGCTCACCGCCGATCCCGCGCGCGGGATCCTCGACGGCATCGCCGAGCTGCTCGATCAGAACGCGATCGCGCGCAAGGACGTCAGGTTTCTTGTGCTCGGCACGACGCTCGCGACCAACGCGGTGCTCGAAGGCAAATGGGCGCGCACCGGCGTGCTCACCACGGCGGGCTTTCGCGACGTGCTGGAGCTTGCGCGCCAGCGCCGTCCGCACTACTTCAATCTCGACATCCCGAAGCCGATGCCGCCGGCGCCGCGCGACTGCCGCCTCGAAGTGCACGGCCGCATCGCCTGCGACGGAACCGAAGTCGAGCCGCTGTCCGAGGACGACGTGCGGCACGCGGTCGACACGCTGCGCTCGAAAAACGTCGAGGCGATCGCGATCTGTTTCCTGCACGCATACGCCGATCCCGCGCACGAGGAGCGTGCACGTGCGCTGGTGGCGAAGCTGTGGCCGGACATTTATCTCTGCACGTCGAGCGACGTGCTGGCGGAGTTTCGCGAGTTCGAGCGTTTCGCGACCGCGACGGTGAACGCGAGCCTGATGCCGATCATGGACCGCTACCTCGCGCGATTCGAGCACGGCGTCGCCGAGCTCGGCATTGCGCACGCGCCGCGCGTCATGCAGTCGAACGGCGGGGCCGTCTCGCCGGGCGCGGTGCGCAAGGTGCCGGTCAACACCTTCTTCTCGGGCCCTGCCGGCGGCGTCATCGGCAGCGTCGGCCTGGGCGCACAGCTCGGGCTGCCGAACCTCATCACCTTCGACATGGGCGGCACCAGCACGGACGTGTGCCTGATCCGCGACGGCGAACCGGCGAAGAAGAGCGAGCGCGCGATGGGCGGCTTCCCCGTGCGCACGCGCACCCTGGACATTCACACGATCGGCGCGGGCGGCGGCTCGATCGCGTGGCGCGACGCCGGCGGATTGCTCAAGGTCGGGCCGCAGAGCGCCGGCGCATACCCGGGCCCGGCTGCATATGGGCGCGGCGGCGAGAAGCCGACCGTGACCGACGCCAACGTGGTGCTCGGCCGGCTCAATCCGAAGACGCTGCTCGGCGGCCGCATGGCGGTCCATGCCGACAAGGCGACAGCGGTCATCGACGAGCTTGCCCGCGGGCTCGGCGTCGATCGCACGAAGGCCGCGGCCGGTGTCCTCGAAATCATCAACGTGAACATGATGGGTGCGGTGCGCGTGATCTCGGTCGAGCAGGGCGAGGATCCGCGCGACTTCACGCTCGTCGCGTTCGGCGGCGCGGGTCCGCTCCACGCGGCGGACGTCGCGCGCACGATGGGCATGCGCCGGGTACTGGTGCCGCCGCGCCCCGGTCTGCTTTCGGCCATCGGCCTGCTGCATGCCGAGGTGCGCGGCGATTTCAGTCTCACGCGTCTCGTGCGTGCCGAGGCCGCAAGTCTCGAATCGCTGAACGAAGGCCTGAAGACCCTTGGCAAGCGCGGCGCCGCGTGGCTCGAAGGTGAGAAGGAAGAGCGCGGCACGTATCAATGGTTCGCCGATCTGCGGTACTTCGGCCAGAATTTCGAGCTGATTCTCGAGCTCAAGAGCGACCGGCTCGACGAGCGCGCGCTCGCGCGGCTCGCGGAGACGTTCCACCGCCGGCACCTCGATCAATACGGCTACGACATGCGCGAGCAGCCGGTCGAGATCGTCAATCTGCGTGTGGTCGTGACCGGGCGCAGGCGGGCGCTTCAGGCGGAGCGCGCCAGGCTGCCCCGCGGCGAGCTGAAGCAGGCGCTGCTGGAAAAACGCAAAGTGTGGTTCCCCGAGCGCGGCTACGTGGTCACGCCGGTGTACGACCGCGACCGCCTGCCCGCCGACTGCCGCATCACCGGGCCCGCGATCATCGAGCAGATGGATACGACAACCGTCGTGCCGCCGCGCGCGAAAGTGAAGCAGGACCGACATGGTTACCTGCACATGGAGCTGGAAGCGCTGGAAACGAAGAGGAGCGCCGAATGGGCCGCAGCGTGAAATCGCGACTGGAGATCGCCGTTCGCCCTCGACGCAGGAGCGTTCGTCATTCGACAAGCTCAGGACGAACGGTCGCCGCAGCCGGAGCGCACGGCGCAAAGGCGAAGGGCGCGCCTCCGGTTGATCCCATCCAGGCCGAAGTGGTCGCCCGGTTTCTGCTCGCGACTGCCGAAGAGATGGGCGCTACGCTCCAGCGCACCGCGTTCTCGCCGAACATCAAGGAGCGCGCGGACTGCTCGACCGCGATCTTCGATCGAGCGGGACAGGTGATCGCGCTGGCGCAGCGCGTCCCGATCCATCTCGGCTCGATGGTCGGCGCGGTGGACGAGATCCTGAAGCGCTATCCCGAATCGGAGATCCGGCCGGGGGACATGTTCGTCGCCAACGATCCCTACAACGGCGGCGGCACGCACCTCCCCGACATCAACGTGATCGCTCCGGTGTTCATCGGCAAGCGCATCGCCGCGTACGTCGCGAACATCGCGCACCACGCGGACGTGGGCGGCATGGTGCCGGGGTCGGAAGCCGCGGTATGCCAGTCGATCTACCAGGAAGGCATCCGCATTCCGCCGGTGCGCATCATGCAGGCGGGCAAGGTGAACCGCGACGTCTTCGACCTGATCCTGCTCAACTCGCGCACGCCCGACGAGCGCGTCGGCGATCTGAACGCGCAGTTCGCGGCCAACACGGTCGGCGCGCGCAGCGTGCTGTCGCTGTTCGATCGCTATGGCGTACGGGAAACGGAAGCGACGATCGCGTCGTACCTCGACTTCACCGAGAAGCGCTTCCGTTCCGCCATCGCGGCGCTTCCGGCGGGGCGTTATGAAGCCGAAGACTTCCTCGACGGCAACGACGAATCGAGCGTCGCGAAGATCAAGCTCGCGCTGACCGTCGGCAAAGGACGGCTCCACTTCGATTTCGCGGGCTCCGATGCGCAGCTCCTCTGCGCGCGCAACATCCCCTATCGCGCGCTGCTCGCGACCGTGTACACGGTGGCGAAAGCGCTGCTCGACCCCGAAGTGCCCGCGAACGCGGGCTACTACCGGACATTGGACATCAGCGCGCCGCCGGGTAGCGTCGTCGGTCCCGTGCCGCCGGCGGCGATCGGCTGCCGCTCGATCTCCGCGAGCGTGCTCGGCGACGTGATCGCCGCGGCGATGTCGCAGGCGCTGCCGGGGAAAGCGCTCGCCGGCAGCGGCCCGCACCATCTGTACGTGCTTTCCGGCACCGATCCGCGCACCGGCGCGTATTTCGTCAATTACGAGACGCTCGCCGGCGGCATGGGTGCGCGCGCGAATCGCGACGGTGTCGACGGGGTGCGCGTGCACGCGTCGGGGTCGTCGAACCTTCCGGTCGAAGCGCTGGAGCACGCGTATCCGTTCCGTGTCGAGCGCTACGCGCTGTGGGACGACTCGGCGGGTGCCGGGCGCTACCGCGGCGGCATGGGCGTCATCCGCGACTACCGCGTCCTCGGCGACGATATTGTGGTGAGCCTCTCGTCGGAGCGCCAGCACGTCGCGGCGCCAGGCGCCACGGCCGGCGGCAAAGGCGCGCTGGGCGTGTTCGTGCTCAATCCGGGCCAGCCCGACGAGAAGAAGCTGCCGGCTGCCGCGGCGGACGTGAAGCTGCCGCGCGGCTCGGTGCTGCGGATCAGCACGCCGGCGGGCGGCGGTTATGGCAAGGTAAAGGAACGCGACCGCGCCGCGATCGAGCGCGACCTCGTGGAAGAGCGCATCAGCGTGGATGCCGCACGCGAAACCTACGGATACAAGCTATGAACAAGCCTCTCGAAGACTTTGCTCTCGGGCAAGCGCGCGCGCATTTCCCGGCGCTCGAGCGCTGGACCTACATGGACGTCGCGGCGCGCGGCGTGCTCTCGCGCGAGGTCCGCGCTGCGCTGGACGCGCATCTGGACGATCGCATGCTCAACGGCGCGACCAACAAGGACGATTTCTTCGCGCTGGTCGAGCGCGCGCGTGCCCGCTTCGCGCAGTTGATCGGCGCCGAGGCCGACGAGATCGCGTTCACCAAGAACATTTCGGAAGGGCTGAACATCGTCGCCACGGCGATTCACTGGCACCGCGGCGACAACGTCGTGCTCTGTCCGGAGCTCGAGCATCCGAACAACGTGTACGCGTGGCTCAACCTGCGGCGCTACGGCGTCGACGTGCGCACCGTGGCCGCGCGCGACGGGCACATCGACATCGACGCGATGATCGAGCGCATCGACGAGCGCACGCGCGTGGTGACCGTATCAACGGTGACGTTCGCGCCCGGCTTCAGAACCAACGTGGAAAAGCTCGGCAAGGCATGCCGCGAACGCGACGTGCTCCTCCTGGTCGACGGCGCACAGTCGGTCGGCGTGCAGCACACCGATGTGCGCGCATCGAACATCGACGCGCTCGCCGTGTCCACGCAGAAAGGGCTGCTCGCGCTCTACGGCATGGGCTTTCTGTACGTGCGGCGCGACTGGGCGGAGCGCCTTCAGCCGGCGTACCTCGCGCGCTTCGGCGTCGATCTCGGCGATGCGCACGAGGCGAGCCTGGGCGGCTACGACTATGCGCTGGCACGCGGCGCGCGCAGGTTCGACGTCGGCAACTACAACTTTCTCGCCACGGCCGCGGTCGACGCCTCGATGAAGCAGTTGCTCGAATGGGACACGCGGCGCATCGAGCGCTACGTGCAGGGTCTTACCCACACGCTTGCGCGCGGCTTTCTCGATCTCGGGCTGACCGTCGCGGGCGGCGAGCCCGGTCCGCACATGACCAAGATCGTCACCATCGGCGAGATGAGCGCGGACCACTACGGCACCGGAGATGAGCGCTACAACAAGCTCCACGCGCATCTCGTCGAAAACCGTGTGAAGCTCTCGATCCGCCGCGGGATGCTGCGATTCTCGCTGCACGTCTACAACAACATGGACGACGTGAACCGCGTGCTGGAGCTCACGCGAGGATTTCTGAAGAAGCGCTGATGCAGTACGTCGAACCCGACAGCGGAAAGACTTATCCGATCGACACCCCGCGCTGGTGCGGCGACGGCGGCGCGTATCTCAATCTGACACCCGGCGCGGGGCTTCGGCGGCGCGACATCGATCACGAGCGCCGCGACGTCTGGCGCTATGCGGCGGCGATCGAGATCGATCGCTCGCACGCGGTGAGCCTCGGCGAAGGCTGGACACCGATCGTCGCCGGCGACTGGAACCGCGCGCAGACGCTTTTCAAGCTCGAGTTCATGATGCCGACCGGTTCGTTCAAGGACCGCGGCATGACGGTGATGGTGAGCTACTTGAAGAGCCGCGGGCTCACGCACGTGCTGGAGGATTCGTCGGGGAACGCGGGCGCCTCGCTCTCGGCGTATGCGGCCGCGGCGGGATTGCACTGTCGCATCCTGGTTCCCGAGACCGCGTCCTATCCGAAGATCGCGCAGATCGCGGCGTGCGGGGCCGACGTGCTCACGATCCGCGGCTCGCGTCAGGACGTGGCCGACGCGGCCGTGCGCATGGCGAGCGAGATCTTCTACGCGAGCCACAACTGGGTGCCGTTCTTCGTCGAAGGCACGAAGACGCTCGCGTACGAGCTGTGGGAGCAGCTCGGATTTCGTGCGCCCGACAACGTCGTAACGCCGCTCGGCTATGGCAGCAACGTGCTCGGGTGTCTGCGCGGCTTCGACGAGCTCAGGCGCTCGGGCGGGATCGATCGCATGCCGCGCATCTTCGGCGTGCAGGCCGAGAATTGCGCACCGTACTACACGGCGTGGAAAGCGCGCAGCGAAAGCCTCGTGCCCACGCAGATCGAGCCGACGATCGCCGAAGGTATCGCGTCGTCCAAGCCGACGCGCGTGAAGGAAGTGCTGAACGGCGTGCGTGACAGCGGCGGCTCGATCGTCGCGGTGAGCGAAGCGCAGATCGTCGATGCGCTGCGGGATCTCGCGCGCAAAGGGCTTTACGTGGAACCGACTGCCGCTGCTGGCGCCGCGGGGCTCACGCAGCTTCTGGCGTCGGGAGAGATCGAGCCGGGCGAAACGACGGTGCTGGTGCTGACCGGGTCCGGATTGAAAGCTTCGGAGCGCATCGGGGAGTTGCTTCAGCTGCATGCGCGCATGGAGTAGGACGAAGCCGTAGGGTGCGGCAATGGCGCACCGCGATCGGCCGGTGCGCGACCGGTGCGCCGTCCAGATGCGGCGCGCATGCAGCGCACCTACGACAACAGGACCTTGACCTCTTCGCCGGCGATCTCGAGCTTCGTGCCGAACGCTTCACTGCGGCTCGCGATCTCTTTCAACGCCGCGCTTTCTTTCGCCGGATCGCAGAAGTAGGTCTCGTTGTCTTCGTTGTGCCGGACGAGCCTGAACGCGGCTTCCGCGGTCTTCCCGGAATCGATCACCACGCGCGCGAGCATCCCCACCCAGTCGCCATGCTTGCGGCCGCCGTGTCCGGTGTGGAACGAAAAGCTCCCGAGGCCGTAGAACACCGGTTTGCCTTTGTAGATCTCGACCGGCAGCGAGTAATGCGGGCCGTGGCCGATCACGACGTCCGCGCCGGCCTCGATCGCCGCGTGCGCGATCTCGGGCATGTACTCCAGCACGTCCTGGTGCAGTCCCCAGTGATTCGATGCGACGACGAGGTCGGCACGCTCGCGCGCCCGCGCGATGTCTTCGCAGTAGCGCTTGAGGTACTTCGGCTCGGCCCACGTGACCACTTCCGGCGGCACGCCCGGGCGGTTCATCGGCGGGATTTCGGGCCGGTACTTGTGCGCAGGCACCCGGTACGCGGTTTCGCCCCGCAGCGCGGCCACGCCCGCGCTGTGCTCTCCAGCCTCGTGGTTGGTGGGCCAGTACACCGAGGTCCGCTGGAGAAAAGCGACTCTGACCCCGTTTTTCACGACGATTGCCGGCTCGTGCGCCGCGGCGCTGTTTGCGCCGCTGCCCGTATGCGGCACGGCGAGCGCGTCCAGCGTTTTCAGCGACGACTGAATCGCGTCGGCGCCGTAGTTCACGTTGTTGGCGGTGCCGACGGCGTCGAAGCCGGCGACTTTCATCGCCCGCGCCACGGCCGGGCCTGCGTAGAAGCCCTCGTCGCCCAGCGAGCGTTTGCCCGGCGGCTCGTAGAAACAGCATTCGAGATTGGCGAAGCGGATGTCCGCGCGCGCGAGCACGTCCGCCACGCGCACGAACGGCGCATCGGCATCGGTGACGTTCATGAGGTTCACGTCGCCCGCGAACACGAGGGTGGTGCGCATGCTGCTCTCCTGAGGGGGGTGGCGCGGTTATTAGACCCGCGCGCGCCGCCAGCCGCGAGGGCTTGACAGGCCCACCGCCCCGCTACAAGCTTGCCCGGCGGTTCCAAATAGCGGAATGTGAAACGCTTTCCGCCTGTTCGAGGAGGAGAGATGTTCAAAAACATCCTGGTACCGACCGACGGCTCGGAGCAGTCTCAGCGCGCCGTCAAAACGGGCGTCGAGCTCGCGAAGCTGCACGGCGCGCGCGTGACGGGCATCCACGTGATTCCCGATTACCACCTGCTGATCGCGTACGAAGGCGCCTTCGACCCCGTGACGGAGGAGCGGATCGAGGAAGAGGCGAAGGCGCGGGCGGATACGTATCTCGGGCAGATCCGGGAGGCGGCGAGCGCGGCCGGCGTGCCGTGCTCCACCGTTTGCGAGACGAGCGATCACCCGTACGACGCCATATTGCGCACCTGCGACACGAACGGCTGCGACCTGATCCTCATGACGTCCCACGGCCGCAAAGGGCTCGCGGCGGTGCTCCTCGGCAGCGAGACCCGCAAGGTCCTCACGCATGCCAACGTGCCCGTTCTCGTCGTACGATAAGGCGGCGTTCAGATTAGCTTAATTTAACTGGCCGTTCAGAAAATCTCTTGTGCGAAGCAGCAGAAACGGCTTGCCGGCCGTTCGGCAGCCATTGCATAATGGCGTCGTGTCGATGCTCTCCCAGAGCTCGGCACACTCCTCCAAAATCCTCCTCCTTTGGTGGAACTTTCAACGCAGCCTCCGGGCTGCGTTTTTTTTTGTGCTGCTTCGCCGCAAAATGCGGCCGTCGAGTGCGCGTCGCGCAATCGCATTTCAGGCGACAGAATCGCGTCAGTGACCGCTTACGTCGGAGTACAATTCCGCCGACGAATCAAGGGTTCGCGCCGCGCCGAAAATTGACTGCGGTCATGGCTCGCCCGCCGTGCGCTGTGAGATTCTTCAAAGTTCCGCGCGCCGTCCCCGGCGCGAGGCGGGTGTAACTCCAGGCGGCTCATGAAAATCCACGAATATCAGGCGAAAGAAGTCCTGCGCAAGTTCGGCGTGCCCACGCCGCGCGGCATCCCGTGTTTCAGCGTCGAGGAGGCGGTGGACGCGGCCGACAAGCTCGGAGGCAAGGTGTGGGTCGTGAAGGCGCAGATCCACGCCGGCGGCCGCGGCAAGGGCGGCGGCGTCAAGCTCGCGCGCTCGCGCGAGGAGGTGCGCAGCCACGCACAAAGCATCCTCGGCATGCAGTTGAAGACGCACCAGACCGGACCGGAGGGACAGAAAGTGCGGCGGCTGCTCGTCGAGGAGGGCGCCGACATCCGCAAGGAGCTGTACATCGGGATGGTCGTCGACCGCGGATCGCAGCGCGTGGTGCTGATGGCCTCCAGCGAAGGCGGCATGGACATCGAGGAAGTCGCCGCGAAAACGCCCGACAAGATTCACAAGGTCACGATCGATCCGATGGCCGGGCTCGCCGACGGCGACGCCGAAGACATCGCGCGCTGGATCGGTATCACCGGCGATGCGGTACCGCAGGCGCGGGATCTGCTGAAAGCCTTGTACCAGGCGTTCGACGGGACCGACGCCTCGCTCGTGGAGGTCAATCCACTGATCCTGACCGGCGACGGCAGGGTCGTCGCGCTCGACGCGAAGATGAACTTCGACGACAACGCGCTCTTCCGTCACGCAGATATCGTCGCGCTGCGCGACCTCGACGAGGAAGACCCCGCGGAGATCGAGGCCTCGAAGCACGATCTCAATTACATCCAGCTCGACGGCAACATCGGCTGTCTCGTGAACGGCGCGGGCCTCGCGATGGCGACGATGGATATCATCAAGCTCTACGGCGGCAGTCCGGCCAACTTCCTCGACGTGGGCGGCGGCGCCTCCGCGGAGAAGGTGACCGAAGCGTTCAAGATCATGCTGCGCAATCCGAAGCTCGCCGCGATCCTCATCAACATCTTCGGCGGCATCATGAAGTGCGACGTGATCGCCGAGGGCGTGGTGACCGCGGCGCGCCAGGTCAGTTTGAAAGTGCCGCTGGTCGTCAGGCTCGAAGGCACGAACGTCGAGCTCGGCAAGAAGATTCTCGCGGATTCCGGGCTGCCCATCATCTCCGCGGCGAACATGGGCGACGCGGCCGAGAAGGTGGTCAAAGCGGCCGGGGGACGGGCATGAGCATCCTGATCGACAAGAACACGCGCGTCATCACACAGGGCATCACCGGCAAGACCGGCCAGTTCCACACCCGCACCGGCAAGGAATACGCGAACGGCAAGCACTGCTACGTGGCGGGCGTGACGCCGAAGAAGGGCGGCCAGAGCTACGAAGGCATTCCGATCTTCGAGACCGTGAAGGAAGCCAAGGCCGCGACCGGCGCGAACGTCTCGGTGATCTACGTGCCGCCGCCGTACGCGGCCGCGGCGATCGAAGAAGCGGTCGAGGCCGAGCTCGACCTCGTCATCTGCATCACCGAAGGCATCCCGGTGCGCGACATGATCCGCACCAAGTACCGCATGCAGGGGCGCAAGACGAAGCTGATCGGGCCGAACTGCCCGGGCGTGATCACGCCGGACGAGATCAAGATCGGCATCATGCCCGGACACATCCACAAGAAGGGGCCGATCGGCGTGGTGTCGCGGTCGGGCACGCTCACCTACGAGGCGGTGGGACAGCTCTCGGCGCTCGGGCTCGGCCAGTCCTCGTGCGTCGGCATCGGCGGCGATCCCGTGAACGGGCTCAAGCACGTGGACGTCATGAAGATGTTCAACGACGATCCGCAGACCGAGGGTGTGATCATGGTCGGCGAGATCGGCGGCACCGACGAGGAAGAGTGCGCGCGGTGGGTCAAGGCGAACATGAAAAAGCCGGTCGTCGGCTTCATCGCCGGCATCACGGCGCCGCCGGGCAAACGCATGGGTCATGCCGGCGCGATCATCTCCGGCGGCAAAGGCACGGCCGCGGAGAAGCTCGCGGTGATGGAAGAGTGCGGCATCAAGGTCACGCGCAATCCCGCCGAGATGGGAAAGCTCATGAAGTCGGTCCTCAAATGATTCGAACGGCGTGAACCGCAAACGGCGTGAATCGTGAATCGTGAACCGTGAGCGCGATCGCGAGTCACGCCTCACCAGTCGCGGATCGCGGATCACGGCAGTTCAGGAGGCAGTTTGGAAGGCGGCACCATAAAACGTAAGCGGCAGGGCCCGGGCAAGTTGAAGGGCCGTCCGGTCGATCCACAGGCTCTGGCGGAAGTGCAGGCGCTGCTCGGCGATGCGCCGCGCAGCCGCGAGCTCATGGTCGAGCACCTCCACAAGATCCAGGATCGCTACGGTTTCATTTCCGCCGCGCACGCGGTCGCGCTGGCGCGCGAGATGCAGCTCGCGCCGACCGAGGTCTACGAGGTCGCCACGTTCTATCATCACTTCGACGTGGTGAAGGAGGACGCGGCGCCCCCGCCGCCGCTCACGATCCGCGTCTGCGATTCGCTGTCGTGCGAGCTCGCGGGCGGCGCCGCGCTGTTCGAAGCGCTGAAACAAGGACTCGGCGCGCGCGTGCGCGTCAAGACCGCGCCGTGCGTCGGCCGCTGTGAGCAGGCGCCGGTGGCGATCGTCGGGCGCAGGCCCGTGGCGAACGCCACACCCGAAGCCGTGACGGCTGCGGCCGGCGCGAACGACATCGAGTGTCCCGTCGGCGAGTACATCGATTACGCGAAGTACCGCGCCGAGGGCGGATACAAGCTCGCCGCCGACTTGGTCTCGGGCGCTCGCCCGGCCGATGGCAGCGCTTCGCCGGCCATCGAAGCGGCGATCTCGGCGATGGAGAGCTCGGGTTTGCGTGGCCTCGGCGGCGCCGGATTTCCCGCGGGTCGCAAGTGGCGCATCGTGCGCGCCGAGCCGGCGCCGCGCCTGATCGCGATCAACATCGACGAGGGCGAGCCCGGCACGTTCAAGGACCGTTATTACCTGGAGCGCGACCCGCACCGGTTCATCGAAGGCGCGTTGATCGCGGCCTGCGCGATCGACGCCGCCGCGATCTACATCTATTTGCGCGACGAGTACGCCGGCTGCCGCACGATCCTGGAGCGCGAGCTGGCTGCGCTCACGCGCGACCCGCCGTGCAAGCTCCCGCCGATCTACCTGCGGCGCGGCGCGGGCGCGTACATCTGCGGCGAAGAGTCCGCGATGATCGAGTCGATCGAAGGCAAGCGCGGGATGCCCCGGCTGCGACCGCCGTACGTGGCACAGGTGGGGCTCTTCGGAAGACCGACGCTCGAGCACAACATGGAGACGCTCCACTGGGTGCGCGAGATCATCGAGAAAGGGCCGGAGTGGTTCGCGAGCCACGGCCGCCACGGGCGCAAAGGCCTGCGCTCGTTCTCGGTGTCGGGCCGCGTGGTGAAACCCGGCGTGCACCTCGCGCCGGCGGGCATCACGGTGAAGGAGCTGATCGACGAATACTGCGGCGGCATGCTGCCGGGCCACACGTTCTACGCGTACCTGCCCGGCGGCGCTTCCGGGGGCATTCTCCCGGCCAGTCTCGGCGACGTGCCGCTCGACTTCGACACGCTGCAGCCGCACGGCTGCTTCATCGGATCGGCGGCCGTGATCGTGCTCTCCGACCAGGACAAAGCCGCTGTTGCAGCGCGCAACGTGATGAAGTTCTTCGCTGACGAGTCCTGCGGCCAGTGCACGCCGTGCCGCGTGGGGACAGCAAAAGCGCTGGGCCTGATGGCCGAACGGAAATGGGACGGCGCGCTGCTCGAGGAACTTTCGGCCGCGATGGCCGACGCATCCATATGCGGCCTCGGTCAGGCGGCGCCGAACCCGATACGCTGCGTAATGAAGTACTTCCCGGATGAAGTGAAATGACGGCGATCAGCAACAAGGAGCTCGAAGCGATGCCGGTGTCGTTCAAGCTGAACGGCAAGGACGTGGTCGCGCAGGGCGGTGAGACGATCATCCAGACGGCCAAGCGCTATGGCGTGGAGATTCCGCACCTCTGCTACAAGGAGGGATACCGCCCGGACGGCAATTGCCGCGCGTGCATGGTCGAAGTCAAAGGCGAGCGCGTGCTGGCTGCCTCCTGTTGCCGCACGCCCGTACCCGGTATGGAGGTCACGACCGACAGCCCGCGCGCCTTGCACTCGCAGAAAATGGTCGTCGAGCTCCTGCTCTCCGACATGCCGGAGAAGCGCCACACGCTGAAGTCCGAGCTCGACGCATGGGCGCAGGCACTGGACGTGAGCAAGCCGCGGTTCGCGCGCCGTCACAATCCGGCGCCGGATCTGTCGCACTACGGCATCGCGGTCAATCTCGATTCGTGCATCCAGTGCACGCGCTGCGTGCGCGCCTGCCGTGAGGAGCAGGTGAACGACGTGATCGGCTACGCCTACCGCGGCGAGCACTCGAAGATCGTGTTCGACCTCGACGATCCGATGGGCGGCTCGACGTGTGTCGCGTGTGGCGAGTGCGTGCAGGCCTGCCCCACGGGCGCGCTGATGCCGGCGCGCGAGGTCGGTCTCGTGAAACCCGACAAGGAAGTGCATTCCGTCTGTCCGTACTGCGGCGTCGGCTGCCAGCTCACGTACAAGATCAAGGACAACAAGATCCTGTACGTGGACGGCCGCGACGGTCCGTCCAATCACGGACGGCTCTGCGTGAAAGGCCGCTACGGCTTCGATTACGTGCATCACAAGCAGCGGCTCACCAGGCCGCTGATCCGCAAGCCGGGCGTGCCCAAGCACGCCGACTTCACGATGGACCCGGCGAATCCACTGGAGTATTTCCGCGAAGCGACCTGGGAAGAGGCGCTCGACCTCGCTGCCGGCAAGCTTCGCGAGATCCGCGATGCGCGCGGATCCGGCGCGCTGTCGGGATTCGGCTCGGCGAAAGGCACGAACGAAGAAGCGTATCTCTTCCAGAAGCTCGTGCGCACGGGCTTCGGCACGAACAACGTCGATCACTGCACGCGGCTCTGTCACGCCTCCAGCGTCGCCGCGCTGCTCGAAGGTATCGGCTCCGGCGCGGTCTCGAATCAGGTGAACGACGTCATGCGGGCCGAGGTGATCTTTCTGATCGGCGCGAACCCGATCTCGAACCACCCGGTCGCCGCGACGTGGATCAAGAACGCCGCGAAAGCGGGCGCCAAGTTGATCTACGCCGACCCGCGGCGCTCGGAGCTCGCGCGGCATGCGAGCCACATGCTCCAGTTCAAGCCCGATACCGACGTCGCGCTCCTCAACGCGATGATGCACACGATCGTCGAGGAGGGTCTCGTCAACGACAAGTTCATCCAGGACCGCACCTCGGGCTACGAGGAACTGAAGAAGAACGTGGCGGGGTACAGTCCCGAGGCCATGGCGCCGGTGTGCGGCATTCCCGCGGAGACGATCCGCGAGGTCGCCCGGCTCTTCGCGACCTCGAAGGGCTCGATGATCCTCTGGGGCATGGGCGTCTCACAGCACGTGCACGGCACCGACAACGCGCGCTGTCTCATCGCGTTGTGTCTCATGACCGGTCAGGTGGGCCGTCCCGGCACGGGGCTCCATCCGCTGCGCGGCCAGAACAACGTACAGGGCGCATCGGACTCGGGATTGATCCCGATGGTGTTCCCGGACTACCAGCGCGTCGACAATCCGGAAGCGCTGGCGCGCTTCGAGAAGCTTTGGGGCACACGGCTCGATCCGAAGCCGGGCCTCACCGTGGTCGAGATCATGAACGAAGTGCTCGCCGGAAGAATCGGCGGCATGTACATCATGGGCGAGAACCCGGCGATGTCCGATCCCGACGTCCATCACGCGCGGCAGGCGCTGGCGAAGCTCGACTGGCTGGTGGTGCAGGAGATCTTCCTCACCGAGACCTGCTATCACGCGGACGTGATCCTGCCCGCGACGGCGTGGCCGGAGAAGGACGGCACGGTCACCAACACCGACCGCATGGTGCAGATCGGACGCAAGGCGCTCGACGCGCCGGGCGAGGCCAAACCCGATCTGTGGATCATCCAGGAGATCGCGCGCCGGCTGGGCTGCAAGTGGCGCTACAACGCCCCGGCGGATGTGTTCAACGAGATGCGCCAAGCGATGAATTCGATTGCGGGCATCACGTGGGAGCGCCTGGAAGCGGAGAGCTGCGTCACGTATCCGTGCGAGAAGGAAGGCGATCCCGGTGAGCCCGTGGTGTTCACGGAGAGCTTCCCGACGCCGAGCGGCCGGGCGAAGTTCGTTCCCGCCGACATTATCCCCGCCGCCGAGCGTCCGGACCGCGAGTTTCCGTTCGTGCTCATCACTGGGCGTCAGCTCGAGCACTGGCACACGGGTGCGATGACCCGGCGCGCGGGCGTGCTCGACGCGATCGAGCCCGATCCGACGGCGCTCATGCACCCGCTCGATCTCGATTCGATCGGCGCCAAAGCGGGCGACGTCATCACGGTGGAATCGCGGCGCGGCATCGTCTCGCTGTACGCGCGCGCGGACGACGGCAGCCCGCGCGGATCGGTGTTCATCCCGTTCTGCTATTACGAGGCGGCGGCGAACCTGCTCACGAACTCGGCGCTCGATCCGTTCGGCAAGATCCCCGAGTTCAAATACTGCGCCGTGAAAGTGATGCGTGGAGGGGAGCTCACGCCGCGCTCGAGCTACGGCGGTGGCCAGGCGCTCGCGGAGCTGGAGAAAACCGCGGTCTGATCACCGGGTCCGACCGCACACATAAAACGAAGAAGGGAACCTGAAATGGCTTTATCCGACATCGAGATCGCCCAGCAGGCGAAGATGACGCGCGCGCTCGAGCTCGCGAAACGGCTCGGCATACCGGAGGACGCGCTCGAGCCTTACGGCCACTACAAGGCGAAAGTTTCGCTGGATTACATGGACAGCCTCGCGTCGAAAAAGGACGGGAAGCTGATTCTCGTGACGGCGATCAGCCCGACGCCCGCGGGCGAAGGCAAGACGACGACGACGGTCGGCCTGGGCGATGCGCTCAACCACATCGGCAAGAAGACGGTGATCTGCCTGCGCGAGCCTTCGCTGGGACCCGTGTTCGGCATGAAAGGCGGCGCCGCGGGCGGCGGTTATGCGCAGGTCGTGCCGATGGAGGACATCAACCTCCATTTCACGGGCGACTTCAACGCGATCGCGCTCGCGAACAATCTCCTCGCCGCCGCGCTCGACAATCATATCCACCACGGTAACGAGCTCGGCATCGATGTCCGCCGCATCGCCTGGAAGCGCGTGATGGACATGAACGATCGTGCATTGCGCGAAACCGTCTGCTCGCTCGGCGGGCCGGGTAATGGCTACCCGCGCCAGGACGGTTTCGACATCGTCGTCGCGAGTGAAGTGATGGCGATCTTCTGCCTCGCGACCTCACTCAGGGACCTGAAGAACCGCCTCGGGAACATCGTCGTCGCCTACACGCGCGACCAGAAGCCGGTGCGCGCGAAAGACCTCAAGGTGCACGGCGCGATGACGGTGCTGCTGAAGGACGCGCTCAAGCCCAATCTCGTGCAGACGCTCGAGAACAATCCTGC
>Ga0196977_1000459_pt1 | contig 21386 bp, 17 predicted proteins | sample S3v_1013CmetaG_FD_148634 | JGI IMG/M metagenome (GOLD analysis project Ga0196977, IMG submission 148634) | Soil microbial communities from Anza Borrego desert, Southern California, United States - S3+v_10-13C | ecosystem: Environmental > Terrestrial > Soil > Desert | place: USA: California...
CGGCATCCTCGCGACCGCCGAGACGATCGACTGCAAAGGCAGCGACGTGCTCGCGGCGCTCGCGCTGGGCTACGACGTCGCCGGCCGCCTGGGCCTCGCGTTCACCCCGCGTCCTCTAGCGCATCAGAACGGCCAGGTGGTGATGCTGGCCGCCGCGGCGGCGGGCGCGCGCGTGCGCGGCATGAACGCCGAGCAGGTGAGTCTCGCGATGCGCGTGGCGACGACGCTCGTGCTCACGCCGAGCTACTCGAACGCCGTCGCCGGTGCCACCGCGCTCAACGTCGCCGGCGGCATGAGCAGCTACGTCGGCGCGCTCGCGCCCGAGCTCGTGCTCGCCGGTTTCGACGCGCAGACCGACGCCGTCGAGGAAGCGCTCGGCCAGCTCGTCGGCGGCGGGTTCAAACCGGACAACCTGCTGGAGGGACTCGGCACCCGCTGGCACATCACCGAGAACTACTTTCGCATGTACGCCTGCTGCAACCCGGTGCATCCGGCGCTCGATGCGATCAAGGCGGTGACCGACAAGTTGAAGCCGCGGCCGGACGAGATCGAACGGATCGACGTCGCGACCTATCGCTTCGCCTCGGTGATGAACAACTCCGATCCGCCGAATTTCTTCGCCTCCAAGTATTCGCTGCCGCACGCGGCGGCCGTGCTGATCGTCAAGGGGAAAGCCGGCCACAATGAGATCGACGACCAGGCGGTGCGGGACCCGGTGATCTCCGCGCTGCGCCGGCGCGTTCACATGAAAGAGGACCCGGCGATGACCGCGGTCGCGCCGCGGCTGCGTCCTGCGCGCGTCACGATGACGCTCAAGGACGGTCGCACCGCGACGGAGTCGCGCGACAGCCACCGCGGCGACTTCAGCGAGCCGTACGAAGAATCGGAGCTGCGCGGCAAGTTTCGCGAGCTTGCGGGGCTCGTGCTCACGCAGCGCGGGGTGGCACAAGTGGAAAATGCGCTCGACGCGTTCGAAGGCAACAACGTGCGGCGCTTCATCGAGACGTTACGTAACAGCATCGCATCGTAGGGTGCGCGGATCGCGCACCGGCCGGTGCGTCACCGACGCACTCTGCGGAAAGGCGGTGCGTCGTTGACGCATGAATAGGGAGGCACGAATGTTCGACCTCATCATCCGCGGCGACCGCGTCGTCACGCCGGCCGGCGTGAGCGCCTGCGACGTCGCCATTCGCGGCGAGAAGATCGCCGCCGTAGCCGCTGCCGGCGCGCTCGACGACAAGAGCGCGAAGCGCGTGATCGACATGACCGGCAAGATCGTCATGCCCGGCGGCATCGATCCGCACGTCCACTGCAAGTGGTACACGCCGCACCCGGACGGCACGGTCACGTACACGGACCCCGCGTCGGTCGTGAGCCGCGCAGCGCTCTACGGCGGCACGACGACGTTGATCGACTTCGCGCGCTGGACCCACGGCAAGACGGTGCAGCAGGCGATCGCCGAGCGTCACACCGACTGGAAAGGCGACTGCTACTGCGACTACAGCTTCCACGTGATGGTCGAGGGCTCGCTGCCGCCGGAGATCTTCGACCAGCTCGGCGAAGCGCTGCGCTCCGGCTATCCCACCGTCAAGATCTTCACCACCGACATCACCCCGAGCCGCCGCGGCCGCATGGTCGATTTCGGCGACATCTGGGAAGTGTTCAAGGTCGTCGCGAAAGAGCGCGGCATGTGCGTCATGCACGGTGAAGACAACGACATCGTGATGCACATGTACGAGAAGCTCTTCCGCGAAGGACGCACCGGTTTCGAGCACATGGCGGAAGTGCACAACGCCATGAGCGAGGATCTTTCGTTCAGGCGCGTGATCGCGCTCGCGCAGAACGTCCCGGGGATCACGCTGTACTTCATGCACATCAGCGCGGCATCCGGCGTGAACGCCGTGCGCGAAGCCCGCGCGCGCGGGCTCCCGATCTACGGCGAGACGCTGCACCAGTACCTCATGTACACGTCCGAGGACTACAAGCGCCCCAATGGCCAGATGTACCACACCTATCCGTCGCTCAAGTCACAAGCCGATCAGAACGAGCTCTGGGCCGGCACCGTGGACGGCACGATCCACACGGTCGCGACGGACGAGGTGTGCTGCTCGCTCAACGTGAAGACGATGGGCAAACGCATCGACGACACCACCGGCGGCAACGTCGGCGTCGAGCCGCGCGTCGCGGTCATGTACACCGAAATGGTGGGCCGCCGCGGCTACACGCTGGAGAAGTTCGTCGATCTCGTCTCGACCCACGCCGCGAAGATCATGGGACTGTACCCGCGCAAGGGCGCGATCGCCGCCGGGTCGGACGCCGACATCGCGGTGCTCGATCCGTCGAAGCGGTTGCGCATCAGCAAAGAAATGCTCCACGAGCAGGATTACTCGCCGTGGGAAGGCCACGAGGTCCATGCGTGGCCCTGCCTCACGCTGCTGCGCGGCAAGGTGGTGGTCGAGAACGGGCAATTCGCAGGCGACGTGAACGACGGGCAGTATCTGTTCCGCAAGATCTCGGAAGAGATCCGCAGCGGCGCGCTTTGACGCAAAAGTCGTCGTCCCGGCGCAGGCCGGGAACCAGCACCCGAAACGTTGGCCTGGATTCCCGCCTTCGCCGGGATGACGACTTCTTGCGCTTCCTTGACGACACGCTCGCGCTGTGGGGCGTGACCGGCACCGCGCAGTCGGCCGAGTCGCCGCTCGTGGCGTCGATTCCAGCGGCCGACGGCTCGACCATTTCCATCGGACCTGCCACCGAAGGGCCATTTCGCTGGCTGGTGCACGTGCCTGGCCGCCGGCCGCGGCCGTGCGCCTCACTCGTCGGCGTGCTGAGCGCGCTGCGCGGAGCGCTCGGGGTGGAGCGCGGCAATGCAGTCCGGGTTGTTCCGCCTTCGACTCCGCTGCGCTACGCTCAGGACGAGCGGGATTCATCCTTCGTTCGTGCCGAGCGCAGCGAGACGCAGTCGAAGCCCGAACAGCCGCAGGCCATCCCCGTCACCGTCATCACCGGTTTCCTCGGCAGCGGCAAAACCACCCTGCTCGGCCGCCTGCTGCGCGATCCCGCGATGGGACGCGCGGCCGTCATCATCAACGAGTTCGGAGAGATCCCGCTCGATCACGAGCTCATCGAAACCGGCGACGAGAGCTTCGTCCAGCTCTCGAACGGCTGCCTCTGCTGCAAGGTGCGAAGCGACCTCACGCTTACGCTGTCGGATCTCGCGTCGCGGCGAGCCGCCGGAACCGTGCCGCCGTTCGAGCGTGCGGTCATCGAAACCAGCGGCCTCGCCGATCCCGCGCCCATCCTGCACGCATTGATGACCGACGACGGCCTGTCCGGCGTCTACGCGCTCGATCGTGTCGTCACGACGGTGGACGCGCTGACGGGACTTTCGACGCTCGACGCGCATCCGGAGTCACTGCGGCAGGCAGCGGTCGCGGACCGCATCGTGCTCACAAAGACGGACGTGCCCGGGGCCGATCCGCGCGCGCTCGCGCAGCGCATCGGCGCGATCAATCCGGAGGCGCCGGTGCTCACCGCGACGTATGGCGACATCGCGGCCTCCGCGCTGTTCGACGGCGATACTCGAGCGCCGAGTCTGCGGGCGCACTCGCACGCGGGCGAACACGAGCACAGCGCAGGCATCACGAGCTTCACACTGACTCGCGATCAACCGGTACATGGCGTCGCGCTCGCGTTGTTCCTGTCCGCGCTTGCTGAAAACTGCGGCGCTGACCTGCTTCGGGTAAAAGGCCTCGTGCAGGTGACGGAGGAACCGTCCAGACCTGCGGTCATCCACGGCGTCCAGCACGTTTATCACGCGCCGGTGTGGCTCGACGGCTGGCCTTCGAACGATCGGCGCACGCGCATTGTTTTCATCGGCCGCAACGTGCGCAGGCCCTGGGTGCAGGCCCTCCTCGAGCTGCTGGAAGCGGAAGTCGGCGAAGAAGACAGGCGTTATCCCGGCGAAGGCCGGGATCCAGCACCGGTTTAGCGCGCACTGGATTGCGGCCTCCGCCGGAACGGCGGACCAGGTGCCAAAGTTGCTTACTGCGCGGACATCTGAACAGGGTGTCCGTTATGACATACGCAAGGAAGCCCGCGGTTATCTTGCTGCTCCTGCTCGCGTTCGCGCAATGGGCCGGCGCGCAGGAGCTCGATCTCGGCATTACTGCCTCGGCCATCGGGCTCAAGTACGACCGCGGCGACGTTGCCGGCGCAGCCGCCTCGAGCGGCACGCCGGGTTTCGGCACGCGGTTCGGCGCGCCGGACATTCCCAGCTCCTGGCTCCAGGCGCAGGACGACAAAGCCGGCGCTGCGGACTCACCGCAGCGCGCGTGGCGCTCCGACCCCGAGCCGCGCAAGAGCTACTGGATCCCGGCGCTCGAGATCGTCGGTTTCGACATGCTGCTGAACGCGTTCGACCGCGCCTATTTCGGCTGCTGCGACTACGACACCGATCTGAACAGCATCAAGCGCAACCTGCGTCGCAAGTGGGTGGTGGAGAACGACCCGTACGCGATCAATCAGCTCGGGCATCCGTACCAAGGCTCGATGTATCACGGTTTCGCGCGCTCCGCCGGCCTCTCCTATTGGGAATCCGCTGCCTACACGTTCATGGGCAGCATCTTCTGGGAGATCGCCGGCGAAACCACGCGGCCGTCGAAGAACGATCAGATCGCGAGCGGCATCGCGGGCTCGTTCCTCGGGGAAGCGCTCTACCGCATGTCCAGCCTCGTGCTCGAGAAAGGCGGCGGGCTCTCGCGTCCCTATCGGGAGCTCGCGGCCGCGGCGATCTCGCCACCCACGGGATTCAACCGCCTCGCATTCGGCGAGCGCTTCGATACCGTCTTTTCGAGCCGTGACGCCGCGTATTACAGCCGGCTCGCCGTGGGCGCGAGCACGACGACAGAGAACCGCGCCGGCACGTCGGCGGAGCCGAAGCGCACGGAGGGCATACTCGATTTCTCGCTCGACTACGGCCTGCCGGGTAACCCGGATTACGCGTATCGGCGGCCATTCGATTACTTCGCGTTCCAGGCGAGCGCGTCTACCGCCAACGGCTTCGAGAACGTGATGACGCGCGGTCTCCTCTGGGGACGCGATTACGGCGGCCGCACGAACTATCGCGGCATCTGGGGCATCTACGGCAGCTACGATTACATCGCGCCGCAGATCTTCCGCATCTCCAGCACCGCCGTGTCGCTCGGCACGACGGCCGAGTGGCGCATCTCGTCCGCGATGGCGTTGCAGGGATCGCTGCTGGGCGGGGTGGGTTACGCGGGGGTGGGCACGATCAACGGCACGCGCGACCGCGATTATCACTACGGCCTCGCGCCGCAGGCGCTGCTCGCGCTGCGCCTCATCTTCGCGGACCGTGCTTCCCTCGATCTCACAGCGCGCGAGTACTTCGTGAGCGATGTCGCGACCGACACCTCGGGCCGGGGCGGCCACGACAACATCGCCCGAGCAGACGCGGCGATCACGTTCCGTATCCACAAGCAGCATGCGATCTCGCTGCGCTACCTGTGGTCGCGGCGCGACGCGAGCTATCCGGTGCTCGGCGACCGCTCGCAAACGCGCGCGACGATCGGGATCTTCTACACGCTACTCGGACACGACCGCTTCGGCGCGATGGACTGGAAATAAAATTATTGTTCCATGTAGCTCACGTGCGCGGAGACGATGCGCCAGCCCTCAGGCAGGCGCGCCCATGACTGGCTCTGGCGGCCGCGGCGATTGCCTCGCGTGAACTCGATGTTCGTCGTTGCGAAATCGCGCCCGAAGGTCGTCACCACGCGCTTCGTCTCCTCGCGGGCGTGCTGCGCGGCCGTGCGCGTGCCGCGAAAAGCCGCGATGGCGCCGTGGCCGTACAGGTTCTCGCCGGTGCCGTAGCGAATCGTCAGCGTGTTATCCCAGAACAGCGCGTTCAGCACGGCGACGTCGTTCGAAATGATCGCGTCCTGATAGCGCTGGAACAGCGCTTCGACTTCGGCGAGGGCTTGCGGATCGTTGATTTGCATTGAAGGTCCTTCTGGATCCCGCCTTCGCGGGAATGACGCTGATCAAAAACGTGCTCCGTCCCCGTTGTTCCATGGCATTATGCCGTGCCCCAGCAGGGACTTGGCGCGATTCGTGCATCCCGAAGCCGCCGCCGCATCAACTCAGCAGACGATGAAAGAAACGATCACCGAAAGTTTGAGCACCGCCCGCCGCAAATTGTCACAGCTCGCGCAGGGCGACCCCGTGCGGCTCGACGTCGAGCAGGTCGCGCGCGAGCTCGAGCTCGAAGAGGAAGCCAAGAAGCTCGCGCAATCGGCCCTGCCTGCCGCCGACCAGACGACGCTCAGCGCGCCCGAAGCGCGAGCGCTGCAGCGCGTCGAAAAAGCCCGCCGCGACTGCGTGCAGTGGGCCTCGGTGCGGATGAACGCGCTCAACGAGGACATCGAGCGCAAGGACGTCACCGCGCTGGTCGAAGCGGCGCTGGTCGCCGACCGCACCTTCGAGCGCCAGGCGGCGGGCACGATCGCCGAGCACGAGCATCTGCTCGGCGAGCTCGCAGAGAATGCCGCTTCGCGGGAGCGCGAGCTGGACGACTTTCGCGTGCGCCACGGCCTCACGCGCCCCGCCACCTACCCCGAAGGCAGCGCGACCTTCGCGCGCTACGCGATCCTCCTCGCGCTGATCGTCGTCGAAGGCATCGCCAACGCCTATTTCTTTTCGATGGGCCTCGATTCCGGCCTGATCGGCGGTTTTCTCGCCGCCGGCCTGTTCGCGGCCGTCAATCTCGTCACCGCGTTCGTGCTCGGCAAGTTCGGTGTGCCGTTCGTGTTTCACCGCAATCCGGTACTCAAGGCGGTCGGCATCGCCGCAGCCGTTTTTGCCGTCATCGCGATGATCACGGTCGGGCTCACGATCGCGCACTTCCGCGATGCGCTGATGGCCGATGCCGCGCAGCCGGCCCGCGCCGCATGGTCCGCGCTCCAGGCTTCGCCGCTCGGGCTGCACGATCTGATGTCGTGGCTGCTCTTCGCGATCAGTGTCCTTTTTGCAGTCTTCGCGCTGTTCGACGGGCTCTCGTCCGACGACCGCTACCCGGGCTACGGCGACGTGGCGCGCCGCGCCCGCCAGAGCCGCGAGGACTACCTCTCGGAGCTGCACGCCATCCGCAAGGCGCTGGAGACGTTCAAGGACGACGCGATCGACACGATCCAGAGCGCGGTCCAGAAAGGGCGCGCGCTCGCCGCCGACTCCGCGCAGCGCCTGCGTGAAAAGAAATGGACGCGCACGCAGATGGAGGCCGCGATCCTCGACGCCGAGCAATGTCTCGACACGCTGCTCAAGATCTTCCGGGACACGAACCAGCTCCACCGCGGCACTGCGGCACGCCCGGCCTATTTCGATACGCGCCCGCAGCTCCAGCAGCTCGCCGTGCCGGACTTCGCCGAAGACGACCGCGCCTGGACCGCCGATCAGCAGCGCCTGGTGGACGAGCTGGTTGCCAAAGCGGAGGGACTGCGCGCCGCGATCGATACCGCGTTCCACGCGCATGCCGAGCGGCTCAAGCCGGCGGACCGCAAGCTCTGGACCGCCACCGTGCGCCCGCTCACGCTGGTCAAGCCGGAAACCGCGGCACCCGAGCTGCCGACGCATGCGCAGAAGTAGGGCCGCCGGGAAACGGCGCGCCCGCAACATCGCGATCGGCATCGCCGCGCTCGCGGTGTTTTTCGCGGCCTCAGCCGGCGCCGTCTACTGGTACGTCACGCGCGACAGCGGGCTCGACCGCCGCACGCTCTGTCCGAAGACCGGCCCCACGGCCCACGTCGTTCTCCTCGTCGACAAAACCGATGCGCTCAATTTCAGCCAGAAACAGGGATTCCTGAGGCTGCTCGAAGAGCTCGTCGACCGCCGCATCGCGCCCGGCCAGCTCGTCTCGGTGTTCGTGCTCGGTGAAGACTTCCGCGAAGGCGCGAAGCCGCTGGTCGATCTCTGCAACCCGGGCTCGGGCGAGGGCAAGAGCGAGCTCACCGCGAACATCGCGAAGCTGAACGCGCAATATCGCGAGCGCTTTCGCGAGCCGATGTTGAAGCAGGCCGACGCACTCATCTCCACGGCGCCGGCGAAAACCTCGCCCATTATGGAGATGATCCAGCTCGTCTCGATCAACGGCTTTCGCAAGCACGCCGTGAACGGCCCGAAGCGGCTGATCGTCGTGTCGGACCTCCTTCACAACACACCGCAGCTCTCGATGTACCAGGCGCTTCCCGAGTTCGCGACGTTCGAGGCGAGCGACTACGGCCGCAGGATGCGCCTCGAGCTGCCGGAGGTCGAAGTCGAAGTCCACCATCTGCTCAACAATCCAAAGCTCCAGAACCGCCGCCAGCTCGAGTTCTGGCAGACCTATTTCAACCGCGCCGGCGCACGGATCGTCTCTGTACGTCCAATGGAGGGATGACGGTCATTGCGAGGAAGGCCAATGCCATGACGAAGCAATCGCGTGGCGCACGTTCGAACGGACGCTCCGCGATCGCCACGGCGGCGTATGCTGCCGCCTCGCGATGACATCCTGAGGAGACACACATGCCACGCCTGAAGCCGCTCACCACCAAAGCCGAGCTCGCAGAGCAGCACCGCCACGTCGCCGACAAAGTCGTCGAAGTCTTCGGCCACATCCGCGGACCGTTCAGCATGCTCCTGCACAGTCCGAAGCTCGCGGAGCAACTGCTGCCGCTGGTGACGTTCGCGCGCAGCACGAACGTGATCGAGCCGCGGCTGCGCTTTGCCGCGATCCTCGCCGGCGTGCGCGAGAGCGATTCACGGTACGTGTGGGCCGCTCAGGTCGAGCAGGCGCGCAAGAACGGCATCCGCGAGGAGCTCATCGATCTCGTACGCGCGCGCGGCGACGCGTCGAAGCTGCCGCAGGACGAGCGCGAGATCGTCGCTTACGTGCGCGAGCTGGTACGCGAGCGGCGCGTGTCCGACGCGACCTTCGAGCCACTGAAGGCCAAGTACAGCGAGGAATGGCTGGTCGAGCTGACCGCGATCGTCTCGTTCTTCGGCTTCGTCGCGACGATCTGCAACGCCTTCGAAGTCGAGGCGCCTGCCGGCCTCGATCAGCTCGAGCCGACCAACCGCGCCAGCAAACCCCCTAGATAGCGGCCGCGCGCTTCCCGCGCCGCGCGCACGATGCGTTCGAACGAGGTGATGCGTGCCGTGCCGGGGGCGCAGCCCGCAGCGGCGCGCACGACAACCTCGGCGGGTCCGCCGACGGCGCTCAGCACCGCCTTGCCGCCGCGGTCGGTGCAGAAGGTGACACCGGCGGGTATGCAGTGATCGCGCGCGTCGCCTTCCTGGGTGAGCCAGATGCGTCCGCTCGTCGCCTCAATCGCGGTGCCGGGCTCGACCGTGACGGAAACCGCCTGTCGCGGCTCGAGCGCCACGCGAGTGGCCTGTGCGGCCGATGACGTGCTATTCATTGTCGACTCCAATGCTTTTCACGCGTTGCACTATCGGCGCGATGCGACAAGGGCACAAACGATCTTTATGTATGCAGAGCATTCCGCGCGCGCATGAGTGAACGGCTGCCTTCGCTCGATCTGCTGAAAGGCTTCGAAGCGGTCGCGCGGCATCTCTCGTTCACCAAGGCCGCGGCCGAGCTTTTCGTCACGCAGTCCGCGGTGAGCCGCCAGATCCGACAGCTCGAGGAGCATCTCGGCGTGCGTCTGTTCGAGCGCCGCACGCGCGCGGTCGTGCTCACCGAGGCCGGCTACGTGTACTACTCGGAGCTCGCGCCGCTGCTCGAGCGGATCGACGCGCTCACGCACAAAGTCGCCGCCGCGCGCGGCGTTCGCCGCGTGCGCGTCACGACGACGCTGACGTTCTCGTCGCTGTGGCTCGTGCCGCGACTCGCGGCATTCCAGGAGAAACATCCGGACGTGCACGTCCACGTCGTCGCGGACAACGTGATGCGGGACCTCGCGCGCGACGACTTCGATGTCGCCGTACGGTACTGCGCGCAAAGCGACGCGGGGGCGTCCGCGCTCAGGCTGTTCGAGGAGACCGTCACGCCGGTGCTCAGCCCGAAGCTCCTCGGCCGGCGCCGGCTGAAGCGTCTGGAGAATCTCAACGAGTACGTGCTGCTGCACTTTCACGACCTCGAAGGCCGTGCACCGTGGCTCTCGTGGGACCAGTTCTTCGCCGAGGCGAAAGCGCCAGAGGTGCGCGGGAAAGGTGCCGCGTACTTCAGCCATTACGATCAGGCGATACGCGCCGCACGCTCCGCGCAGGGTGTCGCGCTCGGCCGCTTTCCCGTGATCGATATGCTGGTGCAGGAAGGCGAGCTCGTTGCGCCGTTTCCCGCGTCGAGCGCCATCGCGCTGCCGGACCGCGCGTACTGGCTCATCGTGCCGCCGGCGCGCGCGCAGAAAACGGAGGTGGAGCTTTTCGTGACGTGGCTTGGCGAGCAGGCGGCCCGCAGCGCACAAACAGTCTCCTCCCCCTCGACGGGGGCGGGTTAGGGTCGGGGTGGAACCTTTGCCGGTGCGGGTGGAACCTTTAACTCTTAGGCTGAGCCGATCCTGACGCCGCCCGCTCCTGCCGCATCCACGGAATGAAGAAATCGTTGGGATCGATCGGCAGGCGGTCCATCGGCAACGTGCGGCGGATGCGATATGGCTCCCCGCTCGGACTCCGTGGCTCGCGCATGAGATCGAGGATCACCTGCGGATGCGGAAGCTGCTTCCTCTCGCGGTCCAGCACGAGCATCACGCGCGGCTGCAGGCGCCGCACAGGGTTCTGCGCCATCACGATGCCGATCTCGCCGGTGTTCATCTCGACGGCGCTGCCCACCGGATAGATGCCGACGCACTGGATGAACTGCTCGACCAGCGCTTCGTGGAAGCACTTGCCGCGCATGGCGTGAAGCTGGCTCAGCGCCGTCGAAGGCGCCATCGGCTCGGCGAAGCAGCGATCGGATGTCAGCGCCGAGAAGCTGTCCGCGATCGCCGCGATCGAGCCGTCGACCGAGATCTCGTCGCCCTTCAGCCCGCGCGGATAGCCGCTGCCGTCCTGCCGCTCGTGGTGCTGGAGGATGATCTCGTGCACCGCCTCCGGGATCTTGCCGTTCACCTCGCGCACGAGCGTCACCGAGTGCTCCACGTGCGACTTCATGAGCTGGTATTCGTCGGCGCTCAGCATGCCGGCCTTGTTCAGCACTTCGTCGGGAATCTTGACCTTGCCGACGTCGAGCAGCATGCCCGCGAGGCCGAGGATCTCCAGCCGGTCCTTCGCGAACTGAAGGAAGCGCCCGAAGGCGATCATCGTGATCGAGGAGTCCATCGCCCGGCGCAGCTCGTAGGTGCTTTTCCGGTGCAGGCGGTTCAGGAGCAGGATCGCGTCGGGATTGCGCTCCATGCTTTCGGTGATGTCGTGGCTCGCGGCGGAGAGCTTGTCCGCGTCGAGCTTCGCCTCGCGCTTCAGCGACTCCAGCGTGTCGCGGATCGCCTCCTCGCACGAAACGAACACTTCCTGCGCCTGTACGAGCTCGCTCTCGACCGGCTGCCTGTCTTCGTAGACGGTGGAGCCCTGAAGGCCCGGCGAGGCGGCCCTGCGCTGGCCGGGCGTCCAGCGCTCGCGCTCGGTATCGATGAAAACGTGCTTGCAGCACGCGCGGAGCTCTTCGATCTGCTCCGGCGAGATCAGATAGAAGCCCTGGAATGCGAACGAGGTGCCGAGCCACGGACGGTCCAGCTCGATCACGTACATGCCGAGCTCGAGGTCTTCGACCGCTATTTGTTTCTTGTACATGTGCCTGCTGTCTGCCGCGGCTCCGGAATACAAAAGTACCGCAATTTGCCCGAGAGTACTAGTCCTTCAATGAGTTGTCGCAGGCAATAGTTCATTACGCGGGATACGCGCAGCCGGCGCGGCATGCGCGCCGTGACACGCATCACGCGCGCATCCATGGCACTCTTACGAAACCTATCAAAAAGGGAGCTTTAGACCCCATGACTACTCAGCCCTGCATCCGCACCGTCCTCCTCGGCATCGCGCTCGCCGCCTCCGCGCTGCCCGCGGCAACCGCTTTCGCGCAGCAATATCCAAACCGACCGATTCGCCTGGTCGTACCGTTCGGACCCGGAGGCGGCTCCGATTACGTCGGCAGACTCGTTGCGCAGAAATTGTCGGAGCAGATGGGACAGCAGGTCGTCGTCGACAATCGGCCGGGCGCGGCTTCGCTCGTCGGTACGGAGATCGTCGCGCGCGCGGCGCCTGACGGCTACACGCTGTGCCTGTGCGACGTCGGCTTCACGATCAATCCTGCGTATTACAAAAAGACCGCTTACGATCCGATAAAGGACTTCGATCCGATCACCGTCGTCGCGGAGACGCCGTACGTGCTCGTCGTCAACGCGAGCCTCCCGTACGTCGGCAGCCTGAAGGATTTCATCGCGGCCGCGAAGGCGCAGCCCGGCAAGCTCAACTTGGGCTCCGCGGGCGCAGGCAGCGGTACGCACTTCTCGGGCGAGCTCTTCAGGCTCGCGGCCGGCATCAAGATGACGCACGTGCCTTACAAGAGCGCGGGACTGTCGTCGGCCGACGTCGCGTCGGGACAGATCCAGGCATCGATGAGCACACCGCCGGCCTCGATGGGGCTCGTCAAAGCCGGTCGCATCAAGTTCCTCGCGTCCGCGGGCGCGAAGCGCAGCGCGCTGCTGCCCGACGTGCCGACGATGACCGAGAGCGGTCTCAAGGGCGTCGTCGTGACGAACTGGTACAGCATCATGTCCGTGGGCGGCACGCCGAAGCCGATCCTCGACAAGCTTTATGCCGAGCTCACGCGCGCGATCAGCGCCCCGGACATGCGTGAGCGGCTCGCCACCGCCGGGCTCGAACCCGCGCCGAATACGACGGCGCAGTTCCGTCAGATGATCGCCGCGGAGCTCGCGCGCTGGAAGCGCGTGATGAAGGAAGCCAACATCAAGCCGGAGTAGCACGATCGAGCCGTAGCAAGGACAACGACGCCCTCCCCTCGACGGGGCCGGGCTGGGGGTGACGCCATGAAGCCTGACTTCGTCAAAACCTGGATTCCGGCCTTCGCCGCAACGACGGCATTCGTCGTGTGCACGGGGGGCGTCCACGCGGCGCAGAGCGCTCCCGCGGCAAATTACCCCAACAAACCGCTGCGCTGGGTCATCCCCTTCGCGCCCGGCGGCGGCACCGACGTGGTGGCGCGGCCGATCGCGCAGCGCATGAGCGAGCGGCTCGGACAGCCGATCCTGTACGAGAACCGCGGCGGCGGAGGCGGCATCATCGCCGGCGAGATCGTCGCGCGCGCCACACCCGACGGCTACACGCTGCTCGTCGCCGCCGTTGCGGTGATGACCGTGACCCCGACGCTCACGAAAATGCCGTTCGATCCGCACAGGGATCTCGTGCCGATCACGAAATTCGCGAGCGTGCCGAACATGCTGACCGCGCGCGCCGCGTTCGCGCCGCGCACCGTGCAGGAGATCGTGGATTACGCGCGCGCGAATCCCGGCAAGGTGAACTGGGCCTCCTCCGGCACGGGATCGGCCGGCACGCTCGCGATGGAGCTTTTCAGGATGAAGAACGCGATCAAGGTCACTCACGTCCCGTACAAGGGCGCCGGCCCGGCGAACGTCGCGCTGCTCAGCAACGAAGCCGATCTGCTGTTCGCGAATCCCGGCGTGTTCATGGCGCACATCAAGGCCGGTCGGCTCAAAGCGATCGCCGTCGCGAGCACGAAGCGCATCGCGATCATGCCGGACCTGCCGACGATGGTGGAATCCGGCTATCCCGGGTTCGAATCGGGTTCGTGGTACGGCCTCGCGGCGCCGGCGCGCACGTCGCCTAAGATCGTCTCGTTCCTGCACGGCGAGGCCGTGAAGGTCCTCGCGCAGCCGGAGCTCATCGCGCATCTCGCTAACGACGGCGCGTCGCCGGTGGCGAATACGCCGGAGCAGTTCACCCGGGAAATCCAGGAGGAGACGGCCAAATGGGCGAGAGTCATCAAGGACGCCGGTATAAAGATGTGAGGGAGCTCGTCATTCCCGCGCAGGCGGCAGTCCAATGCCTGCTCTTGCTGCTCTGCGCAGCCGCGCACGCTGCGCAACCGCAGCCCGCTGCGTATCCGACCAAACCCGTGCGCTTCCTCGTTCCTTACGCGCCCGGCGCCGGCACCGACACCACCGCGCGCACGCTCGCGGCAAAGCTCGCGGAGCGCTGGAACCAGCAGGTGATCGTGGACAACCGCGGCGGCGCGAGCGGCGCCATCGCGCTGGAAGCGGCCGCCAACGCGACGGCGGACGGCCACACCATCGTGCTCGTCACGAACTCGCAGGCGCTCGGCGCGGCGACCGGCATCAAGCTGCCCTACGACCTCGCCGCGGACTTCCGGCCGGTCACGCAGGTGCTGTCGGTCTTCTATGTGCTTTACGTGCCGCCCGCACTGCCGGTGAAGTCGCCCAGGGAGCTCATCGCGTATGCGAAAGCGAACCCGAACAAGCTCTCGTACGGCTCATCGGGCGCGGGCTCGCTCCAGCACGTCGGCACCGAGATGTTCAACCAGAACGCCGGCATCAGTCTCGTGCACGTGCCCTACAAAGGCTCCGCCGGGATGATCAGCGGCATGCTCGCGAACGAGATTCAGCTCGGGATGAACAGCCTCTTCAGCGTGCGCCCGCAGGTCCAGGCGGGGCGGCTGCGCTGGCTCGCGATCACCGCGCCCAAGCGCTCGCCGGTGGTCGATCTGCCGACCGTCGCGGAGTCCGCGCTGCCGGGGTTCGAAGTCGAGCAGTGGTACGGCATCGCGACACCCGTGAAAGTACCCGAGCCGACGATCGCGGCGCTGCACAGCGGATTCACGGCCGCGCTCAGGATGCCGGACGTCGCTCAGCGACTCACGGCAGACGGCTCGACGCTCGTCGGCAGCACGCCGCACGCATTTTCCGCGCTGGTGAAGGCCGAGATCGCGAAGTGGCGCAAGGTCGTGCAGGCGGCGAATATCCGCATGCAGTAAGGTCTATCGGTCCGGATGACGGTCATCATTCCGGCGCAGGGCCGGGATCCAGAGTGTGGATTCTGTTTCACTGAGCCGGATTTGCCGTACCCTCTGCGGCACAGGAGGCGGCCATGGACGACGCGGCAGACCGGCAGATGAAGCTCGAGCGCGCGATCATTTTCATGCTGATGCTGCTCGCGCCGTGCATCGCGAGCGCACAGGCGTACCCCGGGAAGCCGGTGCGCATCATCGTGCCGTACACGCCCGGCGGCGACACCGACGTCGTGGCGCGCCACATCGCGCCGAAGCTCACCGATGCGCTGAGACAGCAGGTGATCGTCGAAAACCGGCCGGGCGCCGGCAGCCTGATCGGCACCGAAGCGATGCTGCGCGCGCCCGCGGACGGCTACACGCTCGCGATGGGTACGATCAGCTCGCTCGCGGTGCTGCCCGTGACCCGCACCAACGTGCCGTACGATCCGCTGAAGGACATCGCGCCGATCGTCCTCGCGACAGTGGTGCCGTACGCGCTGCACGTCCATCCTGCGCTGCCGGTACGCTCGGCGGCGGAGCTGGTGAAGCTCGCCAGAGCGCGTCCGGGGCAGCTCTCGTACGGCACGCCCGGTATCGCGACCGGCGTGCACCTCACGACCGAGTACTTCAGCAGCGTGGCCGGCGTGAAGCTCGTGCACGTGCCGTACAAGGGCAGCTCGGTGATGGTGGTCGATCTGCTGGCGGGCAACATCCCGGTCGCATTCACCACGTTCAGCACGACGGCGCAGCACATCCGGTCCGGCCGCGTGCGTGCGCTCGCGGTCGCCTCGGCCGCACGCTCGAAGGATTTTCCCGACATACCGACGATGACGGAAGCCGGCTTCCGCGGCTTCGAAGCCGCGACGTGGCATGGCGTGGTGGCGCGCGCGGGCGTGCCGCGGCCGATCGTCACCCGGCTCAACGCGGAGATCGCGCGCATCCTCAAGTCCGACGACGTGCGTCCGGCGCTCGTGAACGCGGGCTTCGACGTGGGCGCAGGGTCCGTGGAAGACTTCGAGCGCTTCATCCGCAGCGAGATCGACAAGTGGAGAAAAGTCGCGGCGTCGGCCAACCTCCGAGTCGATTGACGTATGGATGATCGTAGGGTGCGCTGGTAGCGCACGAGGAGACACCATGAAAGACGAGCGCCTCGAGCATTTCAGGAAAAAGTACAACTCCGCCGCCATCGACAACGGCCTGCGCCTGCGCCCCGACGATTTCCTCGACGAAGTCGAATGGCGCGACCGCATCGATCAGCACTACACGCGCGCGTGGCTCGAGTTCACGTACGGCGGACTCTTCACGCGCAAGGGGCTCGACGAGCGCACGCGGCTGCTCGTGTCGATCGCACAGTTTCTCGCGATGAACGAGATGGAGGAATTCGAGCGCCAGATCCCCGGCGCGCTCGCAGCGGGTGCGACGCCGCGCGAAGTGCTCGAGATCGTCCTGCAATCCACGGTCTACATCGGTTACGTGAAAGCGAGCCGCGGCGCGCGCGCGTGCGTGAAGGTCCTCGAGCGCCTCGGGCGCATGGACGAGGTTACGAAGACCCAACTCCCCCTCGAGGGCCGGCTGCCCGAGCGTTCGCTCGCCGCGGAGCGCAAGCGCTGGCCCGCCGCGAAGTCGGACGAGGAGGCCGCATGGCGCGAGCAGATCCTGGAGAAATACGGCTGGAAAGGCGTGAGCACGCGCTTCCGCACGCAGGCGCACCAGAGCAACGAGACGATCAACCACTACGACCGGATCGACCCGCACTACCTCCAGCTCTGGTTCGACTTCATCTACGGCGAGCTCTACCCGCGCGGCATCATCGACGACCGCACGCGCTTACTGATGATGGTCGGTATCTGCCTCGCGCTCAACGAGCCGGTGCAGCTCGAGAACCATGTCCGCGGCGCGATGCTCCACGGCGCCACCCCGCGTGAAGTGCTGGAGGTGGTCCTGCACTCGACGGCCTACTGCGGCATGCCGACCACGGTGCAGGTCGTGCGCGTCGTGCAGCGGGTAGCGAAGGAAGAAGGCCGCCTCGACGAGCTCATGCCATAACGCCGTTATTCCCGCGCAGGCGGGTATCCCCTTCCCCCTCAGGGGGAAGGTAGGATGGGGGTGGTTTGCTGGGTCCCCGCCTGCGCGGGGACGACGATCGTCAGGCCAGCTCGCCTTCCTCGCGCAGCGCCCGCAGCGACTTGCGCCACGCGTCCGCGGTCCACTCGATGTCCGCATCACCGTGCACGGCGGACACGATGCCGCCGCGAAAACCCTTGAGGTCCACGCCGTTGTTGAGCATCGCGAGTCGCAGCTTGCCGAGCAGCGATTCGTTGCGCGCCTTCAGCGTCTCGGGCGTGATGGTCGACGGATCGAACTGCGTCGGCCGGATCGGGTCGCCCTTGGGATTCGAGTGGATGTTGAAGAACGAGTGCACGCCGTAGACCGCCCACGGCACGCGCTCCTCCTCGAGCACCTCGTTCAGGCGCTGGCGGAGCTTCGCCGCGGTCGCGGAAGCCTTCTCGCACGGGTTCCCCTCGCCCTCGCCTTTGATGATCTTCAGCGTCGTGATTCCCGCCGCCGCGCTCACCGGATGTGCGTTGTGCGTGCCATGGTGATTGACGTGCTCGCGCCCGCGCGCTTTCGTCGCCTCGTGGTCGAGCCAGTCGATGATGTCGGCCGGGCCGCCGACCGCCCCACCCTGCATGCCGCCGGCGACGATCTTCGCCATCGTCGTGAGGTCCGGCACGACGCCGTAGTACGCCTGCGCGCCGCCGGGCGCCACGCGGAAGCCGGTCACGACCTCGTCGAAAATCAGCATCACGCCGTGCTTCTTCGTGATCTCGCGCAGCGCGCCGAGCACTTCCGGCGGCGTCGGAATGATCCCGGAGCTCGAGCCGACCGGCTCGAGAATGACCGCCGCCACGTCGCCGCTTTGCTCGATCACGCGCTCCACCGCCGCGACGTCGTTCGGCGCAACGAGCGTCGACTGCTCCGCGACTTCCTTCAGCACGCCCGCGTTCGCGCTGCCGTCGAAGTGATCGTGCACGCCGCCCGCCACCTGGTCGTGCCAGCCGTGAAAGTGCGTCGCGAAGCGCACAGTACGCTGCTTGCCGGTCTGCGCGCGCGCAAGCCGCAGCGCGAGCTGCGTGGCTTCCGTGCCGGACGACGTGAAGCGCACGCGCTCGACCGACGGCACCATGTCCACGATCAGGCGCGCCCACTCCACTTCGAGCTCGTGGTTGGCGGCGAGGTGCATCCCTTTCACGACCTGCTTCTGGATTGCGTCCAGCACCGCCGGATGCCCGTGCCCGAGCAGGAGCGACCCGTGGCCGCCGTAGAAATCGACATACTCGTTGCCGTCGATGTCCCACTTGCGCGAGCCCTGCGCGCGCTCGCCGTAGATCTGGTACGGCTTCATCCGCCGCGAGTCGTGCACGATGCCGCCGGGCAGCACCTCGCAGGCCTTGCGATACGCTTCGCGCGATCGCGGCGTGCGGGCGAGGTAGGTACTCAGGATCTTCGATTCGCGTGCGCCGTCTGCCATCGTTCCTCCGTCTTCACAGGCTCCAGCGAGGATAGCATTACGCAGGGGCCATGAGCCGTTCGCGCAGGCGCGACGCCGCTTCGACCATGTTCGCGAGCGATGCCTCCGTTTCGGCCCATCCGCGGGTTTTCAGGCCGCAGTCGGGATTCACCCACAGGCGCTCCGGCGCAATGACGCGCGCCGCGCGCTCGAGCAGGGCCAGCATGTCGTCGCTTCCGACCACCCGCGGCGAGTGAATGTCGAAAACGCCCGGGCCGATGCCGTTCGGATAATCGAACGCCGCGAATGCGTCGAGCAGCTCCATCTTCGAGCGCGACGTCTCGATCGTGATCACGTCGGCGTCCAGCGCGCAGATCGCGGGCAGGATGTCGCCGAATTCCGAGTAGCACATGTGCGTGTGGATCTGGGTCTCGTCGGCGACCACCGACGCGCTCAGCTTGAACGCCCGCACCGCCCACGCGAGATAGGTGTCCCAATCGGCGCGCCGCAGCGGCAAGCCCTCGCGCAGCGCCGGCTCGTCGATCTGTATCACGCGGATGCCCGCGCGCTCGAGATCGGCCACCTCCTCGCGGATCGCGAGCGCGATCTGCATCGCGACCTGCTCGCGCCGCGCGTCGTCGCGCACGAACGACCACTGGAGCATGGTCACGGGGCCGGTCAGCATCCCCTTCATGATCTTCATGGTGAGCGACTGCGCGTACGAGATCGTCTCCACCGTGATCGGCTCGGGCCGGCTCACGTCTCCGTAGAGGATCGGCGGCTTGACGCACCGCGAGCCGTAGCTCTGCACCCAGCCGTTGTCCGTGACGGCGTAGCCCCACAAGTGCTCGGCGAAGTATTCGACCATGTCGGTGCGCTCGGCCTCGCCGTGGACGAGCACGTCGAGCCCCAGCGCTTCCTGCCGGCGCACCACGCTCTCGATCTCGCGGCGCATGCGCTGCAGGTACGCGAGCGCGCCGAGCTCGCCCCGACGATAGGCCGCGCGCGCCGCACGAACCGACCGGTCCTGCGGAAAGGAGCCGATGGTTGTCGTGGGCAGGAGCGGCAGGTCGAGCGCGGCGCGCTGCTTCGCCGCGCGAACACCGAACGGGCTGCGGCGCTCGACGCTCGCCGACGCATGCACCGCCAGCGCGCTGCGCACGGCCTCGTTCACGATGCGCTTCGAGGCCTTGCGCGCACGTTGCGCCTCGTCCGACGCAGCGAGCGGGTCGGCTACGCGCTCCGTCCCGTGATCGAGCGCTCGCGCGATCGTTGCGACCTCGTCGAGCTTCTCGGTGGCGAACGCGAGCCATGGCCGCACCTCCGGATCGAGATTGTTCTCGTGCGCGAGCGACACGGGCACGTGCAGGAGCGAGCACGAGGGCGCGATCCAGAGGCGATCGTGCAGCACGTCGTGCGCAGGGCGCAGGCGCTCGATCGCGGCGCGCAGGTCGGTGCGCCAGACGTTCCGGCCGTCCACGATACCGGCGGAGAGCACGGCATCGGCGGGCAGCAGCCGCAGCCAACCGTCGAGCTGGTCGGGTGCCCGCACGAGATCGAGGTGCCAGCCGTGGACACCGGTCTTCACCAGCCGCCCGGCGTGATCCGACGCACTGTCGAAATAGGTCGCAACGAGAATTTTCGGTCCGCACGCGCTGAGCGCCTGGTACGCGGTCTCGAACGCCGCGATCCATTGCGCTCCGGGATCCACGCACAGCGCGGGCTCGTCGAGCTGCACCCACTCGACCCCGGCGCGCGCGAGCTGCGTGAGTACTTCGACATAGGCCTCGAGCAGCGGCGGGAGCAGTGAAAGCCTGTCGGCCCGCGCATCGGACATCTTGGAGAGCCACAGGTAGGTCATGGGACCGACGAGCACCGGTTTCACCTGCGGCCCGCGCGCGATCGCCTCCGCCATCCAGCGCAACAGATCGCCGCCGCGCACTTCGAATGCCATGCCGCGCTCGAGCTCCGGCACGAGGTAGTGATAGTTCGTGTCGAACCACTTCGTCATCTCGAGTGCGGGCTGCGCCGGATTGCCGCGCGCGAGCTCGAAGTACTGCGCGCGCGTGAGCGAGGCGGCGTCGAATCCGAACCGCCGCGGCGGCGCGCCCAGCATGAGCGACGTATCGAGCACGTGGTCGTAGAACGAGAAGTCTCCTGCGGCGATGAAATCCAGTCCGGCGTCCTGCTGAAGATCCCAGTGCGCCATTATGAGGGCGCGCGCGGTCTCGTGCAGCAGGTCTTCGCCGGATTCGCCGCGCCAGAACGCTTCCAGCGCGAATTTGAGCTCGCGCCGCGCGCCGATGCGGGGAAAGCCGAGAACGTGTGTGCGGGTCATGAATCGCTCCGTGCGAGATGTATTGAATGGGTGCGTGGGGTTCGTAGTTGCGTAGGGTGCGCTCGTCGCGCACCGCCGAAATCGTAGGGTGCGCTGGTAGCGCACCGCTGAAAGTCGCGTGCAGTCTCGGCTTCGCCGTAGAATGAATCAAGCGATACATTTTCAACAACGCATGAATCCGCTTCATACACACGCATGATCGAGATCCGGCACCTGCGCTCGCTCGTCGCGATCGCCGAAGCTCGAAGCCTCTCCGCCGCCGCCGAGCGCGTGCATCTCACGCAGTCCGCGCTCTCGCACCAGATCCGCGCGGTGGAAGCGCGTTACGACCTGCAGCTCTTCGAGCGCGGTCCGCGGGGGCTGCGCTTCACGCCGGCCGGCGAGCGTGTGCTCGCGCTCGCGCGCGAGGTGCTCGCGCGCATCGGCGAAGCCGAGCGCGACCTCTCGCGGCTGAAGGAGACGCCGCGCGGCGAGCTACGCATCGC
>Ga0196977_1000460_pt1 | contig 21377 bp, 20 predicted proteins | sample S3v_1013CmetaG_FD_148634 | JGI IMG/M metagenome (GOLD analysis project Ga0196977, IMG submission 148634) | Soil microbial communities from Anza Borrego desert, Southern California, United States - S3+v_10-13C | ecosystem: Environmental > Terrestrial > Soil > Desert | place: USA: California...
AGCACCGGTGGGGGCGGAGGAACAGGTCGCAACGCCACTATAACTTGTTTGTTCAGCGTGACACCACCCCCCCCTGGGTATCTGCTCCTGGCCCCCCACTCAATGGGGCGCACCCACTCCCCGGATCTGGAGGCGGAGTGGAGGTACTGGGAGGGGCAGAGGTTGTCCCGGAACCTGCGCCAACGATGCAGGCGCTATACGTCTCAGTGTATCCATACCCATACAGATACCCGCCTCCGAAGAACCAGTGAGACCCAGAATACCAAGAGAGTCCGCACGTGTATGTGCTGCCATTAGCCTCAGCGTAGGAAGCGCACACAGCCATACACTGGTTTGGATCGTTCACCTGAACATGGTCCACATGGGGTCCGCTTGGCCATTGGCTTGGGCTTATCGGTGTACAGCTCGTGGGAGTGTTGGGGTTGGTCACGGTAACGGTAACGGAGTCGGTTGCTGTTTGGCCTGCGGAATTAGTGCAGGTGACAGAAAACGTCTTCGAGCTTCCGCTTCCGGTATTCACTGTTTCTGAGCGGCTGCCGGCTGGTGGTAATCCGCTTTGAGTATTGTTGTAAGTACAAGAGCCTGCGTTCTCCGATTCCCAGCTGATCATAGTTGTTCCGCCGTTCTGAACTGATGAAGGGCTTGCCGTCACAGAAACGATCGGCGCAGGCGGCGGTACCGTACAAGTTCCTGCAGAATAAGTCGAAGCGTTGCTTACGATTCCACCTCTTCCTGCCGAACACGTATAACTATACGCACCTCCAGTATCGTACCAGCCACATGCCGGTTCGTAGCCGGGAGGAGTCGGGTAACAAACATATTCGTAGGTGGGCGTATATGCCGTCTGTAGCTGGCAATTCACGTCGTTCCCGATCTGCCCTGCATATGCGGTACATGCAGTCTGGCAATTCGCATAGCCACTCATATCAAGGGTAGTGGGTGATCCTGAGACGCTCCTGCTTCCTTGCCAGTTGGTACATGTGTTCGCCTGAGCTTGCGCTTCTACGGGAGTGGCGGAGGTCGTGACGCTGGCTATAGCGAAGACGAGCGCGGCGAGCGCAAAGAGCGCAGCTGCTGCTAATACTGACGAATGGGAGCGTGGAGCCATATTTACCATGATACTACTTGAAGAATATGCGCGCCCTCCGGAAGGATAAGGCCGAATGAGTCGACGAGTACCATCCCTTTTCCGGCCTGATATGCGTAAACGTGAGTGATTTGGTCGCTTCTGGAGTCGCGTATGAGGAGCGTATCGTTTTGAAGGAATGCGGCATCATGGATGTCTCCTCCTGTCGCGATCTTCCCTACTGAGCTGATCGCTCCTTCTTCCCAGTCCACCGCATACCATGCAATCTCCGTATCCGAGAGGGTGATGAGAAACTGTCCGCTCGGAGAAAGAAGGAACCTTGTTTTCGAGTTGATAAAGGCAGTGCCTGTCGTCGTAGTTCGTTCTCCGTCGGCTACGGAGACCATGCTGAGCATGGGCGTTCCCTGCACCAAGACCTTCCCGCCATCGGGCGAGAGTCCGATAGGGAGACCTGGTACCGCTACTTCTGTGCGTGAAGCGGAGTCGGCATCCTCGACGATAAGCGTTGGTGTTGCGTCGCCAGCGGTTACATACCCGAACGTGGACGAGTCCGCAGACCATCCGGCAAAAAGAACGGGCGTATTGAATGCGAGCCGCTCTACAACGCGCACAGGTGAGAGCGTCGCGCGATCGTAGAGCACCAGGTCGGTGGAGGACGCATTCATCCGGGTCGCAAGGTAATTGGTGCCGGATGAGAACGCGCCCGGCCCGATCGGAGTGATGGTGCCCGAGTCTGAAGTGGCGATATAGGAATATACGTCCCGTGTCGGCTCATAGCGCACAACGCCTGAGTACGGGAGACCCTGACTGTCTTTTATGGGAGCGTCGAGAGAAAGTATAAGTACGTCTGGGAACACGGTGACACGGCCGATATGAGGAAAGCGTGCCGGGGCGAGAATATAACCGAGAATGAGTATGACAACCGCGGCAATGCCTGAAACCAAAAGCGCACGACGCGACGGGCCGCCGCGAAACCAGGGTCTAACTCCAGAGACTGGTGGTGTATCCACATTTATATGGTACACCTTCTGGCTCTAAATCGGTTCATCGCGTGTGGACACCTAGTGAGTCCAGAATTATGATCTAAAACTCAATAAACCCAGGGATCAGGTTCACCACCACTTCGTCCTCGCCTCCCCCGCCGCAGGAGATGCGGTAGACGGTCTGCTCGTTGATGGTTCGCTCTTCGGAGCCGCTTGCGTCAGTAGAGAGAGTAGAGCCGTTCTCGGTCACGACGCAGGACAGGGCGCAGGCGCCGCCGCCCGACGCGCTCCAGGTGACGATCGTGTCATCCCCCTTCCGTACGCGGTCGGGGTCGGCTTCGATGGTTGCTGAGGAGCTCGTGCAGGCCGGGGTGCCCACGACCACCACCGGGCAGTTGCCGCTCGTGTAGCTTGGCTTCGAGACGGTCATGCCGAAGTTGCCGGAGGCGGTGAAGGTGCGGTTGACGTGGGCGGCGGAGCCATAGTTGTGCGGATGGGAGTCTGCCGGCGTCCAGGTGTACGGTTCGGAGCCTCCGGAGGCGGAGTATGTGACGGTCTCGCCCACGTTCACGGAGGTGTCGGAGACGGTGCAGGAGAGGCTGCCGCCGCCCGTGTTCACGCACGAGGAGCCGTTCCAGGTCTGGCCTGCGGGGCAAGTCGGAGGGTCGGTGACGCACGAAGTGCCGTTCCAGGTCTGTCCGGAGGGGCAAGAGACGTTGAGAGAGCAGGTCTCGGTCACTGAGCTGCTGCCTGAGGTGACAGTTACAGTTCCGGTCTTAGTGCCAGGGGTACTGTACGACTTCACAACAGATGAGTCGCTTCCTGAGAGGTTGTCGGTGCCGCTCCATGAGTACGTATAGGTCGAAGGGCCGCCCGTAGCGGAGCAAACGAGCGAAGGCTGCCCGCAGGCCCCGCCTCCAGGCCCGCCGTTAGTCTGATACGGAGCGCATGCGCCCCACCCGGTCCAACAGATCGATCCCTCGGTGCTGCAGCTTGAACCTATCGTTTCCCCGCTCGAACAGCTCGGGTACCCCTGCTGCCAGGCAGGAATAGAGGCAGGCCCCTGCCACGTCAGGCCTGATCCACCCGATGCGCTTGCACTCCATGTTGCTGATTGGCCCACCGTAATCGAAGTAGGTGAGACGGAGCAGGAAGCAGCGAGAGGAGCGCTGGCACTGACAGTTATCGCCGTCCAGGGACCACAGTTGTTATTTTCATTTGTTTCGGCGATCGTGCCGGAATTTGAAGAGGAGGACTTATCGGCGCACGCACGAACGTAGTACGTGCCGGGCGAAGGAAAGGTATACGGTGGTGAGAGGACTGCCGCATTGGACGAGCCGGCGGCGCGAGCCGGATTGCTGTATGAACCGATATCAGTGGCATTACTTCCGCCTGAATTAGTTGCAAGCTGGAAGAGGTCGACAAAGCCGGTACCGGTCGTCCCGGTACCTATGTTGGCAATGGTGGCGTTAAAAGTGACGGCCGTGCCTACGGTAGCGGACGTGGGGGTAATGGAGCTTGCGGTAAGATCCGGCTGTGCAGCGGGTGCAGGTGTGATGATCACCTTGCAGAAGGCGGGGCCGCCGGTAGCGCTTCCATTAGGACCGGTAAGGGTGCCTGCTCCTGGGAACCCCCCAGACTCACCAGGACAGCCTGTGTTGCCGCACCATGTTGGGGTGTACATATAAGGTGCTCCAACGCCGTACACCCAATACGTTCCTTGCGTAGCCCATGCATAGGTATGCTCAACGTATACGCTTGCAGCGGTACCGTTATCAGTGCCGCTGTAGTATGTAGCTCCTCCAAAATTGAGCGATGCTCTGCCACCTTGCCCCGTAGCCTGGCCAGCATAGGTAAACAGATAGGGAGTACCAGCCGTACCCGTAAGACATACCGGCGCGTCCGGAGGACCGGAAGTCATGTCCGCCTCGACAGAACTGCTATGCCCGAAGAGTAGAAATAGTAAGAGGAGCGAGAGGCCAATGAGAGCTAGGCGGGCGATATGTGTAGTTGTCATACTCGTTACCATGATACGACGTGAAGAATGCGTGCGCCTTCAGGCAGGGGCAACTTCAGGACGGCTTCTTTTTTCACCCCCTTGCCCGGCTCGTAGGAATAGGTAAGCGCACGCCCACCTCCCTTTTTCCATACAAGAAGTGAATCATCGGGAGTAAAGATGATGTCGGCCGTATTAGACGCAAATGGAACAGTTCCTGCGTGACTGAGCGTCGCAGCTTCCCAATCTATGATGTACCACTCGGCTCCTGTGTCCGAAACGATAGCAAGACTATTTCCCGACGGAGCGAATACGATCTTTGTCTGCAAGCCGACAGCACTGATGCCTGAGACCTGCGTTAGCGAGCCGTCAGCAGCACTCATGATGCTGAGCCCTTGTTCTCCACGCACCATGATCTTGGAGCCGTCCGGCGAGAACCCTAGAGGATACGGTGCCAAAAACCAGGTCATATCCGTTGCCGAGTCTGCGGATTCAACTGTCAGGGGCGGTAGGAGCGCTCCTCCAGGCGAATACGCGAAGGTCTTTCCGTCCGGTGACCAAATAGCCCAAGCGATGCTTCTCCCTGATTCCAAGCTTTGAATGACGCGTACGGGGGATAGCGTCGCGTAGTCGTAAAGGACAAACTCATTTGAGTCGGGGGTGGTGCGCATGGCGAGGAAATAAGTGCCGGACGAGAACGCGCCTGGTCCAACCGGCGTGACCTGACCGGGATCACCGGTTGCGATGTATGAAAACTTTTCAGAAGTCGGCTCGTATAGCACCGTACCTGCATAGGGAATGCCTTGCGCGTCCGTAACCGTATCCTCAAGAAAGAGGATAACGGACCCTGAAGCCTCCTTAGAACCTAAGTGAGGAAAACTGGATGGGAAAAACAAGTACCACAGAGTGCAGATTAATACGGTAACCGCAGCCGCAACCCACACACTTTTCCCTAGAGTCCAAGTCTTTTTCTCTGGCGGGAATATAGCTGCTCCGTTAACCTCAGGCATATATAACAAAGCATAGCATTTGCAGTGCTGTGAATACTCACTCTTTCCCAAGGTTGGGGTTGGGCTCTTATCTCCCCTCCAGGGTATCGATATCTGCCTGGAACTTAGCGGCTTTAGCCATCACGCTGTTTGCGTACACCTGGCCTGCCGATGCCCAGTTGCCGCCGGCATAGTACTTGGCCGCGGCTGTGTGTTCGGCCTGATAGCTGCCTCCCGCAGCCCCCACGTCGCTGAGGTAAATGCCGGTTGCGACGATGGCGTGGAGTGGGTTCCAGGGGTCGCTTGCCGCAACGCCAAGGGAGCTTTTGATGCGCGGCTCATATACCTGCCATGTCGAAGGTATGAACTGGGTCGGACCCATGGCGCCGCCGTATCCGCCTGGCTGCGGACATGAGATGGGTGTCGTAGACCAATCGCGGCCGAGAGCTGCAGTGATACGTTCAAATGGCACGGTGTCGCGTGGCACCTTCATGATTCCTGAGAACGGCGTGCCAGTGTTCTTCCCCACCCCGTCCCCGGTCTGGAGGTTCTTCACGAGGCATTGGCCAACGTTTCGTCCAAGGTCAGACTCCTGCGAAAGGATGGCGAGGATCATCGCAGGTCGCACGCCTGTGATGCGTGACGAGGTCTTCGCATGCTCATATGCGGTTCCGAAGGGGATAGCTCCGCCTCCGCCGGCAAGGCCGAAAAGTTCTGCGCGGATCTGCGCCGCAGTTCGTTCAAGTACCGCTCGTGTTCCCTCTTGTCGTGCAGTTTCGCTTCGGTTAAGGGCAAGGAGGCGTTCTTTCTCTGCTTCCTGCCGCTTTACTTTTTCTTCTTCAGAAATCTTGATCTGGCGCAGGTCCTGCTGTTGTCCGCGTTCAGTCTCAAGGCCGTCGCGCTCAACTTCTGTTGCTGCCCGCGTGCTTGCAAGCTCTCTCGACGACTGGCCGATGGCTGTCTTCAGGCTTGCAAATGCATCGAGGTCCCCGAAGAAGTCGGAAACATTTTCGGTTGAAAGTACGACTTCCACGAGAGAATAGTCGTCATGGTGCTGAGTCTGGCGCAGGATCTCTGCGAGCGCTTCTTTCTGGTCGCCAAGCTGTACGGTCAGCGAGTCAATGGCGTCGGAATGGAGGACTATGTTCTCTGAAAGCGCGCTTATGGCTAGATCGGTGGCCTTGATCTGGAGGCGGGTCTTGCGTATCTCTTCCTCGAGCACGTTGATGTCGCGCTGAATGGATGCACCCTCGGTCTGGAGGTTTGCGATGACGCCTGAAGTCGCTCGAATCTGCGCTTCTATCTCGTTCAATTGACGTTGGAGCTCGGCACGGCGCTCGCCGGTCGCCTCCTGCGCGGAGGTCAGGAGTGGGGTAACGGAGAGTATGGAAAAGACTGCTGCTGCGAAGACGGCAATCGCCAAGAGCGGGTGCCGGCGGAAAAATAACATACGCGAATCAGTATAGCAGACGGCGCAAAACGGCTCCGATTACTTCATGAAGCGAAGAGGACCGCCTTGCGGTCCTCTCTCGTTATTCCCCTACCTTCTTCTCTTCTCCCTCTTCTTTGCCCTTCTTCTCTACTTCAATGGCGTCCATATCAGGAGCCGCTACTTCTTCCTCAGGCTCCTGTTCGACTTCCTGGATGAGTGCAACCACCTCGTCCTCGTCAACCGTTACAGTGACTCCCGTAGGAAGTTTGAGGTCCTTTACGTGGATCTGGTCACCAACGGCGTTCAGTACAGAAATATCAACCTCTATGTCGTGTGGGAGGTTCGCCGCCTCAGCTTCAATGGGAAGCTCGTGCATGACCTTCACAAGGTTCGCACCGGTCTTAACGGCAAAGGATTCCCCGACGAAGGTAAGCGGTACGGCGACTTCGACCTTCGCGCCTTTTTCAATGGCGTAGAAGTCGGCATGACGAGGGAGCGTGGTGACCGGATCGCGGTCGACTTCGTGAATAAGGACCTGAACATTCTTGCCGAGTCCCGTGAGTTCGATCACGGTCGACTCTCCGGCGTCGCGGAGTACTTTCTTGAATTCATGAAGGGACAGGGAGACATGCTCTGCTTTGTGCTTCGGGCCGTATACGACCGCAGGAATGCGATCTTCCTGCGAAAGCTTCCGGAATGCCTTTCCGGTCTCTTCACGCTTTGCTGCGGCTAGGGTAATGGTCATAGTGAAAAGGAGTATGCCTTGTGACGCGTCATTACGCAAGCGTCCCTAACGACCAACTACGTACAGATAGCCACCCCACCATCCGCACATGTTTGAGACGCCGTCCCATGGCCAGTAAAAGACCTTCCCGCCAGCGCATGTACCGGCGGCATTCTCCATGGACGTAACGAGCACGAAATGCGTACCGTCGGAGGAAAAGTAGTGAAAAGGAACCAAGCCAGCAATCCCAGAGGGAGTTACGTCATGCGGCTGGTTCGAAATGTAGGTCGAGGTAAGTCCGGGAATCCATGTCGTCGCTTGATTGTCCACGCACCACGCATCCGCACGACAGCTCGTGCTTAGGGGATATCGGCCGTTAGTGTCGTAGTAGAGCTCAAGCGCGACAGAGAGCTGCTGGAGCGATGAGCGGCGGTATGCGTCCCGAGCCTTGCTGCGTGCAGCATTGAGAGAGGCGAGCACCACTGAGGAAAGCAGACCTATGATGGCGATGACTACCAAGAGCTCGATGAGGGTGAAACCGCGCCTTCTCATACTATCTGTCTATACCCGGAAGAGGTCCAGCATACCCATTCTGCGCACGCAGTTGATCCGGCGTCTGAGACGGCTGCGGGTTTCCGTTGAATTCACGAAAGAGTAGCCATAGGGTAATCGAAAAAGCTATACCCGCGACTATAAGTAATACCCTTTGGGCCTCTTCGTCAGATCGCGCTATGCCCCACCTTTGTACGAGACCGATGATACCGCGCTGTGGAGAGACTGCGCGTACCGGCGCATATGATCGCTCCTCATCGAACAAAACTGACATGCAGTTATGCTATCGCCTCTTTTACCTGCTGCAAGCGCTTAAGAAAGGCTTCGCGGGCGACAGGTACGTTCTCATCCTTCCCTCCCCAAGCCTTGAGGGCCTCATCCTGAAGGGCGCGCGAATAGCTGAACGTGAGGGGCCAGGGTGCGCTTTTTGCGCGGGCTTCCCGCGTAATGGCGGCAAGGTTTCGGGTTGCTTGGTCCGCCGACTGGCCGCCGGAAAGAAAGACGATGCCGGGAACGTCCGCAGGGATGGTTTCCATGAGCGCGGCGACAGTGTCTTCTGCGACTTCATGTGGCTCGTCCATCCGTCCGCTCTTGTTTCCCGAAAGCGCCATGGCCGTTTTTATGATCATGGCGCTTGTATCGACTGCGCGGTCCTCGAGCGCAATCATAAGAGTCCTCATGGTAAGGGCGAGGACTTCCCTCGAGCGCATGCGGCTGTGCTTCCCTTCAAGCAATACTTCCGGCTCGAGTATGGGCACCATGCCTGCGTGCTGAACGCACTGCGCATAGGAGGCGAGTCGTTTGGCATTCTCATGTATGGCCTGTTGAGTCGGAAGTTCCGTACCATCTATGGTCACGGTCGCCCGCCATTTAGTGAAGCCTGTATCGTGCTTCGTTTTATATATAAGGAGGCGGTCTGAAAGGCCCAAGAGCCCTTTGGTGATGGACTCCTTTGGACTTTCTGGAAACGGATCGAGTCCTTCGTCCACTTTTATACCAGGAATAATGCCGCGCTTCCTTAGGAGCTTCGGGAACGGGAGCCCGTCTATGGTGTTTGAGGGAACGCCGTCCTTCTCGTCTTCCTGATCGAGCGTCTCCTTATATAGGATGACGCCTGAAAGATAGTCCTCGATGCCCGGGGCCGCAAGAAAGACGTCGCGGAAGGCGCGCCTCATATCCTCTCCCGTTTCAATGCCATATGAAGCCAGGCGTTTGTCGGCAGTCTCATTGCTTTCATCGGCGGCGAGTATGCCTTTCCCAGGAGCGACAAGATTTCGTGCAACGTCTGCAATATCAATCATTCTCATGACTCTACCATGTCTGGTGATATACTTTTCTACATGGACGTGTCGTTTGAGGAGGAAAAACGCTATGCTATACAGCCGAACGTGCCGGCTCAAAGCGGCGGCGTAACAGGTCTTGTCCTGCGCTTAGGCCTTGCGAAGGATGCAAAAGGCGTGCAGCAGGTGCTCATTCTCACGCTTATCCTTTGTGTCGGTATTACCGGTATCGTGTGGCTCTTTGCAGGGGGGTCCGAAGCCACTCTGACGCCCGAAGAGTACGAAGCCCGAACGCAGAACGTGAACCAGGTTCCACGAAGATAGATATGACAAGACGCGGCTTTACGCTCATCGAACTCCTGGTCGTCATCGCCATCATCGGCGTGCTCTCAAGCGTCGTGCTTGCTTCCCTTGGTACCGCCCGTGCCAAGGCGGGAGATGCGCGCGTGCGTTCTGACTTACGGCAGGTATCGATCGCGCTCCAGCTCTACTTTGATAAGTACAGCAGGTACCCGACCAACCCGAATCCTTGCTGCGGGACTCTCATATCTACGGCTCTCACGCCACTTGTAACTGAAGGGTTCATTGGCCAGCTCCCAGCGAGTCCCAATGCTTACCCTTATTACTATTACGACTACGGCGGCACTGTCGGCGGACTGGTCGTCGGACAATTCACCGGTACGCCTCCTTCGACCGGTTATCCCGGCTCTTGCCGCCCATTCTCCGGATCCAACTGGTGCCGGAGCGATGAGAGCAGTACGTATTACTGCCTCTGTAACCCCTATTAAGCTGGTATAGTGCTTTCATGCGGTTTGATTTTTTCTCTATAGGCGACATCGTTACGGAACCTTTCATTAAGCTCAAGGAGGCTGAGACGCACTGCGATAAAGGGGCCGGGACGTGCACGCTCTGCATGCGTTTCGGGGACAAGATTCCGTATGAAAGCTCGACGCTTGTTCCTGCGGTCGGAAACGCGTCGAATGCTGCCGTTGCAGCGGCTCGCTTGGGACTTAATACCGCACTTCATGCATACGTAGGCGACGACCGGTACGGAGAGGAGTGCCTTGAAGTGCTCAAAAATGAAGAGGTATCCACCGACTTCATGACGGCGGAGCGTGGGAAGCAAACCAACTATCACTACGTTCTCTGGTACGGGAACGAGCGCACCATTCTCGTGAAGCATGAGGAGTTCTCATACGCGGTTCCCAGGTTAGACCATGAACCAAAATGGATATATCTTTCCTCTCTTGCCGCCAATTCTCTTCCGTACCACCAGGAGCTGATGCGTTTCTTGGACACGATTCCGAACACTCGACTCGCCTTCCAGCCGGGTACGTTTCAGATGAAGCTAGGCGCGGATGCCCTTCTGCCGCTTTATAAACGGTCAGATTTGTTTGTATGCAACAAGGAGGAGGCCGCGCGGATACTCGAGCTTTCAAGCGTACCTCCCATCGAGATGCTTCTTTCAGGCATGCGCGCGCTCGGTCCCACGATCGTTATCGTCACCGACGGGACGAACGGCGCATATGCGCAGGCTGGCAATAAACGGTACCGGATTCCCATGTATCCCGATAGACGCGCGCCGTACGAACGCACCGGCGCAGGAGATGCCTTTGCGGCAACCATTACGGCGGCGCTTGCGCTCGGACGTCCTCTTGAGGAGGCTCTTCTCTGGGGACCGATCAACTCCATGTCGGTCGTGCAGGAAGTAGGGGCGCAGAAGGGGCTCTTGTCGAGGAGCGCTCTCGAAAGCTACCTCGCAAGCGCTCCTCCCGAATACAAACTTTCTGAGTTTTAGTACCTTTTCTTAAGTTCGTCCTCGAGTCTTGGAATCTCGGGATTAGTGGACGAGGCGCTTGCGCCCGCGTATCCCTGCGTTTCTGCGTCCAGGCCTGTGTGGACTATGAGATAAGTCGCGAAACTGCCCACTATGGTGATGACCAGGGCCCCGATATAGAAGTTCACCTTCTGGTGCATGTTTAGAGTAAAGCACGTATGCCCTCGGCTATGGAAGCGGCATCAAGTTGATAATGCCTGAGGAGCTCATCGGGCTCTCCGGACTGTCCGAATTCGTCCTTGATTCCCATGCGGGTAATCCGTACTGGATAGCGGGCTGAAAGCAGCTCAGCGACTGCGCTTCCGAATCCTCCCGCTGCCTGGTGCTCCTCCAATGTGACGACATTTCCGGTGCGCTTGGCTGCAGTGATGATGGCCTCTTCGTCGAGGGGCTTCACGGTAGGTATGTGAAGCACGAGACATCCGGTCCCGTCGCTTGAAAGGGAGCGCGCGGCAAGGAGCGCGTTGTATGAAAGAGACCCTGTTGAGAGAATCGCGACTTTCGGCCTTTCGTCCTCCCAAAGAGCAAGCGCCTTCCCTATCTCAAACGGGGTGTCCGGCGTAGTGAATACGGGAACGGCTGCACGCCCGAACCTTAGGTAGACAGGACCTTCGTACTTTGCGGCAGTGATAACTGCTTTTCTTGCTTCTTCGGCATCTCCGGGATTGAGCACGATCATGTTCGGAAGCATGCGCATCATGCCGATGTCCTCGAGCATCTGGTGGGTCGCGCCGTCGGGACCGACTGATACGCCTGCGTGCATGCCGCAAACTTTCACTGGAACATCGTTAAGTGCAATCGTAGTGCGGATCTGTTCATAGTTGCGGCCGGGACTGAAGGCGGCATATGAGGCTATAAAGGGAATCTTTCCGACTAAGGCCATGCCAGCTGCAACGGTCGCCATATTCTGTTCAGCTACTCCAACCTCGATGAAGCGATCAGGGAATTCCTTTTCGAACCATTCTGCCCGAGTGCTTTCCCTCAGGTCTGCGCAGAGCACAACGACGTTCGGGTTTTCTTTTCCGGCCTCGACGGTACCCTTCCCAAAACCATCACGTGTTGGCTTCTTCTCTATGTCTTTGTCGAATACGTTCTCGACGAGCTTTGCGGAGGGATTAAGCATATTCGTCGGGTACGCGGCCGGAGGCGCTGCGCAATTCCTTTAAGAATACCTCGGCTTGTTTGTCGGCAGGCACTTTATCCGTTGGCCCTTTTCCTGGCGGTTGGCCATGCCACCGATAGTCAAATTCGATATCTTTCACGCCCTTGCCCGGAATGGTGTGCGCGATGATAAGCACGGGCTTTTCGTATATCGCCTTCGCTTCCTCTACTGCGGCAATGAAAGCCGGTATATCGTGGCCGTTCACTTCAAGTACGTGCCAGTTAAATGCTTCATATTTAGCTCTTAACGGCTCAAGCGGCATGATGTCCTCCGTCATCCCGTCTATCTGGATATTATTGCGGTCCATGACTGCCGTGAGATTCGCAAGCCTGTATTTTCCTGCAAACATGGCCGCCTCCCAAGTATTTCCCTCCTGCTGCTCGCCGTCTGACATGAGGCAGTACACGTTGTTCTTCTTGCCGTCCATGCGAAGCGCGTACGCTACGCCGGAGGCTTGAGAGAGGCCGGAACCAAGGGGTCCTGACGTTGTCTCGACTCCCGGAAGCTTAGTTCGCTCTGGATGCCCTTGGAGGCGAGTGCCGAACTTGCGGAGCGTATTGCATTCCTCTACCGGGAAATATCCAGCATGCGCCATGGCAGCGTACCGGACCGGGGTGATATGGCCGTTTGAGAGGATGAGGTAGTCGCGGTCGGACCAGTCGGGACTCTTGGGGTCGTGATTGAGGATATGGAAATAGAAGGCGGTAAAGATGTCCGCCATGCCCAGGGGGCCTGCTGTGTGACCACTTCCTGCCGACACGAGCATGGAGAGTATGGTTTCGCGTATCGTCTGCGCCTTCTTCTCAAGCGATTTTGTTTCGGAATCTGTAAGAGCCATCGCTATGAGGATAGCATGCGGTTACGTATATAGTCCGCGCGTCTGTACGAGATTGCAAAAGGCATCCATCTCCTCCTTGAGATCAGGTGCATTCCAGAGCGCTGACCCTATGACCAGGCGGGAAGCTCCAGCGCCGATAAGCTTCGCAGCCGAATCGCGAGAGACTCCTCCATCTATCTGTATGGTCATATCTGGGTGTTTTCTATGAAAAGCGTGGATCTTCGGTATGACCCGCGCGTCAAAGGGTTCCCCCTGCTTCCCTATTCGCGCGATACCCATGAACTGGACGTAATCGCATTGGTCAAGGAACGGTTCGATGAACGAGGTGTCGGTCGCGATATTGATGGCAAGACCGAGTGAAAGGAGTCCCGGGGCGAATCCTTTGTCGTGTCCGTATTTCACCTGAAAATCGCGTATGACCTCAGGAAGTTTATGGGTGGTCTCGGCATGGACCGTGATACGCGTCGCTCCGGCGCGTACCCATCTGCCGATTTCTTTCTCGGGTTCCTCGATCATGAGGTCGATCTCGAACTTAAAGGGGCCGAGCTCGTGAAGTTCGCCGTTCAAGACGGGCCTTTCTTCTTTTTCCTCATGGAGATACGGCCAACTTGCCGAGGATACGAATCTTCCGTCCACGATGTCTATCTGTACTTCGCTGGCGATTCCCGAGAGCCGCGCGAGCTTCTCGTCAAGATCTTCGCGAGATTTGGGGAGTATGGCCGGGATGATGGCTCCCATGCATACAGTATACGCCTGGGATCTCAGACCCCCGCATATGAGTGCATAACTAGTACTTGCCTAGACGGCGGACGTGACGAGGATCGGCGGTGTATTCAGTATTAAGGAAGGTCTTAAGCGCTTCGCTCGCTTCAATGGCAGAGACGAACCGCGCTCCTATGGAAAGCACGTTTGCGTTGTTATGCCGCCTGGAGAGGCGTACAGCGTCGTATCCGTCCTCGGAGAATCCCCCTTCCCGATCGAGGGCCTCTTTTGCAGCTATGGGACCATAAAAAACGGCGGCACGTACGCCGGGAATCCGGTTCGCACACATGGCCTCCCCCTGCCCGCTTCCCCCGCACATGATGCCGAATGAACCGGGGCTTCCTGCGACTGATTTGGCAAGTGGCGTCATGAAGTCCGGATAGTCGTCTTCTGGATTATGCTCATATGCACCGCAGTCCTCGACTTCATGACCAAGAAGCGAGATGTGTTCTTTTAACGCTTCCTTGAGTCGAAACCCTGCGTGGTCTGCTGCAATGTATACTTTCGGCTTGTCGTTCATATCGTTTCAGTGAAGCGGTTCGGGGATGTAGGAAAGATGAATATTAGAGACAAGAGTAGGCGGGAGTGTAGACCGCGTAGCTTGCTTGGGCCGAACCGCAGCCGGATCTATAGCGGGCATTAGGAGCTCCGGGCTGGACAGTTCCTCCCTCTACGGTTCCATACGCAAGCACTTTGTAGTCCGTCCCATTTGATAGATATAGATAACAATAGGAGGGGAGGATTGGCTTGGGATCCTGTGGCATAACGGACATGTAATTCGGGACTAATCCCGGGATGGCAGTATTGGGATCGCTGCCGGTGCCGTAGCAGTTGGGAGTTGTTCCTCGCCAGTTTCCGCCTGTCGACGGATAGTTTCCTCCGTTGTCTGTCGCATATAGTTCGAGCGCATTCCTGATCTGGTTCAGGTCAGCTACTCTCCGCGCGTTATTTGCTTTCGCGCGAGCAGAATTAAGAGAAGCAAGCACGACGCTTGAAAGCACGCCGATTATGGCGATGACGACAAGGAGCTCGATCAAGGTGAAGCCACGCTTTCTCATATCTTATCTTCGCTGTTGTATTGGGGCTCCCAATTCGACCTGCAGAGGTGGTAGTTCTGCCGTATCACGAGTCATGAACCATACGCCAAGCATGGCGATCAGAGCGACAATAAGAGTTCCTATTAATATCGGAGTCGTCTCTTTTTCGTTCTTGGCTATTCCGGAACGTATAAGAAAGCCGGCAAGCCCAGATGCGCGGGGCACACTGAGGCTGATTTGTGGAAGATTATCTTCGTTGAATGAGACCCCTTCCATATACGCTAATTATATCAACTCTTCCCCGCCCTAACGACATGCTCGACCAGGGTGTGCGTATACCCTGCCTCATTATCGTACCAGGCCAGTACTTTGACGAGATTCCCGTCGACCACGCGAGTCATGGAAAGATCGGCGATGGAGGCGTACCGAGCGCCAATGATGTCACTTGAGACAAGCTCCTCGTCGGTCGCGGCGAATATCCCTTTCCAGCGAAGATCAGTGGCAGCCTTACGAAGGATATCGTTCACTTCCTCGGCAGTGGTGTTTCTCTTTGCAATAAAGGTGACGTCGGCGATTGAACCGGCGGGTACCGGCACGCGAAGCGAGATGCCGTCGAACTTTCCGGCAAGGGACGGATACGCTTTGGTGACGGCGATGGCCGCGCCGGTCGACGTAGGGACGATATTTTGCGCAGCTGCCCTTCCCTCGCGCATGTCTTTCTTCGGGCCATCGACAATGGACTGGCTTGCCGTATACGCATGGGTGGTTGAAAGCACCGCCTTCTCGATGCCAATCGTCTCGTCAAGAATGGCTATGACCGGACTTGCGGAGTTAGTGGTGCAGGAGGCGTTCGAGGTGATGGGGCATGTCTGGAGCTTCTCCTCATCAAGGCCCATGAGAATGGTCGCTCCCATGGGAGACTCGTCCTTGACTGGCGCCGTAATGACGACGCGACGGGCGCCTGCGTCCTGATGCGCTTTTGCCTTTACGTACTCGGTAAAGAAGCCCGTTGATTCCACCACCACGTCTATATTCAAATCCTTCCAGGGCAGTTTTGCTGGATCTTTCTCTGAAAGGAACTGTACAGGTTCGTTATCAATGACGAGCGTACTACCAGCAACTGATACCGGGAATGGCGCGCGCTTGTACACTGTGTCGTACTTGAGGAGATATGCGAGGTTCTCGATGGAGCCGAGGTCGTTCACGGCGATGATCTCGATATCGGGATGGCTGTACGCTTCTCTGACGAAGGCCCTCCCGATGCGGCCGAAGCCGTTGATGGCGACGCGGATCATACTATATATAAGGAATGGTTACGGACATGAATCGAGTTTAGCATGCGTCCTGCTATGCGGACGGCGCAGGTTCAGCTGCGGTTTCGGGCGCAGGAGCGGGTGCCGGAGGCGGTTCAGGCGCAGGTTCGGGAGCCGGTGCTGGTTCTGGGGCTGGGGCTGGTGGGGGCGTGGGCTCGGGGGCCGGTGGAGGTGGTTCAGGCGCAGGTGCGAAATCAGGTGTTGGAATTGGTGTCGGTTCGGGGGCCGGCGCAGGATCGGGGGATGGAACAGGATCAGGTGAAGGTGCTGGAGAAGGAGACGGAGTAGGCTCTGGTGTCGGAGTTGGCGTTGGTGTTGGTGTTGGAGAAATCGGGTTCGCCACTGCTGCAGCCTGCCCTTCCGTCTGGACGAGGAGGTAGTCGAAGGTAACTTCTCCTGACTGGCTCTCGGCAAGCGCGACCCTGAAGCTTCCCTCTTCTTTCTCGCTTATGTACCACCCCCCGTCTATGGGCGAGGTCATGGTGAGGAAGATCTTGGAGTTCGCGTGGACGTACTTGTTATGTATCTCTACCTCGCGCTCGCCTGCAGGAATACGGATCTCGCCTGCGGTACTGTCGCCGTCCTCGTCCTGAGTGAAGGTGAGCTCACGAACCGACAGGCGTTCAAAGTACGCTATGCCGTTTCGGAGCATAAGGCCGAAGGCGTTAAGCGCGTCCTCGGCTATTGCTCCTATGCCTCCGCCTGCTTCAAGCGTGGCAAGACGGGTATCGATCGAGTCGATGCGGCTTTGCATGAGGTCAAGGCGCGTAGCGAGGAACTGGGTGCGGGCAATGGCGTATGTGGTGAGCTTGTAGAGGTCGACTTCGCCGCTTGGAGATAGGGTTTCATCTGGCGGTTGTACTATCTCAGTCGAAGAGGCGAAGGAGAAGCTCTCCTCGGTATTCGGAGCAAAGAAGCGCGGAGCACTGACAAAGGTATCGCTGAACATACGCGCTGCATGGACTGCTCCGTTCACATCAAGCGAATCCGTGGTGATGATGGAAACGGAGAGCTCCGACGGTAACACTGGTTCAGCGACGGCTGCGGCTAGCTCGTTCTCAATGGCGTCGATGCGGAGTGCGAGCGTTGAGGTTGCCAGAGAGAGTCCGTCAGTCTGTGCAGAAAGGTCTTGGATACCGCGAACTAGTACTGAGGTGAGGGCTGGATAGTCGATACCACCAACCTTGCCATCAGCGTCGATGTTCACGACTTCAGGCACTAGCTGCTGCATCTCTTCTGCAATAAAGCCGATGTGGGTTTGATCACCCATGTTCATCTCCGGCCGGTATTCAAACGATACTGACCGCATCTGCTCGATTGTATCGAGGCCGTACTCAAGATTCTGGACATCCTGTTTGAAGCGCGCGGATGACATGGTACATGCCGAGCCGCCACCGCGGGTCAGTTCCCACGTAGTGGTGTTGATACAGACATAGTTACCGGTCGCAGAGTTTGTGAGGCCGTTTATCGCGGCGGTACCGACGACGGAGAGAGTGCGCCAAGGGCTTGAGGTGGCAATTCCCATGCTGCCTGCAAAAAAGGCGCTTCCGTCCCTGCCGATTGCGGCATGATTGGCAAGCGTATTCGAGCTGAACACAAGCGGGTCAAGTAAAGAGCCGAGACCGGCCTGCTTATGCATCCGCGTGTAATCAGTATCGTTTGAACGCGAGATCTGCAAGCCTTGGGTCTCTACATCGCTACTCTGAAGGATGTCGAGTTTGGCGTCTGGAGAAGTGTCGCCGATGCCAATGTTGCCGCCACCAGACTGCAGCACGAGATTTCTCCAGGCACTACCGGGACTAAGTGCATTGATAACCCCATAGCCAGATGTATTGTTGTAAGAAATGCCAACGCCCCCCGTACTAGCGCTTTGACCGACAACAAAATGCCTGGCATCCCATGCGCTAACGGTGCTTGGTGCAGTATCGTCGCTTGTTATTACCTGTAATTTGCCAAGAGGATCAGTCGTGCCGATGCCGACGTCGCCGCTAGGCTGAAGAGTCAGCCTGTCCCCGCTATTCCAAAATCTCAGGTCGTCAGAAGAGCCTTCCATGTATATCTGCCAATCGTCGCTCGCATCCTTGAATGACAGTAGAGCGCCGTTGGTGGATGCTCCTTCTATCATAACCGTGCCTTGTCCCCCGCTGTTGTAGACGTGCAGCCTGCTGCTCGGACTTGTCGTACCAATACCAACGTTGCCGTCTTCCGTAAGTGCCATCTGTGCGGCAGCGTTGATGCTGGGGAGCGCGGAACCGTTCACGTAGAAGCTGAGGTAATCCTTGGTCGCGCTTACCATCTGGATGCCGGCGCCATTTATACCTGTTCCGCGCCCGATGCGGATACCGGTATCGTGGCCAGTCGAGCTGAGGATGTCGAGGCCGTATGCATCTGCTCCGCTTATTGATACCTGAAGCTTAGAAAGAGGTGTCGTGGTGCCGATGCCGACATTACTTCCTGACAAAGTTATCCCGCTTCCCGCTGTTCCGCCGGTTGAAATGATGTGAACCGGTCCCGTAAGCGATCTTAGAACCGTTGCATTCGCAAGCGCTCCCGTAGCAATACCTCCACCACCTGAACTCTCAAAACCGAAATATGTCTTAAGTGTCCCCCCTTCATAAAAGTCCATCCATCCCGCGCCACTCGTACGCGTCAGGCGAAGCAGTTCCGGAGAAGATGAATAGACATCAAGGACGCCTGCAGGTGTCGTCGTACCGATGCCGATGTTGCCAGAAGAATTTATCCTCATTCTCTCATTAGAGGTATTAGTTAAATTTGTGGCTGTAAGGAATATGATACTTCCGTCACTCCTCGTCGTACCCAGTCGTAAACCAGCTGAAGTACCCCCACCGAATGTATGGGAGATCAATCCTGTATCATTATCTGCCCTATACAGTTCCAAAAACGCAGCTGGAGTTGCTCCGCCGCCGTTATTTATCCTTAAATATGGACTTGTCGCATCGTAAACCTCAAATTTACGGCTTGCGCTCGAGGTGCCGACAGCAAAATTGCCGCTTGAATCGATAACGGAAACTTTGTCCAGACTAGCGCCGGTGACAAAGCGTAGGCCGCCAGTGCTTCCTACTTCTAGATAGTTACGCAATGCCGTCGTAGCATATGCACTGTTATAGCGAAGTAAGTATGCCGGGGTAGCCCCGCCCGTGAGACTTTCATTCAACGCGAAGAGTGTTCTGCCGGAAGTAGTGGTGTTACTTAAGTATTGAGCTACCGTCACGTCCGTGCCTGCTACCACCAATTTTCCTTGTGGAGCAGTGTCACCGATGCCCACCTCGCCTGTTGAAAGAATGGTCATGCGAGCTTGTTGGACACCAGTAAGGAACTGCAGGTAGCCGTTTGTCGTATTAGTTCCCATAACGAAGCGGTTAGGGACCGAAGCGGCAGAACCTCTCCATTGGAGAAAAGCAGACACTGTACTACCGGATACATCGTGGAAGTTGAATTGCGGTGTTGCGGCCGTCGATCCTCCAGAAAGCGCGGCAACGCCACCGCCAGAGGAGTATACTTCAAACTGCTGGGCTGGGGTGGTCGTGCCGATGCCGACGTTACCAGTGCTGTTAATTGTAAGGCGCGGGTTAAGACCGTTAGTAATTAAATGCACTGACTCAGCATTGCGAGATCCAAACCAGGTCGATGAAGGTAGGGCGCTTGCACCGCTGTTTGAGTGGCTTAGGCTCGAGACAAGGGTGCCGGAATTGTTATAGAAGTTAAACCCTTCATAGCCATTGGAGTTGGTATTCTGGAATGTACCGCCAACCGTACTGGCTGAGTGGCTCGCTTTAGCAATGAAGCCGATACCCGTATCAATCAGCGCAGATGTTCCGCTCATGAATGAGCCCGTGGCATACGCATCGCCGGTTATCGAGAGTTCTTGTGCTGGAGAGGTGGTGCCGATGCCAACGTTGCCACTACCAGTTATCCGAACACGTTCAGCACTGTTGGTCCCGAATGAAATTGGTTTATTTTGGTATGTCCAGAGATACGCGTATCCACCCTGATCTATTACTGGTGCCAGGCCGAGCACTGCCATACCTGCATCTGTTTGCAATTGATACTCTGTGTATGCACTACTGCCTCCATTGATATTAGACAGTAATGACTCAATTGAAGCGTTACTCGTTCCTGCAACAGTCAATTCTTTTGACGGCGTCGTAGTGCCGATGCCGACGTTGCCGGCAAAGTAGCTTTGCGCTGTTCCAGTCGAGTAGAGGGAGTAATTGGTTGATGCTGCCGCCGGACTATTTATGTAGAGGCTGTAGTTATTTGTTGCCCCTTCAGCGTATGCCGTGATTCCATAGTTACTATCAGCAGTACCAGTAACACTCGATGCCAATCCGTAGTGCGCAGTAACGGCCGTAGTGCCCATGTCGCCCCCTACGTTCTGGCGGATTCCGTAGACCACTACAGCATCACTGGAATCGGTTGCTGAACCTGAGAATGTTACGAGATTATCTATACCCATAAGTGCCATATCATCGCCAGCGTTATCGCTGTTCTGGGTTCCACTGAACGTGACTGATATATCTGTTCCCTTTACGGAGAAGCTCCCTCCGGACTCAGTTCCATACGTGCCGGACGCAGTCACGCTAATTTCTTGTCCGATTTTCTCCCGGAGAGCGGCAGATGTAAGATTTCCTGTGTCCGTATAAACGAGATTCATCGCGCTATGGCTTGAGTTAAGGGTCGCGAACGTATCGACGATATGGAGCCGCGACGTCGGAGAAGCGATGCCGATGCCGAGATCGCCGTTACTTAGAAGGCGCATGCGCTCAGTACCGTCCATCGCAAAGACAAGAGGGCTTGTCGTTGAAAGCACCTGAATAACGCCAGCTGAGACGTTACCGAAAGTAAGCTCGCCCACGCGGTAGTTAGGCAGGCCCGCGATCGTTCCAAGGCCGGCGTTCTCTGGACCAGTCTGGCGAAGATAGGTGGAAGTAAACGACGTATCCCAATCCGACGCTTGTAGTTCTATTATTGCCTGGTCGCGTCCAAGGACTGGTTCACCCATAACGTCAAGGTTTGCACCGGAATCACCGCCGTATACGAACAGTCGGCTCGGGTTTATGAGGTAGTTCGTTGTCGTACCTATGAGGACTTGGCCGTCATCGAGCGCAAGCATGGAAACTCCTGTACTGCTGTTATGGAAATCTAAGACGTCGGTACCGCCGTTGCCGCTCCTGAGTACGTAGTCGTCGCCAGTGACTGCTGTATTGTCAATCGTAATCGACGGATTGGACCCTTCAATCTCAAGGAGTGTTCCTGGAGATGCGGTACCAATCCCCACATTCCCGCTCGTATCAATGGTCATCCTTGTCGTGCCTCCGGTCTCGAACTGGAGGTTGTTGCTGTCGTTGGTGCCGAGGACGGCAG
>Ga0196977_1000461_pt1 | contig 21309 bp, 6 predicted proteins | sample S3v_1013CmetaG_FD_148634 | JGI IMG/M metagenome (GOLD analysis project Ga0196977, IMG submission 148634) | Soil microbial communities from Anza Borrego desert, Southern California, United States - S3+v_10-13C | ecosystem: Environmental > Terrestrial > Soil > Desert | place: USA: California...
TGCCCTGCCCGTCCCTCCGGCCGAGGTACTCGACGACGCCTCCGCTTACCCACCGCGCCACGTCCCCCGTACGGTAGAGCCTCGCCCCCGGCTCGCCCGAGAACGGGTCGGGCACGAACCGCTCGGCGGTGAGCCCCGCCCGCCCCCGGTAGCCGCGCCCGACCTGCACGCCCCCGATGTGGAGCTCGCCCGCCACACCCACCGGCGCGGGCCGCCCCCGCGAGTCCAAGACGTGGAGCCGCGTGTTCCACACCGGCCGCCCGATCGGCACCGAGGGCCGCGCCGCGCCGCTCGCGCACTCCCACCAGCTGACGTCGATGGCCGCCTCCGTCGGCCCGTACAGGTTGTAGAGCCGCGCGGGGAGCCGGGTGTAGAACCGCTCGACGAGCCCCGCCCCCAGCGCCTCGCCGCTACAGACGACGCGCCGCAGCCCCGCGCACGACCCCTCCGGCCACGCCGCGTCGAGGAACGCACCCAGCATCGGCGGCACGAAGTGCAGCGTGGTGACCCCGGCGCGGGCGATCACGTCGGCGAGGTAGGAGGGGTCGCGGTGCCCGCCCGGCGCGGCGACGACTAAGCGGGCTCCGGCCGCCAGCGGCCAGAAGAGTTCCCACGCCGAGACGTCGAAGCTGAAGGTGGTCTTCTGCAGGACGGCGTCGGAGGCCGAGAGGTCGAGGGCGTGCTGCATCCAGAGGAGGCGGTTGGCGAGCGCCCCGTGCTGGTTCATGGCCCCCTTAGGTCTTCCCGTCGAGCCGGAGGTGTAGATGACGTAGGCGAGGTTGTCGGCCGCCGCCCAGCCCGGCAAGGTGTCGGCGCTATGACGCGCGACCTCCTCCTGCTCCACGTCTAACATGACAACCCGCGCCCCGCCCTCGGGTAAAGTCGAGGCTAACGCTGATTCTGTGATGAGCACGCGCGCGCGGCTGTCTTCGAGCATGAAGCGGAGGCGCTCGGCCGGGTACTCCGGGTCGAGCGGCACGTAGGCCCCGCCCGCCTTCCAGACCGCCAGCAGCGAGACGACCAGCTCGGCGGAGCGCTCCAGCATGACGGCCACCAACTCGTCCGGCCCCACGCCTAAGCCGCGAAGATGACGGGCCAGTCTGTTCGCCCGCGCGTCGAGCTCGGCGTAGGTCAGCCGCTCGCCCTCGAACTCGACCGCGACGGCGTCGGGCGTCCGCTTCACCTGTTGCTCGATGAGTTCGTGGACGCAGAGTCGAGGATATTGGGCCGCGGTCTCGTTCCACTCGCGCAGCAGCCGCTGCTCCCCCTCGCCGAGCAGTTCAAGCTCGCCCACCTCGCGCGACGGGTCGGCGAGGGCCGCTTCGAGGAGGCGGCGGAAGTGGCCGGCCATCCGCTCGACGGTGGGTTCGTCGAAGAGGTCTGTGCTGTACTCGAAGCGGGCCGCGATGCCGTCGCGTGTTTCGGCAGCAATTAAGCTCAGGTCGAATTGCGCGGTGGCTTCCTCGGCCTCGACGGCCTCCAGCCGCAGCCCCGGCAGTTCGGCCGCCCCGCGCGGAGTGTTGTTGAAGGCGAACATCACTTGGAACAGCGGCGCGTGGCTCAGACTCCGTTCCGGCTGTAGTTCCTCGACCACGCGCTCGAAGGGCGCGTCCTGATGGGCGTAGGCGCCGAGGCACGCCTCCCTCACCCTACCTAAGAGTTCGCGGAACGTCTCGCCGCCGCGCACCCGCGTCCGCAAGACCAGCGTGTTGACGAAGCAGCCGACGAGGCTCTCCGTCTCCGAGCGCGTCCGCCCCGCCACCGGCGTCCCGACGAGGATGTCCGTCTGGTTCGTGTAGCGGTGGAGCAGCGCGTCGAAGGCGGCCAAGAGCACCATGAAGGCGGTCGCGCCCTCGGCCCGCGCCAACTGATGAAGCCCGCGGCTGACCTCCTCGCCGAGGGCGATGGTTAGGCGGGAGCCGCGGTAAGTCTGAACGGCGGGGCGTGGCCGGTCGGTCGGGAGCTCCAAAACGGGGGGCGCGCCCGACAGCCGCTCGCGCCAGTAGGCGAGCTGCGCGTCGAGCGCCTCGCCGGAGAGGTGCTCCCTCTGCCAAGCGGCGTAATCCGCGTACTGAATCTGTAGCTCGGGCAGCGACGGCTCTTCGCCTCGCGCGTAAGCCGAGTAAAGGGTGGAGAGCTCGCTGACGAGGAGGCCGACCGACCAGCCGTCGGAGACGATGTGGTGCATCGTCAGCAGAAGGACGTGCTCGTCGTCCGCGAGCTTGACGAGGGACGCGCGCCACAGCGGCCCGCGTGACAGGTCGAAGGGTCGCTGCGCCTCTTCGGCCGCCAGCCGCCGCGCCTCTTCCTCGCGCTCGGCCGCGGGCAACTGAGAGAGGTCAACCGTGTCGAGCGTGACGGGCGCGGGCGGCGAGATCACTTGAACCGGCCGCCCGCCTTCCGCGGGGAAGCTCGTCCGCAAAGTCTCGTGGCGGCGCGCGACTTCCGTGAGCGCGCCTTCGAGCGCCGCCGCGTTAAGCTCGCCCGCGAGCCGCACCGCCGAGGGGATGTTGTAGGCCGCGTTGCCCGGCTCCAGTTGGTTGATGAACCAGAGGCGCTGCTGCGCGTAGGAGAGCGGCAGCGGCTCGTCGCGCGGCGCGGGGCTGACCGGCGGCAGCTCGGCCCGCGCCCCGGCCCTCAGCTCGCGCTCGACGGCCTCGGCCAGCGCCGCCACGGTCGGCGACTCGAAGAGCCTCCGCAGCGGCAGCTCGGCCGAGAAGGCGCGGCGCACGCGCGAGACGATCTGCGTGGCGAGCAGCGAGTGGCCGCCGAGCTCGAAGAAGTTGTCGGAGCGGCCGACGCGCTCCACACCCAGCACCTCCGCCCAGATGCCGGCCAGCAATTCCTCGACGGGAGTCGCCGGCCCCTCGGAGTCGCCGTCGCGCGCGAGGCCCTCCGCGCTCGGCGCGGGCAGCGCGCGGCGGTCAACCTTGCCGTTGGGCGTGAGCGGCAGCGCGTCGAGCAGGTCGAAGGTGGAAGGCACCATGTAGTCGGGCAGCTTCGACTTGAGGTGGGCGCGCAGCTCGGCGGGGGCGGGGGCGGCCGCCGGGGCCGGGACGACGTAGGCCGCCAAACGGCGGTCGTTCGCCCCGGAGGCGACGGCTAAGACGACCGCCTCCCTGACGCCGGCGTGCGCGAGGAGCGCGGTCTCAATCTCGCCGACCTCCACCCTCTGCCCGCGTATCTTGACCTGAAAATCTTTCCGGCCGATGAACTCAAGGCTGCCGTCCGGCAGGAGCCGCCCCACGTCGCCGGTGCGGTAGACGCGCGTGGCCGCGTCGTCGCGGTCGGGCAGGAAGACGGCCTGCGTGAGGCCGGGCTGCCGCCAGTAGCCGAGGGCGAGGTGCGCGCTGCGGACGGCGATCTCGCCGACGCCGCAGCCCTCGACCGCCTCGCCGTCTTCGTCGAGCAGCAAGACCTCCGTCCCCTCGACCGCGTAGCCGACGGGCACGCTGTTGCGCCGCAGCTCCGAACCGTGGTCGAGGAAGTATTGGAGCGTGACGGTGGACTCGGTCGGGCCGAGGCCGTTGACGAAGATGCAGCCGGGCGCGAAGTGTCGGCGGAACAGCTCGAAGTCGCGCTTGAAGACCTCTTCGCCGCCGAGCACGACGAGGCGCAGGCGCGGGAAGCCGGCGGCGGCCGGGAGCGTGTTGAGGAAGTAGCGGTAGACGGTCGGCGTCGAGTGGTAGACCGTCACCCCCTCGGCGGCGAGGTCGGCGGCGAGGCCGTCAAACCCCTCTTCCTTGATGTCGTAGGCGAAGAGCGAAGCGCCGTTGAGCAGGGCGCCGTAGATGTCCATCACCGCCGCGTCGAAGCTGTAGGAGGCGACGAGCAGCAGCCGGTCGTCCGCGCAGAGGTGGAGGTTGTTGGTGTAGTTGCGGATGTGGCGCAGGACGTTGCGGTGGCTCTGCACGACGCCCTTCGGGCGGCCCGTCGAGCCGGAGGTGTAGAGGATGTAGGCCGGGCGGTCGGGCGGCACTTCGAGCGCGGGGGGCGGGCCGTCGTCAACGCCGCCGAGGTCTTCGACGTTGACGACCGGCAGCGAGCCGGCGGCCAGCTCGCGGGCCAGCCCGAGGTTGCGCCGGTTGGTGACGACGGCGACCGCCCCCGAGTCTTCGAGCATGTGGGAGATTCTCGGAAGGGGGTAGGAGCAGTCGAGCGGCACGTAGGTCTTGCCGGCCTTGAGCGCGCCGAGGATGCCGGCGATCATCAGGTCGCCGTGCTCGAAGAGCAGCGCGACGCGCTCCTCGCCCCCGCCGCGCAGCCCGAGGACGGCGCGCGCCACGCGGTCGGAGAATCGGTCGAGCGCGGCGTACGTCCACTCGGCGCTTTTAGTCTTGACCGCGACGCGCGAGGGGTGCGCGGCCGCCTGCCGCGCGAACCGGCGGGCGATGGACTGTTCGACCTCTTCCGCCCCGAAGCCGACGAAGGGGTTCGAGGGGCGGACGGTGTTGGCGGCGGCGGCGAGCCTCTGCCGCTCGGCGTGCCCCAGCAGCGGCAGCCTCTTCAGACGCTCCTCGGGGTTGGCGACGGCGCCTTCGAGCAGCGTGCCGAGGCGCGCGAGCATCGCCTCGATGGTCGAGTGCTCGAAGAGGTCTGCGTTGTAGACGAACTCGAGCTCCAGCTCGTCGCCCAGCTCGCGCGCGTAGAGCGTGAGGTCGAACTTCGCGCCGGCCTCGGGCGGCGCGAGCGACTCGACGGTGAGCCGGGGCAGCTCGATGCGCTGGCCGGCGAACTTGAGCAGGTTGAACATCACCTGCACCAGCGGCGTCCGGCTGAGGTCGCGCTCGGGGTGGAGTTCCTCGACCAGCTTCTCGAAGGGCAGGTCTTGGTAGGCGTAAGCGCCGAGCGCGACCTCGCGGACGCGGCCGAGCAACTCGCGGAAGGTCGGGTTGCCCGAGAGCCGCGTGCGCAGCACGAGCGTGTTGATGAAGAAGCCGATTAGGCGCTCGATCTCGGCGCGGGTGCGGCCGGCCGAGGGCGTGCCGACGACGATGTCCGTTTGCCCCGTGTGGCGGTAGAGCAGCGTCTTGAAGGCCGCCAGCAGCGCCATGAAGAGCGTCACCTCTTCGCGCTCGCACAGCTCGCCGAGCGCCCGGTAGGGCCGCGCGGGGATGGTCAGCCGGGCGCTCCCGCCGCGGAAGGTCTGGACGGGCGGGCGCGGCCGGTCGGTCGGCAGCTCCAAGACGGCCGGCGCCCCCGCCAACTGCTCGCGCCAGTAGCCGAGCTGCCGCTCAAGCTCCTCGCCCGCGAGGTGCTGGTGCTGCCAGCGCGCGTAGTCGGCGTACTGCACGGCCAGCCCCGGCAGCGAAGCCTCGCGCCCCTCGCGCCGCGCCGCGTAGAGTTCGGCCAGCTCCTCGACCAGCACGCCCGTCGACCAGCCGTCGGAGACGATGTGGTGCATCGTCAGCAGGAGGACGTGCTCCTCCGGGGAGAGCTTGACGAGCGAGGCCCGCCACAGAGGCCCGCGGGCGAGGTCGAAGGGGCGCTGCGCTTCTTCGGCCGCGAGGCGCCGCGCCTCTTCCTCGCGCTCGGCCGCGGGCAGGCGCGTGAGGTCGAGGCAGGGCACGTCGAGCGGCAGGTGCGGGTGGATGACCTGCACCGGCTCGCCGCCCGAGGTGGCGAAGGTCGTGCGCAAAGTCTCGTGGCGGCGGGCGATGTCGTTGAGGCTTTCGGCGAGGGCCGAAGTGTCGAGCGGGCCGGTGAGCTTGACGCCCGAGGGGATGTTGTAGGCGGCGCTGCCCGGCTCCAACTGGTCGATGAACCAGAGGCGCTGCTGCGAGAACGAAGCCGGGGCGGTCTTCTGCCCGCCCGCCCTGCGGCGCAGCAGCCTCGCCAGCAGCTCGCGCTTCTCCTCGGGCGAAAGGTTCGCCGCCCGCGTCGCCCCCTCAGACATCGGTGGCCCTCTCAGACATCAGGTTGGCCTCGCCTTCGGCCAGCATCTCGGCGAGCATCGAATCCACCTCGTTGTCGGAGAGCTGGTCGAGGTTGGCGAGAATCTCCTCGGCGCCGGCGGCGCGCTCGATGGGCTGGGCGGGCGCGGCCGGGCTGGCCACCTTCGCCAGCTCCGCGACGGTCTGGTACTGGAACATCTGGCGCGGGGTGAGTTGGAGCCCGGCCTGACCGGCCCGCGCGATGACCTGAATGCTGAGGATCGAGTCGCCGCCGAGGCCGAAGAAGTTGTCGTGGACGCCCACCTGATCGACCCGCAGCACCTCGGCCCAGATGCCGGCCAGCACCTCCTCGACGGCGTCGCGCGGCGCCACGTAGTCGGCCTCGACCTCGCGGCGCGCGATGTCGGGCGCGGGCAGCGCCTTCCTGTCCACCTTCCCGCTCGGCGTCAGCGGGAAGGAGTCGAGGACGATGAAGGCGGCCGGCACCATGTAGGCCGGAAGCCGGTTGTCGAGGAAGCCGCGCAGCTCGCCGCCCAGCTGCCGCGCCAGCTTCCGGCCGAGGGGGTTGTTGGCGTACTCGCGCCACTCCTTCGGGGTGAAGGGCGCGGCCGGGTAGAAGGCGACGGCGGACTCGGGGACTTCCGCGCCGGCCGCGCGGCGGCGCAGCAGCACGTCGAAGCAGCCGTCCGCGCCCGCGCCCGACCAAGAGACGGTGACGGCGTAGGGCAGCTCGTCGCCGAGCGCCCAGACCTCCGCCGGCTCGACGCTCGGCTGCTCGCGGAACTCGCCCTGCGCCCGCCGCAGGTCGGCGGCCGTCTCCGGGGCCTCGGGGCTTCGGAGCAGTTCGTGCGCCCTGACCTCGGCCCACAGGCGCGCGTTCGGGACGCGGCGGAGGATGAGCGCCTCGGGCTGCGACTCGACGAGGTAGCGGCGCAGCGCCGCCGGCGTCATCCCCCGCTCCTGCCAGTCGAGCGCGGGGCAGGCGGCCTCGGGCCGCGGGCGTTCGCCGACGTGGAGCACCACGTCGTAGCGGAAGCGCGTCAGCTCGTTGTCGTAGCGGCCGGGCTTCAGCTGTATCTGGACGTGGCCGATCTTCGGCAGGTGTTTCTGGAGCGCGAAGAAAAATTCGGGGTCGACGACCAGCTCCTTCTCCTGCGCGACGTGGCGCTCGACGCGCCGCCGCAACTGCTCGGAGGGGAAAGAGGGCGGGGCCTGATAGAGCTGCACCGAGGAGTGGAAGACTTCGAGCAGCGGCAGGCTGCGGATGTCGCCGACGAAGATGAAGCCGCCCGGCTCGACCGCCCGCACCGCGCCTTCGAGCACCCGCAGGAGGTACTCGATGCTGGTGAAATACTGCGCCACCGAGTTGAGGATGGCCGAGTGGAAGGAGCTTTCGGCGATGCCCTCGAAGTCGTCGGCCGGCCGGTGCAGGAGGGTCACGAAGTCGAACTCGGGCGCGCGCCGGCGGAGCTGCTCGCCGAGGCGCTCGACGGCCTCGGCCGAGAAGTCGGTGCCGAGGTACTCGGTGCAGTGCGGGCCGATGCGGAAGAGGAGGATGCCGACGCCGACGCCGAGTTCGAGGACGCGCCGGGGGTCGCGCGCGAGGATGCGCTCGACGCCGCCGTCGCGCCACTCGCGCACCTCCTCCTCGGGGATCGGCTGGCCCGTGTAGCTGCTGTTCCAGCCGACGATGTTGAAGGTCGGGTCGTGCTCGTCCGAGGTCTGGCTGTAGGTCTCGTTCCAGACCACCTCCCAGTCGGACGAGGCCCCGGCCTCGCCCGCCGGCTTCGACTCCCCCTCGGCCAGACGGTACTCGGGGTCGCGCACGACGTAGCCGACGAGGCGGGCGTCGCCCTCGGCGTCCTCGCGCACCTGCACGACCGCGTCGCGCACGGCCGGGTGCTGGCGCAGGACTGACTCGATCTCGCCCAGCTCGATGCGCTGCCCCCTGACCTTCACCTGATAGTCCACGCGGCCGAGGAACTCGATCTCGCCGTCGGCGCGGAAGCGGACGAGGTCGCCCGTCCGGTAGAGGCGCGCGCCCGCCTCCCCGGAGAACGGGTCGGGGACGAACGCCTCGGCCGTGCGGCCGGGGCTGTGGAGGTAGCCGCGCCCGACGCCCGCGCCGCCGACGTAAAGCTCGCCGGGGACGCCGACGGGCGCGGGCCCGAGCGCGGCGTCGAGCACGTAGAGCCGCGTGTTCATCACGGGGCGGCCGATGGGCACGCGGGCGGCCGAGGGCGGCGGGGGCTCGGCGATGCGGCAGTGGCTCACGTCGTCCGAGCACTCGGTCGGGCCGTAGGCGTTGAGGAGCGGGATCGAGGGGTAGAGGGCGAGCCAGCGGCGGCACAGCCCGGGCGGCAGCTCCTCGCCCGTCGGGATCATCCAGCGCAGCCGCGAGAGGGCCGGGCGCCGCTCGCCGCGCGGCCCCGCCTCCTCGGTCATCATCCGCAGGAGCGTCGGGACGGTTTCGAGCACCGAGACCGACTCGCGCTCGACCGCTTCGAGCAGCCGCGGCGGGTCGTGCGCGATCTCGTCGCGGAAGACGTGGACGCTGCCGCCGACGGCGAGCGCCGCCAAGAACTGCCAGACCGAGATGTCGAAACACTGCGAGGCGGTCTGCGCCACGCGGTCGCGGCCGGTGAGCCCCAGCTCCGTGATCTTCGCGTAGAGGTGGTTGATCATCCCGCGGTGCTCGATCATCGCCCCCTTCGGCGTGCCGGTCGAGCCGGAGGTGTAGATGACGTAGGCGAGGTTGGAAGGGCCGACGCGCGCGGGCGGGGCGGAGGGCTTCGGCCCCGCGGCGAGCAACTCTTCGAGCGCCAGCACGCGCGGCGGCCGCCCGCCCTCCATCCCGGCGAAGGCGCGCCCGGCGAACTCGGCGAACTCCGAGGCCGAGAGCACCAGAGGCGCGCGGCTCTGCTCGACCACCTGCACGACGCGCGGCGCCGGGTAGAGCGGGTCGAGCGGGAGGTAAGCGCCGCCGGCCTTGAAGACGGCGAGGACGGCGGCGAGGAAATCCAGCCCGCGCTCGGCCAGCAGCCCGACGACCACGTCGGGGCCGACGCCGCGCTCGGCGAGCTGCCACGCGAGCCCGTTGGCCCGCTCGTCCAGCTCGCGGTAGCTGAGGCTCCGGCCGTCGCAACGGGCGGCCACGGCGTCGGGCGTGCGCGCCGCCTGCGCCTCGAAGAGTTGCGCGAAGCTGGCCTCGCGCGGGAAGTCGGCCCCGGTTCGGTTCCACTCGACGAGCACGCGCCCCCGTTCGGCTTCGGTCAGGAGCGGGAGCTCGGAGAGCCTGCGGTCGGGGTCGGCGGCGGCGGCTTCGAGCAGCGTCGCGAAGTGTTCGGCCATCCGCTCGATGCGGTCGGCGTCGAAGAGGTCTGTGTTGTACTCGAACGTGCCGTTGAGGCCGGCCGGCGTGTCCGACATCGAGAGGATCAGCTCGAACTTGGCCGTCCCGCTGTGCAGCGCGACCGGGCTCAGGGTGAGGCCCGGCAGCGCGAGCGGCTGGAGCGGGACGTTTTCGAGCGCGAAGACGACTTGGTAGAGCGGCGTGCGGCTCAGGTTGCGCGAAGGCTGGAGCGCGTCCACGAGCTGGTCGAAGGGCAAGTCCTGATTGGCGTAGGCGTCGAGCGTGACTTCGCGGACGCGGCCGAGCAGCTCGCGGAAGGTCGGGTCGCCCGAGAGCCGCGTGCGCAGCACGAGCTGGTTGACGAAGAAGCCGATGAGGGCCTCGGTTTCGGGCTGCGTGCGGTTGGCGATGTCGGTGCCGACGACGATCTCCTCCTGCCGCGCGTAGCGGTGGAGCAGCGTCTTGTAGGCGGCCAGCAGCGTCATGAAGAGCGTCGCGCCCTCGCGCTGGCCGAGCGCCCTGAGCGACTCGGCGACGGGCCCCGGCAGGACGAAGGTGTGGGCCGCGCCGCGGAAGGTCTGCGCCTCGGGGTGCGGCCGGTCGGTCGGGAGGTTGATCGAAGGCAGGCCCGCGCCGAGCTGCTCCTTCCAGTAGGCGAGCTGCTTGTCGCCGACCCCGCCCCGCAGCCACTCGCGCTGCCACGCGGCGTAGTCGGCGTACTGGATGGGCAGCTCTTCGAGCGGCGACGGCCGCCCCTCGCGGAAGGCCGGGTAGAGCGCCGCCATCTCGCGGATGAGCACGCCGACCGACCAGCCGTCGCTGACGATGTGGTGGACGACCAGCACGAGGACGTGCTCCTCGGGGCCGAGCCGCAGGAGCGTGCCGCGCAGCAGCGGGCCGGAGACGAGGTCGAGCGGGCGCTCGGCCTCGCGGGCGGCGAGTTCGGCGGCGCGGGCCTCGCGCTCCGGGGCGGGCGCGTCGCCGAGGTCTATGACCGGCAGCTCCAGCCTCATCTCCGGGGCGATGACCTGCACGGGCTGCCCGCCCTCGACGGCGAAGGTCGTGCGCAGCGCCTCGTGGCGGCGGACGATCTCGCCGAGGCTGCGGGTGAGCGCGCCGAGGTCGAGCGCGCCCGTCAGGCGCACGCCCATCGGGATGTTGAAGGCGGCCGTGCCCGGCTCCAGCTGTTCGAGGAACCAGAGGCGCTGCTGCGCGTAAGAGAGCGGCACCTTGTCCGAGTCGCGCGCGAGCCGCGCGATGCGCGGGCGCGGCTCCTCCTGCCGGCCCTTGTTCCGCTCGCTCAGGCGCCGGTGGAGTTGTTCGAGCTTGGCGGGCGACAAATTGGCGATGCGTTGTGAGAGTTCGCTCATCCTCAATCGTTCCTCGTGGCCGGGAGGCTGACCGGCGCGCCGGCCGCTTCGCCCGGCCGCCCGTTCGACCCGTTCCGGGAGTCGTACAGGAAAGACTCGATGACCGTCCCGAGCCGGCGCTCGCGCGCCAGCCGGCAGGCGAACTGCGCCAGAGCCACGTCGAGCACGCCGAGCCCGAACGGGCTGAAGACGGCCACGCTCTCGGCGTCGCGGCGCGGCGCGGCGCGCCCCGCGGTGATGTCGGCGAGCGAGCAGCGGATGAAGCCGCGGTGGCCGACCCGCTGCTCGGCGAGGTGGACGGAGGTCTGCGCGCGGCAGACGTGGTCGGCGTCGTCCACGACGTTGTCGGCCGCGAGAATCGCCTCGGCCGAGAGGTCGCGCAGGGAGACGTGGAGCAGGGTGCTGCCCGGCGCGCAGGCCGAGAGGTCTCGGACGTGCGGCGCGAGCGCCGTCGTGGCGACGGAGGTGAGCGGGGCCGCGCCGAACACCTCCTCGACGCCGCCCGCCGCCCGCGCCGCGAGCCCCGGCCTGAGCCCGGCGCAGGCCGCGCCGAAGGCGGCGGCGCGCCCCGCGTCGAGGTCGAAGAGCACCAACTCTTCGACCTCGGGGCGCGACGCCAGAAGGAACCTGACCACCTCGAAGTTGATGACGCCGCAGCCGACGACGCCGACGCGCGGCGCGAGCCCCGCGCCGTGGAGGTGGTTGGCGGCCAGCGCGGCGCTCGCCGCCGTCCGCTTGGTGCTGATGACCGAGCCTTCGAGGATGGCTTCGGGGCGGCCCGTCTCGACCGAGTTGAGGACGGTGACGGCCGAGGCGCGGTCGAGGCCGCGGCCGACGTTGCCGGGGACGGAGGCGATCCACTTCATCCCCGCCACCTCGAAGTCGCCCCCGAGGTAGGCGGGCAGGGCGATGATCCGCTGCTGCGGCCGGTCGGGGAACCGGAGGAAGGTCGAGTGCGGGAGCGAGCTGCGGCCCGCGGCGTGGGCCTCGTAGGCCCGGCGCACGAGCTCCAGCAGCTCGGCCTCGCGGCCTTCGAGCAGCGCGGCCACCTCGCCGCCCTTCAGGATTACGATGTCACCGTCACGCATGCCTGCTCCTCGGCGGCGAGTTCCCAGCGGTGCGAAACGTCGCCGTAATGCTCCTGCACCCACGTGTCGGAGTAGATGGTGTCGAGGTAGCGCTCGCCGCGGTCGGGGAGGATGAGCACGCACGTCCCCTCGGGGTCGAGGTCGTCCCTGACGCGGTCGAAGGCCGTCAGCACCCCGCCGGACGAGCCGCCGGCGAGCACCGCCTCGAAGCGCGCGAGCCGCCGGCAGCCGACGACGCAGTCGAGGTCGGTGACCTGTATGCACTCGTCGGCGAGGTCGGGGTGGTAGAGGTCGGGGCGGATGGCGGCGCCGTGGCCGGGGATCAGGCGCTTGGCCTTCTGCCCGCCGAAGATGACGCTGCCGACGGCGTCGACGGCGTAAATCCTCGTCGCCATCTTCTGCTCGCGCAGGTACTCGGCGCAGCCGCGGAGCGTGCCGCAGGTGCTCGTCGCGCAGAAGAGGTAGTCGAGCCGGCCGCCGAGCGAGGCGATGATCTCGCGCACGGTGCGGCGGTGGGCCTCGGCGTTGCAGCGGTTCGCGTACTGGTTGGGCCAGTAGCTGTTCTTGATCTCGGCGCAGAGTTGCCTCACGCGGTTGATGCGCGCCTGAAGGTACTCGCGCGACTGCGGGTCGGGCTCGGTCACCATGTCCACCTCGGCCCCGTAGGCCCGCAGCAGCAGGATGTTCTGCGTCGTCGTCTTCGGGTCGACGACGCAGATGAAGCGCAGCCCGTAGTAGGAGCAGACCTGCGCGAGGCCGACGCCCATGTTGCCGGAGCTGGACTCGACGACGACCGTGCCGGGCGGGATGAGGCCGGACTCGACACCCTGCCTGATGATGTGGAAGGCGGGCCGGTCTTTCATGCTCCCGCCGGGGTTGAGCGACTCCAGTTTCGCGTACACCCGCTTCGGGCGGTCTTTGACCACCTTCGTCAGCCGGATCAGCGGGGTGTTCCCGATGGCCGACAGGATGCCTTCTTCCATGAACGCTTACCCTTTCTCGGAAACCGCCTGCGCCGGTTTCGGCAGTTGGTGAAGCGGGCCCGCGGCGGCCGCGCGGCGGGCAGGTTCCCGCGCGCCCGGCGGCCGCGCCGTGAAATCGTCTGTCGGGGCTAGGGGCGCGGGCGCGGCCGTGGGTTCCCGTGAGAGGCCGCGCCCGCCGGTCAGGTTCGGGCCGGCCCGGTTCAGATGAGGGAGGCCATGATCGCCTTCTGCGCGTGGAGCCGGTTCTCCGCCTGATCGTAGATGATGGAGTGCGGGCCGTCGGCCACCTCGGCCGTCACCTGCTCGCCCCGGACGAAGGGCATGCAGTCCATGTAGTAGGCGCCGGGGTTGGCGCGGCGGAAGTGCTCGCCCGAGACGCACCAGTCGCCCTTGATGCCCTCCTTGAAAGCCTGCTCCTCGTCGCGCGACATCCTGAGGCTCTTCCAGTTCTTGACGTAGATGACGTCGGCCCCCTCGGCGGCCTCCGCGAGGTCGGTGGTGAAGTCGAGCGTGCCGCCCGACGCTCTGGCCTGCTCGCGGGCGAAGGAGACGTACTCGTCGTCGAGCTCGAAGCCCTCGGGGTGGGCGACGACGAGGTTCATGCCGAGCATCGAGCCGGCGGCCATGATCGAGTGCGGGACGCCGAGCGACTTCTGCCGCACTGAGTAGCCCCACGCCATGACGACGCGGCGGCGGCGGTAGCCCTCGCCGAACTTCTCGCGCAGCGTCAGGAGGTCGGCCATCACCTGACACGGGTGCTCCTTGTCGTCGAGCGCGTTGATGACGGGCACGTCGGCGTTGGCGGCCATCGTCAGCAGCCCGTCGCGCCCCTGCCCGTAGAAGTTCATGTCGTACATCCTGACGATGACGGCGTCGAGGAAGCGTGACATGACGGCGGCCGTGTCCTTGAGGCTCTCGCGGTTGCTCAGCTGGAGGTCGTCCGCCGCGTAGTGCTCGGCGTGCCCGCCGAGCTGGCGCGCGCCGACCTGAAAGGAGATGCGCGTGCGCGTCGAGGCGACGGCGAAGAGCATCCCGAGCGACTTGCCTTCGAGGTGCCGGCGTTTGTCGTCGCCGGCCTTGATGGCGGCCGCCAGATCGAGCAGCCCTTCCAGCTCGTCGCGGCTGAAGTCCTTCAGACCGATGAAGTCGCGTCCCTTGAGGTTCATGTCTCCCTCCGTTCTGTTAGTCGGCCCCCGCGCCCGCCGCCTGCCCCTCGCCCTCGGCCTCCAGCTCGGCGAGCAGGCGGGCCATCTCCTCGTCCTCGACGTGCGCCGCCTGCTGCTGCGTCAAACGCACGGCCAGCTCGGCGACGGTCGGCGTCTCGAAGACGGCGCGCAGCGGGAGGTCAACGTCGAAGTTTTTGGCGAGGCGCGCGATGAGTTGCGTGGCGAGCAGCGAGTCGCCGCCCACGTCGAAAAAGTTGTCGTAGACCCCGACCTGTTCCAGCCCGAGCGTCGCCTGCCAGATGTGCGCGAGGCTGCGTTCGAGTTCGCTGCGCGGCCCGACGTACGGGGTCTGCACGTTCGGGCGCGGGTGCTTCTGGCGGTGCGACTGGAGCTTCTCCATCTCTTCGAGGACGCGGGCGCGGTTGAAGGTCTGCGCGCGCGCGAGCAGCGCCCGGAGGTCGCGGGTGCAGACGGCCAGCTGCGGGTGGCCGTGCGCCAGCGAGAGGGCGCGGGCGAAGACCTCGGCCCCCTCGCGCGGGAGGATGCCGTCGTCGGCGCTCTGCGGAACCTCCTGCCGGACGGCGGCGCGCTCGGGGGCGTCGGCGTCGGCGGCCGCGGCCCCCTGCGCCGCCGCCAGCGCCGCCACGTCGCCGACGCGCCGCAGCGTGTAGTCCTCGACCTCGACCAGCTCGTTGCCGTCCTCGTCCATGATGAGCACGTCGCAGGTGATCGTCCCGGCCCCGGCCGGCCCCGCCGCCTTGCGCCGCAGGTAGCTGTAGACCCTGCCCTTGAGGGGCGCGCCGATCCTCACGCTCTCGTAGGCCAGCGGCAGGTAGACGCCCTCGCCGACGAGCTGCACGAAGCCCGTGGCGGCGTCCATCAGCGCGGGGTGGACGGGGTAGTGTTCGAGGTCGGGCGCGAACTCGTCGGAGAGTTCGAGCAGCGCCAGCGCCTCGTCCCCGCCGGCGTGCAGCCGCTTCAGGAGGTGATGCCAGCGCGGGCCGAAGTACAGGCCGGCGTCGCCGTCGGCCCCGGCGGCGGGGCGGCCGTTGCCGGCGGGCGCGTCGAAGTTGACCTCGCGCTCGCGGCAGCGCCCGACGAGGTCTTTGATCGAGCGCCGGCCCGGCGTCGCGGTCGAAGCGGCGACCTCGCCGCGCACGTGCTCCTGCCACTCGTCGGCGGCGTCGTGCGGGCGGCTGACGACCATGAAGCGGTGGCGGTCGCCGTCGCGCTCGATGATGGTTCTGACCTCCTTCTCCTCGCCGTCCCTGACGGTGAGCGGCGAGACGAAGAGGACTTTCCGCAGCGTCACGGGCCGGTTCGGCGCGCCCTCGGCGAAGGCGGCCCTGACCAGTTCGAGGTAGGCCGTGCCGGGGAAGATGCCGCGGCCGCCGATGCGGTGCTCGTTCACCATCCAGTGGCGGGCCGTGCTCAGGCGCGTCAGGTAAATCCGGCGGTCTTCGTCTTCGACGAGGCAGCCGTCGAGCAGCGGGTGCGAAGTCGCCCCGGCCGCCGAGGTGTGGAGCAGGTCTTTGAGGCCGGCCGAGACGGGGGCGTTCGCGGCCTGCCCGACCTCCAGCCACGTGTCCCAGTTGAGCGAGAGGGTGAGGCCGCCGGCGTCGGCCGAGCGGCGGCGGGCGAAGGCGTCGAGGAAGGAGTTGGCCGCGCAGTGGTCGACCATCCCGAGGCCGCCCGTGAGCGCCGCCAGCGACGAGCAGAGGACGAAGAAGTCCGGCCGCGCGTCGCCGAGCAGCTCGTCGAGGACGAGCGTGCCCCGCACCTTCGGGGCGAGCACGGCGTCGGCCGCCTCCGGCGTCTTGACCTGCATCAGCCCGCCCGGCGAGACGCCCGCGGCGTGAACCACGCCGTCGAGGTGGCCGAAGCGCGCGCGGGCCGCGTCGAAGGCGGCGGCCATCTGCTCGCGGCTCGTCACGTCGGCGCTCAGCACCAAGACCTCCGCGCCCATCTGTTCGAGCGCGAGGAGGCGGCGGACGAGGCGGCCGACCCCGTCGGGCTCGCCGGCCTCGTCGCCCGCGCCGAGCCGCGCCTCCCACTCCTCGCGCGGCGGGAAGGGCGTGCGGCCCGTGAGCACGAGCCGGGCCTGCGCGCTCTCGGCCAGATGCTCGGCCAGCGTGAGGCCGACGCCGCCGAGGCCGCCCGTGATCAGGTAAACCCCGCGGCGGCGCACGCGCGTCCGCGCCGCGCCCGGCTTCTCCAGACGCATCGGCTCGAACGTCTGCGCCCAGCGGTGGCGGCCCCTGAGCGCGAGTAAGCCGTTGGCCGGGGGCAGCGCCAGTTCGCCGGCGAGCGAGGCGGCCGCGCGTTCGAGCCCGGCCGCGTCGCCCGGCCGCAGGTCAACGTCCACGCCGCGGCAGGTGACGTTCGGGTACTCCTGCGGGATGACGCGGCACGGGCCGAACAGAGTGGCCTTCTCGGCGTGCAGCTCCTCGTCGCCCGTGACCTCGTGCGCGTTGTTCGAGACGACGACGAGGTGGAGCGGGGCGGACTGGCCCTCGTTGCCGATGGCCTGCGCGAGCCGGAGCAGGCTGTCGAAGCCCGCCGCCTGACAACGCCCGGCGAACTCGAAGGCCGACTCGCCCTCGCCGCGGTGCGTGACGCTCCAGAGGTGAACAATCGCCTGCGGCGTCCGCCCCGCGTCGCGGAGTTCGGCGAGCAGCGCGGCGTAGTCGGCGGCCGAGGCCGGGTCGAGGGCGAAGTCGCGCTCGCCGCGGCGCTCGAAGCCCGCCCCCCTCGTCACCGTGAAGACTTCGTGCCCCTCGCGCCCGAGCCGTTCGGCGACGCGCGACCCCACGCCGACCTCGTCGGCGAAGAGCAGCCAGCGGCGCGGGCCTTCCGCCGCCGGGTCGTCGCGCGCGGCCGGCGGCTCCTGCTTCCAGACCGGCGCGTAGAACCACTCGCCGGGGTCTGGCCGCTTCTCGGGCGACGGCTGAAGCGGCGCTTGCAGCAGGCGCGAGCCTTCGCGCGTCTGCCGGCGCGGCGTGATCCAGTAGCGCTGCGGCTCGAACGGGTAGGTGGGGAGCGGGACGCGGCGGCGGGCCTCGCCGTGCGTCTCCTCCCAGCTCACCTCGACGCCGGCCAGCCACAGGCGGCCCAGCGCCTGAAGGATGAAGTCGCGGTCGGGCTGCGGGTCGTAAGAGTGGCGGAGCGAGGCGAGCACTTGCAGCCCCGTCTCCGCGCCGTTGGCCGGGTGTTGCAGGGCCCACGCGCCCAAGACCTGCCCCGGCCCGACTTCGAGGAGGGTCGGCCCCGGCGTCCTGAGCAGTTCGGCGACGCCTTCGGCGAAGCGGACGGGCCGGCGCATGTGGCCGGCCCAGTAGGCCGGGTCGGTGGCCTGCGCCGCCGTGATCCACGTGCCCGTCACGTTCGAGACGAAGGGGACGGACGGCGCCTTCAGCTCGACCCGTTCGAGCAGGCGGGTGAACGGCTCGGCGACCGGGTCCATCATGCCGGAGTGGAAGGCGTGCGAGGTGAGCAACTGGCGGCAGGCGAGGCCCGCCTTCCGCAAAGTCTGCTCGGCCCCGGCGACCTCTTCGGGCGGGCCGGCGATGACGCAGAGCGACGGCCCGTTGACCGCCGCCAGCGAGAGCCCGCCGCCGAGCAGGGGCTGCGCCTCCTTCTCCGAGAGCGGCACGGCGAGCATCGCGCCGGCCGGCAACTCCTCGATCATCTGCGCGCGGCGGGCGACGAGCATGAGCGCGTCTTCGAGCGAGAAGACGCCCGCGAGGCAGGCGGCCACGTACTCGCCGAGGCTGTAGCCGATCATCGCCTGCGGCGAGACGCCCCACTTCATCCAGAGCCGCGCCAGCGCGTACTCGACGACGAAGAGGGCCGGCTGCGTCAGCCCCGTCCGGTTGAGGCGGCGCGCGGCCTCGTCCTCGCCGGCGCGCGGGTCGAGCATCCGGCGCAGGTCGAGGCCCGCGCCCCGCGCCTCCCCGTCCGCGCGCCCGGCCGGGTGGACGACTTCGCGCAGGTCGAGGCCGAGGTGCGGGCGCAGCAGCTCGCAGCAGCGGTCGAACTCCTCGCGGAAGTAAGGCTCCGTCTCGTAGAGGCCCCCGGCCATCCCGACGTAGTGGTTGCCGAGGCCGGGGAACATGAACGTGACGGGGCCGCGCGAGCCGGCGGCGTGGCCGGTCAACAGCCGCTTCGGGTCGCGGCTTTCGAGCGCCGCCGCGGCCTCCTCGGCGCCGGCGCAGACGAGCGCCCGGCGGTGCGCGAAGGCCGCGCGCCCGACCTGTAAGGTGTAGGCCACGTCGGCGAGATTCACGCCGGGCCGGCCGAGGGCTTCGCGCAGGTTGTCGGTCGCCTTCTCCAGCGCGGTCGCGGTCTTGGCCGAGAGCACGAGCAGCTGCGCGCCCGCGGCCTCCTCCGAAGGCTCGGCCTCCGGGGCCTCTTCGAGGATGACGTGCGCGTTGACGCCCCCGACGGCGAAGGCGCTGACGCCGGCGCGCCGCGGCCCGCCGTCCGACTTCCACTCCGTCAGCCGCGAGTTGACGTAGAAGGGGCTGTTGGCGAAATCGATCTGCGGGTTGGGCGCGGTGAAGTGCAGGCTCGGCGGCAGCAGCCTCTCTTTCATCGCCAGCACGGTCTTGAGGAGGCTGGCGACGCCGGCCGCGGCGTCCAAGTGGCCGATGTTGGTCTTGACGGAGCCGACGGCGCAGAACTGCTTGCGGTCGGTGCCCGCGCGGAAGACCTGCGTGAGCGCGGCGATCTCGATGGGGTCGCCCATCGGCGTCGCCGTGCCGTGCGTCTCGACGTAGGTGATCGTCTCCGGCTCGACGCCCGCGAGCGCCTGCGCCATCGCGATGACCTCGGCCTGCCCGTCCACGCTCGGCGCGGTGTAGCCGACCTTCAGAGCGCCGTCGTTGTTGACGGCCGAGCCGCGGATGACGGCGTGGATGTGGTCGCGGTCGGCGACGGCGTCGGCGAGGCGCTTGAGGGCCACGATGCCGACGCCGTCGCCGCCCACCGTGCCGCCGGCGTGCGCGTCGAAGGCGCGGCAGTGGCCGTCGGCCGAGAAGACGCCTTCCTGCGGGAGGTAGCCGCCCCGCGGGCTGACCGAGACGCCGCCCGCCAGCGCGATGTCGCACTGGTAGTTGAGCAGGCTCTGGCAGGCGAGGCTGACGGCGACGAGCGAGGTCGAGCAGGCCGTCTGCACCGTCAGGCTCGGGCCGCGCAGGTTCATCTTGTAGGCGGCGAGCGAGGCGAGGAAATCCTTGTCGTTGAGAATCCTGAGCTGGAGCGCCCCCTCGGAGGCGACCAGCTCCTCGTTGGGCAGGAGGTTCAGGATGAGGTACTTGCTGATGTTCATCCCGCCGAAGATGCCGACGGCGCCCGCGTAGCGCTCCGTGTCGTAGCCGGCGGCCTCCAGCGCCTGCCACGCGTGCGTCATGAAGAAGCGGTACTGCGGGTCCATCAGCTCGGCCTCGCGCGGGCTGAAGCCGAAGAAGGCGGCGTCGAACAGCTCCATGTCGTCGAGCACGCCGCCGGCCGGCACGTACTCGGGGGCGTCGAGCAGCGCCGCCGGGACGCCCTCCGCCTCCAGCTCCTCGCGCGTGAAGAAGGAGATGGACTCGGTGCCGTCGCGCAGGTTGCGCCAGAACTCGTCGAGGTCGCGCGCGCCGGGGAAGCACCCCGACATGCCGATGACGGCGATGCCCTCAAGGCCGCCCTGCGTGCTCAGTTCGTCGCTCACGACTCTTTTCTCCTTAGGCCCGACAGTTGCTTCCGACGGTTGAGGGCCGCCTCCTGCCGCCGCGCGCGCTCGCGTATCTCTTCGAGCGGCGGCCCCTTCGCCTCCCGGCCCGCGGGCGGGTCGGGCGCCGGCGGGCGGACGGCGTAGAGGTTGTAGAGGACGGAGCCTTCGTAGTGCCCGTCCTGCTCGGCGACGACGCGGAAGCCGCGCCGCTCCAGCAGGCCGGTGATGTGGGCGAGGCGGCCGCGCAGGTCGTGGACTTCGATGACGATCTGCCTGACCTTCGGCCAGTCCGGCTCCGACAGACCTTCGAGCACGTCCAGCTCGCTCTTCTGCACGTCCACTTTCAGCAGGTCGATGCGCTCGACCCGCTCCTCGGCGATCACTTCCGAGAGCGGCCGCAGCCGGCACTCGAAAGTCTCGCTGCGGAAGCGCGCTTCGAGCAGGTCGTCGGCGTGGCGCATCAACTCCTCCATGCCCGGCGCGCCGGCCCGCAGCTCGTTGAGCATGATGGCCCGGAGCGCCTCCTTCTCCTCGCGCTCGTCGGCGTAGAAGGAGGACATGCCGGAACTGCGCGGGTAGAAGGTGAACTCGGCCGTCTTCGGCCCGTCCGAGACGCCGCAGTTGAAGAGCCGCGCGTTGACGCCGTGGCGCGCGACGTTGAAGCTGAGGAGGCGGAAGAGCGGCGGCGCCGGCTCGAAGGCGTAGACGCGCAGGCCGTTGGCCTTGCGGTGCGCGAAGAGGGTGAAGAGGCCGATGTTGGCCCCCACGTCGAAGACGCAGTCGCCCTCGCGCAGCGCGACGCCGTGGCGGACGTAGACCTGTTTCTCGAAGATGTCTTCGTAGAAGTGGCCCAGCTCGGCCCGGCTCTGGTAGGCCACCTCGACGCCGTTCGGGAGCGCGCAGAGGCGCGGGGCGCCCGCGGGCGCGACTCTTTGCGTCGTCTCCGGCTCGGTCGGTCTCATCTTCATGGGCGGCGCGCGGCGTCCACGGCGACGAGGCGGAACTCGCTCGTGTAGCGCGCGCCCTCCGAGTCGGGCAGCCACGCCTCGTCGGGCGCGGGCAGCATCTCGGTGAAGGTCACGGCCCGCTCGTCGGGGCCGGCGGCGGCCGCCTGCCTCACGACTTTGGAGAGGAGGCTGATGTAGACGGGGCTGTCGAGGTCTGTGTAGAAGGGCTTGACCTCGACGGGCGCGGTGACGAAGACGAAGCGGGGCATGCCGTGGGCGCGCGCCCAGCGGCGGACGGCGACGAAGCGCTCGGCCTCGTCCTTGATGGCCGCCCACGCGAGGTCGGGGGCCGCGAAGCGCCACCCCTCGCGGCAGACGATGAGGCCGTCGATGGTGACGCGCGGCCGGTGCGGGTCGGGGGTCAGGATGGTGAAGGCCGAGCTGAGGTCGGACGAGAGCTGTTCGGAGTAGGCCTCCAGCGCGTCGAAGCTCGCGCGCCCGTCGCGCGTCCTCAGGATGATGTCGCCGCCCCGCTCCTCGGCCACCAGCGCGCCGATGCCCAGCACCCGCCCGCGCGCGACGTGCGAGGCGGTGGGGGCCATCTCCAGCCAGAAGTCTTTCTCGGGGGCCAGCGCCGGCATGAGGCGCGCGGAGGCGGCCGCCCAGTGCTGCTTGTGGACGAGGAAGCGGACGCGCGGCTCGGGGATGTCGGCGGCGCAGGCGCGCGCGAAGTCTTCGGGCGCGGGGTGCTGGCCGACGAAGAGCCACCAGAGCAGCGTGTTCCACGCGACGT
>Ga0196977_1000462_pt1 | contig 21291 bp, 17 predicted proteins | sample S3v_1013CmetaG_FD_148634 | JGI IMG/M metagenome (GOLD analysis project Ga0196977, IMG submission 148634) | Soil microbial communities from Anza Borrego desert, Southern California, United States - S3+v_10-13C | ecosystem: Environmental > Terrestrial > Soil > Desert | place: USA: California...
CGAGCGTGAGCGCGGCCAGCCCGATGACGCGCGTGAGCGGCGCGTGGATGCGGCGCGTGCGGAAGCGGCGCCACGCGGCGGCGAGCAGCAGCAGCGGCAGCAGAATGGCGGCCAGCCCGAAGCTCTGGAAGAGCGCGGCGGCGACGTTCGCCCCGGCGCGCCCCACCCAGTTGCGCGCGCCGCCCTCGGCCGCGCTGCTCCACGAAGGGTCGTCCGGGTTGTAGGAGGCGAGGCACAGCGCCAACAGCGCCGCCAGCGCGAAGAGCGCGATGGCGACGATCTCGTTGCGCCTCGTGTTGCGCGGCGCGCTGACGCCGCCCGCCGGCCTCATCCGAACATCGGTCTGAGTGGTTGCCATAAGCCTCCGGAAGCAGGTGCCGGGTTCCGTGTGTCGGGTGACGGGGAAGGCAGGCCGCTTCAACCCGTCACCCGACACCCTCTGTTACGCCGCGCGGCGCGCGAGCAGGTACGCCTTGATGAAGTCGTCAAGGTCGCCGGCGAGCACCGCGTCCACGTCGCCGCGCTCGACCTTCGTGCGCGCGTCCTTAACCAGACGATAGGGCGCGAGCACGTAGTTGCGGATCTGCGAGCCGAAGGAGATGTCGGCCTTGTTGGCTTCGAGCGCGGCCGTCTCGGCCTGCCGCTTTTCGAGTTCGAGTTCGTAGAGCCGCGAGCGCAGGACTTGCATCGCCACGGCGCGGTTCTGGTGCTGCGAGCGCTGGTTCTGGCAGGCGACGACGATCCCCGTGGGCAGGTGCGTGATGCGCACGGCCGAGTCGGTCGTGTTGATGTGCTGGCCGCCCGCGCCGGTCGAGCGGTAGGTGTCGACTCTCAAGTCCTTGTCGTTGATCTCGACCTCGATGTCCTCGTCTATCTCGGGCGAGACGAAGAGCGAGGCGAAGCTGGTGTGGCGCCGCGCCGCCTGATCGAAGGGCGAGATGCGCACGAGGCGGTGGACGCCGGCCTCGGCCGCCAGAAGCCCGTAGGCGTATTCGCCCTCGACGCGGAAGGTCGCGCTCTTGAGCCCCGCCTCCTCGCCCGGCTGGTACTCCAGCACCTCGGTCTTGAAGCCGCGCCGCTCGGCCCACTTCAAATACATCCGCAGGAGCATCTCGGCCCAGTCCTGCGACTCGGTGCCGCCCGCGCCGGGGTGGACGGTGCAGATGGCGTTGCGCGCGTCATTCTCGCCGGCCAGAAGCATCTCGGTCTCGGCCTGCGCCACTTCGCGTCCGAGCCGCGCGACCAGCGCGCGCAACTCCTTCGCGCTCGCCTCGTCCTCCTCGGCGAACTCGAAGAGCACCTCGGCGTCGGCCAGCGCCGACTCGAAACCCTCCTGCCGGCGGATGACGCGCTCGACGCGGCTGCGCTCCTGCAAAACTTTCTGCGCGGCCTCCTGATCGCTCCAGAAGTCCGGCTCGGAGGCGCGCGCTTCGAGCCTTTGCAGCTCCGCGCGCTTCGCGGCTACATCAAAGAAACCTCCCGAGCTGTTCGACCCGCGAGCGCAACTCGTCGGCGCTCGCGCGCAAATCCTGTAGCGTTAAAGTCTCGATCATCTCCACCTCTCGACAAAAAAGTTACCGCCTGAGGGCGGGCCGCCGCCTGAGCGTCAGGAGCAGCGCGAGCGCGCTCGTCAAAGCGCAGAGCGCGGCGAAGAGGTCGCCGTGCCTCACGTAAAAAGTCTGGCCGCCCGCGGCCCGCGCCGCCGCCCAGACGCGGACGGCCGGGCGAAACTTCGCGGCCGCGTCGAGCAAGCGCCCGCGCGGCGTGACGCGCGCCGTCAGCCCCGTGTTGGTGACCCGCAGCACGGGCCGCGCGGTCTCGACGGCGCGGAAGACGGCGTTGGCCTGATGCTGCCTGAGCACGGCCGTGTCGCCCTGATAGGCGTCGTTGGTGATTTCAATCAGCACGTCCGCGCCCTCCTGCGCGAAGCGGCGCGTGATGGACGGGTAGGCCGACTCGACGCAGATGAAGACCCCGGCCCGCGGCCCCGCGTCACCGCCGAGCGGCATCAGCGCGTAGCGCGTGCCCGGCGTGAAGTCGCCGACCACGCCGCGGATGAAGTTCGCGCCGGGCACCCACGAGGGCACGGGCACGTACTCGCCGAACGGCAGCAGGCGAATCTTATCATACTGAACGGCGAGCCTACCCTCCTCATTTACGAGCACGGCCGCGTTGTAGTCGCCGCCCTCGGGCACCGGCTCCATCGAGTTGAAGATGAGCGAAGTCCGGTGCCCGCGGTTGAAGCGCGCCACCTCCTCGCGGAAGCGCGCGTCGGTCGCGAACGAGAAGTTCATCGGTGACTCGGGCCAGACGACGACGCGCGGCAGACGCGCCAGCTCCGCGCGCGAGAGGCCGACGCCGAAGGCCGCGTCGGCCCCGACGGCGAAAACGTCAGCGCCTCCGGCGGAGTCGTTCGCGCCGGCGCCGCCTTCGACAACCGCGCCCGGCGCGTCGCCCCCGCCCGAAGCGCGCGCGGCGTCGAGCGAGCGCAGCGCGGCGGCGCTCAAAGCGAAGTGCGACCTGCGGAGCGCTTCGTACTCGGCCGCGGGGCGTTTGAAGTCGGGGATGACGTTCGGCTGCACGGCGATGACGACGGCGGCCGACGCGGCGGCGCCGCTCTCAGCCTCGCCCCGCGAGAAGCCTGCGACCGCGAGCGCGACCGCGAGCAGCGCGACGACAGACACGACCGCGGCGCGCGCGTCCCGCCTCAGCAGCGCGTAGGCCAGCGCGGCGTTCGTCGTCACCAGCAGGAAGCTGACGGCGTAGACGCCGCCGAAACTCGCCGCCTGAATCAACTCCGGCCTCTCGGCCTGCGAGTAGCCGAGCGCGTTCCACAGTTGGCCGATGACGCCCAGCCGCGCCCACTCCGAAGCGACCCACAGAGGCCCCGCGAGGAAGAGCGCGGCCGCGCCCCGGCGTGAGCAGACGCGCGCGAGCGCCGCCGCGAAGAGCGCCGGGAAGAGTCCGGCCACGAGCGTGACGGGGAAGAGCAGCGGGTACGCGACCCACGGCGGGATGCCCGCGTAGCGGATCATCGGGTAGGTCAGCCAGTGGCAGGTGACGTAGAAGAAGAGCGTGCCGGCGAGCCACCCGAGGACGAACGCCTGCGGCGCTCGCGGCCTCGCCGCGACGGCGAAGAGGAGCGGGACGAGGCCGACCCACGCGAGCGGCCACAGGCCGAAGTCCGGGAAGGCGAGCGCGAGCAGCAGGGCCGACGCGACGGCCGCCGCGGCCTCCGCGGGCGTGGGAGCCGCGGCGCGCGCCCGCGCGGCCAACGGGCCGAGACGACTCACGGCCTCGGCCGGCGCGTCGAGTGACACTGCTTCCCGCACGCCGTGGAGTTTAACAGAGCCGCGCCCCGCGCGTCAGCGCCCCGCCGCGCGCGCCCGCCGCTGCGGAATATTGCAGCGCGGGGTGCGGCAAAACGTCGGCCCGGTTAACGCAATAACGCAAAAAACGTCACCCCTTTGGTGACAAAATTTGTCGAAGTGACGCGGCCGCAAACGTCGCCGGTGCCCGGCGGGCGACACGCGTCGGCCCGCGCGTTGACAGACGGTCAACGGCGGGCGACACGAAAGGGGCGGCGAAAATGGGCCGAAAAAGCCGTGAAAAATAGGTTTTCCCCAAAAGCGGGAGAACCCGGCCGGGGAGGCCAGGTTCTTGAAAGGGGGGATTAAAGTAGGGACGCTCGGCGGGCGGCTGGCGTAGCGGCAGGCCACGCTCAGAGAAGTGAAGGCGGCGGGGTCACGGTTTAACTTCGTCCGTGCTTGCCGCTGCTCATAAAAGCACTTCCCGTGCCACGCGGCGCGCGCTTCCAGAAACCGCCGCGCGCCCTTTCAGGAATCGCCCGCCGGCGCTCCCGACTCGGGCCGCGCCAGCGGCTCGACTTCGAGCGCCGAGCCCGCGGCCCCGACCACGCGGACGTTATCGCGACCCGGCCCCACGCGCATCCCACCGCGCGCGCGCGCCGGCCACAACTCGCCGTCAACGAGCACGAAGCCTTCGGGGTTCAAAAGGCGCTCGACCGAGGCCGTGCGGCCGACGAGGTCGAAGGGGAGCCGCGAAGACTTCCTGTGACGCGAAGAGAGGAAGACGTAGGCGACGAGCGCGAGGGCGAGGGCGGAGAGGATGACGATGAAGAGGACGAGGGCGCTCATCATCCGAATCCGAAATCAAGTCGCGGCCCGCGGGCTCTATTTGATGCCGACCTGAAGCTGGCGCTGGAGCGCGATGGCCTCGGGGTTGTTGGGGTCGAGCTGCATGGCGCTCTGCGCGTAGGCGCGCGCCTGATTATGGTCGCCGCGTTCGAGGAAGATGCGGCCCAGAAGGATGTGCGGGTCGATGAGCGCCTTGTCCCAGAAGATCGAGGTCTTCAACTGGTTGATGGCCGAGGCCAGCTCGCCGCGCCGCAGGTAGATGCGGCCCGTGAGCAGGTAGGCCTCGGCGTTGTTCGGCTCGATGCGGACGACGTTGCGCAGCTCGGCCAGCGCGTCGTCGTCGCGCCCGGCCGCGTAGAGGTCGCGCGCCTTCGCCAAGAGGTCTTCCGAGCCGGGGCCGGCCGAAGGGGCCGGCAGCGCCGCCTCCATCGCGGCGATGAGGTCGGCGCGGTTGAAGTCCGAGCGCAGGCGCAGGGGCAGCTGCGTGGTGGTCTGCGACTGCTGCCACTCGACCTGAGCCTTGCCGTAGCCGGGGAAGAACTTGCGCGCGTCGTTGTCCGGCTCGGCGGCCTCGGCCGCGCGCCCCGCCTTCTCCTGCGACTTGGCGTAGAGGAAGAGCGCCTGCCCGTCGCGCGGCCGCTCGCGCACCACCGCCTTCAACTGCTCGGCCGCCTCGGCGAACTTGCCCGAGAGGATGAGCGCGTAGGCGTAGTTGTAGCGCACGTCCTGATCGTCGGGAGACGACTCGACGGCGCGCCCCAAGAGCGTGGTGGCCTGCTTGAGCAGGCTCTCGCGCTTGGCCGCGTTCTTCTCGGCGCGCGCGACCTGCGTGGCGAGCGCGCCGGCGTTGTTGAAGATGCTCGTCAGCGGAGTCTTCTGCGTCAGCGGGAGCAGCGCGTCGAGCGCGCTCTGCACCTCGCCCGAGTGCCAGTAGCTCAGCGCGGCGTAGAAGGCGGCCTCGGCGTAGTGCGAGTCGCGCTCCTGCAACATCGAGAAGTGCTCGGCCGCGCGCCGGTAGTCGCGCTGGTCGAAGTGGAGGTGGCCCAGCTCGAAGGCGGCCTGCTTGTAGACGGAGCCGGGGTTGGCCTTCTCGAACTCGCGCATCGCGTTCTGGAGGTAGCCCGGCTTGTCCTTGTGCGAGTGGGGCAGCATCGTCCCCTTGACGTAAGCCTCGAAGGCGCGGGGCGGGACTTTGGTCGCCGCCTCGACGACGGCGTTCTGCGAGTAGTGGAGCAGGGGGTTCTGCTCGTAGAGGATTTGGTAGGCGAGCTTGCCCTGCACGGCCTGCAGGTTGACGAGCGCGTCGCCGAAGAAGAACTCGTGCGTGGCCCACCGGCCGTCGGGCATCTCCTTGCCGGAGATGCGCCCCTCGTTGACGCGGACGAGCTTGGCCGAGCCGCGCGCCTCGGCCACCGACTGCTCGTCGCGGGCGGGGCTGACCTCGTAGTTGCCGAGCACGACGAGCGACGCGCCGGCCTCGCGCGCGAGCTTGATGGCGGTGGCGCGCGAGGGGATGACGGTGAGCGGCAGGCGCAGACGCTGGTAGGCCAGCTCGCGCGCGTCCGGCGAGACGACGCGCAGGCCGTGCGTGCCGAGCAGGTCGGAGAGCGCGTCGGCGAAGCTCTCGCCGATCCAGTGGTACTCGCGCAGGCCCGAAGTGTTCTCGAACGGGAGGACGAGCACCGTGTCGGAGCCGGCCTGCGGCGCGGCCGCGCGCGCGCGGGCGGCCGACGGGGCCGAGAGCAGGAGCGCGACGAGGAACGGGGCGGCGAGTCGTCTGAGCAGCATCATCATCACCATGTCGGAAAAAGCCGAGAGGCCGTCGGCGCGGGAGTTACACGGCGTCGGCGGCCTCTCTCGGAACAATGTTTGAAGGGGCGTCGCAAACGCCCTCGATCACCCGGCGCGAAGCCCGCGGCACCCCCATCGGGAGTCGAACCCGTGTCGCCGCCGTGAAAGTTCGTCAGAGGCTCTCGCTACAGGTTAGCACGCGGCCGTATAGGTTAGCAAAACTCTGCCTTTTCAAGCAGATAGACATAGATGCGGCGGGCCGCGGTTAGGATGCTTCAACCGCCGCCGGAGACGACCCTGAAACCGCGCCGGCGCTGCCGCGGCGAAGAGGATTGTCAGCGATGAAAGGGGAACTGCTCGGGCGATGTAGGCCGGGCAACTCACCAAACCGCCCGCCTCTCCCCCTTAATCTAAGAATTGCGTCCGGCCGCGAAAAGCGATACAAGTCGCCTGCCGGAGTGTTCAGGCCGCGCCGGTCGGTAAAACCGCCCCCAAGCCGGACAAGCCGCCTTCGGCCGTCCTCTTTTATGGCGACAGCAGCCTCATCAGATGGGAGTGACGGCCGGCCGCCGCGCGTGATTGCGCTCGCCGTTTGTGAAAGGAACGTAATCTATGGGGATTAAAATTCCATTACCACCTGTCACAAAAGCCCCCGACGCTCAGGCTCATCCTTTCCCTTTTCAGGTCGCTGTTCAAACATACGAGCTCGTTCCGGGCGTACCGTTTTATGCGGCGGCGGGTGATGCCCGGCGCTACGCCGCTTGATGCCGGAGGCGATGATGACAGCGAGTCATTCCATCCGCCGACTCTCGCCCTCGGATCAGCAGTTCCTCTGGGAGATGCTGTATCAGTCTCTCCACGTGCCGGAGGGCGGCCCCCTTCCCGCGAGAGGTCATTAACCGGCCTGAGATAGCGAAGTATGTGAGCGGGTGGGGGCGTGCCGGCGACATGGGCTTCGTCGCCGTGGACGCGGGTAGCGGCGAGCCGATAGGGGCGGCGTGGCTCCGCCTGCTCGGAGGGGACGAGAGGGGGTACGGGTATGTGGACGACGAGACGCCCGAACTGGGCATGGCGGTTCGCGGCTGGAAGTAATTGAAAGGGTGAAGCGCCTGAGCCAGCCCGAGTAGGCCCGCCCGATCCCGATGCTGGGATGGCGTACGCGTGCGACCGCGCGCACAGAGTTCAATGTTTCGGCTTCTCTATCTGAGTCGGGCAGGGTAAGGCAATGTTGAAATTAGCCGGCGGGCGGGAGCATTATGCGGCAGGAGAGGCGGGGAACGATTCGGCTTTTCCCGCCCCGTTGCGCAGTTAGGCCGAATGATTCGGCACAATAATAGTTATGCCGCTTCGTCTCTGGTCGGGTAAATCTTAAAGGCAAAGTTGAACGGTAGAAGAAAAAGTTACAAACGGGCTTTCGCTCACAGTCTGTCTGCCGCGGCCGCAGGAATCCGCCGCTGTGGCTTCGGATTCCTGCGGCCGCGGCTCGGGCACGGCTCGCAGGTCATCCATCCGAGACGCCGGTAAACTCTTTCCCATGCCTACTGTTCCGGGCCTTTCTCGCTTACCAGTTCGAGGGAGGCGGCACTGCTTTGAAGCCCTCCATACACCGGTTCACCGGTATCTATAACCTGCGTCGAACTCGGAGTCTCGGCCTTGGGAGTCGCGGTTGCCGACGGCAAAGCGGATTCCACCACCTTGACCTTATAATCCAATCCGTAATTTGCGCTGAGCGTTCCCTCCATCACGTAATCGAAGGTGTCGGGACGCCAATTAAAGTTCGGGTTGTTTATCAGCTCGTCTATCTCGATCCCGCCCCACCACCGGCCGTTGTTAAAACGTATCCACACCTTCCCGCGCACCGACACGTTAGCCGTAAACGGGACGCTGTAGTTTCCCTCCGACACGATGAACGAGGTCTTTACCAGTTTGTGTGGCGCGACATTAACTTCGGTAGAGTATGACCATGTCCTCGTGTTAGTGGTGCTTTGAGTTTGAGTGCTTTCAAAGCTGACGGCCACTTCGACACTGCCTTCGGCCACAAACGGGATGCCGGCCTTGCCGGAAACCTTCGTCGTAATGCCTTCCTTAAGCGACCATGAAAAGGTGTCGGTGGTTGACTTGCTAACACTAAAGGTCTGCTTATTAGGAAGGGACCCGTCGTTGGTGAATTCAGAAGTTTCGAGTGAAGACTCCTGAATATTAAGAAGGGACGGATGGCCGTACCGTAAATTCTTGTATCCTTCAACCCTCAAAGTCGACCAGTAGTCGCTATATGCGGCGGGGCCGTATTGGGGAAAGTTTTTCTGAGTCCAGTACACAATTCTGTCTGCCACGACTTTAATCGGGTCTATCATTGTCTTCTCTCCTCTTTAGGTTGAGAGATGCGCCCTGCTTGAGGGGCTCCGAGCGCATTCGTGTTGGACTACGATTCTCCGGCTGCGGCACGTTGGCGCAGCCGTCGCGTGCGGCGTCGGGTAGAGATAGACACGCTTCGTGATTGTGCGAGTGCAGACTGACAATACTAATAATGAAGAAAATTAGGGTAGTGGGTCATTTTCAATGTTGAACCAACGAAATATAAGCAATCTTATCTGTGTGAGTATAAGTGGGAATCAGTGATTCCGGCCGTATCTCGAACCCTGAAAGTCTAGCGGTGAGTTAATCACACGAAAGGGGCTCCGTCCGTGCGTTACCACACATAGTCAAAAACTCAATCCGGGTTCAACATTGAAAATGACCCACTGCCAATAATTTTGCTTTCGCTATAACCCAAGACCTCCTTTTTATTGAGTTAACCTTCGTAACCTGGAAGTAGTCAACACATAAAGCGCCCGCTTGACACTGTTTTCGGCGATCTTAGTCACCACAGCGTCACCGCCTCAAAAGTCTTAACTTATAGTGTGGCTGTAAGTAATTGAGAGGGAGTGGCGTCCCGTACGGGAGTCGAACCCGTGTCGCCGCCGTGAAAGGGCGGTGTCCTAGGCCACTAGACGAACGGGACGCATTGTCGTCGGATAACGGCGAAAGCTAAATTACCGTACCGTCTGGGGCGTGTCAAACGGCCGCCCGGCGGGCGGCGTTTCGGGTTCGAAGTCCAGAGTTTCGAGTTAAAGCAATCTGCTTTTAACTCGAAACTCTGGACTTCGAACCCGAAACTTTTTGCTACCGGGCTTTGAAGACGAGGAAGTAGTCCATGCCGTCGCCTTTGACGAAGTCGTGTTCTTCGGCGAGGGCGTAGCCGGCGCGCTCGGCCTCGCGGATGACCGTGTCGCGCTCGACGCCGTGGTCGTCACCCTTGCCGTTGCGGTCGATGATGCCGAGGCGCGCGCCCTCGCGCAGGGCGGGCCGCAGTCGCGTGAGCAGGCGGACGGGCTGCGCGATCTCGTGGTAGGTCTTGAGTATCAGCACGGCGTCCACGCTCGCGGGCGGGAGCAGCGGGTCGTCCTCGCGGCCGAGCACGCCGCGCACCTGCGGCAGGTTCTCCTTCCGCGCGCGCTCCTCGATGTGCTTGAGGAAGTCGGGGTTGATATCGACGGCGTAGACCGCCCCGGCCGGGCCGGCGCGGCGCGCGGCGCGCACCGTGAACCAGCCGGAGCCGGCCCCGATGTCGGCGACGCGCGCGCCCTCGCGCACGCCCAGCACGTCGAGCACGCGCTCGACCTGCAACTTCTCGGCGCGCGCGGGGTCTTCGAAGATCGAGAGGTCACCGGTGTAAGGCTCGCTCGTCTCGCGTTCGACCGCTTCGTCCGCGGAGGGGGCGGGCTGCGGCGTCGCGGCGGGCGTCGGCTGCGGCGCGGGCCTCGGTTGCTGGAAGGCGACGGCCGAGCAGCCGCCGAGCGAGGCGGCGAGCAGCAGGAGCGCGAGCAGGAGGCCGGGGGCCGGGGAGGTTTTACGCATCATCGAAAGCTCCGGGTTGAACGATGCGTTTAAGATGAGGAGGCTTCGGCGCGCTGTTGCTCCGGCGGGGCGCGGGCGCGCGCTTTTTACAATAGTTTGACAACGGCGACGCGGCGCCGCCTACGCGACGGCGATGAGGTGCGGCCCGCGCTCGCGCACGCGGCCGACGACGGAGGCTTCGGGGTAAGTCTCGCGGAGGCTTTCGACGAGCGACGCGGCCCGCTCTTCGGGGAGCGAGATGAGCAGGCCCCCGGCCGTCTGCGGGTCGAAGAGGAGGCTCGCGAGTTCCTTGCTGACCGACTCGCCGACCGCCACGTCCTCGCCGACGTAGGCGCGGTTCGACTTGTCGCCGCTCGTGAGCAGCCCGGCGGCGGCGAGCGGGAGCGCGCCGGGGATGACGGGCACGCGGGCCGCTTCGAGCTCGAAGGTCACGCCGGAGGCGCGCGCCATCTCCCACGCGTGGCCGAGCAGGGCGAAGCCGGTCACGTCGGTGGCCGCGTGCGCGCCGGCCTCGACCATCAGCCGCGCCGCCTCGCGCCCCGCCAGCAGCATCGTCTCGAGCGACGCGCGCGCGACCTCCGCGGAAGCCTTGCCGAATTTAATCCCGGTCGAGACGACGCCGGTGCCGACGGGCTTGGTGAGGACGAGCGCGTCGCCCGGCCGCGCGCCGCGGTTGGCGACGACGCGGCGCGGGTCGACGGTTCCGGTCACGGCGTAGCCGAACATGATCTGCTGGTTGTCCACGCTGTGGCCGCCGACGAGCGCCACGCCCTGCTCGCGCAGCACGTGGAGGCCGCCGCGCATGATCTCGGCGAGGATGTCGAACGAGACGCCCTTCTTTGGGAAGCAGGTGACGGCGAGCGCCGTCAGCGGCCTTCCGCCCATCGCCCACACGTCGTTGATGGAGTTGAGGGCGGCGATGCGCCCGTAGTCGAACGGGTCGTCCACGATGGGCGTGAAGAAGTCGACGGTCTGGACGAGGGCGAGGTCGTCCGAGAGACGGTACACCCCCGCGTCGTCGGCCGTCTCGATGCCGACGATCAGGTTCGGGTCAGAGGGTATCTCCAGCCGGCCCAAGACTTGGGCCAGTTCGCTCGGCGCGAGCTTAGCCGCTCAACCCGCGCACGAAACCATCTCGGTCAGACGCATCGTGAACCTCCGAAAGAGTAGACAGTAGTCAGTAGTCAGTAGACAGTAGGGAAGCGGTGTTTGGCAAGCGACGATTCAGGCTCACCTCTCCGCGGCGCTTCGCACGAGCCTGCGACCTCTAGCCGCTGGCTTCTGGTTTCTCTCCGGGCACGAGGATGATCTTGCCGCCGGTCATCTCGCGCTGGTACCGGCGCAGGCCCTCGGCCGCGCGTTCGAGCGGCAGGCGGGCGCGCACTTCGGTCTTCAGCTCGCCCGCCAGAAGCTTCTGCACCTTGCCGGCGACGATGATGCGCCGCACCGCGTTCTGCCTGCCCAGCCACTCCGAGAGCCAGAAGCCTTCGACGCGCTTCGACTCGAAGATGAGCGAGCGCGGGTCGACGAGGCACCCCTCCTGCGAGAGCGCGCCGTAGACGACGGCGCGGCCGCCCTTCGGCATCGCGCGCAGGATGCGGCCCGTCGTCTCGCCCGCCACCGCCTCGAAGGCCACGGTCGCGCGCGCCCGCGCGCAGAGTTCACGCAAGCGCTCGTCGAAATCTTCCGCCGCGCTGTTGAGCACGTGCTGCGCGCCTTCGGCTTGGAGGAGTTTTACCTGCCCGTCGCGGCGCACGACGTTGACCACCTGCACGCCGGCCGAGCGGCCCAGACGGACGACCATGCGGCCGAGGGCGCTGGCCGCGGCCGTCTGCACGACGCCGCGCGCGCCCGCGCGGCGCGCGATGTCCATCAGCGCCCACGCCGTGAAGGGGTTGACGATCATCGAGGCCGCGTCGTCGAGCCCCACGCTCCTCCGCAGCGGGATGCACTGCGCGGCGGGCGCGGCCATGTACTCGGCCCACGTCCCGTCGCCGTCGAACGGCGCGGCGCAGGCGACGCGCCGCCCCAGAAGGTAGCGACCCATGAGGCCGCCGCCCGACGCGACCACCACGCCGCTGCCCTCGAAGCCGGGCACGACGGGGAGCCGCTTGCGCTGCCCGTAGAGGCCGCGCACGAACATCAGGTCGGAGGGGTTCACGGGCGCGGCGGCCATCCTCACCAACACCTGACCGCGGCCGGGGCGCGGCACGGGCCGCTCGACCACCGTCAGGCCGCCCTCGCCTTCTTCGTAAGAGCGCAGCTCGACGGCGCGCATCGTCGCCGGGATCGGTTCCATGTCGGGCATCTCAAGTCACCTTCGGAAGGAGGAACGATGAATTAGTCATCAGCCGTCAGCCGTCGGCCATCCATTTGCGGTTCACTCCGGCCGGGCGAGTTCCTGAAGCTGCGCCCGGTGGTCGAGGACGTAGTTGATGAAGGCGCGCGCCGGCGAGGGCTGGAAGCGGCCGAGGGCGACGACGGCGACCGAGCGCGCGAGCCGGTGGCCTTCGATGCGCAGCCGCGCGAGGCGGCCGGCCGCCGCCTCCTCGCGCACGGCCCACGAGGGCAGAAGCGAGAGGCCGAGGCCGTGCTCGACCATCAGCTTGATGAAGTAAGTGTCGTTGGATTCGAGCGCGAGGTCGGGGTTCAGCCCGACGCGCTTGAAGAAAGCGTCGGTGGCGCGGCGGATCGAAGCGCCGTGCTCGAAGAGGACGAAGCGCTCGCGGCGCAGCTCCGTGGTCGCCACCTCGACGCGCCCGGCGAAGCGGTGGCCGGGGCCGGTGACGAGCACCAGCTCGTCCTCGAACAGCTCCGTCACCTGAAGCGCCGGCGAGTAGACGGGCAGCGAGGCGAAGCCCACGTCGGCCGCGCCGCCCGTGATGTCGGCCACGGTCTGCTCGGTGCTCACGGTCGTGCGGAAAGAGAGTTCGATGCCGGGGTGCTCGCGCGCGAACGACTCGAAGAGCGGGGCGAAGAGGTGGACGAAAGCCTGCGTGGCGGCGGCCGCGCGCACGCGGCCCCGTGGCTCGTGGTCGCGCCCCGAGATGCGCTCGCGCAGGGCGTCGGCCTCTTCGAGGATGCGGCCGGCGTATTCGAGCGCGAGGCGGCCCGCGTCCGAGAGCTTGACGCCGCGCTTGGCGCGGATGAAGAGCGGCTCGCCCAACTCGTGCTCCAGAGCCTTGATCTGGTGGCTCACGGCCGACTGCGTGAGGTTAAGTTTCTGTGACGCGCGGGTGAAGCTCAGCGACTCGGCCACCTCGCGGAACGTGCGTAACTGGGACAGTTCCATCGCTTATCTCTCTGTGCCGGAAGTGTGGATGAATATAGTTAATCGGGGCGATGAACACAATGAGTTAGACGGCCGGGCAAAGCCGCGCCTATCATCGCCTTCAAATCTGAGGCAAACGTCAACGAGGTCGGGAAGGCCGGCGGCCGCGGCCGGCCGGCGAGAGAGAAAGGGTTGAATGATGATTCCGTTCAGGCTCGATTACGTGATCGAACAGACTTTGCGCGGAAGCGCCAACGAGGAACAGAAGCTCCTGCGCGAGCTGGCGGGCGTGCGACTCGGCCCCGCCGAGGCGGTGACGGAGTGGGGCCGCGTGCTCGAACACAAGTGGTTCGTGAGCGAACGTCTGGGCCGCGACATCGGCCTGCGCGTCGCCGCCATCGACTACTTCGAGAACGTGCGCCTGCCGCGACGCGCGCGAAGCGCGCGCGCGTCGAAAGCGGGCGCGCTGCGCCGCGCGTCGCAAACTCACGGGCTCTTGGCATAAGCAGAGTCGCGGGCGGGGCTGTTAGGACGGGGCCGCGGGCAGCGTGCGGGTCAGAGTTACGTCAGAGACAGTTTTTGACGTAACTCTGACCCGCACGCCGCCGCCCGCGGCCCCGCTTATGTCCGCGGGCGGAACCGCTCGACGTGACTCTGATAACCTTCGAGCTCGCGGGCGGCGCGCGCGTCGTCCCACCCTAAGAACTGCTGCGCGACCTCGGCGGCGCGCGCGGCCGCGTCGAGGCCGAGGCGGCTGTTCAGCCCCGTCATCGTCCGCCTCAGAAGGCAATCGGCCAGCGTCTCGGCCAGCTCGTTCCTGAAAGCGTGGACGACCTCCGCGCCGACCGTGCCGGTCTCTTCGCTGATGCGCGCGCGCAGCCCGGCGTGTTCGCGCGCGAGGCGTTCGACCTCCGCGGCGCGCGCGCCGTAGACTTTCAGCAGGCGCGCGGCCGAGTCGCGCGGCAGCGCGCTCTGCCCGACGAAGGCTTCGCCGAACGCGTCGAAGTCGGCGACGGCCGCGCCGGGCAGGGGCGTGCGCGCCGTCGCGCAGGGCGGCGCCTCGCGCCCGAGCTGCTGGAAGATCAACGCGGTCGCCTCTTCGGCGAGGCTGCGGTAGGTGGTCAGCTTCCCGCCGACGACCGAGAAGAGTCCGCGTAAGTGTGAGGGGCGGATGAAGTGTCGGCGCGTGACGGCCGCCTCGTCGCGCGCCCCGGCGAAGGGGAGCGGGCGCACGCCGGCGTAGGCGTAGAGCACGCGCTCGCGCGTGAGGCGCGCCGAGGGGAGCGCGCGGTTCGTCTCGCCGAGGATGTAATCAAGCTCCGGCCCCGAGGCGGCGACGCGGTCGGGGTCGCCCTCGAAGCGCGAGTCGGTCGTGCCGAGCAGGAGCTTCCCGTCCCACGGGAGGATGAAGAAGGGGCGCGCGTCGGCGCCGGCCTCGACGTAGAGCGCCAAGCCGGGCGCGCCCTCGAAGCGGGCGACGACGGCGTGGCTCCCCTTCGTCCCGCCCAGCAGGCGCGCGCCGCGCGCCCCCCCCGACTCAAGCACCGCGTCCACCCACGGCCCCGCCGCGTTGAGCACGACCGGGGCGCGGGCCGCGCGCAACTGCCCGCCGCCGGGCGCGTCTTCAAACTCGACGCCGGTGACCGCGCCGCCCTCGCTCGAAAGCTTCGAGACGCGCGCGTAGGTGACGACGGTCGCGCCGCGCGCGCGGGCGTCCAGCGCGTTCTCGACGGCGAGCCGTTCGGCGTAGGTGACCTGCGCGTCGTAGAAGAGGGCGGCCGAGCGCAAGCCTTCGCGTCGGAGGCCGGGCGCGAGTTCGAGCGCGGCGCCGGGCCCGAGCGACTTGTGTCCGGGGAGCGACTTGCCGCGCGAGAGCAGGTCGTAGGCGAGCATGCCGGCGCGGATGGCGAGGGGGCCGCGCCGCTGCCCGCGGTAGACGGGGATGAGCAGGGGCAGCGGGCGCACGAGGTGCGGCGCGACGCGCAAAAGCGTCTCGCGCTCGCGCAGCGATTCGCGCACCAGCCCCAACTCGCCGTGTTCGAGGTAGCGCAGCCCGCCGTGGATGAGCCTCGAAGACCACGCCGTGGTCGCGCCGCCGAGGTCGCCCTTGTCGAGCAGCAGCACGCGCAGGCCGCGCATCGCCGCGTCGCGCGCCACGCCCGCGCCGTTAATCCCGGCCCCGACGATGATCACGTCGAAACGCGCGTCTTCAAGGTCGCGTGGGATGCGGGAGGGCATGGGGCAGAGAAGTAATCGGCAGACGGTAGTCGGTGGAAGAACCGCGCGCGCCGGGCGCCGCGGTCGGTGATTTGCAGTTGCGGATTGCGGAGCAGGCGGGAGTCGAGTGACTGACGCCCCGGCGACTCGACGGCCGCTCATTCCGCAATCCGCGATTCGCAATCGCTTCGGCCGCCCCAATAATCTACTGTCTACTGACTACTGTCTACCGTCTGCCCCGTGGTAAAATGCCCGCACACGCTTCAAGAGCTGCGGACTGTCGAAACCCCAACCTTGTGGCAGACAATCAAGACGGACAATCGAACGGAGACGGGAAGATCGAGATGAGCGATTACAACGACTTTTTCGACGACATGATTGACGTGGACGACGAGACCGAGGCCGAGGCCACGCAGTACTTCGACGACGACGAGGGCGACGAGGACGAGGACGACGATTCTTCCGTCGTCCGCACCGCCGTGCTGACGAAGAACGGCCTCATCGCCCTGCTGTCGCTGAAGGCGGGCGACGCCGGCGGCCAGATCGTGCGCTACGACCCGCGCGAGGCGCTCCCGGCCGTGCAGCGCTACGAGAGCGAGCGCGAGGCCCGCAAGTGGTTCGGCCGCAGCCTCGCCACCAGCCGCCGGAACGGCTGGCAGGTCGTCTACGACGGCGTGCCCCTCGCCGGCTGAGGCCCGCGCGCCGCGAAGGCCCGAGACCCCCGGAGAAACCTCTAAACACCGTGCGCGAGAACCCCCCCGCCCCCGACGCGCCGAGACGCGGAGCCGCCGCCATGGCGGCTCTTCTGTTTCTGGCAGCGACGGCCGCCGCGAGCATCTGGCTCGTCCAGCCGCCGCCCGCCGCCCCGGCCGACGCCCCGCCCGAAGCCTTCTCCTCGGCCCGCGCCATGCGCCACCTGCGCGAGGTGGCGCGGCTCCCGCACCCGACCGGCACGGAGGAGAACGCGCGCGTCCGCCGCTACCTCGTCGGACAGCTCGCGGCGCTCGGCCTCAGCCCCGAAGTCCATTCCGGCGAGGCCGTGCGCCGGCCGCGACTCGCGGGCCGGCCAGCGCTCGCCGGCCGCGTCGAGAACGTCGTCGCGCGCCTGCCCGGCACGGCCGGCGGCGGCCGCGCGCTGATGCTCGCCGTCCACTATGACTCGGTGCCGACCGCGCCGGGCGCGAGCGACGACGGCGCGGGCGTCGCCGCCGTGCTCGAAACGGCGCGCGCGCTGCGCGAGGGGCCGCCGCTCAAAAACGACCTCATCCTCCTTTTCACCGACGGCGAGGAACTCGGACTGCTCGGGGCCGAAGCCTTCGCGCGCGAGCACCCGTGGATGCGCGAAGTCGGCGTCGTCCTCAGCCTTGAGTCGCGCGGCGCGTCCGGCCCTTCGTTGATGTTCGAGACGAGCGAAGGCAACGGCCCCCTCATCGAAGCTCTGGCCGAGTCGGCCCCGCGCCCCGTCGCCAACTCGCTCATGTACGCCGTCTACGAGCGCCTGCCGAACGACACGGACATGACGGTCTTCCGGCGCGCGGGCGCGGCGGGCCTCAACTTCGCCTACACCGGGCGGCTGACGCACTACCACACGATGCTCGACTCGGTCGAGGAGATCGACGAGCGCAGCCTGCAACACCACGGCTCGCAGGTGCTCGCGCTGGCGCGTCGCTTCGGCGGCGAGGACTTGCGCGCGGCGCGCGGCCCCGACGCCGTTTACTTCAACGCCTTCGGCCCGCTCTTCGTGCGCTACCCGGCGTCGTGGGTGTGGCCCTCGACGCTGGCGCTGGCGGCGCTCTTCGCGGGCGTCGTCTTCTACGGGCTGAGGCGCGGGCGTCTGAGCCTGCGCGGGATGGCCGCGGGCTTCCTGACGTGGTTCGTGGCGGCGGGCGCGGCGGGGCTTTTGACGGCCGGCGCGTGGCGCGCGGCGCGCGCGCTCCACGCCGGCTACGAGTCGCTGCCGTGGCGGACGCCTTACGACCTCGGCCTCTACGCGGTCGGCCTCGTGCTGTTGGCGCTGGCCGCGGTGTGGGCCGTCTACGCGGTGTTGTTCCGGCGGGCGGGCGCGGCGAGCCTGTGGGCCGGGGCGCTCCTCTGGTGGCTGCTCCTCCTGCTGGCGACGGCCTTCGCGCTGTCGCCCGGCAGCTTCCTCTACGCGTGGCCGCTCGCCTTCGCGCTCGCTGGCCTCGCCGTCGTCCTCGCGTCGGGCGGGGGCGAGGAGTTGAGGGCCGGAGACCTCATCGTCGTCGGCCTCTGCGCGGCCCCGTGCGTGGCGCTGGTCGCGCCGCTCGTCTACATGTTCTTCGTGATGCTGGGGCCGGAGCTGGTCGGGTTCCTCGCCGTGCTGCCGGCGCTGGCGCTCGGCCTCTGCGCCCCGCTCCTGCGGCACGCGGGCGCGCGGCGTTGGCTGGCGCCCGCCGCGTTGGCGCTGGCCGGGCTGGCCTTCGTCGTCGCCGCGCTCGCGTCCGCGGGGTTCGACGCGCGCCGCCGCAAAGCGAACAACCTCTTCTACGTCCTCGACGCGGAGGCCGGCCGCGCGCGCTTCCTCAGCTCCGACCACGCGCCCGACGAGTGGACTTCGCAGTTCGTCGGCGGCGGGCCGCGCGAGAGTCTCGACGCGATCCTGCCGTGGTCGAGGCAGAGCGCGCTCGCGGGCGAGGCCCCGGCGCTCGCGCTGCCCGCGCCCGGCGTCGAGGTGCTCGAAGACCGCGCGGGCGGGCCGGCGCGGACGGTGCGGCTGCGGCTCACCTCGCCGCGCGGCGCGCATCTCCTGCTCGCCCACACAGACCCGGCGACGGCCGTCCGCCGCGCCCTCGTCAACAACAAACCGTTCGTCGAAAACGAACGGGCGGGCGCGACGCGGCCCGACCTCCGACTCTCCTACGCGGCCCCGCCGCGCGAGGGAATTGAGCTCACCGTCGAGCTGGAGCCGTCCAGCCCGTTGCGCCTCGTCGTGCAGGACATCTCCTACGGGCTGCCCGAAATCCCCGGCCGGACTTACGCCCCGCGCGCCGCGCACATGATGCCCACGCCCGACTCACGCGCCAGCGACACGACGATCGTCAGAAGGACGTTTACTCTATCCGCGGCGGAGGCCCGGCCGTGAGAGGCGACGACGCCCGACGCGGCGCTGTGGATGAAGTGAAGTTATCAGTTATCAGTTATCAGTTATCAGTTATCAGCTCTTTGCCTTTGCTGATAACTGACGACTGACGACTGAGAACTGTTTTTTCGATTCACGTATTCTGTTCCCCGTTGGAGGAGACGATGAAGGCGATTCGGGTTCACGAGTTCGGCGGGCCGGAGGTGTTGCGGGTGGAGGAGCTTGACGACCCGCGGCCCGGCGCGGGGCAGGTGTTGGTGCGCGTGCGCGCCGCGGGCGTCAACCCCGTGGACACGTACATCCGCGGCGGGGCGCACGCCGTCCGGCCCGCGCTGCCGTACACGCCGGGGCTGGACGCGGCCGGCGTCGTCGAGGCCGTCGGCGAGGGCGTGACGCGCGTCGCGGCCGGCGACCGCGTCTACACGGCTGGCAGTTTGAGCGGCACGTACGCCGAGCTGTCTGTGTGCGCCGAGGCGCAGGTTCACGGGCTCGCCGACCGCGTCACTTTCGAGCAGGGCGCCGGCGTCAACACGCCGTACGCGACCGCCTACCGCGCTCTCTTCCAGAAGGCGCGGGCCGTGCCGGGCGAGACCGTTTTCGTCCACGGCGCGAGCGGCGGCGTCGGCACGGCCGCCGTGCAGCTCGCGCGCGCCGCGGGCCTCAAGGTCATCGGCACGGGCGGGACTGAGGAGGGGCGCAGGCTCGCCGCCGAGCAGGGGGCGCACCACGTGCTCGACCACCGCGCGGAAGGTTACCTCGAACAGTTGAAGGAGCTGACGGGCGGGCGCGGCGCGGAAGTGATTCTTGAGATGCTGGCCAACGTTAACCTCGACAGAGACCTGAGCGCGGTGGCGCAGGGCGGGCGCGTCGTGGTCGTCGGCTCGCGCGGCGCGGTCGAGATCAACCCGCGCGCGGCGATGACGCGCGAAGCCACCATCCACGCGATGTCACTCTTCAACGCCTCGGCCGGGGAGCTGGCGAGCATCCACGCGGCGCTCGTCGCGGGGCTTGAGTCGGGGACGCTCCGCCCCTTCGTCGGCCGCACGCTGCCGCTGGCCGAGGCCGCCCGCGCCCACGAAGAAGTCTTAAAGCCGGGCGCGTACGGTAAGATCGTGCTGGCCGTCTGAGCGATTTTTGATTGTGGATTTGCGAGTTTAGATTTAGTTGTCAGTCATCAGTTTTTTGCCTGCGCTGATAACTGATAACTCGCAATCACAAATCTAAAATTTGTCGGGGGCTTGGTCGATGTCGCAGTCAACGGTGAAGTTCGACGGGCGCGTGCGGCCGGCGACGGAGGCGGACAGTGAGTTTGTCGTCTCGCTCGTCCCGCGGCTCGTCGAGTTCGGGCCGCCGCCGTGGCAGGACGCGGAGCGGATGACGCGCGTCGATGCCGAGATCGTCGAGCGTAACTTGCGCGAGCGGACGCCGGGCACGGCCGTCTTCGTCGCCGAGGACGAAGGGGGCCGCGCCGTCGGCTTCATCCACCTCGTCCCGCGCGTTGATTATTACACCGGCGAGGAGCACGGCCACGTCTCAGACCTGATCGTCGCGCGCGAGGGCGAGGGGCGCGGCGTCGGGGCGGCGCTGATGTCGGCCGGCGAGGCGTGGGCGCGAGGCCGCGGCTACCGCCTGCTGACGCTCCACGTCTACGCGGGCAACGAGCGGGCGCGGAAGGTTTACCAAAGGCTCGGCTACACAGAAGAGTTCATCAGGTGCACGAAGCCGCTCGGGTGAACGGGCGGCGCGGAGGCAATGCTTTGAAGACGGACGAGGCCATGAACAGACCGATACGGATTCTCTTGCAGACCACCATCGCGCGCGCCGACGACGACTGGAGCGCGGCGCGCTTCTCGCTGCTCGGCGGACACCTCGCGTCGCTCACCGGCGCGGACGGGCGGCCGCTCTGCGAAGTCACGGCGCGCGACCGCGAGCGCGACGCGGCGGGCGACGACCCCGTGCTGAGCGCGCTCGACCGCACGGACTTCGACGAGCTGTGGCTGTTCGCCGTGGACACCGGCGACGGCCTGACCGAGGCCGACTGCCGCGGCATCACGCGGTTCCGCCAGCGCGGCGGCGGCCTGCTCACCACGCGCGACCATCAGGACTTGGGCTCCTCGCTCTGCACGCTCGGCGGCGTCGGCGCGGCCCACTTCTTCCACACGCGGAACCCCGAGCCGGACGAGTCGCGCCGCCGCGCCGACGACCCTTACACGGCCGACATCTCGTGGCCCAACTACCACTCCGGCGCGAACGGCGACTTTCAGGAGGTCACGCCGACCGAACCCGTCCACGAACTGCTGCGCCGCCCCGGCGGGGTCATCCGCTACTTCCCGGCGCACCCGCACGAGGGCGCGGTCGGCGTGCCCGAGGGCGAGCGCCACGCGCGCGTCATCGCCACGGGCCGGAGCAAGGCGACGGGCCGGCCCTTCAACCTCGCCGTCGCCTTCGAGCGTGAACGCGACGGGCACGGCAACACGCTCGGCCGCGCCGTCGCCGAGTCGAGCTTCCACCACTTCGTCGATTACAACCTCGACACCTCGAAGGGCGCGCCCAGCTTCGTCACCGAGCCGCCCGGCGACGGCTACCGGCGCCGCCCCGAAGCCCTCGAAGACATCAAGACCTACGCCCGCAACCTCGCCCTCTGGCTCGCGCCGGAGAGGCGTTAGGCGGGGCCGTTCTCTTTGTCGCCGTCTTGTCGGCTCGTCGCAATGTGTTCGCAACCAAAGGCAGGCGGCGCGGGGCTAGTATTGACGCAGTTAACGGGCGTTCCTTCTGAGAACGAGTGAAACTTTGGGGCAGGCCACTCTCAGTGGCCGTGGGCGTCTGGCCATGGGGGGGCCGGGCGCCCTTCTTTTTTT
>Ga0196977_1000463_pt1 | contig 21291 bp, 11 predicted proteins | sample S3v_1013CmetaG_FD_148634 | JGI IMG/M metagenome (GOLD analysis project Ga0196977, IMG submission 148634) | Soil microbial communities from Anza Borrego desert, Southern California, United States - S3+v_10-13C | ecosystem: Environmental > Terrestrial > Soil > Desert | place: USA: California...
TTTGCCCGATCATGTCGAGACTAAGCGTGACCAGAGCCGTCTGGCAGCCCATGCGCGCGGCCGCCGAGGCGGCCTCACAACCGGCGTGGCCGGCGCCGATAACGATTACGTCAAAGGATTCGTCAAAACTCATAACCTATTTTCCGATGCAGAAGGTGGAAAATATCTCCGAGAGAACGTCTTCGGTGGTCGTCTCTCCGGTGATTTCGCCAAGAAATCGAAGTGCGTCGTAGAGGCCGACGAGAATGAGTTCCTCACTGGCGCGCTGCTCCAGCAGGTTCTCCGACGCTCGCAGAGAGGCTTCGGCGCGACGCAGCAGGTCGTAATGACGCGCGTTGGTGATGACGAAGCTCGTCTCGTGCGCGTCGTGAATCGAAAAGGGCTCAACAACGGCCCGCCGCAGAGAATCAAAGCCCGACCCGGTCTTGGCTGAAATAGAGATGACGGGTGCGCCGTTGCCGAGAGCCTTAACGTCTTCGACATCGAACTGCCCGAGGTCACTTTTATTCAGCACTATCAGATGCCGACTTTCGGTCGCCTCCGCAATAACGTCCTTGTCTTCCGGCGCGAGCGGCTGTGAGCCGTCAATGACTACAACGATGAGGTCGGCATCGACAATCGCCCGCCGCGTGCGTTCGACCCCCAACTGCTCGACTTTATCATGTGAAACCCTGATGCCGGCCGTGTCTGAGATTAGCACGGGCACATCGCTGATGTTAATTACCTCACTCAAAGTGTCGCGGGTGGTTCCCGGGATGTCGGTTACAATAGCCCTATCTGATTTAAGTAATTGATTGAAAATAGTGGATTTACCGACGTTTGGGCGACCCACTAAAGTCACCCTGATTCCTTCCTTGAGCAGCCGGCCGTGGCGAAAAGTGTCGGCAAAATCGCCCAACTGGCGGCGGAGTGAGCAGAGACGTTGCGCGATGTCGGAGGTTAAATCTTCGGGCAGATCGTCCTCGATAAACTCAAGCGAGGATTCGAGCGGGACGATGATGGAGACGAGAGAGTCTTTAATGGGTTGGAGGCGCGCGGAAAGCTCTCCGCCGAGTTGGCGCGCGGCCTGACGGACGGCGGCGTGCGTCCGAGCGTCTATCAAATCCCGCACGGCTTCCGCCTGAGTCAGGTTAAGGCGGCCGTTGGAGAGAGCGCGCATGGTGAATTCGCCCGGGTCGGCGGCGCGAGCGCCCGAAAACAGGAGGGCATCAATGACGCGCAAAAGCAGCGGCGGCGACCCGTGACAACTCAGCTCGACGACATCTTCGCCCGTGTAAGAGTGCGGGCCTTTGAAGTACGTAACCAGAGCGCGGTCAATAACTTCGCCGTTCTCTGGGTCATGGACGGCTTTAAGAATCGTGCGGTGCGGTTCGGGGGCGTAAGTTTCGTCTCTGAGTAGGGAGCGTGTGAGCGGGAGGGCGTCGGGGCCGCTGATTCGTATCACGCCGATGCCGCTGCGCCCCGGCGGGGTCGAAAGGGCGACGATGGTGTCTGTGGCCTGCACTTCAAAAAAGAAAAGGGCGCGCGGGTGTAAAGGCTCCGCGCGACCCGATGTCTGACAGGTTAGTTTTTCGCGAGTTTTTTCAGGCTCACCTTCAGACGACGGAGGTTGCCCTCGCCGACAGACTCCGTCGAAAGACTCTCGTTATCGGCCAAAGTCAGGTGAATGATCCGCCGCTCGTTGGGACTCATGGGGCCGAAGGTGAAGGGAACGCCGCTGCCCAGAACCTTTTCGGCCGCGTGGCGCGCCATCGCGCGCAGTTCGGTTTCGCGGAGCGCGCGGAAGCTGTCCACGTCACAGACGAACCTTTCGCCCTGCGAGAGTCCGCGCGTAAACGACTGATTAACAAAGTGTTCGAGCGCGTCGAGGAGTTCGCCGCCTTCGTTGCGGAGGAGGGCCGAGTCGGGGCCGTCGATGTCGAGAACGCACCCGCCTTCCACCTCGCCCGCCGTCGCGCGCAGCTCGAAGCCGGCGTGGTCGAAGATGTCGTCGAGAAACTGCTGAGCTTGCTGGTAAATTTCCCTCATCAGACGAAAACTACCTCTCAACTTTCGGCCGGCAAACTTAAGCCTGCGACACGCGCGGCTCGCCCAACTTCTTCTTTCCCGTGTTGGCCTTACCCTTCTCTGGCGGCTGCGGCTCCTCGTCATCCTCGGACTTCAGGAGACGGTTAATCACCACCTGCTGCCCGAAGCCGACGAGGTTTCCGACCAGCCAGTAGACGAGGAGTCCGGCCGGCGCGCTCCAGAGGATGTAGAGCATCATCACGGGCATGATGATCGCCATCATCTTGCGCTGCAAGGGGTCGGCCGAGGGCGCGGGCGTGATGAGTTGCAAGACCAACATCGACGCGCCCATCAGAATCGGCAGCAGATGGTAGGGGTCTGCGGCCGAAAGGTCTTGAATCCAGAGGAAAGAAGACTGCCGGAAATCAATCGAGATGGTGATGGCGATGTAGAGCGCGATGAGGAACGGCATCTGGATGAGCAAGGGGAGGCAGCCGCCGAGCGGATTGCCCTCCTTCATCAGCCGCAACTGTTCCATCTGCAACTCTTTAAGCCGCGGGTCGTTCTGCTTCAGCCCCTTAATCTTCTCCTGCAACTCCTTCATCCTCGGCGCGAGTTTCTGCGCCTTCTTCATGGCCTTCGAAGAGCGCCATTTAAGAGGGAAGAAGAGCATGTAAATGATGATGGTAAAGAGGATTATGGCGACGCCGTAGCTGCCCGTGAGCCGGTTGAGGTGCTTAATCGACCAGAGAATCGGGGCCGCGAGGGGTTTGATCACGGGCCCCGTCCAGCCGTAATCGATTAAAGAGCCGAGGTCAACCGGCTGTCCGCCTAAGTTTTGGCTGATATTCGCGCTGGTCAGTTCTAGCTGGTCGTGATCCTTCGGCCCCGTAAACAGGTAGGCCGCGGAACCGTCCGTGGGGACGGGGACGTAGCCGGAGATTAAAAACCTGTCTTCCTTCGCATCGCCCGCCTGATGCTGATACTTTTCCGTCCGGTACTCTAAACCTTGCAACGGCTGCGGTAAAACCAACGCCATCGCGAAATAAGTGTCGGCCACGCCCGCCCATTGCGTCGGCCCGTTAAGGACTCGGACACCCGGATTCTCTTTGCTCGAATCGACTTCGGAGGAGTAAACGCGCACCACCCCGTCACCCACGGCGGCGACGCCCTCGGGCGCCACCGTGTAGAAGGTATATGCAGCCACCCCCTGATCGCCGATGTTCGGGCCGACGACCATCTTCGCGCCCGGCACAGGCTGACCGTTTTGCGTGACTTTGGTTTCGAGCTTAACGACGTAGCCGTCGCCGTCGAAACTCAATCGCTTCAACACTTCCAGCCCGGTCGAGGGGTCGGTGACGGTAAAGTCAACTGATTTGCGCTCGCCGGCCCTCACGTCGAGGCGCAGCGTCGGGACATTACCTTCGACGCCTCCGACCTGATAATTTTTGGAGGAGATAACGGAGTCAAGCTCAGCCCTGCCGGTAGTTAAGCGCAGAGGGGCTTGCCCGCGCGCGACCCCTTCGGGGGAGACGAGTTGGAGCGGCTGCGGCTTATCCTTCGTGCTGGCGATTGAAAAAAGCGGCTTTCCCTCGCCCTCTTCGTCCTTATTGCGCTTGATGACCCAGCTTTTGGCGACGGCCCCCTGTGTGTCCAGTTCGACTTCGTAAAGGGGAGTCGAGACCGTCACCGTCCGGCGCGGGACGCTGTCAAGCGCGTTGACGCCGTCGGGCGCGGTTTCGATGGGTTGATTCGGGGTCGTCGGGGCGGGCTGCTGCGCGGCCTGAACGGGAGTCGGGGAGTCAGAGGGCGAAGGCTGCGGGTTCGGCGCGGGGTCGGCGGGGGGGAAGAGATAACTCCACCCGAAGAGAATGATCGCAGAGAGTAAAAAAGCTAATAAAAGACGCCTCTGTTCCATTTAATTATTAACGACTACTTAAGCACCGGCGGACGAAAAATTTAAAGCCGAAATCTACTTAACCGGGTCGAACCCTCCGGGGTGGAAGGGGTGGCAGCGTAAAAGCCGTCGCAGGCCCATCCACCCGCCGCGGAGCGCGCCGTAGCGCTCGACCGCCTCCAACGCATACTCCGAACAGGTCGGGACGAAACGACACGCCGGCGGCAACAGCGGCGAGACGCCCGCCTTGTAGAAACGCAAAAGGGTTATGAAGACTAACTTCAATGAACGGCCTTTTCCGGAGCGTTCGCCTCGCCGCGCCGCAAACGATCAATTAAAACTCGAAGTTCCTCGACGACGGCCCCGGCCTTCACTTCGAGCAAGGCCCGGCGCGCGTTGAAAACCCAGTCGTAAGACCTGCCCAAAGCGTCGAGTTCATCCGCGCTCAGGCGGAAAGCCTCACGTATCAAACGTTTGGCCCTGTTGCGTGCGACGGCGCGGCGCGCCATTTTACGCGAGGCGGTGATGCCGAGACGGTGTCGCCCGAACCCGTTCGCCAAAACGAAGACCGTCACCAGACGGCCGTCAAAGCGCCTTCCATTCTCGTAAACCGAGCGAAATTCCGTGGAATTACGTAAACGGGCCTTCTCGGACAAGGAAAATCTTCGGTTAGTAGTGGGACGGCGTCAGACGTTTACGGCCCTTCGCCCGGCGCCTCTTGAGCACCAAGCGTCCGTTCTTGGTTGACATCCGCGCCCGAAAGCCGTGGGTCTTGGCGCGGCGGCGGTTGTTCGGTTGAAAGGTTCGCTTCGGCATAGTCGAAAATCTCTCCTCAAGTGAAAAGCTAAAGACTAGCCTCTGGAGCCTCTTCTGTCAAGGTAAGCGCGCCCGACTTCAGCAGTTTCAAAGCCCGTTAAATGGCTTTCGCCCAGCTCGGGAGCCGGCGGAGAGTTATGTCTCGAAACTATTCACTTCGGCCGATGACAAGTAGCTTCCGGGTTTAAAGACTCCACAAATTAAGGGCTTCCGAGGCCACCGAAATATTTTGATTTCGCCTGTGGATTTCTCTTGCATCCCTCCCCACATTATGCTAGGCTCCCGCCCGTTTCACAGACGGTTACCGCCTGTAAATATTTGAAAGTAGAACACTTAAAGCTCCACTTTAACTCACGAGAGTTTTCCACAAGACTGTGGAAAACTCTGTGGAAAACTCTTTGGCGGGTTGCCGAAAAGAGTGTTTTTGCAATACCTTCTGAGAGTTTGTTCAAAGGAGAGCTTGAGCAACCTAAAAATTGCGGCTGACTTAAAAAAGTACAGCCTCTGAGTCCCGAGCGAAAGCGGATCGCCATGAGCACAGCCATCGAGAATCGAATCTGGAACGACATCCTCCACGCCGTCGAGAAGCGTCTGAATCGGCAAAGTTTCGAGACTTGGATACGTCCGATTCAGTTCGACGGCTGCGACGAGTCGAGCCACGTTCTACACCTGCGCGTGCACGACCGCGTGGTCAGGGACTGGGTGAGTACCAACTACTCCGACGTGCTGGACGATTCGTTGGCGGAACTCAATCTGTCGGAATATCAACTGGACTGGACCATCGACGAGGACGGGCAGCAGGCGGAGTCCGCGAAAGGCAAAGAGGAGGACGGCTTAAACGACCTCAAACTGGCGGAGAATCCGCCGGCGGCTAACGGGAAAGGCAACTCTTCCAACCTCTTTTCGCTTTTGGAGGCCGCCGAGTCCGACGGGCTGACGCCGGGCGCGACCACTTTCGTAGACATCGAACCGCTGGAAAACTCGCTTAACCCGAAGTGCTCTTTTCAAACCTTCGTCGTCGGCTCCTGCAACCAGTTCGCGCACGCCGCGGCGCTCGCCGTGGCCGAGGCACCCGGCAAGACTTACAACCCGCTTTACATTTACGGCGGCGTGGGACTCGGCAAGACGCACCTCGTCCACGCAGTCGGCCACGCCATCAAGGAGCGCAATCGCTACCTGCGCCTGTCCTACATCTCGGCCGAAAAGTTCATGAACGAACTGATTAACGCCATCCGCTACGACAAGACGCAGACCTTCCGCGAGAAGTACCGCTCGATTGACGTGCTTTTGATGGACGACATCCAGTTCATGGCCGGCAAGGAGCGCACGCAGGAGGAGTTTTTCCACACCTTCAACGCGCTCTACGACGGCCAGAAGCAGATCGTGATTACCTCCGACTGCCCGCCGCGCGAAATCCCGACACTCGAAGAGCGGCTCCACTCGCGCTTCGAGTGGGGCCTGATCGCCGACATCGAGCCGCCCGACCTCGAAACCAAAGTCGCCATCCTCAAGCGCAAGGCCGACCTCGACGGCGTCGCGCTGCCGGACGACGTGGCCTTCTTCATCGCCAGCAAGGTCAAGAGCAACATCCGAGAGCTGGAAGGCTCGCTCGTCCGCCTCATCGCCATCTCTTCGCTGCGCGGCGTCCCCATCTCGAAGATGCTGGCGCAGGACGCCATCCGCAACATCGCCGAGGACGACCGCCCCGCGGGCATCTCGGTCGAGCAGATTCAGCGGGCGGTGGCCGCGCACTACCGTCTGAGAGTTGACGACCTGAAGTCGAAGAACAACTCGCGCCAGATTGCCGTGCCCCGTCAGGTGGCGATGTATCTGTGCAAGCGTCTGACCAAACACAGTTTCCCCGAGATCGGCCGGGAGTTCGGCGGCAAGCATCACACGACCGTGATTCACTCGGTGGAGAAGATCGAGGCGCTGGTTTCGAAGGATCAGAATTTCCACAGGGTCGTGAGCGACCTTATGGATAATCTTTGCAAGTAGTTAGCTCAGATTTTGGGCGAAAAGTTTTCCACAACCCCTGATGCCGCTTAGTTCTTTAAAAGCATATAGTTAACTCAAAGTTTTCCACATTTCCACAGGGTGTTCAAAAAAGGGGCCTGTGGAAATGTGGAAAACTTTTGTCCGGCGTCACTTTTCCACAAACGGCCGAAGATTTCCACAAGGATTTCCACAAGGGCTGTGGAAAACAACTCCTTTGCTCTCAACAGTAAACCGACTTTTCCACATTTCCACAGGCCCTACTACTACTACTAGATATAAATAGAAGGTTTATAATTAGTATAGATAGTAAAAGCGCGAGTTGATTTTCCATCCGCCTGATGCTCTTATCTTCCAACCAGCCATCATCAGTCAGAGGAGTTTAAAAGCATGGAGTTTACGATCAGCAAGACCGCCCTCCAGAAGGAACTCGGGTTCGTGCAGGGCACGGTCGAGAAGAAGAACACCATCCCGGCCCTCTCTAACATCCTCATCGAGTCGGTCGGCGAGGGCACGATCCGCATCCTCGGCACCGACCTCGACGTGACGCTGCGCTGCGAGACCGAGGCCGAGATTAAGACCGGCGGCTCGATGTGCGTCGGCGCGCGCAAGCTCTTCGAGATCACGCGCGTGCTCCCGGACGCGCCCGTCAACTTCCGCCGCGAGGAGAACGACTGGGCGACGGTCACCTGCGAGCGCTCGAACTTCCGCATCGCCGGCGTGGACCGCGAGAGCTTCCCCGAAGTGCCGAGCTTCAAGTCGGCCCCCGTCCGCCTCCCGGCCAACATCTTCAAGACCCTCATCGACCGCACCATCTTCGCCATCACGCTCGAAGAGTCGCGCTACACGCTCTCGGGCGCGAAGTTCGTCCTCGGCAAAGGCGGGGCGAAGATGGTGACGACCGACGGCCACCGCCTCGCCTACATCGAGCGGAAGGACTTGGGGGCGGCCGCGCCGACGCAGGAGATCGACGCCCTCATTCCGCGCAAGACGCTCGGCGAACTGAAGAAGCTGGCGGCCGACTTCGAGGGCGAGATCGGCCTCGGGGCCGACGAGAACCACATCTACTTCGAGGTCGGCCCGCGCCTGCTCATCTCGCGCACGCTGACCGGCCAGTTCCCGAACTACGAGATGGTGATGCCGAAGGGCAACGACAAAAAGGCTGAGTTCGACTCGGCCTCGCTCGGGCAGGCTATCCGCCGCGTCGCGCTCATGGCCGACGACCGCTCGCACGCCATCCGCTTCCACCTCACGCCCGGCAGCCTCCAGATCAGCTCGCAGACGGCTGAGGAGGGCGAGGCCCGCGAGGTCGTCACCACCGAATACGACGGGGTGGAGACCGAGATCGGCTTCAACGCCTCCTACCTCCAAGACTTCCTCAACGTCATGGACGACGGCACGGTCGCCTTCGAGTTCAAGGACGGCAACTCCCAAGCCGAACTCCGCCCCGTCTCCGACGACGGCTACGAGTACAAATACATCGTCATGCCCATGCGCCTGTGAGTCTTTAGCAAGGCAGGCGGAGGCCCGGCCGCAAGGGGCGTCGAGGTTCACGTTCCGAACCTCGACGCCCCCGCGGCCGGGCTCGGCTTTTGAAGGCTGCCGCGCGCCTGTACGTTAGCGAACGGAATCGGTCGGCGGCCGTTGGTTAGAATGGGCGATTCCTTAGAACGGAAAAGTATCGGGCGTGCGGCGGCGTGTGCGTCGGGCCGCGAGCGGGTAGAGTCGTCCGCAAGGTTCTCGGGCAACATCATCCGATAGGAAATCAGCAGACCGTGCGGGCGCGCATCCCTGTCTCCACTTACCGGCTACAGTTCAACCACCTGTTCACCTTCGGGCAGGCCGCGTCGCTCGTTGATTACTTCAGCGAGCTGGGCGTGACAGACCTCTACGCCTCGCCCGTCCTCAAGGCCCGCGCGGGGAGCCTGCACGGCTACGACGTTGTAGACCACACGAAGGTCAACCCGGAGGTCGGGACTGAGGACGAGTTCGTCCGCCTCGGCCGCGCGTTGCGCGAGCGCGGGATGGGCGTGCTGATGGACGTGGTGCCGAACCACATGAGCATCGCCGGCTCGGAGAGCCGCTGGTGGCTCGACGTTCTGGAGAACGGGCCGTCGTCGCCGTTCGCGCGCTTCTTCGACGTGGACTGGAACCCGCCCAACCCGAGCCTCAAGAACCGCATCCTGATCCCCATCCTCGGCGACCAGTTCGGCCGCGTGCTGGAAGGTCAGGAGATCAAGGTCACCTACCGCGACGGCGCGTTCCACGCCCACTACTACGAGACGACGCTCCCCATCGCCTCGCGCACCTCGACCCTCATCCTCGACCTCGCGCTCCGCGACCTCAAGCCCCGGCTCGACCCCGAGCACCGGGACGTGTTCGAACTCGAAAGCATCGTCACGGCGCTCCGACACCTGCCGCCGCGCACCGAGACCGACCCGGCCCGCGTCCGCGAGCGGCGGCGCGAGAAGGAGGTCGTCAAGCGCAGACTCTCGACGCTCGTCAAGGAGAGCAACGACGTGCGCGCGGCCGTCCACGCCGCGCTGGCCGAACTCAACGGCACGCCGGGCCGGCCCGCCAGCTTCGACCTGCTCGAAGAGCTTCTGAGCGAGCAGGCTTACCGCCTGAGCTTCTGGCGCGTCGCCTCCGACGAGATCAACTACCGGCGCTTCTTCGACGTGAATGAGTTGGCCGCCGTCCGCGTCGAGGAGCGGCCGGTCTTCGCCGCCGTCCACGAGGTCGTCTTCCGCCTCATGCGGCAGGGCGTGGTGACGGGCCTGCGCATCGACCACGTGGACGGCCTGCTCGACCCCGTCAAGTACCTGCGCGACCTCCAGCGCGAGGCCGCCGCGCTGGCGCGGCCGCGCGGCGAAGCGCCCGACGGCGGGGAGGCGGCCGCGGGGGGCGGGGAAGCGGAAGGCGGGCTGGCCTGCTACGTCGTCGTCGAAAAGATTCTCGGCCACGACGAGCAGCTCAGGCGCGAGTGGCCCGTCCACGGGACGACCGGCTACGAGTTTCTGAACGTCCTCGGCGGCGTCTTCGTCGATCACTCGAACGCGCAGGCGCTCGGCGGGCTGTACCGCGACTTCACCGGCTTCGCGACGCGCTTCTCCGACCTGCTCTACGAGTGCAAGAAGCTCATCCTCCACGCGGCCATGTCGAGCGAGCTGCACGTGCTCGCGCGCCGCCTCGCGCGCATCTCCGAGCAGCACCGCTTCTCGCGCGACTTCACGCTCAACAGCCTTCAGCACGCGCTCGGCGAGGTGATCGCCTGCTTCCCCGTCTACCGCAGCTACATCCGGCGCAGCCACGAGTCGGTCTCGCCCGACGACCGGCTCCACATCAACGCCGCCGTGCGCGCCGCCAAGCGCCGCAACCCCGCGCAAGACCCCTCGATCTTCGACTTCATCGGCTCGCTCCTGCTGCTCGAAGACCCGAGGGGCACGCGCCCGGCGGAGCGCGCCGCGCGCCGCGACTTCGTGCTGCGCTTCCAGCAGCTCACCAGCCCGGTCACGGCCAAAGGTCTCGAAGACACGGCCTTCTACCGCTTCCACCCGCTCGCGTCGCTCAACGAGGTCGGCGGCGAGCCGGCCATCATCGGCATCCCCGTCGCGCGCTTCCACGAGCGCAATCAGGAGCGGCGGGAGTCATGGCCGCACGCGCTCTCGGCCACCGCGACGCACGACACCAAGCGCGGCGAGGACACGCGCGCGCGCATCAACGTCCTCTCCGAAATGCCCGAGGAGTGGAATCAGGCCATACACCTCTGGCGCGACATGAACCGCGGGAAGAAGTCGCGCTTCGAGGGCGCGCAAGCGCCCGACGCCAACGAGGAATACCTGTTCTACCAGACGCTCGTCGGCACTTGGCCGCTCGCGCCTCTGGACGAAGAGACGCGCGCGCCTTACGTCTCGCGCCTTCAGGAGTACATGCGCAAGGCGCTCAAGGAGGCCAAGCTGCGCACGAGCTGGATCAACCCGGACGAGGCTTACGAGCAGGCCGTCGGCGAGTTCGTCGCCGCCGCCCTCGACCCGGCCCGGAGCGAACAGTTCCTGCGCGACTTCGACCGGTTCCAGCGCGTCACGTCGCGCTGCGGGATGCTCAACTCGCTCTCGCAGACGCTCCTCAAGATCGCCTCGCCCGGCGTCCCTGATTTCTATCAGGGCACGGAGTTGTGGAGCTTCACGCTCGTAGACCCCGACAACCGCCGGCCCGTCGATTACGAACACCGCCGCGCGCTCCTCAACACCTTGAGGGATGTGAACGACGGCGACCGCGCCGCGCTCGTCGACGATCTTCTCGCGCGGCCCGACGACGGCCGCGTCAAGCTCTACGTGACGGCGCGCGCGCTCCACTTCCGCAGGGCGCGGCGCGAGCTGTTCGCCCGCGGCAGCTACGTGCCGCTCGAAGCCGCGGGCCGCCGCGCCGACAACGTCGTGGCCTTCGCGCGCAAGGCGGGCGACGAGGAGGCCGTGGTCGTCGCCGGCCGCTTCTTCACGCGCCTCGGCGTCGGGCGCGAGGGGCCTCTGCGGCTCGGCGCCGAGGCGTGGGGCGACGCCGCGCTCGCGCCCGGCGACCAGCTCGCCGGCTCGCGCTGGCGCGACCTCTTCACCGGCAGAGAGTTCGACACGCGCGGCGGCGAGAAAACGCTGCGGCTCTCGGAAGTGCTCTCGCCCATGCCCGTCGCGCTGCTTGAGCGCGTGACGGGCTGAAGGCGGACGACGCCACGCGGCGCGGCGAACTCACTCTCAGTTTCAGAGCAAGGGGGCTTTCATGAACTCTCCCCAAAGCGAGTCTCAAGACTCTCGCTGGCAGCTTCAGTTCGGCGCGCGCCCGCAGCCTGACGGGAGCACGCTCTTCCGCGTGTGGTCGCCGCTCGCCGAGACGGTGGCCGTCAAGCTCGTCGGCGGCCGGCCGCAGACCGTCTCGATGGAGCGCGGCGGGGACGACGTTTTCGAGGCGCGCGTCGAAGGCGTCGGCGCGGGCGCCGACTACTTCTACCTGCTCGACGGCGAGCGCGAGCGGCCCGACCCGGTCTCGCGCTTCCAGCCCGGCGGAGTCCACGGCCCCTCGCGCGTCGTCGACCCCGAAGCGTTCCGCTGGACGGACGGCGACTGGCGCGGCCTGCAACTCAAAGACTACGTCATCTACGAGCTGCACACCGGCACGTTCACGCCCGAGGGCACGTTCGAGTCGATCATCCCGAAGCTCGCGCACCTCAAGTCGCTCGGCGTCACGGCCGTCGAGCTGATGCCGGTCGCGGAGTTCCCCGGCGCGCGCAACTGGGGTTACGACGGCGCGCACCTCTACGCGCCGCAGTCAACCTACGGCGGCCCCGAAGGTCTGAAGAGGCTGATCGACGCGTGCCACCGCGAGGGCCTCGCCTTCGTCCTCGACGTGGTCTACAACCACCTCGGCCCCGAGGGCAACTACCTCGGCGAGTACGCGCCCATCTTCAGCCAGACCTACAAGTCGCCGTGGGGCGACGCGCTCAACTTCGACGGCGCGGACTCCGACGGCGTCCGCCGCCACTTCATCGACAACGCGCTCTACTGGCTCGCCGAGTACCACGTGGACGCTTTGCGGCTCGACGCCGTCCACGCCATCTTCGATTCGAGCCCCACGCACCTGCTCGCCGAGCTGGCCGCCGCCTTCCGCCGCGAGGCCCGCGCGCTGGGCCGCCCCGCCTACACCATCGCCGAGAGCGACCTCAACGACGTGCGCGTCATCAACCCCGCGGGGCGCGGCGGCTGGGGCCTCGACGCGCAGTGGAGCGACGACTTCCACCACTCACTTCACGCTTACCTGACCCGGACCGAGCGCGGCTACTTCGCGGACTTCGGCCGCCTCGCAGACCTCGCCAAGTCCGTCAGGGAAGGTTTCGTCTACGACGGCCGGCGCTCCGCCTTCCGCCGCCGCCGCCACGGCACGCCCTCCGTCGAACAGCCCGGCGAGCAGTTCGTCGTCTGCATCCAGAACCACGACCAGATCGCCAACGGCTACTGGGGCGACCGCCTCTCGCGGCTGCTCGACACCGAGCAGCACAAGCTGGCGGCCGCCCTCCTCTTCGCCGCGCCCAACGTGCCCATGCTCTTCATGGGGCAGGAGTGGGGCGAGCGCGCGCCCTTCCTCTACTTCACGAGCCACACAGACCCCGGCCTCGGCGCGGCCGTGCGCGAGGGGCGCAAGGCGGAGTACGCCTCCTTCGTCCGCGAGGAGGGCGAGACGGAGTCCACCGTCGGCGGCTTCGCCGACCCGCAGTCGGAGCTGACCTTCACGCGCTCGAAGCTCGATTGGGAGGGCGTCGGGCGGTCGCCGCACGCCGAGGTTTTGCAGTTTTATCGTGACCTAATCGCGACACGAAAAAGGTATTCGTGCCTCTCGAACTGCGACAAGGCGCGCGCCCGCGTCCGCTTCGACGAAGCGCGCCGCTGGCTCTGTGTCGAGCGCGGCGACGCCGACGGCACGCGCGCCCTCCTCGTCTGTAACCTTGCCGGTGAGGGACAGGACATCCCGATTCCTTCCTCCGAAGGGGGCCCGTGGCGGCTCGCGCTCTGGAGCGGCGACGCGCGCTACGGCGGAGACCCGGCGCAGGCCGCCCCGCCCGCGCACGTCGAGGACGGGGCGGCGGCAATCACCCTCGCCGCGTGGGGCGCGGCCGTTTACGTGAATCGAGCAGGCGGAAGCCCGCGAGGGACTCGTTGATGAAGACGTGGCCGGGGCAGCCGTACCCGCTCGGCGCGACGTGGGACGGCGCGGGCGTCAACTTCGCGCTCTTCTCGGAGAACGCGACCGGCGTCGAGCTGTGCCTCTTCGACTCGCCCGACGCGGCCGAGGAGTCGGCGCGCGTCCAGCTCTCGGAGCACACCGATCAGGTCTGGCACGCCTACCTGCCCGAGGCGCGGCCCGGCCAGCTCTACGGCTACCGCGTCCACGGCCCCTACGCGCCCGAGCACGGCCACCGCTTCAACCCGCACAAGCTCCTCATAGACCCTTACGCGAAGGCCGTCTCCGGCGCCATCAAGTGGGACGAGGCCGCCTTCGGCTACACCATCGGCGACCCGCGCGAAGACCTCTCATTCGACGGGCGCGACAGCGCACCCTACGTGCCCAAGTGCGTCGTCGTCGACCCGGCCTTCAGTTGGGGCGGCGACGAGCGCCCGCGCACGCCGTGGCACCGCACGCTCATCTACGAGCTGCACGTCCGCGGTTACACCCGCCTCCACCCGGAGGTGCCCGAGGAGCTGCGCGGCACCTACGCGGGGCTGGCCCACCCGGCCGTCATTGATTACCTGCACTCGCTCGGCGTCACGGCCGTCGAGCTGATGCCCGTCCACCACTTCGTCTCCGACAAGTTCATACAGGATCGCGGCCTGACGAATTACTGGGGCTACAACTCCATCGGCTTCTTCGCGCCCGACGTGCGCTACTCTTCGAGCGGGGCGCTCGGCCAGCAGGTCGCCGAGTTCAAGACGATGGTCAGGACGCTCCACCGCGAGGGCCTCGAAGTCATCCTCGACGTGGTCTACAACCACACGGGCGAGGGCAACCACCTCGGGCCGACGCTCTCTTTCCGGGGCATCGACAACGCCGCCTACTACCGCCGCGTCCCGCACCAGCCGCGCTACTACATGGACTACACCGGCTGCGGCAACACGCTCAACATGACCCACCCGCGCACGCTCCAGCTCATCATGGACTCGCTGCGCTACTGGGTTCTGGAGATGCGCGTCGACGGCTTCCGCTTCGACCTCGCCTCGGCCCTCGCGCGCGAGCTGCACGAGGTTGACCGCCTCGGCGCCTTCTTCGACATCATCCACCAAGACCCCGTGCTCTCGCAGGTCAAGCTCATCGCCGAGCCGTGGGACTTGGGCGAGGGCGGCTATCAGGTCGGCAACTTCCCCGTGCTGTGGGCCGAGTGGAACGGCATCTACCGCGACTCCATCCGCAAGTTCTGGCGCGGCGACCCCGGCCAGATCGACGACCTCGCCTTCCGCCTGACCGGCAGCAGCGACCTCTACGAGCGCAGCGGGCGCCGCCCTTACGCCAGCGTCAACTTCGTCACCGCGCACGACGGCTTCACCCTCGCCGACCTCGTCAGCTACAACGAGAAGCACAACGAGGAGAACCGCGAGGGCAACCGCGACGGCCACGACCACAACCTCAGCTGGAACCACGGCGTTGAGGGGCCGACCGACGACCCCGAGATACTGAATCTGCGCGCGCGCCAGATGCGCAACTTCCTCGCCACCCTGCTGCTCTCGCAGGGCGTCCCGATGCTCGTCGCCGGCGACGAGTTCGCGCGCACGCAGCGCGGCAACAACAACGCGTGGTGTCAGGACAACGAGATTTCGTGGGTGGACTGGAACCTGTCGGAAGACCGGCGCGAGCTGCTTGAGTTCACGCGCGAGCTGATCCGCATCTTCCGCCGCCACCCCGTCCTGCGCCGCCGCAAGTTCTTCCACGGCCGGCCCGTCCGCGGCGCCGAGATCAAAGACATCTCGTGGTTCCGACCCGACGGCGAGGAGATGTCGGAATCGGACTGGCGCAACGCGCAGCAGCGCAGCCTCGCCGTCCGCCTCGCCGGCGACGCCATCGAGGAGGTTGACGAGCGCGGCCGCCGCATCACCGACGACACGCTGCTCATCCTCCTGAACGCGCACCAGCGCGGCGTCTCGTTCCTGATGCCCGCGCACCGGCCCGGCGTCAACTGGGAGCAGGTCATAGACACGCGCGAGGGGCACGGCCGGCGGCGCACGCGCCGCCTCATCAAAGGCGGGACGACCTACCGCATGGAGGGCCGCTCGCTGGCGCTCTTCCGCCTCCAGCCGGCCGGCGACGGCGCGCGCGAGCACGAACGCGAAGGCGACGAGACGGGCGCCGAAGCGGCGTCGGAAGTCGTTGACGAAGCGGCGCGCCCCGCGGACGCGGATGCCGAAACTCCCGCGGTCACGGAAGCCGAGACGGGTGCGCCCGCGGACGCCGGGACGCCCGAGGTGAGCGACCCGGAGACGGCCGCGCCCGCCGAGGCCGAGACGCACGCGGCCGCGCCGCCTCCGGCGGGCGAGCCCCCGACCGAGTCCGTCTTCTGCTCGCTCTCCGACGGCATCGTCCCGCTCGACGGCGACTTCTGCCGCGGTTGCAGCCGGCGCGTGACCGCCGACGACGGCGTCCACCACGCGCTGACGCCGGAACTGCTCAACCAACTCGGCTACGCCACCACCCCCGTCCCCGAGACCGAGGCGCAGGGCGAAGCCACGACCGAAGCGGGCGAGACGGACGAGCAGGCCGAATAAGAAACAGGGCGGCGGGCGGGTCGCAAGTAACGTCAGGGCTCACCTCTGACGTTACTTGCGACCCGCCCGCCGCTCCGTTTTAAAACCCCGCGCACCTCATTTGTAAAAAATATTCCGCAGGTGATTCACTCCGCTGACGGTTTCCGCTTTAGGGTTTGAAGCCCGAAGCCTGCCGAGCAGACGTGCGGCCAACACCGGCCGCGAAAAGCGTCAATCAAACCGGCGGCAGGCCGGAGATCGAACATGGGAAACGCCAAGACCACACGCCGAGACCGTCGCCTGCTCATCAACAGGGTCGAACTTTACAAGCCCTTCGCCTTCTACGCCGTCTTGCTCGTCGCGCTCAACGCCGCGGCGCTCCGCGGCGGCGACCACGCGCCCGCGGCCGTCGCCGCGTTCGTCTGCGCCGGCCTGCTCGCGTGGGGCCTCGTCGAGTATTCGATCCACCGCTGGGTCTTGCACCGCGAGCCGCGCCTCGACGACGCGCGGCTGCACGGCAACCGCGTCCACCTCGCGCACCACGCAGACCCTTACGCGCTCGACCGCCTCAACGTGCAGCTCTCCGAGAGCCTGCCCATCTGCGCCGCCTACTGCCTGCTCGCGTGGGCCGCGACCGGCAGTTGGCGCTCGATGACATTTCTCTACGACGGGCTGATGCTCGGCTACTTCTTCTACGAGTACCTCGACTATCAGGCGCACCACGGGGCGGCGCGCGGCCGCGTCGTCCGCTACTTCCGCCGCTACCACCTTTTGCACCACCACTGCGACGCCGAGGCGCGCTTCGGCGTCACCTCGCCGCTCTTCGACCTCGTCTTCGGCACCTACCGTGTCGAGCGCAAGACGACGCCCAGCGCCGGCCTCCACCACAGCGAAATCTAAAGGCGAGTAGCCAGTAGCCAGTAGCCAGTAGCCAGTAGCGCCCCGCGTTCGGGCCGCCGACGCTGACATACTGAAGCTTCGATGGCGAAGGTTTTTCTACTGACTACTGACTACTGACTACTGACTACTTCTTGAGGATTGCCCCATGCGCATCGCCATCATCTCGACCTACACGCACCCGACGCGCCAGCCGCGCAAGGAGCGCGGCATCATGCAGTCGGCCGTGCCGGAACTGATCGCCGCGCTCTGCCCCGACCACGCAGAGGTCGAGGTCTACAACGAGAAGGAGGCCGACATCCCCCTCGACCGCGACTGGGACTTGGTCTTCTTCTCCTACCTCCACTCCTACTACGAGCACACCAAAGTGCTCTCGACCTTGCTGCGCCGCCGCGGCATCAAGACCGTGGCCGGCGGCCGCCACGCCTCGCACTTCGCCGACGACTGCGAGCTCTACTTCGACGCGGTCGTCACCGGCGAGCCGGAGTCGAACGTGCCCGCCGTCGTCTCCGACTTCGAGCGCGGCCGCTTGCAGCGGCGTTACAACCTGCCCCCGCGCGGCCCCGAGGCGATCAAGCCCTACCGCTACGACCTCGTCGACTTCCGCACCAACAAGATTCGCCTGCCCGGCATCGAGGCTTCGCGCGGCTGCCCCTTCACGTGCAACTTCTGCGTGCTGACGGGGCACGAGAAGTACCGCTACCGCCCGGTGCAGGCCGTGGTTGACGAGATCAAATTCAAGATGAGCTGGAACCGGAACTACTTCGGCCTGCTCGCAGACGGCTTCCAGTTCCTCGACAACAACCTCGGCGGCAACGTCCGCTACCTGCGCGAGCTGTGCGAGGCGCTCGTCCCCCTGAAGAAGACGTGGGGCTGCGCGCTGACCTTCAACGTGCTGAAGGACGAGGAGACCGTGAGGCTGATGGCGCGCGCCGGCTGCCGCTACGTCTACACGGGGCTTGAGTCCCTGAACCCCGACTCCATCAAGGCGATGAACAAGGGTCAGAACAAGATCGGCGAGGTCGATAAAGTCATCCGGAGTTGTTTCGCCAACGGCATCATGCTCTCGTTCGGCCTGCTCGTCGGCTCGGACGGCGACACGCACGAGTACCTCGAACGCCTCCCCGAGTACCTCGCCGACCTGCGCTACTTCAACGTCACGTTCGTCGGCATCGTCTGCCCCTACCCGGAAACGCCCTTCTACCGCCAGCTAGCGCGCGAGGGGCGAATACTCCCCGACACGGTCAGCCGCGACTACGACGGCTACACGCTCTGCCACCGCCCCGAGGGGATGGGGCCGGCCGAGGTCGTCGAGCACTTCAAGCGCCTGTGCCGGCAGTTGGGGAGCCTGCCGAACGTGGCCCGCCACTACGGCTCGAAGCTGTGGGCGAGCGACGCGCCCGACTACAAGAAAGTGATCCTCGCCTCCGGCCCGGAAATCCTCAGCGTGCGCAACCCCATTAAGAATCCGGCGCGCACCTACGTCGCCGGCCGAGACCCCATCGAGGCGTGGGACGCGGCGATGATGGCGGAGCTGGGGTTGCCGCTCCAGAGTCTCAGCCCGCCGGCGGGCGCCGAGCGGAGGGTGGCGTAAAAGGGCGACGGGTGTCAGGCGTCGCGCGAAAGCAACCTGCCTTCCGACGCCCGACACCCGTCACCCGACGCCCCTCTCACAGTCGCCCGTAGAGCGCCGTCATCCCTTTCAGCCTCGCGGCCAACTCTTCGGTCAGGTCGCCTGCCTCGAAGCGCCAGCCCCAGTTGCCCTCGGCGCTGGCGGGGACGTTCATGCGGGCCTCGGAGCCGAGGCCGAGCACGTCCTGAAGCTGCGCGACCGAGACGACGGCGACCGACATCTGCACGGCGCGGATGAAGTCCCAGTTGATCTCTTCGCCTTCCGTGCCGAGGTACTTCAGACAGTTCTCGCGCTCGCGCCGCTCGCCCGCGCCCGCGCCCTCATTCGAGCGCGCCGCGAACCAGCCGACGACCGTGTCGTTGTCGTGCGTCCCCGTGTAGGCGAAGGAGGCGCGCGTGTACTCGTGCGGCAGGTGCGTGTCGTGCGGGTCGCCGCCGAAGGCGAACTGGAGGACGCGCATGCCGGGGAAGCCGAACTCGTCGCGCAGGCGGTGAACGTCGGGCGTGATCGTGCCGAGGTCTTCGGCGACGATGGGGAGTTCCTGTCCCATCGCGGCCCGCATCGCGTTGAAGATGTCGCGGCCCGGCGTCTCGACCCAGCGGCCGCGCTCGGCCGTGGCGTGGCCCGCGGGCACCTCCCACGCGGCGGCGAAGCCGCGGAAGTGGTCGAGCCTGACCACGTCCACCAGCTTCAAGGTCTCGCGCACGCGGTCAACCCACCAGCCGAAGCCGTCCTCGCGCATCCGCTCCCAATCGTAAATGGGGTTGCCCCAGAGCTGCCCCGTCTCGCTGAAGGCGTCGGGCGGGACGCCGGCCACGACCGCGGGCGCGCCCGCCCCGTCGAGCTTGAAGAGGCGAGGCCGCGCCCACACGTCGGCCGAGTTGTGCGCGACGAAGATGGGCATGTCGCCGACGACGCCGACGCCCCGCTCGTAAGCGTACTTCTTCAGCTTGAGCCACTGGCGGAAGAAGAGGTACTGGTAAAACTTGTGCGCCTCGACCGACTCGGCGAAGTCGCGCCGCGCCTCGGCAAGCGCCCCCGGCTCGCGCTTCGCCAAGCCGGGAACCCACTCGTGCCACGACGCGTCCGCGTTCTCGTCCCTGAGCGCGGCGAAGAGCGCGTAGTCTTCGAGCCAGAGCTTGGCGAAGTCGAGGAAGCCGCCGTAGTCTTCGCGCAAGCCCCCCCCGCGCCCCGACTTGAAATTGCGGAAGGCCCTCTCCAGCAGGCCGCGCTTGAACTCGATGGCCTTGCCGTAATCGACGCGCCCGGCCGGCACCCCCCCCGCGCCCGCGAGGTCGGCTTCGTCGAGGAGGTCGTCCTTCAACATCTCGTCGGGGCTGACGAGGTTCGTGTTGCCGGCGAAGGCGGAGAAGGACGAGTAAGGCGAGTCGCCGTAGCCGGTCGGCCCGAGCGGCATGATCTGCCAGTAACGTTGCCCGGCGGAGGCGAGCCAATCCACAAATTTGTAAGCCTCCCCGCCGAGGTCGCCGATGCCGTAGCGGCCCGGCAGAGAGGTCGGGTGGAGCAGGACGCCGCTTGATCTTTTGAATTTCATCGCCAGCCCTCGTTCGTCGGAAGTCGTCAGATGAATGATCGGTCGTCAGTTATGACCGGCCTTCGACATTTACACTGTCCGCTGCCGCGCAGATCGCCGGCGTGAAAAACTGATAACTCATTCCTCCGCCGTCAGCACCCAGCACCTTAAGACTTCCGCCACGCTCCACGCCTGCGCGACGCAGCCGCGCGCCGTGAAGGGCGGCTCGGCGTCGAAGATTTCGCTGATCGAGCCGACGCACGCCTCGTCCAGATGCGGGAGGAAGCCTTCGAGCAGGCGGCGCGCGCCGGCGCGGTCGCGCGGGTGAGTTTTCAGCCACGCGTCTATGAACGGGCCGATGAGCCAGCCCCAGACCGTGCCCTGATGGTAGGCGGCGTCGCGCGTCCGCAGGTCGCCGTGGTAGGTCGGCTTGTAGTCGGGGTGGTCGGGCGCCAGCGAGCGCAGGCCGACCGGCGTCAAAAGCTTCTCTCTCGCGACGTTGACCACCGACCCCCAGCGCGCCGGGTCGAGCGCCGGGTGCTTGAGCGAGACGGCGAGTAGTTGGTTCGGGCGGCAGGCCGCGTCGTCGCCGCCCTCGCCGTCGATCACGTCGTAGAGGTGCCCGCCCGCCTCGTACCAGAAGCGCCGGTTGAAGGATTCGTAGGCGCGCGCGGCGTGCGCGGCGAGCGCGTCGGCGCGGGGCGCGTCGCCGGCCTCGCGCTCCCAGCCTTCGAGCAGGCGGAGCGCGTTGTGCCAGAGCGCGTTGATCTCGACGGCCTTGCCGCGCCGCGGCGTCACCACCCAGCCGTCGCACTTCGCGTCCATCCAAGTCAGTTGATACCCTTCGGCCCCCTGACGCAGCAGGCCGTCCGCCTCGTCAACCTTGATGCCGAAGCGCGTGCCGCGCAGGTGTTGCTCGACGATGTCGCGCAGGCGCGGCAGGAGCGCGCCGAGCGTGGCGCCGTCGCCGGTCGCCCGCAGGTAGCGATCCACGGCGTGGAAGAACCAGAGCGTGGCGTCCGCCGTGTGATAAAGACCTTCGTTCGAGCCGTCGGGGAACATGTTCGGGATGAGGCCGTCGCGGACGTAGTGGCCGAAGGTGCGCAGAATCCAACCGGCCTCCCGGTGGCGGCCCGTCGTGACGGTCAAGCCTTCGAGGCTGATCATCGTGTCGCGGCCCCAGTCCGTGAACCAGTGGTAGCCGGCGATGACCGAGCGCAGCTCCTCGCCGGTGGCG
>Ga0196977_1000464_pt1 | contig 21257 bp, 14 predicted proteins | sample S3v_1013CmetaG_FD_148634 | JGI IMG/M metagenome (GOLD analysis project Ga0196977, IMG submission 148634) | Soil microbial communities from Anza Borrego desert, Southern California, United States - S3+v_10-13C | ecosystem: Environmental > Terrestrial > Soil > Desert | place: USA: California...
GCAGCTCAACGCGCGCAAGGACTCGATGATCGACTTCGTGGCCTCGCTTCGTCCGTTCGCGCAGCAGCTCGACGAAGAGAAAGCGGCGCGCGAGGGTGCGATGTCGCGCCTGCGCCCGGTGATGCTCGACGCGCTGCGCGTCTCCAGCGGCGGTCGTCTTTATCCCGACGCGAACTCCACGCTGCGTGTCGGGTTCGGTCAGGTGAAGGGTTACGCGCCGCGCAACGCGGTCTGGTACCTGCCGCAGACCGACGTGCGCGGCATCATGCAGAAGGACACCGGCGAGGCGCCGTTCAACAGTCCGAAGCACCTGCTCGACCGCGCCGAGAAGCGCGAGTTCGGCACGTACATGGACGAAGAGCTGAAGTGGCTTCCGGTCGCGTACATCAGCACGAACGTGGTCACGAACGGCAGCTCCGGTTCCGCGACGCTGAACGCGTGGGGCGAGCTTTGCGGCCTCGCATACGACTCGAACTGGGAAGGCGTCGGCTCCGACTTCATGGTCGAAGAGGACATCACCCGCACCATCCACGTCGACTCGCGTTACATGCTATGGGTCATGGACGCCGTGGACGGCGCGCACAACCTGCTGCGCGAGATGGGGATCACGCCACAGTTTGCGCCGTAGATGGCGGCAGGGGACGACGGAGGCCTCCGGCGGCCGGGGCCGACGGCCCCGGACCCCCATGGGTTGGCCTAGCCTCCGCGACACTTCCTTGCCAATTGGCGACACTGTGTCGCGGAGGCTAGGCCAACCCAATCGGGTCCGGGCCCGTTGGGCCCGGCCGCCGGAGGCCTCCCGTCGTCCCCTCGCGACATTTTTGGCGCAACAGTGCCGTTGACACCATCCGATGCGACGCTCGCGACTGAAAGACTTCTTCTGGCGCCACTCCGCGGGCATTGCCTTCACGGTCATGCTCGCGTTCGTCGCCTTCCTCGGCTTTGTCGGTTACACGTACGTCGTCATCACGAAGAAGTTCGACTCCGTGACGCGCTGGGACCTGCCCAGCCGCGTGTACTCCGATGCCACGCCGATCGTCGCGGGCATCAGCTATCCGCGCTCGCTCCTCGAGCCGAAGCTGAATCACGTCGGCTATCGTGAGGTCAAGAAACGCGTCGAGAACCCGGGCGAATACCGCTATATCGGCGACGACGTCGAGATCTTCCTCAACAACTTCGAATACCCGGACATGGAGTTCCACGCCATGCCGGTGCTCATGGAGATGGACGGCTCGACCGTACGCTCCCTCAAGCGCCTCACCGACGGGATCATCCTCCGCGGCATCCGTATCGAGCCGGAGCTCATCACGTCGATTTACGACAACGAGATGGAAGACCGCACGCCGGTCGCGCTCGCGGCCGTGCCGAAGGTTCTCGTCGACGCGATCATCGCGACCGAGGACAAGAGCTTCTACAGCCATGAAGGGATTTCGGTGCGCGGCATCGCGCGCGCGGTCTGGACCGACCTGCGCAACAAATCGCTCATCGCCGGCGGTTCGACGCTCACGCAGCAGCTCGTGAAGAATCTCTACCTCACGCACGCGCGCACGTTCACGCGCAAGGGGCAGGAAGCGCTCATGGCGGTGCTGCTCGAGATCCGCTACCCGAAAGAGCAAATCCTCGAGGCCTACCTCAACGAGATCTACCTCGGCAACAACGGCTCCGTGCAGATCGCCGGCGTCGAGCAGGCGTCGCAGCACTACTTCGGCAAGAAGGTCACGTACCTGACGCTCAACGAAGCGGCCACGCTGGCGGGCATCATCCGTTCGCCGAATACGCTCACGCCGCTCAAGTACCCGGATCGCGCGAAGCCGCGGCGCGACACCGTGCTGAAGCTCATGCTCGATCAGGGACGCATCACCGAGCGCGAATATCAGGAGACGGTGGCGATGCCGCTGTCACTCACGCGTTTCCCGAGGACGTCGCGGAGCGCGCCATTCTTTGTCGATCTGGTGCTCAAGCAGTTGCGGGAGACGTACGTCGAGACGCAGTTGAAGACGGAAGGGCTGCGCATCTTCACGACGCTCGACACGACCATGCAGCGCTCGGCGGAAGAGGCGCTCGACAACGGCATCGCCAGCTTGTCGAAGAAGTATCGCCACGTCCGTAACTCCGAAACTCCGCTCGAAGGCGTCGTGCTGACGGTGCAGCCCGGAACGGGATACGTGAAGGCGCTCGTCGGCGGGCGCAACTACTCGAAGACGCAGTTCAATCGCGCCATTCAGGCGCGCCGCCAGCCGGGATCGCTCTTCAAGCCGTTCGTGTACGTCACCGCGATGAATCCCGAGCGTGGCGGACAGGCACTGACCGCGTCGACGGTGCTCGACGACTCGCCGATCTCCGTGCAGGCCGGCACCGCGGTGTGGAAGCCGCAGAATTACGACAATCGCTTTCACGGACGAGTCTCCGTTCGCGAGGCGCTCGCGCATTCGTACAACATCCCCGCGGTGCGCGCGGCCATCGATGCAGGTGTGCCGAACGTCATCAAGACTGCCGCGAACATCGGCGTCGAGAGCAGGCTCGAAGCGTATCCATCCGTCTCTCTCGGGTCATTCGAAGTCACGCCGCTCGAGATTGCCTTCGCATATTCGGTCTTCGCGAATCTCGGCGTGAAAGCCGAGCCGGTATCGATCCTCGCGGTCGTCCGTCGTGATGGCTCACTCGCCGAAACGCGCAACGTGAAGATGAAACGCGTCGCGCCGGCGAGTGTCTGCTATGTGATGAACGACGTCCTCAAGGACGTGTTCAATTACGGTACCGCCGCGCGCGCGCGGTCGCTCGGGTTCAATCATCAGTACGCGGGCAAGACGGGTACGACGAGCAATTATCGCGACGCGTGGTTCATCGGTTACTCGCCGCGCGTGCTGTCACTGGTGTGGATCGGTTTCGATGACGGACATAGCACGCGCCTCGCCGGCGGCGACGCATGCGTCCCGATCTGGACGCGCCACATGAATCGCATCGACGGTCTCGTCGCGGACGTCGACTGGAAGCGCCCCGAAGACGTCACCGAGCGCGAGATCGATCCGGAGTCGGGCATGCTCGCCACGCCGTACTGTCCCACCACGCGCGAAGAAACGTATGTCGCGGGCACGGAGCCGCAATCAGTCTGTGCGATCCACGCCGGCAGCGGCGATCCGAGCCCATACATGCCCGAACCGTCGGTCTTCGACGACAACGTGCGCGAACGCCTCGATCCCGCCGAAGCGGAACGCCGCGCCGAAGAGCAGAAGAAGAAGGCGAAGGAAAAAGAAAACAGCGTGCGGCGGCTGCTGCGCCGCATCTTCGGGGGGAACTAGATCGATCTGGCGGCCGGGGCCGACGGTCGCGGACCTCGTTGGGCCCGGCCGCCGGAGGCCTCCCGTCAGATTAAACTAGCGCGCCTCTGACGTTACGCAGCCACGAATGACCACTGTCGCCGAACACCCGCCGGCTTCGCCTGACCTCCTGACGCGTGTGAGAGGACGTGCGGAGTCCGCATTCCTGTATGTCGGCGGACTGACGGACCTGGCCGTGCAGACGATCCAGCAACTGCGGCGCGGGCCGCTGGAGCGCACCCTGCTCGCCGCGCAGTTCGATCAGATCGGTTTCCGCTCGCTCTCCATCGTGATCATCACCTCGGCGTTCATCGGCATGGTGCTCGCGCTGCAGACCGCGTACGCGCTCGAGGACTTCGGCGGAAAGCTCTTCGTGGGCACCATCGTGTCGCTGTCGCTCGTGCGCGAGCTGGCGCCGGTGCTGATGTCGCTCATGGTCGGCGGCCGCGTGGGCGCCGGCATGGCCGCCGAGCTCGGCACGATGAAAGTGACCGAGCAGATCGACGCCCTCCGCGCGCTGGCGACGAATCCTGTGCGCAAACTGGTCGTGCCGCGCGTCGTGGCCTGCACGCTCATGTTCCCGCTCCTTACCATCGTCGCCATCGCCCTCGGCATCCTCGGCGGCCTGCTGATCGCGGTCTCGAACCTGCATCTCAGCGCGAACTACTACCTGCGCAGCGTCGTCGAAGCGGTGCGCTACAACGACCTCGCGAGCGGCATCGGCAAGACCTTCTTCTTCGGCGCGGCCGTATCGCTGATCGCCTGCTTCAACGGCTTGCGCACCAGCGGCGGCGCGGACGGCGTCGGCCGCTCCACGACGCAGACAGTCGTTACGGGCGCGATCACCGTATTGATCATGGACTTCTTTCTGACGAAGCTCTTCCTCTTCCTCTTCTGATGACCGAGACCACGACCATCGACCGCCGCGCCGTCGAACGGGGCACTCCCGAGCGCCGCCGCGTCGCGCGCGAGCCGTTCGTGGAGTTCGTCGACGTCTTCAAGGCCTACGGTCCGAAGACCGTGTTGCGCGGTGCGAACCTCAAGGTGTACCGCGGGGAAGTCCTGGTCATCCTCGGCGGCTCCGGCACCGGCAAGTCGGTGACGCTGCGGCACATGCTCGGCCTCGAGCCACCCGACTCCGGACGCATCATCGTCGAGGAAGAAGACGTGACCGATCTCCCGGAGGAAGAGCTGTATCGCATCCGCAAAAAGTTCGGGATGCTCTTCCAGAGCGCGGCGCTCTTCGACTCGATGACGGTCTTTGAGAACGTCGCCTTTCCACTGCGCGAGCACACCGACATGAGCGATGACGAAATCGAGCGCGCCGTGCGCGAGAAACTCGAGCTCGTCAATCTGCCGAACACCGAGCAGCTCATGCCGGTCGATCTTTCCGGCGGCATGCGCAAGCGCGTCGGCCTGGCGCGCTCGATCGTGCTCGATCCGAAAGTCATCCTCTACGACGAGCCGACCACCGGACTCGATCCCATCACCTCGCAGACCATCAACGAGCTGATCGTCGATCTGCAGGCGAAGCTCAGCATGACGTCCGTCGTGGTCACGCACGACATCCACTCCGCGTTCTCCGTCGGCGACCGCATCGCGTTCCTCAATCAGGGCGTGTTCGAATGGGTCGGCAGCATGGACGAGGCGCGCGATTCCGATCACCCCAAATTACGCGAGTTTCTGAAGGCCAGCGCGGTTGTGGCGGCGCAGCCTTCGAAGATGTGAGCTATGGCGAAAACTACGACGACGAACCGTTCGATCCGTGTCGGCCTGCTGGTCTCCGGCGCTCTTTTCATCCTGATGGTCTTTCTCTTCTTCATCGGCTCGGAGCAGAAGATCTTCGCGCGCAAGAACGAATACGAGGTGCGGCTGGAGAACGTGACCGGCCTCTCGCAAGGCAATCCGGTGCGCATGTCCGGCGTCACCATCGGGACGATCCGCGACATCAAATTGCCGCAGGACCCGAAGCAGAAGCAGGTCGAGATCCTGCTGATGATCGACCGCAACTATGCGGAGCGCATCCGCGGCGACTCGCGCGCGCGCCTCAAGAAGCTCGGCCTGCTCACCGGCGACAGTTACATCGACGTCAGCGCCGGCACGCTCAAGTTCGACACGCTCGAGCCGGGCTCCGTCATCCCGGCGCAACGCGGCACCGACGTCGAGGCGCTCATCACGTCGGGTGAAGATCTCGTCGAGAACCTCGTGCAGATTTCGTTCTCTCTGAAGAACATCCTCCAGCGCGTCGACCGCGGCGAAGGTCTCCTCGGCGAGATGACCACGGCGCCCGAGACGCGGCAGCGCATCACCGACACGCTGCTCACGACGCTGAACAAGACCAACGCCGCACTCGCGCACATGGAAAGCGGCAAGGGCGTGATGGGCAAGCTGCTCTACGACGACCGGTATGCCGAGGAGTTGACGACGTCGATCGCGGGGGCGGCGAAGTCGATGCAGACGCTGACCGCGCGCATTCAGGATGATTTCCAGAAGGGCGAAGGAGTCGTTCCGGCGCTGCTCAACGATCCCGAAGGGAAGCGACGCGTCTACGAGCTGATCGAGAACCTGCGCGCGAGCTCCGCAAACCTGTCGACGTTCACCACGTCGATGCAGACAGGTGAGGGCCTCCTGCCGCGCCTGCTGAACGACAAGGCGTACGGCGATCAGGCGCTCGGCGAGTTCACCGTGCTCGTGCGGCAGCTCAACGAAGTCGTCTCGAAGATCAACAACGGCGACGGCACCGCGGGCAAGCTGATCAGCGATCCATCGATGTACGAGTCGATCAACGACATCCTGATCGGCATCAACGAGTCGAAGCTCCTGCGCTGGCTGATCCGCAGCCGCCAGCAGGCCGGCATCGAGAAGCGCGTCGACGAGGTGAAGAAGGCGCCGAACGCGCCAGCGCCGCCTCCGCCCACGCCGCCCCCGGCGGACGCCGGCCCGACGCCGCCCGCCGAGGTGGTGCCGCTCGTGCCCGCGGCGACGGATACGACGGGGACGTAGCGGCACGAAGTCTGGAGCGACGGGCTCTCAGCCCGTCGGATGCGTTTGGTGGACGGGCTGAGAGCCCGTCGCTCCAGAAGTCTGGTCCGGGCAGGCAATTCGCACTACGATGCGCCGCGGCAAATTCACCCCGGAGGCTCCCATTTGGATATCGCGGTAATCGGCACCGGCTACGTCGGTCTTGTGACCGGCGCGGGCTTATCGGACTTCGGCAACGACGTCATCTGCGTCGACGTCGACGTGCGGAAGATCGAAGCCCTGCGGCAGGGACAGATCCCGATCTACGAGCCCGGCCTCGACAAGATCGTCAGCAGGAACGTCAGCGAAGGACGGTTGCGTTTCACGACGGACCTGGGCGAGGCAATCCGGGCGGCGCGGGCGATCTTCATCGCGGTGGGAACGCCGCCGAAGCCGGACGGCTCCGCGGATCTGCGCTACGTCGAAGACGTGGCACGCTCGATCGCCGAGTACATGAACGGCCCGAAGGTCGTCATCACGAAATCGACGGTGCCCATCGGCACCGGACGGATGATCGAGCAGATCATCGACTCGGCGGGGAACGGCCACAAGGCCTCCATCGTCTCGAATCCGGAGTTCCTCCGCGAAGGCTCCGCGATCGAGGACTTCATGAAGCCCGATCGCGTGGTGATCGGCGCGTCCACCGATGAAGCCGCAGAGATGATGCGCGAGATCTACGCGCCGCTGCACTCGCTCGAGATCCCGTTCGTGGTCACGAACGTCGAGTCGGCGGAGTTGATCAAGTACGCCGCGAACGGCTTCCTGGCCACGAAGATCACGTTCATCAACGAGATCGCCGTCATCTGCGAGAAAGTCGGTGCGAACGTTCATGACGTCGCCATCGGCATGGGTCTCGACTCGCGCATCGGTCCGAAGTTCCTGCAGGCCGGTCCGGGATTCGGCGGCTCGTGCTTTCCGAAGGACACGTCGGCGATGGCGGAGATCTCGCGGCGCCACGGCTACAACTTCCAGATCATGGAAGCGGTGCTGAAGGTCAACGATCTCGTAAAGAACCGGATGATCGACAAGGTCGCGCAGGCACTCGGCGGCGACGTCAAAGGCAAGACCATCGGCATGCTCGGCCTCGCCTTCAAGCCGGAGACCGACGACATGCGCGACTCGCCGACGCTCACCGTGATCAAAGGCCTGCAGAAGCTCGGCGCAAAAGTGCGCGCGTATGACCCGCAGGCGATGGAGAACGCGAAAGGGCTGCTCGACGACGTCACGTATTGCGAGGACGCGTACAAAACTGTCGAAGGTGCGGACGCGATGGTGCTGGCGACGGAATGGAACGAGTTCCGCGCTCTCAATTTCGAGCGCGTGAAGAACGCGCTGAAGCAGCCGATCGTCGTCGACCTGCGCAACGTCTACGACCCTATCCGCATGGCCGCACTCGGCTTCACTTACCGCTCCGTCGGGCGCGTCGATGACCGCCGCAAGAGGATCCGCTAATGGCGCGTGCACTGATCACCGGCGGAGCAGGTTTCCTCGGCTCCCATCTCTGCGACCTCTTTCTCGCGCGCGGCCACGAAGTGGTCTGCATGGACAACTTCATCACCGGCTCGCCGGACAACATCAAGCATCTGTTCGGCCGCGACGGCTTCACGTTCATCAAGCAGGACGTGACCAACTACATTCACATCGACGGGCCACTCGACTACGTGCTGCACTTCGCATCACCCGCCAGCCCGATCGATTACCTCGAAAAGCCGATTCAGACGCTCAAAGTCGGCTCCCTCGGCACGCACAAAACGCTTGGCGTCGCGAAGGACAAAGGCGCGCGGTACCTGCTCGCGTCGACGTCGGAGACCTACGGCGATCCGCTCGTGCATCCGCAGAAAGAGGACTACTGGGGCAACGTGAACCCGGTCGGTCCGCGCGGGGTGTACGACGAAGCGAAGCGGTTCGCCGAGGCGATGACGATGGCGTATCACCGCTTCCATGGGGTGGAGACGCGCATCGTGCGCATCTTCAACACGTACGGTGAACGCATGCGCGTCAACGACGGCCGCGTCGTCCCCGCATTCATCTCGCAGGCACTGCGCAACGAGCCGCTGACCGTCTTCGGCGACGGCTCGCAGACGCGCTCGTTCTGCTACGTGAGCGACCTGATCGAAGGCATCTATCGCTTGCTGATGTCCGAGGAAGTTCAGCCGACCAACATCGGCAATCCGGCCGAAATGACGGTGCTGCAATTCGCGGAAGAGATCAAACGCCTGGTCGGCTCAGACGCGCCGGTCGAGTTCCGGCCATTACCCGAGGACGACCCGAAGATCCGCCGCCCGGACATCACCAAGGCGCGGACGATCCTGGGGTGGGAGCCCGTTGTGCCGCTCGCGGATGGGCTTTCGCGGACCATTGATTATTTTCGGACGGTCGTGGGGTGACCGGAGTCTCAGAGTCGCAGAGTCTCAGAGGGTTTGTGATCGACCGTTTTCGTCGAGGCGGTCGATCATTTTTGTGAGGCCGTATTCGATCTGCGCGATGAGGCCACGAACGTCCGTCGTGTCTCTTGCGATCTTTGCGCGCGTCAGGATCTCCAGTTGCGTTTCGACTTCGTAGAGTGAGCCGCGCGCTTGCACGAGATAGTGCCGGCGGTCTCGCGTGCTCGATCGTCCCTGCCCTTCTGCGATGTTGTTCGCGACGGAACAGGATGCGCGGACGAGTTGATCGGCGATCGCGAAACGCTTCCGGACGATGAGCCGATCTGCAAGCGCGATCATCCGAACGGCCAGGTCGACGGACGCCTGCCACACAAAGAGATTGCGATAAGACTTCTTCATAGAAATGTGGTGCTTGCGCAGCGCAGACGCGCGCGGTTGGTGGGACGCAGATTGTACTCCTCTGAGACTCTGAGACTCTGAGACTCGCGTCCCGTCCCAAAATCGCACACCCCCATCCCACCCCCGAACGCGTTCGCGAGCCCAACCATGCGTAACTCGTTGATAACGCGAGAACGAAGCCGTGGCACCACGGTTGCGCTAGGGCCGCGCCGTGGACATTCACCGCCCTGAGCTTGGAAACGCACGTCGCCGCAAGCGGCTCATCATCGCGGGGGTCGTTGCGCTCGTCGTCGCGGCGGCCACGTTTGGCGTCGCGCGCATGCCGCAGGCCGCGCCGGATGTCGAGGACTCCGGACTGTTCATCGATACTGTCAAGCGCGGGTCGATGGTGCGGCAGGTGCGCGGTACCGGCACGCTCGTGCCCGAGAACGTGCGCTGGATTCCGGCCACGACCGAAGCGCGCGTCGAGCGGATTCTGGTGCGGCCGGGCGTCGTGGTCACGGCCGATACGGTCATCCTCGAGTTGAGTAATCCCGAGGTGGAGCAGGGGGCGAGGGATGCGGAGCTGCAGCTTGGATCGGCGGTTGCGGAGTTGCGCAAGCGCGAGATCGAGCTCGAAAGCTCCGTCCTCGCGCAACGTGCCGTGTCGGCGGGCATCGACGGACAACTCAGCGAAGCGCGTGCGCAGGCTGACGTCGATGCGGAGCTCGCGGCCAACGGACTCACGTCCGCGCTGACCGCGAAACTCTCGCGTTCGCGCGCCGAGCAACTGGAGACGCGCAGCGAGATCGAGAAAAAGCGTCTCGACATCGCCCGCAAAGCGGCGGACGCCGAGATGATGATGCAACGCGCCCGCACCGATCAGATTCGCGCGTTGCACGCGCTGCGGCAGCAGCATCGCAGTGCGTTGCAGGTACGTGCCGGCATCGATGGCGTGCTGCAGCAGGTGCCGCTCGAAGTCGGCCAGCGCGTCGCGGCGGGCACGAACCTCGCGCGCGTGGCACAGCCCGAACCTCTGAAGGCCGAATTACGCGTGGCAGAAACGCAGGCGCGCGACGTCGCGCCGGGACAGCTCGTCGAAGTCGACACGCGCAATGGCGTCGTACGCGGCCGCGTCACGCGCGTCGATCCGGCCGTGTTGAACGGCACCATCGGTGTCGACGTTGCGTTCGATGGTCCGCTGCCGAAAGGCGCGCGTCCCGATCTCACTGTCGACGGTGTGATCGAGATCGAACGCCTCGCCGACGTCCTGTACACGGGCCGTCCCGTGCAGGGGAGCGACGGCGCGACCATCGGTCTGTTCCGCGTCTCGCAAAGCGGCGACGAGGCCGTGCAAACGAGCGTTACGCTCGGACGTACCTCCGTCAGCAGCGTCGAGATTCGATCCGGCCTCAAAGAGGGCGATCGCGTGATTCTTTCCGACATGTCCGCGTGGAGCGAACATCCGCGCATCCGACTCAGATAAGGAGCGACTGCATGGCGCCGTTGATTCACCTCGAAGGACTGACGAAAGTCTTCTATACCGATGACATCGAGACGCACGCGCTCGACGGCGTGCACCTCGACATCGAGGACGGGGAGTACGTCGCCATCGCCGGCCCCTCCGGCTGCGGCAAGTCGACGCTCCTCTCCATCCTCGGCCTCCTGCACTCGCCGACCAGCGGCGAGTACACGCTGAATGGCACGCCGGTCGCGCAGATCACCGCCGCGCAGCGTGCGCGCATCCGCAACAAGGAAGTCGGCTTCATCTTCCAGAGCTTCAATCTCATCGGCGACCTCACCGTCGAAGAGAACGTCGAGCTGCCGCTGACGTATCGCGGCATGCCCGCCACCGAGCGCAAGACGCGCGTGCAGGTAGCGCTCGAGCGCGTCGGCATGTCGCATCGCATGAAGCACTATCCGGCGCAGCTCTCCGGCGGACAGCAACAGCGCGTCGCCGTTGCACGCGCGATCGTCGGCAGCCCATCCATCGTCCTCGCCGACGAACCGACCGGCAATCTCGACTCGCGCAACGGCGAGGCGGTGATGACGCTGATGCGCGAGCTCAATCGCGAAGGTGCGACGATCTGCATGGTCACGCACGATCCGCGTTACGCGAAGCACGCCGATCGCACCATCCACCTCTTCGACGGCCGCGTGGTGGAAGAGGAGCGCGCGCAGCAGCAGGTGACGGCTTGATGCCTCTCCGTTCACTCCTACGCGCTCCCGCGTTCACCACTGCCGCGGTGCTGACGCTCGCAGTCGCCGTCGCCGTCATCGTCACGACGTTCACGCTCGTGAATGCGATTCTTCTTCGCGAGCTGCCGTATCCCGATCCCGAAAGGCTCGTGCTCGTGCACGGCAAGTACGGCGCGGGCTATGGAGACTCCGGTGCGATCTCGGCGCCTGACTTTCACGATCGCCGCGCGGCGCGAGCATTTGCCGGCGCGGCGGCGTGGGGACGCATCGGTGTGAACCTGACCGAGGGCGAGCCGGAACGAGTCGAGGCCGCGCGCGTGACGGATGGGTTTTGGGATCTGTTCGGACTTGGCCGGAACCAGTCGCAGCAATCGGTGCAGATCAGCGACCGTTTGTGGCGCAGCCGCTTTGGCGCGCGCGCCGTCGTCGGCCGCACGATTCGGATCGACGACGTGCCATACACCGTCGCCGGCGTGATGCCCCCGACCTTCGGGTTTCCTGACAGGAACGTCGACGTCTGGCTGCCGCTCGAACTGACCGCCGCCGATTTCGCCGACGGGAATCGCGGCAACGAGAATCTCTGGATGCTCGCGAGATTGCGTGATGGCGTCTCACTCGCGCGGGCACAGGCAGAGATGAGCGTCATCACGGAACGCGCGCGCGAAACGGTTCCGGATCGTCGCCAGTTCCTCATCGACAGCAATTGGCGCGTCGAGCTCACGTCGCTGCGGAACGAAATCGTCGGCAAGTACGAGTCCGCGCTTGTGCTGCTGTTCGCTGCGGGCGCGCTGGTGCTGCTTCTCGCGGTGGCGAACGTGAGTGGACTCTTTCTCGCGCGCACCGTGGCGCGCACGCGCGAGCTCGCCGTGCGTACCGCACTTGGCGCGGGACGGATGCGCATCGCGCGAGAGCTCGCTGCCGAAGTCGCGGCGGTGACGCTCGCCGGTGCCGCTCTCGGAGTTTTCTTTGCCGCGCTCGCACTGCCGCTTGTCGCGCGCACCGGCCTGCCGCGCGCAGCGGAGTGGAGGATCGACGCGGTCGTGGTCGCGTTCACGCTGGCCATGTGCGCGGCGATCGCGACCGGCGTCTCGGCACTCATCGCCGCGTTTCCGGCGCGCGCGGATGATCTCGCGCTGCGCGATCGTTCGGCCACCGCGGCGGGCGCGCGGATGCGCGGAATTCTCGTCGCCGCACAGGTGGCGATCGCCGTCACGCTCGTCGCGTCAGGCGCGCTGCTGCTGGAAAGCTACCGCCAACTGCGTGCCGTCGAGACCGGCTTCGATCCGAACGGCGTGCTTGCGTTCCGCCTCACCCTGCCGCGCACGACCTACGATGATTCCGCGAAGCAGCGCGCGTTCTTCGAACGACTGCAGACGCGACTGAAGTCGACACCGCGCGTGCTCGACGCCTCGGCGATCTCCGAGCTTCCATTCGCCTCCGAAGGGTGGACGATGACGTTCGACATCTACGGTCGTCCGGTGCAGTCCGGGCAGGAAACGTCCGGCGCGAACACGCGTCTCGTGCTGCCGCGCTACACCGAGACGATGAGGATCCCGTTGTTGCGCGGACGCACGTTCGAAGCGAATGACGACGCGAATGCGCCGCGCGTCGTCGTCATCGACGAGACCGCGGCACGGCGCTGGTGGCCGAACGAGAATCCGATCGGTCAGCGCATCTCCTTTTCCGGCAATGTGCCGAACGCGACCTGGCGCGAAATCGTCGGTGTCGTCGGCGCGGTGCGGCACGACGCGCTGAACAAGCCCGCCGAACCCCACGTTTACCTGCCGCTGCTGCAGAGCGGCAATGGACAGATGTACGTCGTCGTGCGCGGCCCGGCCACGCTCGCGAGGGACATTCGCGCGCTCGTGCGCTCGATCGATCCGATGCAGCCGGTGCATGGTCTCCGATCGATGCAGCAGTACCTGGACGACGCCACGGAGCAGCCGCGTCTGCGCGCGACACTCGTTGCCATCTTCGCGGCGATCGGCGTTCTCCTCGCCGGCGTCGGGCTCCACGCGCTTTTGGCTTTCATCGTTGCATCGCGCACGCGTGAAGTCGGCGTGCGGGTTGCGCTCGGCGCGACGCCTGCCGAGGTCGTGTGGTTCATCGTGAGGTGGTCGCTGCGGGTCACGGCGGCCGGCATCGCCTTGGGACTCATCGGCGCCGTTGCGATGACGCACTCGATGCGCGCACTTCTCTTCGGCGTCGACCCGCTCGATGCCGCCACCTACGCACTCGTCGCCGCGTCATTCATCGTGCTCGCGATCACCGCGAGCGCCGTTCCTGCGTTTCGCATTTCCCGCATCGATCCGGCCTCGGCTCTTCGTCACGACTGAGACAATGCACGACCTCCGCTTTGCCATCCGCAGCCTTCTCAAATCGCCCGGTTTCGCGCTCGCGGCGATTCTCACGCTCGCTATCGCCATCGGCGCGAACACGGCCATGTTCAGCATCCTTTATTCAGTGGTCCTCGAGCCGCTCGCGTTTCACGAACCGGATCGCGTCGTCCGCGTGTGGGCCACGGACATCCATAACGAGAGCGTCCGCGAAGGCGCGGCGTTCCTCGATTTCCAGGATTGGAAAAAGCAGCAGACCGTCTTCACCTCGATGGCCGGCACGACCGGCGCGATGCGCAATCTGACCGATCCCGCGCTCGAGACCGAACAGGTCTCGACGATGGGCATCTCCTACGAATACTTCCCGCTCCTCGGCATCAAGCCGCTGGCGGGACGGGCCTTCATCGCCGCGGACGATCGCGACGGGGCGCCGCCTGTGGCGATGATCGGCGAGGCGCTGTGGCAGCGCCGTTTCGGACGGCGCGACATCATCGGACAACGCCTGACGCTCGACGGCGTCACGTACGAGATCATCGGCATCGCGCCCGAAAGCGCGCGGTTGATCCGTGCGGCGAGTGAGGTTTACATCCCGCTCACCGCGGCCGTCGCGCCGTTCGGCAACGTGCGCGGCGTACACGGCGTTTCCGTGATCGCGCGCCTCAAAGACAACGTCACGCTCGAACAGGCGCAGGCGCAGATGTCGGTGATCTCGAAACGCCTCGAGCAGCAGTATCGCGACAACAAGGGACGCGGCGCGTTCATCGAATCGGCGCATGACGCCATGGTGCGCGACGCGCGTCCGCGACTGCTGATCCTGTTCGCAGCGGTGGCCGCGGTGCTGCTCATCGCGTGCATCAACGTCGCCGGCCTGATGCTGGCGCGCGCCGATACGCGCGTTCGCGAGCTCGCCATCCGCGCCAGCCTCGGCGCATCGCGTTCGAGGATCGTGCGCCAGTTGCTCACGGAAAGCATCGCCATCGCGGCCGTCGGCGGTGCGCTCGGAATCGTCTTTGCGTGGCTCTCGATGCGGACGCTGCTTTCGCTGGCGCCGAGGATTCCGCGGGCGGATGCGATTTCGCTGGATGTGCCGGCGCTCTTGTTCGCATTGGGCGTGACCGGAATCGCGGCGGTGCTCTTCGGCGTGGTGCCTGCGTTGCGCACGTCGTCGGTGCAGCCGGCGCTCGCACTCGGCAGCACGCGAGGCGTCATGCGCGGCACGCGCACGGCGGGACGCGGAGCGCTGGTGATCGTGGAGATGGCGCTGGCGGTGATGCTCGTGATCGGCGCGGGACTGCTACTCAAGAGCCTCGCGAACATGATGGCGGTCGACGTCGGCATCGACACCAGCGACACGGTCACGTTTTCGATGTCGCTTCCCGCGCGCAAGTACGCGATGCCGGATCGAGAAAAGTATCCGGAGTGGCCCGCGGCGACGAACTTTTTCGAGCGCGTGCTCGCGGAGAGCGCAGCGCTGCCCGGCGTCGCGCAGGTGGCGCTCGCGCGCAATCATCCGCTCGATCCCGGCTTCACCTCGCAGCTTTCGATCGTCGGCAAGCCGGAGACGGGAGGTCCGACGGATGAAGTGAGCAACCGGCCCGTGTCGCCGCGTTACTTCGAGACGCTCGGCATCGCGTTGTCGCGTGGCCGCACGTTCACCGCGGACGATCGCACGACGTCGCCGACGGTCGCCGTGATCAACGAGTCGCTCGCGCGACGCTACTTCGGCGCTGAAAATCCGATCGGGCAGAAGGCGAAGCTGTGGGGGAAAGAACGGACCATCGTCGGCGTCGTGAAAGGCGAACGCTTCGGCGGGCCGCAGGCGCCATCGGAGCCCGCGGTTTACACGCCGCTGGCGCAGCTGCCAATGAGCGATCTCACGCTGATCGTTCGCACGCGGGGTCAGGCCGAGCCGGTGATTTCCGCCGTGCGCGCGATGATGCGCACCATCGATCCGGACGTCGCGTTGTATGACGTCGAGACGATCGACACGACGCTCGGCCGCTCGCTCGCGACGCCGCGATTCCAGGCGGTGCTCATCACTTCATTCGGTGCAATCGCATTGCTGCTGGCCGCGATCGGGTTGTACGCGCTGATGGCGTATCAGGTGCAGCGGCGCACCAACGAGATCGGCATCCGCGTCGCTCTCGGCGCCACGCGTGGTGAAGTGGCACGGTTGATCCTGTCGCGCGCATTCGCGCTCGCGCTGACCGGGATCGCCATCGGCCTCGCCGGCGCGCTCGCGGCGGGGCGTTTCTTGAAGGCGGTGGTGTTCGAAGTGAGCACGCAGGATCCGGCGATTTACGCGGCGGTGCCGTTGCTGCTCATCGCGATCGCGCTCGCAGCCACGTGGCTGCCGACGCGGCGCGCGATGAAGCTGGATCCTGCCGCGGCGTTGCATGTGGACTAGCAATGACAACCCCTCATCCCCGCTTCGCTACAAAAGGTGGCCTTCGCCGCGCTTGCGGGGAGAAGGTGGCCGAAGGCCGGATGAGGGGTCGCAGGAGAACGAATCATGATCCGTCAGACGCTTCGCTCCCTTTTCCGCGCGCCCGGCCTCGCGATCGCGGCCATCGCGACGCTCGCTCTCGGCGTCGCCTTCACCACCACGATGTTCAGCGTCGTCGACGCGGTGCTGCTCAAGCCGTTGCCGTTCCGCGATGCGGACCGCGTGGTCGTAGTCTCCGACGTCAACACGAAGAGCGGTGAGCGCGATCAGGTCTCGGCGCCGAACTTTCAGGATCTCGCCGATGCCACGAAGACGCTGCAGGCGCCGTCGCTGTGGATCACCCAGCCGATCACGATTGCCGGCACCGGCGCGGCCGAACGCGTGGAATCGCTGCGCGTGTCGCCCTCGATCTTCACTGCCTTCGGCGTCTCACCGCTGATCGGCCGCGCCTTCCGTGACGACGATCGCGCCGTGGTCGTGCTCAGTCACGGTCATTGGCAGAGCCGCTTCGGCAGCGATCCGGCCGTGATCGGCAAGGCGTTGCGGCTGGAAGGGGTGTCGCACACGATCGTCGGCGTCCTTCCTCCCGACTTTCGTTTTCCCGACGCGGAGATCGCGCTCTGGCAGCCGCTCGTGCTGAAGGATTTCGAGAAGAAGTTCCGCGGCAAGCGGATGTTCCAGGCAGTCGCGCGCGTAGCGCCCGGCGCCACGATCGAGCAGGCGAACGCGGAAGTGCGCACCATCGCGTCGACGCTTGCGAAGCAGTTTCCCGACAACACGGACTGGCTCACGGACGCGCGTCCGATCGAGCAATCGTTCGTCCGCAATCCGCGCCCGCTGCTGCTGCTGTTTGGCGCCGCATTGCTCGTGCTGATCCTGGCGTGCGCGAACGTCGCCAACCTGCTGCTCGCGCGCGCCGCAGCCACACGCTCCGACATGGAAATCCGAGCCGCCCTCGGCGCAACGCGCGTGAACATCATTCGCCATTACTTCACCGAGGCGGCGGTGCTTGCGATTGCGGGGACGGCGGCGGGCGTGTTGCTCGCGGCTCGCATGATCGACCTCGTGACCGCGATTCGGCCGCCGGGTTTGCCGACGTGGAATCAGCTCACGCTCGATTGGCGCGCGCTGGTCGCAGCAAGTGTGGCGCTCGTGCTCGTGACGCTCATCGCGGGAGTGGTGCCGGCGCTCAACGCCTCGCGCGACGTCGCCGGCCACGCCATTCGCGGACGCTTCGGTGTTGCCGGTGAGCGCGGTGGACGTCTGCGCCGTACACTCACCGCCGCGCAGGTCGCGCTCGCGGTGGTGCTGCTCGTCTGCGCCGTTTTGCTCGTGCGGAGCATGCTCGCGGTGCAAGACGTGGACACCGGCTTCGACAAACGCGGGCGCGTGGCCGCGACACTCGTGCTGCCCGACAAGCTGTACAACGGGCAAAAGGAAGTGGCGCTGTTCACGACGTTCCTCGATCGCATGCGCTCGCTACCGGGCGTCGTTGCGGTGGGCGGAGTCACCGCGTTACCGCTCAATCGCGCCGGAGTCGATTACGCCGTCGAGATCTACGTCGACGGATTCACGCCCGGCCAACGCGAGCCCGAGGCGGACTTCCGGCTCACGACCCCCGACTACTTCCGAGCGATGGGCATTCCGCTCGTCGCCGGCCGCGAACTGCAGCCGACCGATGACGCTCGCGCTCCGCGCGTGGCCATCGTCAATGAAACGTTCGCCCGCAGGTATGCCGCGGGACGCGAGGCCGTCGGCCTGAATGTGAGTCTCTACTGCACGCGCTGCGATCGCTTCCGCATCGTCGGCGTCGTGCGTGACACGCGGCACAAGGCGCTCGACGGTCCGATCACGCCTGAGATCTATCTGCCGTACACGCAAATCCCGCACGGCGAGCTCACATTCGTCGTTCGTACCAGCGGCGATCCGATGCTGATCGCGTCCGCGATGCGCCGCGAGCTGCTGCGTCTCGATCCCGATCTCGCGCTCTCGAACATCGCCACGCTCGACGACATCGTCGCGCGTTCCATCGACGATCGCCGTTTCAACGCGCGGCTGCTCGCGGCGTTCTCGATCTGCGCGTTGCTGCTCGCCGCGGTCGGCTTGTGGGGCTCGCTCAGTTTTTCGCTCGGACAACGCCGCCAGGAGATCGCCGTCCGTGTCGCCCTCGGCGCTTCGCGCACCAATGTATGGCGCCTCGTGCTGACCGAAGCGGCGACACCGGTGCTGGCCGGTCTTGCGATCGGCGTGTGCGGTGCCGCCGTCGCGACCGTCTGGCTGCGCGCGATGATGTTCGGCGTCACCGCGGGCGATCCGCTGACGTACGTCGTGGTCGTGGCGACGTTCGGCGCGATCGTGCTGGTTGTCGCGACGGCGGGCTTCCGCCGCCTGGCCACCGATGATGTGAGCCGCCTGCTCGCCGACGCATGAGTGCTCTCGTCGCCACTCGCAAGCTGTCGAAGTCGGTCGCGCAGGGGCCCTCGCGTCTGTGGCTGCTGCGCGACATCGACCTCGCCATCGACGCCGGCGATTTCGTCTCGATCTCGGGCCCATCCGGCGCCGGCAAGTCGACGCTCCTGCACATCCTCGGCATGCACGATCACGATTGGGAAGGCGCGTACGAGCTCGATGGCCACGACGTGCGCTCGATGTCGCAGAAGCAGCGCGCCGATCTGCAGCGCCGCACCATCGGTTTCGTTTTCCAGAGCTATCACCTCATCGACGACCTCACCGTCGCGGAGAACCTCGACGTGCCGCTGCGCTATCGCGACATCCCGAAGAGCGAGCGGCAGAGTCTCGTCGCCGATTCGCTCGATCGCTTTCGCATCGTCGGGAAGAAGGACCTCTATCCGTCGCAATTGTCCGGAGGGCAGCAACAGCTGGTCGGCATCGCGCGCGCGGTGATCGCCGGTCCGAAGTTGATCCTCGCGGACGAGCCGACCGGCAACCTGCACTCCGAACAGGCGCGTGAGATCATGGAGTTGTTCCGCGAATTGAACCGCGCGGGCGCGACGATCGTGCAGGTTACGCATTCCGAAGAGAACGCGAGGTTTGGGAATCGCCATGTGCGATTGCACGATGGGTGGCTCATTCAATGAGTGCGGTTCCGCCGCGCGTGCTGGCCGCGGACGATCAGCCGCACGTGCTTTCCGCGTTGAAGTTGCTGTTGCGCAGTGAAGGCTTCGAGATCGAGACCGTCGCATCGCCCGCGGCGGTGTATCGCGCGGTGGAAGGTCGCGTGTTCGATGCGGTCCTCATCGACCTCAACTACGCGCGCGATACGACCAGCGGCGCCGAAGGACTGGAACTGCTCGAGCGCCTGCATGCGTACGACGAACTGCTGCCGGTCGTGGTGATGACGGCATGGAGCTCGGTCGATCTTGCGGTCGCGGCGATGCGTGCCGGCGCACGCGATTTCGTGCAGAAGCCGTGGGAGAACGAGAAGCTGCTGGCGACGCTGCGCACGCAGATCGAGCTCGGACGCGCGTTGCGCAAGGGACAGCGCCTCGAGGCGGAGAACCGCGTATTGCGCGGCGATGACAAGCGACCGGCGCTGATCGCCGACTCGCGTTCGATGCGGCCGGTGCTGGAGATGATCGAGCGCGTCGGACCGTCCGATGCGAGTGTGCTCATCACCGGCGAAAACGGTACTGGCAAAGGTGTCGTTGCGCGCGCGCTGCATGCGGCGTCGCGGCGCACCTCGCGTCCGCTGGTCGCGGTGAACGTCGGCGGTCTGCCCGAGTCGCTATTCGAGAGTGAGCTCTTCGGCCACGTCAAAGGTGCCTTCACCGATGCGAAGGCCGATCGCGTCGGACGATTCGAGCTCGCCGATGGCGGGACGTTGTTCCTCGACGAGATCGCGAACGTGCCGCTCGCGCAGCAGGCGAAGTTGCTGCGCGTGCTGGAGACGGGGGAGTTCGAGCGCGTCGGCTCGTCGCGCACGCGGCAGGCGGACGTGCGCATCCTCTCGGCGACGAACGCGGAGCTCGAAGCGGAAGTCGAAGCGGGACGCTTTCGGCAGGACTTGTACTTCCGTTTGCGCACCGTCGAGATCCATCTGCCGCCGTTGCGCGATCGCCGAGAAGACATCCCGTCGCTCGCCAGCCACTTCCTCACCGCGCATGCGGCGCGCTATCGAAAACAGATCACCGGCTTCGACGAAGCGGCGATGAAGACGTTGCTCGCGCACGCATGGCCCGGCAACGTGCGCGAGCTCGATCACGCGGTGGAAGGCGCGGTGCTCATGGCCGCCGGCTCCTCGATCCGCGCGGCCGATCTCGGTCTCGCCGCGCCCGCGTCCCGCACGCCGCGCATCGAAGACATGAGCATCGAGGACGTCGAGACGTTGCTGATCCGCAAAGCGCTCGCGCGCTACGGCGGCAACGTGTCGCGCGCGGCGGAAGCGCTGGGCCTGAGCCGCAGCGCGTTGTATCGAAGGATTCAGCGTTACGGGATTTGAACGAATTTGGAGTGCGGCAGCTATCGCTGCCGCAATGGAAAGCGGCGGCTTTGCCGCCGCACTCCATACTAAACACCCATGAAACGCCTCGAGCATCGCGTGATCGCCGCCGCTCTCGCGTCGCTCCTGCCGCTCTTCATCGCCATCGCGTGGCTGCTCGCCACGCAAAGCACGTCGACGCGCTGGACCATCGCCATCGTCGCCGCCGTCTCGTTTCTCATCCTGGCGTTGGTCGTGCGCGCGCAGATCAACTATCCGCTGCGCACGCTCGCCAACCTTCTCTCCGCGTTGCGCGAGGAGGACTATTCAATTCGCGCGCGCGGCGCGGGGCGGCGCGATGGGATGGGCGAGCTCACGCGCGAGCTGAACCTGCTGACCGACTCGCTGCAGCACCGGCGCTTCGGCGAAGTGGAAGCGGCCGCGCTCGTGCGCTCCGTGCTCGAGCACATCGACTCCGCGATCTTCACGTTCGACCGCCAGTGGCGCCTCCGCCTCGTCAATCGCGCGGGCGAGCGCCTCCTCGGCCGCACCGCCGAACAACTGCACGGACGCACCGCGGGCGAGCTCGGCATCGAGGCATTTCTCACGGGCGACGAAACGCGCACGACCGAGATCCTGTTGCCCGGCGGACATGGACGCTTTCGCATCCGGCGCACGACCTTCCGCCAGAGCGGCGTGCCGCACGTGCTGCTGTCGATGTCCGATCTCAGCCGCGCG
>Ga0196977_1000465_pt1 | contig 21242 bp, 16 predicted proteins | sample S3v_1013CmetaG_FD_148634 | JGI IMG/M metagenome (GOLD analysis project Ga0196977, IMG submission 148634) | Soil microbial communities from Anza Borrego desert, Southern California, United States - S3+v_10-13C | ecosystem: Environmental > Terrestrial > Soil > Desert | place: USA: California...
GATCGCAGCCCGCCCCCCTCGTGGTGGTGATGCCAGTACGCATGATGGCCGCGATCGATACTAAACATTGCCCGGGCCTTATACCCGAGCGGCGGGGCGATTGTCAAACTTTTTAACTCCCGGGAATAAAAGGGCGCGACTGGACGATATAGATTTGACCCTTCATGTACGCCCATTCGATGTCCTGGTCGCGAGCGCCAAAGACGCGCTTGATGGAGCCGGCCGCGCGGACGAGACGGCGAATCACGTCATCAGTCAGAACGACGCGGTCGCCGGTGATCGGCACTTCCTTCACGCCACCCTTTTCGTCAAACGTGAGCAAGCTGTCTTCAGCAGAGCGAGTCAGGACCTGAATCGCGTTAGTGCGCGGGCGAAAGATGATCTGCTCCGCGATGCGCTGGCCTTCGACCACTTTAATTCCTAAGCCACGCTTTGCGCTGATGTAAATCGAGCCGCTGTTTTCCCGGTCGAACGGATCCGTGGTGATCATCACGCCCGAGCTTTCGGAGTTGATTCCCTCCTGAAGCAGCACTGCCATGAAGATCTTCGAGTGGTCCACACTCGCACGCTCCCGCGCTTCATAAGCTTCAAAATTCCAGAGCGAAGCCCAAACTTTTTTGATCGCGTCGATTAGTTCCCGATCGCCGCGAACGTTCGGCACAGTCGTGTAAAGGCCGGCGCCGCTGAAGTTCGGCAGGTCTTCGGAGTTGGAAGAGCTGCGGACAAACAAACCCTTACCGGCGTATTCCCGCGCGACTTTCTGCAAGACCTTCTCGCGCAATGCCGGATCAAACTCCGCACTCTCAATCTTCTGCCGCAGCAACACGAGTTGCTCGCGCCGGTAAGCCGGATCGTGAACAAACTTCTGATCGTTGAGCAGTCCGAAGATCGTGTCGTCGAGTTTGTTTCGTTTTATGAACTCGTCGTAGTAGTAAAACGGGATCGTGAAACCGGGCGGCACTACGATCGACGGTAAACGCGCGTTCAGCACCTCACCGAGATTTGCCGACTTGCCGCCATAAGCAAGGCTCGCTCGCGCCCGCTGTTGGGCCAAGTCGAGCAGGCGGATTTCATTCAGATTGAAACGCGGCTTCATCACGTCGAGACGTTGCGCTTGCCGGCGCTGGTACTCGCGCAGTTGGTCCATGCCGGCGCGTTTAATGGTGTACTTCTCACGCAACGTTTCGAACGAAACCCACCAGCCGTCGTACTGCTTGAACAGTTCCTTCGCGTTCTTGATGTATGCGTTGGGAATGCCCCAACCTTTCGCGAGCAGGTTGATGTGCGAGAGCGGTGTTGAGGGTTGCGATGTGATGATGCCGGCGACGGGTGGAAGCTGGACCGGCACTTCATCCAAAACCAAAATCTCGTTAAAACCGATTTCGACGTGATCGTCGAGCTTCTCGATGACGTGAATGCGGCCGAGGCCTTTCGCGATATTCAGTGCTTGATACGCTTGCTCCTTCGCGATGTCGCTTTGGAGGATGCGCTGTATGCCTGCTAGTGATTTCGACGCTTCGTCCTGGCGCAATGAATTCGGTTTGAAAGCGACGCGTGTGAAGAACGTTTTGTTGATGACGTCGTAGGTGAGTTGGATCTGGTCTGACGGGATCAGGTCGCCTTCCCAAAACTCGAAGGTCCAGCGCCGCAGTGGTGTTTGATAGGCGATGGTGCCGAGAATGAAGCGGCGGTTCGATTTGAGGTAGTTGTTTTCGAAGAATTCTCGGCCGCGTTCGAGTGAGAGGTATGTGCCGTTGACGAAGTCTTTGTGAAAGCTATAGCGCTTTTTGTTGACGTAGTAGATCTTGTTGTTGTCCTTGCGATCGATGACGAAGATGAGATGGGGAAGTGCGTACGGTGTGTTGGCGTCGTAAGTGACTGAAAGCAAATCGAAGTCGGTTTGAGATTTTATCGCCGGTAGCGACTTTTGGGCCGCACAAGGTGCGGCGATCAAAAACAATAAAAAAACCGGATTTAGGAGCTTCATAGTGTTGAGGCTGCGCGCTGGAGCGCCGATAGCAAAATGTCGACGTGGCGCTGCTCGGTCAGGAAGCTGTTGATGTTCACGCGCATCGCGCGGCGGCCGTGAAGGACCGTTGTGGTGAGCCATGCTTCTCCGCTGCGCTCGATTGTTTGTTGGAGACGTTGCTGCACGCGGTCCTGCCCCTCGCCGTCGAGACGCGAGACTGAGTCCGGAAGGTAGCGGAAACAGCAGACCGCCGTTTCGACTTCACCAACGCGCTTAAAGCCCGGCAGTCGATCGAGTTGAGACGCAAGGTAGTTCGTCAGGTCGATATGCCGCTCGACCGTCTGCGCGTAACCCTCGCGTCCCATGAACTTCAGCGCCATCCAAAGTTTCAGCGAGTTGAAACGACGCGTGCCCATCTGCCCGTAACGAAAGAAATCGAACTCAACATCGTCGCCGCCCCGATCCTCGCTCAGGTATTCAGGGCTCATGTCAAAAGAATCGCGCAGCACCCGCCCGCCGTCGCGCACCAGCGTCGCACCACACGCGAACGGCACAAACATCCACTTGTGCGGATCGAACGTAATCGAATCTGCCAGTGCGAGCCCACGAAGCTTGTCTTTGTGTTTCGACGAAAAAGCGAGTGGACCACCGTACGCGGCGTCGATGTGATACCAGAGCTTGCTTTCGCGAGCGATAAGAGCAAGATCTTCGAGCGGATCGATCACGCCCGTCGATGTCGTCCCGGCAACGCCCACAATGCAACACGGTAGCCGTCCTTCAGCTCGATCGTGCGCGATCTGTTCGCGCAAAACATCGATGCGAATGTGGAATCGCTCGTCAGTCGGAAGCTTGCGCAGACCCGCGCGCCCGAGGCCCAAGAGATCGACGCTCTTGTCGATCGAGTAATGACACTGTTCCGAAGCGTAGACCACGAGATCGCTCGCGGCAGATCGCACGCCTTCGTCCTTGATCGTTGCCGCAACACGATCGCGCGCGCATTTCAAAGCGATCAGGTTCGCCTCCGAACCGCCGCTCGCCAACGTCCCAAAACTCTGTGGACCGTAGTCGAGCAGATCGCACAGCCAACGAATCACACGCGCTTCGATCATCGCCGACGTTGGTCCATTGCGCCACGCGCCGGCGTTCTGATTCAACAGCGAAGACAAGGCGTCGGCCCAGACGCCGATCGGCAGCGGCGTGGGATTGAACTGGCCAAAGTATTTCGGACTCGGAACGCCCATCGCGTTCGGCTCGATATCTTCACGGAACCGGCGCAGGATGTCTTCAATCGGGATTCCCTTTTCCGGCAACGGCTCGTCAAATAACTGCTCAAGGTCCGCGGGTGTCGCGGCCGGAGTCACGCGCCGCGTATCCAAAGCAGCGGCGTAAGCGTTGATGATCTCGGGAACTGCTTTTCCGAGCAGCCTATGCTGCTCAACAAAATCGTCAATCATGGTCTATGCTTCTGGCTGAATCATGCAAAATGAACTGAAACGATACGAGAAAGCTTTACTGGCGAACATGCAGTTGTTCGGCGTCGAGTTGTCGCCGGAGACCGTGGCGCAACTCGGCACCTACTACAGTTTACTCGTTCACTGGAACGATCGTCTGCATCTGGTGGCGCCATGTTCACCGGAAGAGTTCGCGACCCGACACGTACTCGAGTCGTTGGTGTTGTTGCCGCACCTGCCGCACGGCGCAAAGATAGCAGACATCGGCTCGGGCGCGGGCTTGCCGATCATTCCCTGCCTGATCGTACGCCCGGATTTGGATGCGACATTGATCGAGTCGTCCCAGAAGAAAGCGGTGTTTTTGCGTGAGGCGCTGAATGCCGTTGGGCGAAAGGCTGCGATCGTCGCGCGGCGTTTTGAAGAGATTGACGCGCCGGACGTGGCGTTTGTGACTTCGCGCGCGCTGGACCAGTTTATCCGTCAGATCCCTGTGCTACTTAACTGGGCACCGGACGGATGTACGTTACTGTTATTTGGTGGAGAAAAACTCCTGGACGCGGAAAGCTTCCTGATTCCAGGGTCAGAGAAGCGATACCTCTATGTTAAGAGGGTTCTTCGCGGATGACCTCGGTAGCCTTCTTGTCCTCGCGCAAGCCCTGAAACGACGGATGACGGATTACGTTTTCATCGGTCCATTCGGTGAACGCAACCTCACCGAGGAGCTTTGGCTCGGCCCAAATCGCGCGGCGTAAACCCGCATCTCTCGGTATGGTCTCGAACGGCTTCGTCGGCCGCCCAATGCGATCCAGCATTTTCTTCAACTCGACCCGGTCCTTCGTACTAAAACCCGTCCCGACACGCCCGGCATAGATCAGTTTGCCCTTGTCATACACACCCAAAACCAGCGAACTAAACGGCAATCCTTTATCGGACAACGTGTAGCCCGCAATCACAAACTCCTGCCGCTTCAGGCACTTAACCTTCTGCCAGTTGCGACTGCGCGTCGACTCGTAAAACGAGTTCGCCAGTTTCGAAACAATTCCTTCAATGCCGAAATCACACGCCTGCTTCAAAAACTTCGGCCCGTTCCCTTCAACGTGATCGCTGTAACGCAGAACGCGATCACTGCGCACCGTCGCCATCAATTCCTCGAGCACGCGTTTGCGCTCCACGAGTGGCGTTCGCGTCAGGCTGAAACCCTCGAGATAGATCACATCGAACACTTCCAAAACGAGACCTTTCCCAGCCGTCTTATGAATCGCCTGTTGCAACGTCTGAAAACTGCTGCGGCCGGACGAGTCCATCGCGACCACTTCCGCATCGAGAATTGCACTTTGCACGCGGAGTGTCTTCAACGCTTTAGCGATACCGGGAAACTTTTCAGTCCAGTCCTTCTGATTCCGAGTCCATAACCGAACATGACCGCGTTGGACATGACACAACAAACGATAACCATCGAACTTCAACTCATGAAGCCATTCATTACCTTTCGGCGCTTCTTTAACGAGCGTCGCCAGCTGTGGCGAAACAAACTCCGGCATCGTGGTTTTTCGTGCGCCAGTAAGATTCTGAATCTGTTTGGAGTTCATCACGAAGCAGGGGCACTCAGGTTGCTGGTATCTACGTACGATGTACGCGACCAAACTTCTCAACCAGATCTATCACCTGATTCAGCCCGGCGGCAATCATACTTTGTGCGGACTGCGCGTCAGTCGTATTCCTGTGGGAGCGAAACTGCCGGGTAATCTGCAACTGGTTGACAAGGTGCCTGCGGACAAGACAATTTGCAAGCACTGCGAACGACTGCAATCAGGCGGACTGCCCACTTACTCCACACACATAACGACGTGAACGACGTGACCGGGTAATTAGTGTTTTATAGGTGAGTGAGGAAGAAGACTGTAATCTGTGTTTTCTGTGGCCGACCCGAGAGTCAGCCACAGAAAAACAGAAACATCGGAATGAATTATTCCTCGTCAGGGGCGGACGCACCGTCGCCATCAGCAGCCGGGGTGGCTGAGACGACCAATGGTTCGCGCGACGGCAACACGATGTCGTGACCGCCGACGATGTCCGGAAACTCCTCGAGGTCGCGCTCCCGCGCTTGATCGATGGACTCGTCGCGTTCGATATCGACGTTCCGATAGTATTCCATGCCGGTTCCAGCCGGAATCAATCGGCCCATGATCACGTTCTCTTTCAATCCACGCAGATAGTCAACGCGACCCGAAATCGCCGCTTCGGTCAACACGCGCGTGGTCTCCTGGAACGACGCCGCTGAAATGAAAGAATCGGTCGAGAGCGAAGCCTTCGTGATTCCGAGCAGCAGCGGTTCGGCCTGTGCGACTTCACCGTCTTCCTGTCTCACGCGCTCGTTCTCGTCCTGGAAGCGGAAACGATCGACCTGCTCTTCGAGCAGAAACTCGGTGTCGCCGACTTCCTTGATCTTCACCCAGCGCAACATCTGGCGAACAATCACTTCGATGTGTTTGTCGTTGATGTTCACACCCTGCAGGCGATAGACCTCCTGAATTTCGTTCACGAGGTATTCCTGCAAGCGACTCATACCCAGCACGCGCAAGATGTCGTGCGGGTTGAGCGGGCCGTCCATCAACGCCTCGCCGGCTCGAACACGATCGCCGTCCTGCACGTTGATGTGCGTTCCGCGCGGGATATCGTACTCGCGCTCTTCACCGTCGTCGCCAGTAATGATCAGTTTGCGTTTGCCCTTCGAAATGGCGCCGAGTGTAACGGTGCCATCGATCTCCGACATTACAGCCGTTTCCGCCGGACGCCGTGCTTCGAAAAGCTCGACGACGCGCGGCAAACCGCCGGTGATGTCCTTGGTCTTCGTTGTTTCACGCGGGATCTTCGCGATGATGTCACCCGGCTCGACTTCTTCGCCGTCGGTCACCATCAGGTTCGCGCGCACCGGCATCTGGTAGGTCTTCAGCACCTTGTTGCTGGCGCTGCGAATTTCCAAACGCGGCTGTTTCTTTTCGTCGGGCGAGTCTTTCACGACCATGCGCGACTGACCGGTCACTTCGTCTACTTCTTCGTCAAACGTCACGCCTTCCTTCAGATCCTGGAACTTAACGTGTCCAGCGACTTCGGTAAGGATCGCGAACGTGAACGGGTCCCACGTGGCAATCAGTTGATCCTGCGTCACGCGGCTCCCGTCCTCGACGAGGATGTGAGCGCCGTAAACGATCTGGTAACGCGCTGCTTCACGGCCACGGTCGTCGATGATGAGCACCGAACCATTGCGGTTCATCGCGATGCGTTCGCCCTTGCGGCTCTTGACCGTTTGCAGGTCGAGATACTTGACCGTGCCGTCCTGGCGAGCTTCGTGTTTCGACGACTCTTCAAGACGCGCGGTACCGCCGATGTGGAACGTACGCATCGTCAACTGCGTGCCCGGTTCACCGATCGACTGTGCGGCAATAACACCCACCGCTTCGCCGATCTCGACCGGACGGCCGGTCGCGAGGTTGCGTCCGTAACACTTGATACAGCAACCACGACGCGATTCGCAGGTCAAAACCGAACGGATACGAACGCGCTGCACACCCGAACGCTGAATCTCGGCAGCCAGGTCTTCGTCGATCTCCTGGTTTGCCGCGACGATCACGTCGCCTTCAATTGGATCGGTGACGTCGTCGAGCCCCGTGCGGCCGACAATGCGGTCGCGCAATGACTCAATCTCCTCGCCACCTTCGATGATTGCGCTCGCGGAGATACCGCGCAACGTGCCGCAGTCGTCTTCGCTGATGATCACGTCCTGAGCCACATCAACGAGCCGCCGGGTTAGATAACCGGAGTCCGCGGTCTTCAACGCCGTGTCAGCCAAACCCTTGCGAGCGCCGTGTGTCGAGATGAAGTACTGCAACACGTTCAAGCCCTCGCGGAAGTTTGCCTGGATCGGAGTCTCGATGATTTCACCCGACGGGCGGGCCATCAGACCACGCATACCGGCGAGCTGACGAATCTGCTGTGCGCTACCACGAGCGCCAGAATCGCTCATGACGAGGATCGGATTGAGCTCGCCACTCGAGCGCTCGCGATCGTCCATCGCCTTGAACATCTCCTTGGCGACTTTGTCAGTCACTTCGGACCAGATTGCGATCACCTTGTTGTAGCGTTCGCCGTTCGTGATAACACCGTCTTGATACTGCTGCTCGACCGCGATCACGTCCTTATCGGCCTTCTCGACAAGTCCCTTCTTTGAAGGTGGCGTCACCAGGTCGTCGATACCGATCGAGATGCCGGCTTTCGTTGCGTACAGGAACCCGAGCGTTTTTAGATCGTCGAGCATCTTGACGGTCATTTCGTGACCGAGACGAATGTGCGAGTAGTTAACGAGCGACTGCAGACCCTTCTTCTTCAACGTGCCGTTGATGAACGGCAGTCCCGCGGGAATCGAATCGTTGAAGATCACACGTCCGACAGTCGTATTGATCACGCGTCGCACGTCGTCCTGAACCACCGCACGCAGGATGTCCTGCGGATCGTGCTCCTGGACCAGGTCGATCAAGTCGCCTTGAATACGGAGTTTGATCGGCGTCTGCGTCGTGACCTCACCCGCGTCGAGCGCAAGTAGCACTTCCTCGAGTGAAGCAAACACGCGGCCCTCGCCCTTTGCGCCCGGACGATCGCGTGTCAGGTAGTAAATACCCAAAACGATGTCCTGCGACGGAACGGCAATCGGTTGACCGCTGGCCGGGCTCAGAATGTTGTTGCTCGAAAGCATCAACACCGCCGCTTCGATCTGCGCTTCCGGACTGAGCGGGATGTGTACCGCCATCTGGTCGCCGTCGAAGTCTGCGTTGAACGCCGTACAGACGAGCGGGTGAATCTTGATCGCTTTACCTTCGACAAGCACCGGCTCAAACGCCTGGATGCCGAGACGGTGCAGCGTCGGAGCGCGGTTCAAGAGCACCGGATGCTCGCGAATCACTTCTTCGAGAATGTCCCAAACGACAGGTTCCTGCCGTTCGACCATTTCACGCGCCTGCTTGATCGTAGCGGCATGGCCTTGCTTCTCAAGCTGGTTGTAGATGAAGGGCTTGAACAGTTCGAGCGCCATCTTCTTCGGCAGACCGCACTGGTGGAGTTTCAATTCGGGGCCGACAACAATTACCGATCGCCCTGAATAGTCGACGCGCTTACCCAACAGGTTCTGACGAAAACGTCCCTGCTTACCTTTGAGCGTTCCGCTCAAAGACTTCAAAGGGCGATTGTTCACACCGCGCAGCACACGTCCGCGACGGCCGTTGTCAAACAACGCGTCGACCGCTTCCTGAAGCATGCGCTTTTCGTTGCGCACGATGACTTCCGGCGCGCGCAACTCCATCAGTTTCTTCAGACGATTGTTGCGGTTGATAACGCGCCGGTAAAGATCGTTCAGGTCTGAAGTCGCAAAACGTCCACCGTCTAGTGGCACCAACGGCCGCAACTCAGGTGGAATCACCGGAATCACGTCAAGGATCATCCAGTCCGGCCGGTTTCCTGACTTCAGAAAACTGGTCGCAACCTTCAGACGCTTCGAATACTTCAGTTTCTTCTGTTGCGAAGTCTCTTCCTTCATCCGCTTGCGCAGATCGACGGCGAGTTCTTCGACATCGACCATCGCCAGCAGTTCCTTGATCGCTTCGGCGCCCATCTTCGCGACAAACTGCGCGGGATAATCGCGCACCAGTTCGCGATAGCGCTCGTCGCTCAACAGTTCACGCTCTTTCAATCCCGGCACGTCGCCCGGATCGATCACGATGTACGACTCGAAATAGAGAACCTTTTCGAGTTCGCGCAGCGGAATGTCGAGCAGGTGACCGATGCGGCTGGGCAGTCCTTTGAAGAACCAGACGTGCGAACACGGACTGGCCAGATCGATATGGCCCAAACGCTCGCGGCGCACCTTTGCCTGCGTTACTTCGACGCCGCATTTGTCGCAGATCACTCCGCGGTGCTTCATGCGTTTGTATTTACCGCAGAGACACTCCCAATCCGCCACCGGACCAAAAATGCGCGCGCAGAAGAGTCCGTCGCGCTCGGGTTTGAACGTCCGGTAGTTGATTGTTTCAGGCTTGGTCACCTCACCATGCGACCATTGCCGGATCTTTTCCGGTGACGCAAGTGAGATACGAATAGCCTCAAAATCAGGAGCCAGTTGCGTCTTTTCTTGTTGGAATCTGAACATATTTCTCCATTTCCCTCTTAGGCTTCCACGGCACTCGTGACGATGGCTTCACCAACGCCGTCTTCCTGCCCTGCACCATCACCGGCTGCTTTCTTGTTAATCAACTCAACGTCGAGACACAGCGATTGCAACTCGCGAACGAGCACGTTGAACGATTCCGGTAGACCCGGATCGAAATCGGCCTCGCCTTTGACGATTGCCTCGTAAATCTTCGAACGTCCCGCGACGTCGTCAGACTTCGCCGTCAGCAGTTCCTGAAGAATGTGTGCCGCGCCGTAAGCTTCGAGCGCCCACACCTCCATCTCTCCGAAGCGCTGACCGCCAAACTGCGCCTTACCGCCGAGTGGCTGCTGCGTGATCAAGCTGTACGGTCCAATCGAACGTGCGTGAATCTTGTCATCCACAAGGTGCGACAGTTTGAGCATGTAGATGTAACCAACCGTCACCTTCTGTTCGAACGGGTCGCCGCTCAGACCGTCGTACAGCACGGCCTTGCCCGACTCGTTTACGATTTCAGGTAGACCGAGATCGTTCGCACGAGAGCCCGCTTCCTGAAGTTTCTTCTTGATCTCGGGTTCGGTAGCGCCGTCAAACACGGGCGTTGCGAAGTGCAGACCAAGCACGCGCGCGGCCCAGCCGAGGTGCGTCTCGAGAATCTGGCCGACGTTCATACGCGAAGGCACGCCAAGCGGATTGAGCACGATCTCGACAGGTGTTCCGTCCGGCAGGTAAGGCATGTCTTCTTCCGGAAGAATCCGGGCGATAACGCCTTTGTTACCGTGACGTCCGGCCATCTTGTCGCCGACCGACAGCTTGCGCTTCATGGCGATGAAGACTTTCACCATCTTGATTACGCCCGGTGAAAGCTCGTCACCCTGACGCAGCTTCGCGATCTTCTCTTCGTAAATGTCCGAGAGAATCTTGATCTGCCGTTCGGTGCGGTCTTCGTACTCCTTGATCTCAGCGCCGATGTCGAGCCGCGACGAGGCGAGTTGCACTTTGCGCAGCGCCTTCGGCTCTACCGCCTTCAACATCTCGCGGGTGATCGGAATGTTCTTTTCCAAGACTACTTCGCGATTGACCGTCAGATCCGCCGAAAGCTTGCGCCCTTCGAGCAGCTCGTAAATTCGCTCGTCGCGCTGTTCGCGGAGGATACGAATTTCGTCTTCAAGGTCGCGCCGCAGGCGATCTTCTTCGTCCTGCTCGATCGTGAGTGAACGCTGGTCTTTCTCCTGGCCCTTGCGGGTGAAGACCTGAACGTCAACGACCGTGCCGTCGATTCCCGGCGGGCTGACGAGCGAAGCGTCTTTGACGTCGCCGGCCTTCTCACCGAAGATCGCGCGCAACAGTTTTTCTTCCGCGGTCAACTGCGTCTCGCCTTTCGGCGTGACTTTGCCGACCAGAATCGATCCCGGTTTCACTTGAGCGCCGATGCGAATGATGCCGCTCTCGTCGAGATCGCGGAGCATGTTCTCGCCGACGTTTGGAATGTCGCGCGTGATCTCTTCCGGTCCCAGCTTCGTGTCGCGCGCTTCGATTTCGAGCTCTTCAATGTGAATCGAAGTGTAGTAGTCCTCTTTCACCAGCCGCTCGGAAACGAGAATCGCGTCCTCGAAGTTGTAACCGCGCCATGGCATGAACGCGACCAGTACGTTTCGGCCCAACGCCAACTCACCGCGGTCGGTACATGGGCCATCAGCGATGACCTGGCCCTTCTCCACCCGCTCACCGACGTGGACGATCGGGCGTTGATTGATACAAGTGTTCTGGTTAGAACGCTTGAACTTGATCAACGTGTAGATGTCCGCCGTCACTTCGCGCGAGATCGTGCCGTCGACGTTGTGATCGGCCTTGACGATGATGCGTTCGGAGTCAACGTAGTCAACCACGCCGTCGCGTTTCGCAGCTACGACCGCGCCAGAGTCACGAGCAGTGACCTTTTCCATACCGGTGCCGATGTACGGCGCTTCCGCACGGAGCAGCGGCACTGACTGGCGTTGCATGTTCGAACCCATCAACGCGCGGTTTGCGTCGTCGTTTTCGAGGAACGGAATCAACGACGCAGCGACAGACACGAGCTGTTTCGGCGAAACGTCGACATACTCGATGTCCTTGCGCAACGCGAGAATGAACTCACCGGCTTTCCGGGCCGCGTTGCGGTCGTTGACGATGTAGGCGGTTTCATCGAGTTCGATATTGGCCTGACCGACAACGTGCTTGTCCTCTTCCCACGCCGTCAGGTAGAACGGCCACGGTTCGGACTCAGCCCTGCGCGCTTCCGCGCCGAGTTTCTTGTTTGCCTTTTCGACATCTTCAAGCGGAACGTGATCGCCCGGCTTGAACTTCGTGTCGCCACCGTTGATGACGCGCACATATTCTACGACGCGGCCATCGCTCACCTTGCGATAAGGCGCCTCGATGAATCCGAATTCGTTGATACGCGCAAAACACGAGAGACTCGAGATCAATCCGATGTTTGGACCTTCAGGCGTCTCAATCGGACAGATACGTCCGTAGTGCGTCGGGTGCACGTCGCGGACTTCGAATCCCGCGCGCTCACGCGACAGACCGCCCGGTCCCAGTGCCGAAAGACGCCGCTTGTGCGTAATCTCCGACAGCGGGTTCGTCTGGTCCATGAACTGCGACAACTGGCTCGACCCAAAGAATTCGCGCACTGCAGCCGTCACGGGCTTGGCGTTGATCAGGTCGCGCGGCATCGTCGTCTGCATTTCCTGATGGATCGACATCTTCTCCTTGATCGCACGTTCCATGCGCTCGAGGCCGATGCGGAACTGGTTCTCCAGCAACTCACCAACCGCACGCACACGGCGATTTCCGAGGTGATCGATGTCGTCCGCCTGGTACTCGGACGGGTTCTTGCGCATCTTCAGCACGTAAGTAACCACTTCGTAGAAGTCGTGGGCCGAGAGCAATGGATCGTCGATCCGTTCGCGCTCAGGCTTGCCCATCTTGATGTTGAACTTCAGTCGGCCAACACGCGAGAAGTCAAACTTGCGCGGATCGAAGAACATCGCTTCGAGCAGACGATAAGCAGTTTGCACGGTCGGCGGATCGCCCGGGCGCATCTTGCGATAGATTTCCAGCAGCGCATCCACCGGCTTGGTGATGACGTCTTTCTTCAGCGTCAGCGACAGCACCGGACCAACGTCATCGCGCTCGGGGAAGAACACCGCGAAGTTGGTGATACCCGCTTCGACGACCTCCTGCAATTTCGCCGGCGTGATCTCGTTGTTCGCTTCGAGAACCACTTCACCACTCTCGGTGTTCACGATGTCGGCAACAGTGAAAGCGCCTTCGAGTTGCGACGAATCGATCTCGACTTCGCCGATGTCGGACTTGCGAAGTGCTTCGAGTGCCGACGAAGTGACCTTCTTACCACTGCGGACAATCGGATCCGGACCGCGGCCCTTGATGTCAAAGTCGACTTTCATGCCGACGAGGTTAGTCTGGCCAGTCTCCGGCACCTGCAGGAACAGGCGGCCTTCTTCGAGCCGGATGCCGTCGGTGATATAGATCGACTTCAGCATGTCCTCGTCAGTGAACGAGGAGTTCTTGACCGCGTCTTCCAGTTGTGAATCCGTGCGCAACGATTTGAGATCGACTTTCTGGTTAAACCAGAGACCGAGTGCCCGCAGGAAGATCGACGCCAGAAACTTTCGTTTGCCGACGCGCACGTAGAGCAGGTTCTTCTGATCGTATTCGAACTCGACCCACGAACCGCGATACGGAATGATCTTCGCCACGTAGATCGCGCCGCGTTTGAAGAAGACTCCGGGCGAGCGATGCAACTGTGAAACGATGACGCGCTCGGTGCCGTTGATGATGAACGTACCGTTGTCCGTCATCAGCGGAATTTCGCCAAAGAAGACTTCTTCTTCCTTGATATCGCGAATCGAGAGCACTTCAGTGTCCGGATCTTTGTCGTAGACAGTGAGCCGGATCTTCACCTTGAGTGGAACGCTGTAGCTCATGCCGCGTTCCTGACACTCCTGTTGATCGTGCTTGTGCTTCAGACCGACGGGCTCGCCGCAGTTTTCGCACAAGGTCGGTCGAACGAAGTTGAACGTACCGCAACGATGGCAAAGCGTTTCGCCTGCTGCGAGCGGATTGACCTTTATAGTCGCGCCGCAGTTTTTGCAGTTCGACCGGAGGTAGTTGAGACCTTCCAGCCGCCCGCATTTACACTGCCAGTTGCCGATCTGGTACTCGACGAAGTCGAGCGTGGCGGTGCCACGAAAATCGGAGATCGGAAAGACCGATTGAAAGACTGCCTGCAGTCCGGTTGCCTCGCGTTCTTCGGGCAAAAGATCCATCTGCAGAAAGCGGTTGTACGACTCACGCTGAATCTCGATGAGATTAGGAATACGGACGGCAGTGGCGATCTTGGAGAAGTCGACTCGCTCCGGCGCCTGACTGGTACGTCTTCCTAATCCTGAAGTAATAGTTTGAAGCAGATTTGCAGACATGTGAGATTCCTTATGAAATACCGAGTTCCATTTGCCAAACCTTCAGAGACGCCAAAACGGCGGTCAGAGCGCACAATGCCCTGACCGCTTGTTTTGCGTAAGCGGCTGAACTTCCGTCAAATTTTTTGGGAGTAACGCCAGCGCCTCAATACTCCCTTAACTTAGCCACTAACAGTTCCAGTGTCAAGTACGAACAGCTAAAGCGTTGATTCGAAAACGCCGAAGGCGTTCGCCAGTTCCAGCCCAGGGCTGGAGCGTAAGCACCTACCCTGGGTACGCGACCAAACTTTGTCAAAACCCTGAAAGGGTTCGCAAATAGCCAACGCTTTCAGCGTTCGCCTCCGACTTTGACTCAAGACCCAGGGTTGTCACTGCGTTTCCAACCCTTGGGCTGAAATTTGTCAACGCCTTCGGCGTATGACGAACCACATAACTTCGGCGTACCTGCAAACTACTTAACTTCGACAGTAGCGCCTGCGTCGGTCAGCTTCTGTTTGATCGTCTCAGCTTCTTCCTTCGAAACGCCTTCCTTCACAGCCTTCGGTGCGGCCTCGACGAGATCCTTCGCTTCCTTCAAACCGAGCGCCGTAACCTCGCGGACGACCTTGATCACGTTGATCTTGTTGCCGCCGATAGCCTGCAGAACGACGTCAAACTCCGTCTTCTCTTCCGCCGCCGCTGCCGCTTCACCACCACCGCCGCCGGCTGCCGGAGCCGCCGCCACTGCCGCCGCCGCTGCTGAGACGCCAAAAGTCTCCTCCAACTCCTTCACGAGTTGTGAGGCTTCTAAAAGCGTCATGTTCTTCAGAAACTCAATTACGTCTTCGCGTGTTGCTGCCATGATTACCTTTCTATCCTTCCTCAAAAATCCTAGGCGGTCTTTTGCTCGCCGATCTGCTTAACAACTACAGCCAGGTTACGCGGCACGGCGGAAATGACCGTCACCAGACGCTGAGCCTGACAATTAATTAAAAACATTACCTTGGAAATCAACTCTTCCTTCGAAGGCAAACTCGCGATGGCTTCCACCTCGGGGAGTTCCACCACCTTGCCTTCGACAATACCGACCTTGAAAGTAAAAATGTCAGGGTTCGCTTTCGAAAACTTCGAAATCGCTTTCGACAAACCGACCGGATCGCCCTGGCTCAACGCCACCGCAGTGACGCCTTTGAAATGCTCGGCTGCCCGCTCGAGTTCCGTGCCTTGCGACGCGAGCTTTGCCAGGGTGTTCTTCACCACTTCGTACGAGACACCGGCTTCACGCAGTTGATTGCGGAGCTCCTGATCTTTCGCGACCGACATCTTCTGAAAGCCAACCAGCATCGCCGCCTTGGCGTTCTTGAACTGTTCGATAAGAGCCTCGAGGTCTTTTTGTTTCTGTGCTTTTGTTTTCATGCTTCTGCTCCTATCGATCTATTTGGAAAACGCTGCTTCGTCCAACAAAACGCCGGGGCTCATCGTCGAGGCAAGATTTACTTTCTTCACGTACTTGCCTTTCGCCGTTGCCGGCTTCGCCTTCACGACCGCATCGAGCAACGCCTTCGCGTTCTCGCGCAGTTTGTTGTCCTCAAAAGAAACTTTGCCGACACCGACGTGAATCACGCCTGTCTTGTCGACACGATACTCCACCTTACCGGCTTTGGTTTCTCGAACGGCCGTCGCCACGTCAAACGTGACGGTGCCGGTCTTCGGATTGGGCATCAGGCCGCGTGGGCCGAGCACTTTTCCAAGTTGACCGACGAGCCGCATCATGTCGGGCGTTGAAATCACGGCGTCGAAATCCGTCCACCCGCCCTTGATCCGGTTGACGATATCTTCGCCGCCGACGATGTCCGCGCCTGCCTCTTCGGCTTCACGCAGTTTGTCGCCCTGGGCGATCACGAGCACGGTTTTAGATTTGCCGAGGCCGTGAGGCAAAACGAGCGTCCCACGCACGAGTTGATCTGCTTTGCGGGGATCGACACCCAGCCAGACCGTCAATTCAACTGTTTCGTCAAACTTCGCGAAGGCGATCTCTTTGACTTTGGCAACGCCTGAATCGAGATCGTATTTACGTACCGCGTCGATTTTCTCCAGTGCGGCACGGTACTTCTTTCCGTGTTTCTTCATTATCAACTCCGAGGTGCAGTCGGGGTTTTATCCCCTCCCTCTCAAAAGTCCGCTTATTCGCCCATCTATTCGATGGTGAGGCCCATCTGTCTCGCGGTGCCTTCGATTGTGCGGATGGCCGAGTCTAAACTCGTTGTGTTCAAGTCCGGCATCTTCGTTTTAGCGATCTCTTCGATCTTCGCGCGGGAAATCGCTCCTACCTTCTCGCGGTTCGGCTTGCCCGATCCCTTCGGAATGCCGGCGGCCTTTTTCAGCAAGTCCGCAGCGGGCGGAGTCTTCGTTTCAAACGTAAACGACCGATCCGCATAAACCGTGATCACGACCGGTATTTTCAGATCGGGATCCATTTGCGCGGTCTTGGCGTTGAACGTCTTGCAAAACTCCATGATGTTCACGCCGTGCTGACCGAGCGCCGGTCCGATTGGCGGCGCCGGATTCGCCTTGCCCGCGGGAACCTGTAACTTGATGTAACCCGTTATCTTCTTTGCCATAAGTCATTTCCAATTTTCGATTGCCGATTGCCGATTTGTTCTACCCGAGTGCCGCTTCAATCGACAATCGGCAATTGGAAATCGGCAATGACTACTCTTCTTCCGCAAACGTCACTTTCTCAACATCGAGGAAGTTCAATTCCACCGGCGTCGATCTACCAAAAATGGTGACCGTGACTTTGAGCGTCGATTTATCCTCGTTCACCTCTTCAACCTTGCCGGTAAAGCTCTGGAACGGCCCCGACTTGATGCGTACAGTCTCGCCTGCCGCATACGAAAACTTTGGCTTCGGCTTTTCAGCAGCCTCGGCCTGCTGGTTCACGATCTGGTCGACTTCCTGCGGCGTCAGCGGCGTGGGATTGTGCCCGCCAACAAAGCCCGTCACCTTGGGAGTCGACTTAATCATGTGAAACACGTTGTCAGGAATATGGCCGCGCTCGTCGCAGTCAATCTGCACCAGTACGTAACCCGGATAAAACATGCGCGACGATTCGATTCGCTTGTTGCCGCGCATCTCGACCACGGTTTCGGTGGGCACCAGGACCTCGGTGATCTCGTTTTGCAGATCGGTGTCCCGGATGCGCGCTTTCAAACTATCGCGCACCTTTTTCTCGTGTCCCGAGTACGTATGAAGAATGAACCACTGAAGCATCTAAAACTCTTTTCTTCAGGCGAGGCCCAAAAACGCTGCGATCTTTTCCAATAACCAATCCACGCCCACAATTAGCCGCGACAGAGCCTGATCCACCGCGAACAAATAAACCGCGAAAAAGATCACGGCGATCAAAGTGATGATCGTCGTGTTCTGCACGTGCTTGGCGTCAGGCCACGAAACACGCTTCATTTCCGCCCGCGTGTCGTGCAAAAACTGACCAATGCGCCCAAAAGCGCTCGGCCCGTGTTCGCGGCGTACCGCCTTGCCCTCAGGACCATCGCCAAAGCGCGCCGTTCGGGGCGCCACTATTCGGGCATCTGGATTGTCTGTTTCAGCCATAACTTCCTGAACTGTCTTGCCGCGCTGATTCCGAACGCCCTCGTTTCAAGATGGCAGGGGTACCAGGATTCGAACCCGGACTTTCGGTTTTGGAGACCGACGTGCTAACCGTTGACACTATACCCCTTCGTGTCATTGCCAATTGTCGATTTCCGATTGTCGATTTGTACGCGCGTCGGTCTCCGCAATTGGCAATCGAAAATCGGCAATGCTCCTACTTCGTTTCCTTGTGATCAGTGTGCTTTCGGCAACGACGGCAGAATTTGCTGAATTCCAACCGGTCAGGCGTTGTCTTCTTATTCTTGGTCGTAACGTAGTTGCGACTCTTACAGACGCCGCACTGAAGCACAATATTGTCGCGTGGCATTTTGGTAAATCCTATTCAATAATGTCCGAAACCGTGCCGGCTCCGACCGTGCGGCCGCCTTCACGAATCGCGAAGCGCAACCCCTTCTCCATGGCGATTGGCGCGATCAACTCGATCTCCATCGCCACGTTGTCGCCCGGCATCACCATCTCCACTCCTGCCGGCAAGTGCGCCACCCCCGTCACGTCCGTCGTGCGGAAGTAGAACTGCGGCCGGTAGCCGGTGAAAAACGGCGTGTGCCGTCCACCTTCTTCCTTCGTCAACACGTAAGCCTCGGCCTTGAACTTCGTGTGCGGCGTGATCGAACCCGGCTTGGCCATCACCTGACCACGCTCGATGTCCTTACGCTCCACACCACGCAGCAACAGACCAACGTTGTCGCCGGCGACGCCTTCATCGAGCAACTTCTTGAACATCTCGACGCCCGTCACCACCGTGTTTCGCGTCGGCCGAATACCCACGATCTCCACGGTTTCACCCACCTTCACCTTGCCGCGCTCCACCCGGCCCGTGGCCACCGTGCCGCGTCCCTGAATCGTGAAGATGTCTTCCACCGGCATCAAAAACGGCTTCTCAATGTCGCGCTCCGGCGTCGGAATGTAGCGGTCCACTTCGTCCATCAACTGAATGACCGTCTTCTCCCATTCCGGATCGCCTTCCAGCGCTTTCAACGCACTGCCGCGCACCACCGGAATGTCGTCACCCGGAAACTCATAAGCGCTCAACAACTCGCGTACTTCCAGTTCCACCAACTCCAGCAATTCCGGGTCGTCGACCGCGTCGGCCTTGTTCATGAACACGACCATCGCCGGCACACCCACCTGCCGCGCCAGCAGAATGTGCTCGCGCGTCTGCGGCATCGGGCCGTCGGTCGCCGCCACCACCAGAATCGCCCCGTCCATCTGCGCCGCGCCCGTGATCATGTTCTTCACGTAGTCGGCGTGGCCCGGGCAGTCCACGTGTGCGTAGTGCCGGTTTGCTGTCTCATACTCCACGTGCGCCGTAGCGATCGTGATGCCCCGCGCCTTCTCTTCCGGCGCCTTGTCAATCTGATCGAAAGCCACAAACTGCACCTTCGGATTGTTCTTCGCCAACACCTTTGTGATCGCTGCCGTCAACGTCGTCTTACCGTGATCCACGTGCCCAATCGTCCCGATGTTCACGTGCGGCTTTGAACGGTCAAATTTTTCCTTCGACATCTCTTCCTCTTCTTTTAACTAAGGATCATAGCGTGCGCCGAAAATCATAACGTGCCTGGGGAGACGCTGGAGCCCGCGATGAGATTTGAACTCATGACCTCCTCCTTACCAAGGAGGCGCTCTACCCCTGAGCTACGCGGGCTCAAAACCCAAAGCGTTTCAGAAACCTGGAGCGGGCGACGAGATTCGAACTCGCGACCCTCAGCTTGGAAGGCTGATGCTCTACCAACTGAGCTACACCCGCCCTTTTCATTGTCAATTGCCGATTGTCGATTGCCGATTTCTCTCAAGCTTCTCACTGCCTTTCAAATCGGAAATCGGCAATTGAAAATCGGCAATGCTCCTGGTGCAGGGGGTAGGATTCGAACCTACGTAGGGCGTTAGCCCGCCGGGTTTACAGCCCGGTGCCATTAACCACTCGACCACCCCTGCATTCTATTAATTAATGCCGTGGAGCCGGCGAAGGGACTTGAACCCCCGACCCTCTGATTACAAATCAGATGCTCTACCAACTGAGCTACGCCGGCCCGCTACAGTGCACAAATAGCGCAATCCGACAAAATGCGGATACTACCAAGCGGGTTTCAAAAACGCAAGTCGCGGTAAGAATTACAGATAACAACGCCTATTCCGCATCATTCGTGCTAGAATTCCTTCACCTCACGCACGTCCCAAATTGCCCTAACCTCTCTATAAATCAAAGGAGACTCAGAAATGGCAAGGTTTCGCTTTTCCCACGTAGTCCTGTTTCTGCTCGCCCTGGCCTGCACAGCCGGTGCCCAAACGCCAGTTCCCCGACCAGAAGTCATCGTTCCAACAGCCAAAGAACCAGTGCCGGTCGCAAACCGCAGCCAGCTTTATTGCGCCGGTTATGTTCGCCTTCAGCGCCTGCCTCATATGCCCGAGATCGTCGGCGCCGAGAACGAACAGGAACAACGAATGTTCACCGACGGCAACGTCGTTTATATAAATGCCGGTTCGCGCCAGGGTGTTACCGAAGGCCAGAACTTCCAGATCATCCGCCCGCGCGGCGACGTCAAGGGCGTGCATCGCAAAAAGAAGGGCTTTCTCGGCACTTACGTTCAGGAAGTCGGCCAATTACAGGTTTTCAAAGTCGGAGAAAATACCTCCGCTGCGCAAATCACCACTTCCTGCGGCGAAATGGTCATGTTTGGTGATCTGCTCACTCAGATACCAGAACGCAACTCACCGTTGCAGCGGCCCGAAACAAACGTCGAGCGCTTCGTCGATCCGACGCAAAAACAGGTCGGCCGTCTGATGATGGCGAAAAATAATCGCGAGATGGTGACGCGCAATGACGTCGTCTACATCGATCTCGGCGACGAAGATAACGTCAAAACCGGCGACTACCTGACGATCTATCGCCCGCTCGGCACCGGAAATCTCACGCGCGTCGTTATGGAAGAGCAGGCGCGTAATCGTGCCAGCGGTTTTCAAAGCGAACGTTACCGCGGCGGCGGTTTCTCAAGCCAGGGCCAGCGCGCGAAGGATTCGACTGCGTTTGTCGACTCGGAGGGACGTTATCGATTCAAACCCGTTACCACTCACGAAGTCAAAAGACATCGCCCGCCGATGCCACGCAAGATTGTCGGTGAAATGGTGATTATTGACGTGCAGACGAGAACCGCAACCGCCGTCATCACGCGCACTGTTGGTGAGGTTCACACCGGCGACTGGGTTGAAATTCAATAGCCCCTAGTCGCGAGCAACCGCAACTGCGCCAGTCTTAGTCTTTTCCTGCTCCGCGCGGCCGGCCACGACCGCGCGGTAGAAGGAACTGAAATACCCGTACATCGAAGTACAGGCTGAGATCACTACCAGCCAGAGCATCGCCCTGCCTGCCGTGTAGATCAGCACCTGCCAGTCGGTCCCGGTGGTTGGCCCATCGGCGACCAGGTGTTGCCACGCTATCCGCAGTTCCGGCACCGACCAGAACTCGATCGCGGGAAACGGCCGTC
>Ga0196977_1000466_pt1 | contig 21236 bp, 11 predicted proteins | sample S3v_1013CmetaG_FD_148634 | JGI IMG/M metagenome (GOLD analysis project Ga0196977, IMG submission 148634) | Soil microbial communities from Anza Borrego desert, Southern California, United States - S3+v_10-13C | ecosystem: Environmental > Terrestrial > Soil > Desert | place: USA: California...
GGATCGCTCATCTCGGTAGAGGAGCTCGGCTTCTGTCTGAACAATGAGATGGATGACTTTACCGCGAGGCCGGGTGAGCCGAACGCCTTCGGGCTGGTGCAGAGCGCACGGAACGCGCCCGAGGCGGGCATGCGGCCGCTCTCGAGCATGACGCCGACGATCGTGCTGGATGAGGACGGCGCGGTGGCGGCGGTCGCGGGGGCCGCGGGCGGGCCGCGGATCATCACGGCGACGATGCAGGTGCTCGTGAACGTGCTGGTGCGCGGGATGGAGGCGGGCGAGGCCGTCGCGTGGCCGCGCCTGCACCATCAATGGATGCCGGAGGCGTTGCGGTTCGAAGAGGGTGCGAGAGACCTGGCCGGCCCGAAGGCCTCGGTGATGCGGATGTGGCGCGTGCGCGAGGCCGCGGCGCTCGCCGAGCGGGGGCACACGATGCAGGTGATGCAGGACGCGGGGGTGGCGCAGCTCATCGTGCGCGAGGGCGAGGGATGGCGCGCGGCGTGCGATCCGCGTGGGGGCGGGAGACCGGCGGGGCACTAGGGCGGCGGATCGTCGAGCGGCCGCGGGCGGGCTGCGCGGCTGCGGGTACGCTTCGGCATGGCGACCGTCTTTCTCAACGGCAGGTTCGTGGACCAGGCGGAGGCCCGGGTCTCGGCGTTCGATGCCGGGCTCCAGCACGGCGTCGGGCTGTTCGAGACGATGCTCGGCGGCACGACGGCGCTGGACGAGACCTGGGTCTTCAGGCTCGACGAGCACCTGGAGCGGCTCGCGGGGAGCGCGCGGGAGCTGGGGCTCTCGGACCAGCTCCGCACGCAGGGGCTGTACGACGCTGTGATGGAGACGGTGGCCCGCGCCGGGCACGCCCGGTCGCGCGTGCGGCTGACGATCACGGCGGGGGACCTCAACCTGCTGAGCGCCGCCAGGGACGACGAGACCGACGGGCGCACCGGGGCGGTCGAGCCGACGGTGCTCATCGTCGCCCAGCCCGCCACGGCGTACCCGGAAGGGATGTTCGAGCGGGGCGTGATGGCCGCCGTGGCGGACGCGAGGGCGAACCCGCTGAGCCCGTTCGAGGGCCATAAGACGCTGAACTACTGGTGGCGCTTGCGCGAGCTGCAGGCCGCGGGAGCGAAGGGCGCGGCCGAGGCGATCGTGCTGCAGGTGAGCAATCACCTCTGCGGCGGATGCGTGAGCAACGTCTTCGTCGTGAAGGGCGGCGTGCTGCGGACGCCGATCGCGCGCGGAGAAGAGAGCGAAACAGCGGGGCAGCGAGGCGGCGAGGCAGCGGGGGAGGGCGCCGCGCCGGCGGCGGAAGGCGGGGTGCGTCGCGGAGCCGCCCTGCCCAGCCCGGTGCTGCCGGGGGTCACGCGGAACGCGATCCTCGAGCTGGCGGAGCTGCGATCGATCAGGGTCGAGCGACGGATGCTCACGATCGAAGACCTGCTCGGGGCCGACGAGGTGTTCCTGACGAACTCCGGCTGGGGCGTGCTCCCGGTGGTCGCGGTCGAGGCGCACCCGATCGGCGCGGGGAAGCCGGGGGAGCTGACGCGGGCGCTGCGCGGCGCCTGGCGCCGGGCGATCGAGGGGGAGTCGGAGTGAGGCGATCGGGCGCGGGCGGGTCGGGCGTCAGCGCCTGGCGACGACGCGAACGTTTCGCCGACCCGAAGCGTCCAAGCGCAGGGCCGAGCGGATGGAGCGGGCGGCCCCCGCCCCGAGGGCGAGCACGCCGAAGACCACCGTCGCGGCGAGGGCCGCGGGCACCACGAGCAGGAGCACGACGCCGGTGAACACGAGGAGCGCGGCGCCCGCGGCGGCGCGGCCGACCCAGGAGGGCTGGCGCTGCACGATCGTGACCAGGCGGACCACGCCCCCGGGGGAGCGGGCCGCGTGATCACGGAGTGTGGTGAACGCCCACATGCCGTAGGATTATAGGGCGGCGGCCTCCGGCTCTTTCTCGGCGCGGCCCTCAACGCCTCCGGCGCGAGGCCAGGGCGAGCGGCGCGGCGAACGCGGCGAGCGCGGGGGCGGCGGGGATCACGGCGATCTGATCCTGCGCCGTCGGGGAGCGGAGGGTCAGGAGCTCGACAGATCGGCGGCCCGAGCCGACGGCGCCGAGGAGCGCGTCCACGTGCGACGTGATGCCGCCGTCGAGCGCCGTCCGGTTGGCCTTGGTGGCGCTGAACCAGCCATTGTCCAGGCTCAGGCTGGCGCGCCCGGCCGCGGGATCGAAGTCGGAAACCACCTCCCACAGCGCGAGCTGAAAGGCGGTGGCGAAGTCGGCCGACCCGGCGGGGTCGAGCTGGCGTCCGGCGGCGAGGGTGTAGAGCTCCTCGACGGCGAGCGCCACGTGGGGGCTCATCGGCCTGGAGTTCGGAACGTCGGTCAGGGCGCCGAGCTCGTAGGCCAGCGAGAGCTCGGAGACCTGCTGGTACACGTCGGTGCAGAAGGTGACCTGCGTGCCCAGGAGCCCCTCGCCGCGCCCGGTCGCGCCGGTGATCTCGTGGCGGAGCTGGCCGGCGAAGGCGATGACCGATTCGTCGCCGAGGCCCAGACGCACGTTGCGCCCGAGCCCCGTGCCGGAAAGGCGCATCTCGACCACGTCGGCATGAGCGGCGAGCGGGAGCGCGCCCAACGCGGCGATTGCGGCGAGTCTGAGCTTCACGGCGAACCCTCCCCCTCGGTCCTTGTGGCCGCGCGCGGCGGGGAAGCCCTCGCGGCTCCGTCCGTGCCGCGGCGCGGCCTTGGGTGCGTAACTGCACAGACGATGCCATGCGTTGGGGTTTGCGGCCAGTGATCGTCGTTCCGGAGCGTTGGATCTGCACGGCCGGGGCGGGCTGGGTGGACAAATTGTCGCTGCGGCGCACGCCGGCGGGCGGCTCTAGAAGATGGCGGGGCGATCTCGTAGGATGGAGCCGAGTCCTCCAGGGGCATGGGCAGCATGGGCGAACAGCCACAAGATGTTGGGGTCACGGCCATTGCGGGCGCGGAGGCGGGCTTCATCCACCTCCACCTGCACTCGGAATACTCGCTGCTGGACGGAGGCAACCGGATCGATCGGCTCGTGCGCCGGGTCAAGGACCTGGGCATGCCGGCGGTGGCGCTGACCGATCACGGGAATCTGTTCGGGACGGTCGCTTTTTATGAGACGTGCCGGCGCGAGGGCGTGAAGCCCATCCTGGGGGTGGAGGCGTATGTCGCGCCGGGGGATCGCACGGACCGGACCTACACGGGGGTGGCGGACGGCGGGTATCACCTGGTGCTCCTGGCCGAGAACGAGACCGGCTGGCGGAACCTGATGTACCTGTGCTCGGAGGCGTACCTCACCGGGTTCTACTTCAAGCCGCGGATGGATCGGCGCCTGCTCGAGCGGCACAACTCGGGTCTGATCGCGATCAACGGTCATCTCGGGAGCGAGATCGGGGAGCACCTTCTGGCGCGGGTGCAGAGCGGCGACGCGAAGCACTGGGAGCGCGCGGTCGAGAGCGCGGCGTGGCACGCGCGGGTGTTCTCCGACGAGGGGACGGGGCCGCGGTTCTTCGTCGAGATGCAGCACCACGTGCCGGAGCAGAACGCGATCAACCCGCTCCTGGTGAGGCTGGCGCGGGAGATGAAGCTGCCGCTGGTGTGCGACAACGACAGCCACTTCCTGCGCGCCGAGGACCACGACGCGCACGACACGCTGATCTGCATCTCGACGGGCAAGCTCAAGAGCGACTCGGCGCGGATGAAGTACACGCCGGAGCTGTACGTCAAGAGCCCGGAGCAGATGCGCGAGCTCTTCGAGGGCGAGCGGTACAACGGGGGGGAGCTGGCGGGGGCCGGTCGCGAGGCGCTGGCGAACGCGTGTGCGATCGCCGAGCGCTGCGCGGTGGAGCTGCCGATCGGGGCGAACCACGCGCCGGTGGTGCGGGTGAAGATCCCGCGCGAGAGCGATCTGCCCCGTCATGACGATACGCGGTTCGGGGGCGATCTGACTGCGTGGTACACCGAATACTGCTCGCGCTTCGCGCTCGAGCCCTTCGACGCCACGCGGGACGGCTCGAACGCGGCGGCGCTGAAGGCCGACTGCGACCGGGCGCTGCGGATGCTGGCCGAGGCGGGGATGGTGTGGAGGTATGGGCCGGAAGCGACGGAGCGACGGAGCGACGAAGCGACGAAGGGGCAGGGGCTCGGGGAGCACTGGGCGCGCCTGGAGCGGGAACTAGGGATCCTCGCGGACAAGGGCATCAGCGCGTACTTCCTGATCGTGTGGGATTTCGTGAACTGGGGGCGTCAGAAGGGCATCCCGGCAATCGCCCGCGGCTCGGGCGTGGGCACGATGGTGGGCTACGTGCTGGGCCTCTCCAACGCCTGCCCCGTGCGCTACGGCCTGCTCTTCGAGCGCTTCACCGACCCCGACCGGTCGGAATACCCGGATATCGATATCGATCTGTGCCAGGACGGGCGCGGCGACGTCATCAACTACGTGCGCGAGAAGTACGGGCACGTCGCGCAGATCATCACGTTCGGGACGATGAAGGCGCGGGCGGCGATCCGCGACTGCTCGCGCGTGCTCGAGGTCTCGCTCCCCGTCGCCGACCGTGTGGCCAAGCTCATCCCCGAGACGCTCAACATCACCATCGACGGGGCGATCGAGGCCGAGCCCGATTTCCGCGAGCTGTGCGAGGGGAATCCCGCGGCGATCGCGAAGGTCAACAAGGACCTGCCGCCGCACCAGCAGACGAGCGCCGAGCAGATCCGCCAGCTCATCGACAACGCCCGCGTGCTGGAGGGGCAGGCGCGGCACAGCTCCGTCCACGCCGCGGGCGTCATCGTGGCGACGCGCCCGCTGCACGAGCTCGTGCCGCTCTACCGGCAGACCGGCGGGGCGGAGAACGAGATCGTCACGCAGTGGGATGGGCCGACGTGCGAGAAGATGGGCCTGCTGAAGATGGACTTCCTCGGCCTGCGCACGCTGAGCGTGGTCGAGCGGGCGAAGAAGCTGATCCGGGAGACAATGCCCGAGGTGGAGATCTGGCGGGCGGTGGGGAGGGAGAGTGAGCTCGAAGCGAGGCAGCGAGACAGCGAGACAGCGAGACAGGGAGGAAGGCATCAAGGCAACAAGGCAGCAAGACAGCAAGGGAATCCGCGGCGCGAGCCTCTCGATACCTCGCTGTCTGGATGCCTCGGCGCCTCTCCCCACCCCCTCGACCTGGAGCGGCTGACCTACGACGACCCGCGGGTGTTCGAGGTATTCCAGCGGGGCGACACGACGGGGGTGTTCCAGTTTGAATCGGGCGGGATGCGCCGGCTGCTGGTCGAGATGAAGCCGGACCGGCTGGAGGACCTGATCGCGGCCAACGCGCTGTTCCGCCCGGGCCCGATGGACCTCATCCCCGACTACAACCGGCGCAAGCACGGGCAGGACGCCGTGCCGCGGATGCACCCGATCGTGGACAAGTTCACGGACGAGACGTACGGCGTGATGGTGTACCAGGAGCAGGTGATGCAGATCGTCCACGAGCTGGGCGGCATCCCCCTGCGCGCGGCGTACACGCTCATCAAGGCGATCAGCAAGAAGAAGGAGAAGGTGATCGCGCAGAACCGGCCCAGGTTTATCGAGGGCGCGGTGGAGCAGGGGCTCAAGAAGGACAAGGCCGAGGAGCTCTTCGAGCTCATCCTGAAGTTCGCCGGCTACGGCTTCAACAAGAGCCACTCGACCGGGTACGCCATCGTGGCGTACCAGACGGCCTACCTCAAGACCTACTTCCCGGCGCAGTACATGGCGGCCTTCCTCACCTACGAGAGCCAGGCGCAGAAGGTCAGCGACTGGATCCCCTACATGGAGGACGCCAAGCGCACGCGGAGCATCGACCCCAGGACCGGGCGCGTGCTGCGCCACGGGATCGAGGTGCGGCCGCCGGATATCAACCTCTCGCAGGCGGATTTCAGCGTGGTGTATCTCGACGGCGAGCCGCGCGACCCGGCGCACGGGCACATCCGCTTCGGCCTGCGGGCGATCAAGGGCGCGGGCGATAAGGCGATCGAGGCGATCATTGGGGAGAGGGACCGAGGCATCGAGGCGTCCAGGCATCAAGGGGGAGCGAGTGATCGAGACAGCGAGACGGCAAGACAGGGCGGGAGGCAGCAAGGCGTCGGCGCCTCTCGCCCGTACGCCTCGCTGCACGAGTTCTGCGAGCGGATGCCCCCGGGAGCGGTGAACAAGGCGACGATCGAGGCGCTGATCAAGAGCGGCGCGTTCGACAGCGTGCACGCGCGGGGCGAGCGGGCGAGCATGGTCGCGTCGATCGAGGCGGCGGTCGCGGCGGGGCAGAAGCTCGCGCAGGACAAGGCCGCGGGGCAGACGCAGTTGTTCGGGTTTGGCGGCGGCTTCGGCGATGACGACGCGCCCGCGAAGAGCGCGGCCCCGGCCACGCCGCTGGTGCGGGCGCCGGCCTGGAGCGAGAGCGAGACGCTGGCGCAGGAGAAGGAGACGCTGGGGTTCTACGTCTCGAGCCACCCCCTCGACCAGTGGCGGGCGTGGGCGGAGGTCTTCGCCAACGCCAGGGTCGCCGACCTGCGCGAGCGCGGCCAGGACGGGCGCGTCGTGCTCGCGGTCCTCGTCAACTCCGTGCGGACGCTGGTCGTCAAGCAGGGGCGGAGCGCCGGGCAGAAGATGGCGATCCTGACCGTCGAGGACCTAACGGGCGCGGCCGACGCGGTGATGTTCTCCGACTGCTACACCCGCCACGGCCACCTCCTTGAGGACGATCTCCCCAAGTTCCTGCTCGGCCGGATCGACCTCTCCCGCGGCGACCCGCAGATCCTGGTGGACCGCCTCGTGCCCATCGACGGCCTGCCCCTCGAGCGCGGCATCCTGCGCGTCACCGTGCGCGAGCCCAAGCTCAACGGCTCCAGCCGCCAGGCGATCGACCGCCTCGCGAGCGCCTTGGTCGGGTCCGACTCGCACGCCGGGCCAGGCACGGTCCCCATCGAGCTGGTGGTCGAGACCGACGAGCTCATCTGCGAGGTCAAACCCGCCAAGGAGCTCCGGACGGTGCTCACCCCGGACCTCGCCAAGGAGCTGGTCGCCGCGGTGGGCGAGGGGGGGGTGAAGCTCTACAAGGGCGTGGCGGTGGAGCTGGAGAAGGACAAGAAGCCGTGGCAGAAGCGGGCGTAGGCCGGGGGTCAAAGTCTAAACTAATCCGCTACAATGGACTATTGCGGCTCGATTGTCTAGTCTTTGGACAATGGACCCGGCGAAGTACAAGGCGGGCGTATCACCTGGACAATTGGTGCGGACCACCTTCAGCTCTCAACGAGTCGTGGATGGGCGGCTCGAAGAACACCACATATCGGGATTCGCGTTCGTGCCCGATCCATTGCCGAATGTCGGGGCTTTGCGCGATCATGTCACGGGTATTCTTGGTCCGCTTGAGGGGGCCCTGACGGCGATTGGTCGTCTGGATGGGTTCTTTCACCAGCACCCCGGCGGGTTCAATGTCGATCCCTGGGTGCTCTTTGGGCCACTCAGGTTACGGGAAGCCCGGCTCTCCTCGCGCATCGAGAACACGGTCGCATCGGCACGCGAGGTGGCGGTCGCGGCCCATCAGAATCTCGGGCGGTCCGAGCCGCTGGAGGTGCGGAACTATCTCGTCGCGATGAACATCGCGGCGAGCGAGGGCGCGCCCCTATCGGAAGCGGCGATCCGCGAGCTGCACCGGCTTCTCCTGGAGGGGGTGCCCGGCGCGGCGCAGAAGCTGCCGGGCGAGTACCGCCGGAGCCAGGTCTATATCGGCGATGATCGCGCCGGCTTTGAGCGGGCACGATTCGTACCGCCGCCGGCGGGCGAGGTGGGCCGCCTGATGCGGGACCTCGTGCTGTTCCTGCGCGAGCCGCCGGGCGGCATGACGTCGCTGCTGGCCATCGGCCTCGCACACTACCAGTTCGAAACGATCCACCCCTTCGCCGACGGCAACGGGCGGCTCGGGCGCATGCTGATCACGCTCGGCATGTGCGATCACGGGCTGCTGTCGGCCCCGCTGGTGTACCCGAGCGGATACATCGATGCGAACAAGCAGGCGTACTACGACGCTCTGCTGGCCGTCTCCACCGAGGGGGATTGGGCCGGCTGGCTCGCATACTTCCTGGAAGCGGTCCGCTCGCAGGCCGAGGATACCTTCGGGCGCATGGAGAGATTGCTCGAGCTCCGGGAGCGATACCGCGAGCGGGTCTCGCAACGGCCGCTGAGCACGAAAATCGATCGTGTTATCGACTTCCTGTTCGAGTCCCCCGCTGTGACCGCGAGGTCGCTCCACGAGCGGGTCGGCGGGGCGAAGCAGACCTCGCGGAACTACATCGAGTTCCTTGTCGAGGCCAGCATCCTGCAGGAGGTGACCGGCAGGAAAAAGGGGCAGGTCTACGTCGCGCCGGAGATTCTCGCCGTTGCCGATCAGGACTAGCGGGGCGGGCCCGCTTGGGGACAGCGCGGCGCCATAGCCGCTCCGAGCGAGAGTGCTCACACGCCGCCGCCGGCCGGCTCCCACCGCGTCGCCAGCCCTTGCTCCACGCCCAGCAAATCCAGCACCTTCCCCGCGATGAAGTCCACCAGGTCCTCCACGCCTTTGGGCGCGAGATAGAGGCCCGGGTTCGTCGGGCACACGACCGCCCCAGCCAGCGTCAGCGTCCGCATGTTCTCGATGTCGATCAGCGAGAGCGGCGTCTCGCGGTGGCAGAGGATCAGCCGGCGCCGCTCCTTGAGCGTCACCATCGCGGCCCGGGCGAGCAGGTTGCTCCCCGAGCCGGTGGCGATCGCGCCCAGGCTCGCGCTCGAGCACGGCACGACCGCCATCCCGTCGTGGAGGAAACTGCCCGAGGCGATGACCGCGCCCACGTCGCGGTTCGGATGCACGACCAGCCGCCGCCCGACCTCGCCCGCATCCCACGGTTCACCGGCGCGGGGGCGGAGGCCGAGCGCGGGGCGGGTGTCGCCGAGCATGTGAGGAAGCAGGCTGTCCAGGTCGAGGTGCTTCACCCCCGCCTCGTCGGCGAGCAGCCGCCGGCCGTAGTCGCTGACCACGAGGTGCACCTCGTGGCCTTGGTCCAACAAGAGTTCCAGCAGCCGCAGCGCGTACGCCGCGCCCGACGCGCCGGTGATTCCCACGACGAACCGGCGCTGACGCGTGCCTGCTGCGGGATGGGTAGGCTGTGGCCGCATGGAAGGGGCGCCGGGTGCGAATGATGCTAGGGATCGCGGCCGGTCGGGCCCGGCCGCCCGAGGGAGCAACAGATGCCAAGCCACAGCTACATAAAGTGGATCGGGTTGATCGGCGCGGCGGGAGCTCTGGGATGGACCCTGGCCCTCGCCGGTTGCACGAGCGTGATCTACGACAGCAATCCCCAGGCGCCGGTGGAGGAGGCGGCGGAGAAGCCGGACTTCGCCAGCGGGACCGTCCAGAACCTGCTCGCGACGTGCATCCGCTGGGCGGCGGAGCGGTACCCGCCGCCGGCGGGGGAGGAGGACGGCTGGTTCGCCATCAACCTGCCGCCGGGGCTCACGCGGGAGCAATACATCGAGGTGGCGCGGCAGGTCGGCGATCGGGCGGCGCCGCTGAGCCCGGAGGTGGAATACCTGCCGACGTACCACATCGGCTGGGTCTGGATGCGGGGCGACGACGCGCGCGTAGACGTCATCCGGCCTGTGTACGCGCTCTCGACGCCGGGCGACCCGGTGTATCAGGCGATCACGCTGCACCTCAGCCGCCGGTACGCGTCTTGGCGGGTGGATCGGACGCAGCCGTGGGAGCCCGGGGTTGTTGACGTTCCCGAACCCTACTACATGCCCGAGCTTCCGCCGGAGGAGCCACCCGCCGGAGAGCCGGAGGCGGAGACCGGCGCCGCGCCGGACGACCTCTCCGACGCCGCGCCGCCGCCCGACGGCGCGCCGCCCGCCGACGAGGCGCCGCCCGCCGACGAGGCGCCGCCCGCCGACGAGGCGCCGGCGCCGCCCGCCGGCGAGGGCGAACCCGGGACGGGCGAGGCCGGCGACCCAGCGGAGGACGCGGGCGGTCCCGGCGCGCCGCTCCCCTAGACTGCCCCGCATGATCACGCCGACCCCGACGCCGATCCCCACTCGGGCTCCGGAGACGCAGAGCTTGGCACACGAGCGTTCGCTGCTGGGGCTCGCAGAGACAGGGGTGTCGAGGATCAGGCATTTGCTCGCGAGGGCGAGGGAGCTCCGCCCGGTCGCACTGGGGGAGGCGCCGCCCGCGCCGACCCTCCGAGGAAAGACGATCGCCACCGTCTTCTTCGAGGGCTCGACGCGCACGCGCACGAGCTTCACGATCGCGGCGCAGCGGATGGGCGCGTCGGCGGTCGACCTCTCGGCCGCGGGCTCGAGCCTGAGCAAGGGCGAGTCGATGACCGACACGGCCCGCAATGTCGAGGCGATGGGCGTGCACGCGCTGGTGGTCCGTGCCGCGCAGGCAGGGGCCGCGGCGACGATCCACGGCGCCGTCTCGTGCAGCGTGGTGAACGCGGGTGACGGGCGGCACGAGCACCCGACACAGGGTCTGCTGGATATCGCGACGATCTCGGAGGCCTTCGGGCGCGACGCCGAGTTCGACCTCTCGGGCCTGCACGTGGCCATCGTGGGCGACGTCGTGAGCTCGCGGGTGGCGCGCTCGGCGGTCGCGGGGCTGACCAAGCTCGGCGCGCGCGTGGTCCTCGTCGGTCCGGCGCACCTGGCGCCGAAGGGCCTCGCGTGCCTCGCGCCCGGAGTGGCGGTGGAGCACGACCTGGACATAGTGCTTCCGGAGATGGACGCGGTGATGATGCTGCGGATCCAGTTCGAACGGCACGGAGAGGGCCCGGAGAAGAAGGCAGGTCCCATCGCCTCGGTCCGGGCCTATCGCGAGCAGTGCGGGCTGACCGAAGCGCGGGCCGCGCGGATGAAACCCGGCGCGGTGGTGATGCACCCCGGACCGATCAACCGCGGCGTGGAGATGGACGGGCCGGTCGCCGACGGGTTCTGCGGCCCGCGGTCGCTGGTGCTCCGCCAGGTATCGTGGGGCGTGGCGGTTCGTGCGGCGGTGCTGGCCGATTGCCTGGGCGGCTGACGCTCCCGCCGCGCACTCGATCCGACCGTCCTCCCGTGGAGCGCCTGGGCAGCTTCCACCGCGTCCGAAGCCCTTGGGAAGCTGGCCGGGGCCGGGTATCGTGGCGGCATGAACCACCGCCTTGCCGCTGGAGCGTTCGCTGCGTGTCTGCTCGCCGCCGCGCCGGCTGCCGAGGCGCAACCTTCAACCCGGTTCCGCGTCGATGAGTCGGAGCTGACGGGGCCGGGCGGGCGGGTGTCGCTCCGCGTCCAGCTTCCCGGGGCGGGCGATGTGTCCCTCGACCTGACGCCGTTCAGCGTGACGACCGAGCAGACGCGGTTCGTCGTGGGAGACGGCGCGGGCGAGGACGTGGAGCTGGCGTTCGACCCCCGCGCGGTCGTCCTGCTGCGGGGCGGGGTGGAGGGCGATGCGCGCTCGCACGCGTTTCTCTCGGCGCACGAGGGAGCGATGTCCGGGCGGATCGAGCTCGGTTCTGGTGAGCGCTTCGTCGTCACCAGCCGCGCCGCGGGCGGGCGCGCGCTCGGTCCGGGCGAGGCGCTGGTGCTGCCCGACACGAGCCGCGGCGGTTCGCTGCCGGGCTGCGGCGTGGCGGCGCCCGGGCCGGTCGAGGGCGCATGGGACGGACCGGGGCGCGCGGCGGGGCGGCCGGGCGTCATCCTCGTCGAGGCGGCGGTCGAGACGGACTACGAGCTTTACGAGCAGTTCCGGGACCTCGACGACGAGGCGGCGTACATCGTGCAGCTCTACGGCGCGGTCAGCGACGTGTACCTGCGCGACGTCGGCGCGACAATCGCGCTCACGTTCGTGCGGCTGTGGGACACGCCGGACGATCTCTTCAACCAGGAGGAGCCGCTGAGCCACTTCCGGGACTACTGGGAAGTGAACATGGACCACGTGCAGCGCGACACGGCCCAGTTCCTGTCGGGGCGGGTGGACCTGCCGTGGGGCGGGGTCGCGTACGTGTCGGGCGCGTGCGGCCGGAGCGGATATTCGGTGGCGGGCTACATCCTCGGCCACTTCGCCGATCCCGACGAGCCGAGCAGCTACAGCCGCGACCCGGTCGTGGCAGCGCACGAGCTGGGGCACAACCTCGGGACGTACCACACGCACGACTACGGCATCGACGATTGCGACGATCCCTTCCGGCCCGCGCAGCGGGGGACGATCATGGCCTACTGCGGCCAGACACACAGCGGGGGCGAGGCGAACCACGACTTCCGCTTTCACACGTTCACCGCGGGGGAGATCCGGGAGTTCCTCGAACAGGCCGCGTGCGTCGACGACGACGCGAACCTGAACGGCGTGCCCGACGACGAGGACATCGGCGGCGGCACCAGCGACGACGCGAACGGGAACGGCGTTCCCGACGAGAGCGAGGACTGCAACGGCAACGGCGTGCTCGACCCGCAGGACATCTCCGACGGGTCGAGCGCGGACGTCAACTCCAACGGCGTGCCGGACGAGTGCGAGCCGGACTGCAACGGCAACGGCCTGCCCGACGGGCACGACATCGCGGAGGGGACGAGCCCCGACCGCCACGGCGACGGTGTGCCGGACGAATGCGAGACGGACTGCGACGGCGACGGCGCGAGCGACTACACCGAGATCTGCGCGGAGATGAGCCTCGACCTCGACCGCGACGCGCGGCTCGACGGGTGCGAGGATTGCGACGGCGACGGGGCGGCCGACCTGGTCTCGCTGGACGGCGCGCACGACGTGTGGGTGGCGGACAAGGTCAGGCCCGTGCTGCGCAGGTTCCTAAGCCAGACGGGGACCGTCGTGCGCGACTCGGGCGACGCGGGCCTCGCCGAGCCGGGCGACGTGCTGGCGCTCCCGGACGGGCGCGTGCTCGCGACGAGCATGCTCGACGACCGGGTGGTGCAGTTCGGTCGCGGCGGCGGGCTGCTGGGCGACCTGGTCGGGCCGGGCGGAGGTGGCCTTTCGGAGCCGGGCGCGATGTGCCTGAGCACCTGGGGGCCGCTGCTGGTGGCCAGCGCCGGCACCGACAGCGTGAAGGCGTACGACGCCGCGTCGGGCGCGTACCTCGGCGACCACGTCGGCGCGGGCGCCGGCGGGCTCGCGCGTCCGTTCGGCCTCGCCGTCACGCGCGAGGGCTCGCTCGCCGTCACGAGCGCCGACGGACGCATCCTGGAGTTCGACCTCGGCACGGGCGCGTTCGTGCGCGAGCTCGTGAGCATTGCGGGCAACGGCGGGCTGAGCGACCCGCGCGGTCTGCTGGCGCTTCCGGACGGGCGCCTGCTCGCCGCCAGCCGCGGCACCGACCAGGTGCTCGAGTTCGACGGGGCGACCGGCGCCTTTCTCCGGCAGTTCAACCGGGGCGGCACGGCCTCGCGGATGACCATGGACGAGCCCTGGTGCCTGCGCCTGGGGCCGGAGGGCGGCGTCTACGTGAGCCGCGCGCACGACCACGAGCGCCCCGCGCCGGGCAAGGGCGTGCGCCCCGGCGGCCGGGGCGAGCTCCACCTGACCAACGCGCGGATCTACCACTTCCACCCGACGACCGGCAAGCTGATCCGCGCGTACGTGCAGTCGGTGGACTCGGGCCTGGAGCATCCCACCGGCTTCGACTTCCTGCGCGACGGCGGGGCCGACTGCAACCTGAACCTCGTGCCCGACGCGTGCGACATCGCCATGGGAACCAGCCAGGACGCCGACGGCGACGGCGTGCCCGACGAGTGCCGGGCCGGCTGCCGCGCCGACTACGACGGGAACGGCCTCGCGGACACACGGGACGTGATCGCGTATCTCGACGACTGGGTGAGCAAGCGCCCGGGCGCCGACACGAACGGCGACGTCGTGATCGACATCCGCGACTTCATCGCCTTCCTGAACGCGTGGGCCTCCGGCTGCTAGCGGTCGTCGAGGCTTCCTGGATCGTCGGCACGGGCTGGTGCGCCGCGGGCGCGCGCATCCTTCGCTGAATCTGTGCGCATCCTGAACCGACAGCCGGCCCCTCTCCACGTACCGTCATCGGCGAACTCGGGAGAGCTCTCTCCCGTCGCGCCAGGCCCGACGCCAAGGGACCGACGAGCCACGGCCCCGGGCTTTGCCCGGGGCCGCGGCGCTTTTGCCGGCGGTGCGGCGACGGGTCGAGCCCCGGGGGGCGGATCGAGGTCCCAGAACTAAGGAAAACACCGGAGACCTGCCCTCCGCCTTGCCCGACAGCGATGGGTAACAACGCTCCCGAGCTCCGATTCCTGGCCGGGGGCTTGGACACTGGCGCAGAATCTGCTACAACGGGTGCCAGTTCGGCAGTCCGGCGCCGGACGTCGTGGCCGAGTCATCGGGCAAGGACGTCTGGGAACCGCCCGTTCGGGCGGTACCTGTGGTTTCTCCCGTCGTGGGGCGGGAACCCACGCCGATGCTGCTCCGCATAATGAGGTGCGCTGAGGGCGTTCGGCTACCGGTGCCGGTCGCCCGCGAGGTTGAGCGATGGAGGGGAGATGATGCGGCCGGCGAGCCGGAATGGCTTTATTCACGCTTTGATCAGCGCTTCTGGCTTTCTTTATGCGCTCGCCGGCTCCGCGGCGGCGCAGGTGGCCGGGCCGGTCTCCTGGGACGGCGTCTGGTCCGGGCTGGCCGAGGCGCCCGCGGCTCTGCTTGGCGGTCAGGCTTGGGTGCGCCCCGACGTGTACGCCCTGTACAGGGTGGATTTAGATCGGTTGCGGGCCGAGCTCGGCGCCGCCCCGCTCGAGTTCACGCGCGAGGCCGCGGAGGCCCCGCACCTGATCTCGGTCCCCATGCCGACGGGGGACTTCCAAGCATTCGAGATCGTGGAGAGCCCGGTGATGGAGCCGCCGCTCCAAGCCAGGTACCCGGAGATCCGGACCTACGTCGGCCAGGGCCTTGACGATCCCGCGGCGACCATCCGGTTGGACCTCACGCCGCAGGGCTTCCACGCGCAGGTGCTCTCGCCCGCGGGGCGCGTGATGGTGGACCCCTTCAACCGGGGCGACGCGCTGCACTACGCCAGCTACTTCGCGCAGTACAACGTGCGCCGCGACGAGTGGGCGTGCTTCGGCCCGTTCGGTGATGACCACGCCGCCCCGGCCGGATCGGGCGGTGGCGGCTTCGGGAGCCGGTTCGGCGAAACGCTCAGGACATACCGGCTGGCCAACGCCGCGACCGGCGAGTACACGCAGTTCCACGGCGGCACGGTGCAGGCCGGCATGGCCGCGATCACGACGGCGGTCAACAGGGTGACCGGCGTGTACGAGCAGGAGGCGGCGGCGCGCCTGGTGCTGGTCGCCAACAACGACCAGCTCGTGTTCACCAACGGCGGCAGCGATCCCTACTCGAACAACAACGGCGGGGCGATGCTGTCGCAGAACCAGTCCACCTGCGACTCGCGGATCGGGAGCGCCAACTACGACATCGGCCACGTGTTCTCGACCGGGGGCGGGGGCGTGGCGGGGCTGGGCGTGGTCTGCCGGGGAGGATCCAAGGCGGCGGGCGTCACCGGCCTGCCCTCGCCCACGGGCGACAGCTTTTATATCGATTACGTGGCGCACGAGATGGGGCATCAGTTCGGCGCCAACCACTGCTTCAACAGCAGCTCGGGCGGGTGCGGCGGCGGCAACCGGTCCGGTCCGCACGCCGTGGAGCCCGGCAGCGCCTCGACCATCATGGGCTACGCGGGCCTGTGCGGCTCGGACAACATCCAGAACCGCTCGGACGCGTACTTCGCGTCCGACAGCTTCGACGCGATCCGGAACTACACCAACAGCGGCAGCGGCAACAACTGCCCGCAGAAGACGAGCACCGGCAACACCGGGCCGACCGTCTCGGCGGGCAGCGCCAGGTCGATCCCCAAGGGCACGCCGTTCACGCTCACCGCCTCCGGGAGCGATCCGGACGGCGACACGCTGACCTATTGCTGGGAGGAGCGCGACCTCGGCCCCGCGGCGAGGCTCACCGACCCCGACGACGGGCAGATCCCGCTGAACCGCAGCTATCCCGCGGCGGCGACCCCCTCGCGCACGGTGCCGAGCCTCGCGACCATCCTGGCGAACACCACCGACCGGCGCGACCGACTGCCGGAGGTCTCGCGCTCGTACGTGTGGCGCGTGACCGCCCGGGACAACCGGGCCGGCGGCGGCGGCGTCGCGACCAGCGAGGTGACGCTGAGCGTGGTCGGGAGCGCCGGACCCTTCGATGTGACGCTGCCCGGCGCGGGCGAGGTGTGGGCGGGACAGGGCACGGTGACCTGGAGCGTCGCCGGCACCACCGCCGCGCCGATCAGCTGCGCGCAGGTCGACATCCTCCTCTCGACCGACGGGGGCAGCACCTTCCCCTACGTGCTCGAGCAGGGCACGCCCAACGACGGCAGCGAAGCCGTCGCGATCCCGCCGAACGTGCAGACGAACGATGCGCGCATCAAGGTCGCGGCGTCGAACAACATCTTCTTCGACATCAACCCGGCGGATTTCGTCATCGAGTACACGCCGCCGCTCGTGATCACGCTCCCCGACGGGCGCGTCCTGACGATGCCGCCGGGCGAGCCGGCGGAGCTCTCCGTGCGGATCGACCCCGGCGCCGAGCAGGTCGTGCCCGGCACGGAGCTCCTGTACGCCAGCGACGACGGCGGGGCTTTCGTCGCGGCGCCGATGACGAATCTCGGCGGCGGGCTGTACGCCGCGACGCTCGCGCCCGCCGACTGCGGCGACTCGCGGCGGTACTACATCGAGGCGCAGGGCGACGGGGGCTCGACCGTGCGGCTCCCGGAGGACGCGCCCGCGGGCTTCTTCGAGGCGGCGATCGGCGAGTACACGCTGGTCATGAGCGACGACTTCGAGGCCGATTCGGGCTGGCTCGTGGACGCCGGCGCCGTCGCGGGCAACTGGGAGCGGGCGGTCCCCATCGACGCGGGCTGGGGCGATCCGGCGGGCGATGCCGACGGCTCCGGGCGCTGCTTCGTCACCGGGAACACGACCTTCGAGAACGTGGACGGCGGCGCGACCGTGCTGATCTCGCCCCCGTTCGACCTCTCCGAGGGCGGCGAGCTGGCGTACAGCTACTGGCTCAGCGGGTTTCCCGGCGTGGAGATCGGGCCCGGCGACGGGCTCTTCGTGGACGTGGCGACCGACCAGTTCGGCGCCAATTGGACTCCGCTTCGGGCGTACACCGACGTCGCGCTCGCGTGGCGGAGCGACGCGGTCGCGGTGGGGGTGGAGGTCCCCGCGTCGCCGACGGTGCGCATCCGCTTCCGCGCCGTGGACGCGGGGAGCGACGACGTGGTCGAGGCGGGCGTGGACGCGTTCGCCCTCAGCGAGTTCGCGTGCGGGGCGGACGGCTGCGTCGCCGACTTCAACGGCGACGGCGCGGTGAACACGCAGGACGTGCTGGCCTTCCTCAACGCCTGGAACGCCGGCGATTCCTCGGCGGACATCAACGGCGACGGAACCATCAACACGCAGGACGTGCTCGCGTTCCTGAATCTGTGGAACGCGGGCTGCTAGACATGGAGCGATATCGCATGCCCCGGATCATCTCCTCGGCCGCCCTGGCGCTGCTCACCCTCGGCCCTTGCGCGCTGGCGCAGCAGGCCGGCGAGCCCCTCCCGCGCAATCTGACGGACGCGGAGCGGGAGTACCTCGTCGCGAACCCGCTCGTCACGCGGCGCGGCGGCGTGGCGCCCTCCGGCCCGCTCTGGTGCCCGCCGGAGTACGCGCCCACCGAGGCCATCTTCATGGCCTGGGAGGGCACGAGCCAGTGGAACAACATCCTGGCGCAGATGGCGGCCAAGATCACGACGATCGGCGACGCGGACGTCTACATGGTCGCGGAGACCACGAACCTCCGCACGGCGGCGGAGGCGGCGCTCGCGAACGCGGGCGCGGACATGTCGCGCGTCCGGTTCATCATCAAGCGGCTGGACACGATCTGGATCCGCGACTACGGCCCGCGCTTCGTGTACGAGGGCGGCGTGCGGGTGATCGTCGACCACACCTACAACCGGCCGCGCCCGTTCGACGACGGCTTCCCCGGCTACTTCGCGGCGCAGGAGGCGATGCCGAGCTACGACCTCCCGCTGATCCACGGCGGCGGCAACTTCCACCTGAGCGGCCTGGCCGACGCGCACGCGACGACGCTGATCGAGGCGGAGAACCCCGGCCTCTCGCGCGACGACATCGTGGGATATTGGCAGGAGTACCAGGGGCTCGACACCGCGATCCACCCGGCGTTCCGCGACTGGATCGATCTCACGCAGCACATCGATATGTGGATGATCCCCGTCGCCGACCGCGCCGTGGTCGTCAGCGACTGGCCGCTCTCGCCCGGCTCGTACGAGGACGTGATCTGCGACGACGCCGCCGCCGCGCTCGCGGGGATGGGCTACACCGTGGTCCGCACGCCCGCCGCCTCGATCAACACCGTGCACTACACCTACGCGAACTCGGTGATCTGCAACGACCTGGTCTGCATCCCCTCCTACACCAACGGCACGATGAGCCAGTTCAACGACGACGCGCTCGCCGCGTGGCAGCAGGCCTGCCCGGGCAAGACGATCGTGCCGATCAACTCGCAGCCGATCGTCACCGCGTCGGGCGTGCTGCACTGCATCGTGATGCACATGCCGCGGGCGTTCGGCGGGGCCGAGCCGACGATCTACCTCCGCTCGCTCAACCAGCCCGCGACGCTCGAGCCGGGGCAGCAGGTGGCGCTGGAGTGGATCTCCGACGACGACGTCGACACCTACTACGTGAAGCTGGAGCTCTCGCTCGACGGCGGCCAGACCTGGCCCGTCATCATCGACCCCTTCATCCTCGACAGCGGGGAGTTCGTCTGGACCGTGCCGGACGTGGCGACGAGCCAGGGCCGGCTCAAGGCCGTGATCTACGACTGGGAGGAGGGGATCGGCCACGACGTCAACGACGCGGCGTTCGTCATCAAGGGCTCCGGCTCGTGCGTGGCCGACTTCGACGGGAACGGCGCGGTGAACACGCAGGACGTCCTGGCGTTCCTGAACGCCTGGAACGCCCGCGAAGGCTCGGCCGACGTGAACGGGGACGGGTCCATCAACACGCTCGACGTCACCGCGTTCCTGAACGCCTGGAACTCGGGCTGCTAGCAGGGGAATCCCGCGTCCGGGGCGGACCGGGCGCGTTCCGTATCCAGACCGATGCACTTGATCCGAGGGAGGATGTTCAGCATGACAATCCGAAACCAAGTGTTCGCCGCCGCCTGTCTCGCCGCGCTCGCAGGGGCCGCGGCCGCGGGCGGGGCCTCTGGCCTCGAGGCCAGGCAGGACCTGATGCGCCAGTTCCCGGGCGTCCGCGCCTGGCAGGACGGCGCCCGCACGCGCGTGCTCTACGGCACGCCGATGACGACCGCCCGCTCGCCGCGCCTGGCGGCCGAGGCGTGGCTCGCGGCCCACGGCGAGGCGTTCGGCGTCGGCGGGCTCGACCTGGTCGAGCGCTGGGCCGGCGACGTGCGCTTCGGCAAGTTCGAGGCGTTCACCTATTCGCAGATGCTCGGCGGGCTCCCGGTCGAGAACAGCCCCGGGCGGGTGCTGGTGCGCAACAATCTCGACGGCACGTTCTCCGTGGTGTACGCGGCCGGGGTGTTCGCCAAGCTCCCCGAGGGCGGCTTCGCCCCGATGACCCGCACGGCCCAGGACGCACTGAACTTCATCCAGGGCTCGGAGTTCGGCCGCCTGCCCAAGTGGTCGGCGCCGACGCTGGTCGCCTGGCAGCCCACCAGCGGCGAGAGCAACGAGGCCGTCCGCGCCTGGAAGTTCGTCGGCGAGAACCCCGACCTGGTGCGCCGGGCCAAGCACACGTTCTTCGTCGACGCGGCCACGGGCGCCCTGCTCGAGGCCCGCAACGAGGTGCACAACGCCGACGTGTTCGGGTTCGTCAAGGGCAAGGGCTCGCCCGGGCGCCTGCCCGACGAGGGCGGCAACCCGCCCGTGCTGCTGCCCATCAACGACGCGCAGGTGGGCGTCTCCGGCGGCAACAACGCCTACTCCGACGCGACCGGCTTCTTCGACATCACCCACGGCGGCAACTCGAACGTGACGATCAGCGCCAACTTCGACACCGGCCAGTGGTGCAATATCAACAACCAGGCGACCGGCGGCGTACTGAGCGCCAGCGCGACCGCCACGCCGGGCCAGGAGGCGTACCTCGAGTTCAACTCCAGCCCGAGCCAGTACCTGACGGCCCAGGTCAACGCTTTCATCCACACGGGCCTCATCCACAACTTCATCGCCGACCGCTCCAGCTGGAACGGCATGGACTTCCGCTGCACGACGAACGTGAACATCGCCTCGACGTGCAACGCCTACTTCGACGGTAACTCGATCAACTTCTTCCGCTCCGGCGGCGGCTGCAACAACACCGCGTACTCGACGGTCGTGGCGCACGAGTACGGCCACTACATCGTCGCGCGGCAGGGCCTGGCGCAGGGCGCCTTCGGCGAGGGGTACGGCGACGTGTGCGCCGAGCTGCTCTACGACACCGGCATCATCGGCGAGCACTTCACCACCGGGGGCGGCTCCATCCGCAACAACGACAACACTATCCGCAAGTACCCCTGCTCCGGCGAGGTGCACTACTGCGGCCAGCTGCTCGGCGGCGTGTGGTGGCACATGCGCGAGAATTTCGGCGCCACCTACGGCTCGGCCCTCGGCCTCGAAGAGGTGCAGCAGCTGATGGTGGACTGGACGATCATCACAACAGGCGGGCAGGGCGACAACGCCGCCCACCCCGGCACCGTGATCGAGGTGCTCACCCTCGACGACGACGACGGCAACATCAACAACGGCACGCCCAACTTCGACGACATCACCGCGGCCTTCGAGCTGCACGAGGTGCCCGTCCCGGAGATCGTGCCGCTGGTCTTCCTCTACCCCGACGGCCTGCCCGAGCTGGTCTCCCCCGCCGGCGGGACCTCGTTCCACGTGCAGGTGCTGCCCAACACCGGCTTCACCCCCGAGCCCGGCACCGGCGTGCTCCACGTCGACACCGGGAGCGGGTTCGTCGAGTACCCGATGGCCGAGGTGAGCGACAACTTCTACATGGCCGAGTTCCCCGCGATCGAGTGCCAGTCCGACGTGAGCTACTACATCACCGCCGAGGCCACCGACGGCGCCCTCGGGCGCGACCCGCAGGAGGC
>Ga0196977_1000467_pt1 | contig 21220 bp, 11 predicted proteins | sample S3v_1013CmetaG_FD_148634 | JGI IMG/M metagenome (GOLD analysis project Ga0196977, IMG submission 148634) | Soil microbial communities from Anza Borrego desert, Southern California, United States - S3+v_10-13C | ecosystem: Environmental > Terrestrial > Soil > Desert | place: USA: California...
GCGCAGATCAAACACGTGCGGGGCTTTCGGCAGTTTCTGCTGCGAGGGCTGGCGCAGGTCGAAGCAGAATGGTTGTTGGTTTGTATGACGCATAACCTGCTGAAAGCCTTCCGCGCGCAGAAGTCACCGCAAATGGCTTGAAAACAAAGTCGGAACTAAGTTGAGCCCGTCTTTTCACTAGCAATCGTATGGGAGAAGCCCTGCGTTGTTTAAACGCAGATTGTTGTGGCGCAATTCATAAACCGACAGACTCTGAAGGGGTTTCTTCCGGAAGAAACCCTTTCAGGGTTTTTATCTTTTTTACGCTCCTTCCCGGGGTTGTCGCTTTGCTTCAACCCCGGGCTGAAATTAGCCAACGCCTTCGGCGTATTTTGAATGAGTATTCGGCTTATTCAAACTGACCCATCATTCAGCGTTAAACTGACCATCATCAACATATTCAAACTGAACCATCATTGACTATTCAAACTTAACCAGTTTAATTTTGGCGTGTAAATTCCAACCTTGAAACGTCATCCGTAAACATTTACACCCCTACGGCATTCTGCTACTCTGTGCGCCTCTCACACCAGAAAAGACCTACGATTCTCCCACGTATTTTCACTCAGCCCGTGCGATTCTCATTACCTAAAACATTGAACAGATGAACAGAAGACCAACGTTCTGCTCTCAACGGTTGGTCTCAACTGTTCTCCATGGTTTCTCGGTCCAAAGTTCACGGTAGTAGTTACAAGATAAGCTAGGGCATTTCTCACCTGATAAAACACGAGGTGGCGAGGTTTCCACCGTGTGCCAGATAACGGGCGAGTGCTGCCTTACCTCAACCATAGCCAAAGGAGGCGCAAAATGACTCGTAAGATTTTGATCTTCACAGTTCTCGCTGTGGCCGCAGCCGCCGCCATAGTTTTACCGTTTTGGAAATCAGACGCTGCACAACAGCGAACGCCAATAGGATTCCCCCAAAAGGCCGCTAGCCGCGCCCTGCCAAACTTCGATATTCGCTTGAATGAACGCGGCGAGTTTAACGACATGGATCTGGGTTCAACTTCCGGCAAGCAAGTTGCGATGCAGAACGCTCGTACTCGCTCTCGATCTTCCGCAGTTGACCAGTTCCATTCATCTCTCAAAGCTGAGCACGCTGCAAATCTTCGCGCCGTAGTTAACGAAGCAGGCGCAATGAAGAACTTGTTTGTCGATGGCGGAACGCTTTCAGAACCACGATCGGATACCGCCGATAACGTTGCCCGGAATTTTCTTGCGCGACATGGCTCACTCTTCGCACTTTCGAGCGCCGGCAGCGAAGACTTGAAACTGGAAAACGAAGATAACGATCAGGGAACTACTTTCCTCAATTACACGCAGACGGCCGGCGGTCTGAAGGTGTTTGAAGGAGAGGTTAAAGTCGTCGTTAATAAGAACGGGGAAGTACTCAATGTACGCGAAGGGTTTCTGGTCGATGGCCCACCACTCAAACGCAAGGGAGCGATGAACGAAGCAAAAGCAATCGCGAAAGCGTTCGAACATGCGGGCAGAAGTGTCTTCCCGTCTTTTGTGGAGACTCAAGCTCGAGCGTCGATGACGGAAATGTCTCGCTTTGCCAATCCGCTCGATCTGAATCTCGAGGAAGTACTCTCAGAGCAGAACGTAGTGAGAGTCGGCAGCGAGAGCCGGTTGGCCTGGCACGTCTATGTGGAAGTCGGCCCCGAAGAGTGGTACGAAATTCTACTCGACGCTTACACGGGCGAACTTCTGCTTCGTCACAACCTCTATGTGTTTGAAGCGCAAGGCACGGTTTACACCGAAGCGCCCGACAAAGGCGCACGCCAACTCGTTTCATTCGTCGGCGACACCACCATCAACACGGCGGCCGGCTGGATGGGAACCTCGACCGTAACCACGGGCAACAACGTCGAGGCCTATCTTGATACAGACGCGAACAACGCGCCGGACAATAACAACGGTACCGGTCTCTCCGTTGGTCACGCATTAGCAGCGAACCAGAATTTCACTTTTCCTTTCTCAACCACCGTAGATCCAAGGACACAGCAGGCTGCTGTTGTAACGAATCTCTTCTATTACAACAACATCATGCACGACTTCTCATACAACCTTGGTTTCACGGAGACAGCGCGCAACTTCCAGGTAAACAACTTCGGCCGTGGAGGTACGGGAAATGACTCCGTTCGCGCCGAAGCCCAGGACGGCTCGGGAACAAACAACGCAAACTTCGCGACGCCGCCTGACGGTTCGCGCCCGCGCATGCAACAGTATCTGTTCACGTCGCCCAATCCTGACCGCGATAGTTCGATTGATGGCGATGTTGTGTTCCATGAATACGGACACGGCATCTCAAACCGCCTAATTGGCAACGGCAGTACTGCCTTGAGCGGTATACAGTCGGGCGCGATGGGTGAAGGTTGGTCTGACTACTGGGCCACCACGATCAACAACGATGGTGCTGTTGGTGAGTACGTCACTAACAATCCAAACGGTATTCGGCGTGCTGCTTATACGGTTCCCGCCGCCACCGTGCACGACTCTTACGCCGATCTTCAAAGCTCGTCAGTTCACAATGACGGCGAAGTCTGGGCCGCAACTCTTTGGGATTTGCGCACACAGCTTGGCGCCGCAATAACGGACCGTCTGGTCCTCAACGGGATGAAGTTCACACCCACTCGTCCATCGTTCCTGAACGCACGCGACGGCATCCTTCAGGCCGATCAGAACCTGAATGGCGGAGCAAATCGCTGCGCAATCTGGACAGTGTTTGCACGTCACGGCATGGGCGTGTCGGCGGTGGGTAACGATGGCACAACTCATACTGCGGCAACTAACGTACCCGCAGATTGCGGAGGCACTTGTTCCTTCTCGATCAATCCAACCAGCGCGAGCTTTGCGGCGGCGGGTGGATCGGCAAGCGTGACGGTGACTACGAGTGCTGGTTGCAATTGGACCGCTGCGAGCAACAACTCGTTCATCACGATCACTTCCGGCGCTACTGGTTCTGGTAGTGGCACAGTGAACTACGCTGTTGCCGCGAACGTTTCATCTGCAAGAAGCGGTTCGTTAACGATCGCGGGTTTGACGCATAGCGTATCTCAGGCCGGCACTGGAGGCGGGTGTACGAATGCAATTGTTAACCCTGGATTCGAATCCGGTACGGCGCCGTGGACATTCAGCGGCCAGGTAAGTCGCAGCACCGGAACGTTGCCGCACAGCGGACTTGCCTACGCGATCCTTAACGGAGTGAATAGTTCGACCGGGACTTTGTTCCAAACGGTAACTGTTCCGAGTAGTGGCTGTTCGAATCTGCAGTTCTGGCTAAACATAACAACTAACGAAGCCGCTGGAGCAGCGGTTTTCGATCGTCTCTTCATTGAAGTACGAAGTACGACGGGGACGTTGCTCGCAACGCTCGCGACGTTTAGTAATCAGAATAGCGGTACGGCGGGAGTGTACGTCCTGAGAGGACCGTTCAATCTCAGTTCGTTCGCTGGACAGACAGTGCGGATTCAATTCCGTGGCACGAACGACATCACGTTGCCAACGATCTTCAGAGTTGACGACGTGTCGTTGCAATAGGCGGTCTGGATCACGCCTAAACCTGGAGCGGAGGCGTTTCAACGTCTCCGCTTACTTTTCGCAAGTGATACAAAAGCTTGACACGATCTGAGTTATGGAGTAAAACACCACCACAGAAGCCCAGAGAGAAGTTTTATACCAGCGCCCGATTGCTCAGGACATTCAGAAGATGCCCAAGACGAAACATGTGGCTCCGATGAAAGCAGGCTGTCTGCTGCGCATCAAGAGTGCTTCCGAATCGTTTAAGCCCGCGGAAAAGGCCGTCGCCGATTTTGTTCTCAGTCATCCGGAACAGGTCATGCACATGTCCGTGTCCGAAGCCGCCCGCGATATCGGCGTTGGTGAATCCACCGTAATCCGTTTCTGCCGCGCACTCGGATACAAGGGATATCAGGAATTCAAGTTGCGCCTGGCTCAGGATCTCGTCGAGCCTGTCGAGCTCATTCACGAAAACATCTCCTTCAGTGATTCCACTGCCCAGCTCGCACAAAAGGTTTTTCAAACAAATATTCAGGCCGTCGGCGATACCATGAAGGCGCTCGACCCGCACATGGTCGAAGTGGCCGCCAGAAGTCTTGCCGACGCCGGCAAAGTCGACATCTATGGAGTCGGCTACTCATCTTTCACGGCGCTCGACGCCAAGCTGAAGTTAGTGCGTCTCGGTGTGATAGCCGACGCGTACGGCGATGCGCACCTGCAGGCAATGGCCGCCGCTTCGTTGCGCAAGGGCGATGTGGCAATCGGCATTTCGCATTCGGGAAGTACGAAGGACGTAGTCGATGCGCTAACAGTTGCGCGCAAGTCCGGCGCCTCGACCATCGCGATTACCAATTTCAGTCCGTCGCCGATTACGCGAGTCTCAGACGTGGTGCTGCTGACGGCGTCACCTGAATCTCCTCTTGGCGGCGAAGTTCTTACTTCAAGAATTGCACAGCTCTGCGTGCTCGACGTTCTCTCGGTGGCGCTGGCAATTACGCTTGGTGAAAGTTGCCTCGACTTGATCAAGAAAACGTCCGAAGCGGTCAAGAAAAAGCGTTACTGAGCTACTGAAATAATTCTTTCCCCAAACTGAAACCGAACGCCCAGTCCGGAAGATGAGGAGACGTGTGTCATGAGAAGAACTCCCGCTCTTGCCATTCTCAGTTCTTGCCTATGTCTTTTGCTTTCCATCACGGTATTTGCTCAGTCCGAACGCGGCACGATTGTCGGCGTCGTGACCGACTCGACCGGCGCGGTGGTCCCTGGCGCTACCGTCACGATCACAAACCTCGGAAACAAAGCGGTCCAGACGCTGACGACCAACGATGAGGGCGTATATGAAGCGCCGTTCCTGCCGCCCGCGACTTATGAAGTGTCTGCTATTGCTTCCGGCTTTGGAAGGACTCTCAACAACAATGTCGTCGTCAACGTAGGCCAGCGTGTTGCAGTCGATCTTCAGTTGTCGGCGGGTAGTATTCAAAGCAACGTTCTTGTTGTAGACACACCACAACTCGTCCAAACCGAAACCGCGAGCATCGGTCAGGTAATCGACAACAAGCAGATAACGGAACTACCTTCCGGCGATCGCAACATCTACGGCTTCATCCTGCTTAACTCGAATGTGAATCAACCGCCGGGCGGCAACGCAGTGGCTTTCCGTTTGGAGAGTGGCGGTTCGTTTTCGATCTCGGGAACCCGTCCTTCAACAGCTACTTTCAAAATTGATGGTCTCTCGAACACCGATCCAACGTTCGGCACGCCGACCATCACTCCGTCGCTCGATTCGGTGCAGGAGTTTCAAGTACAAAACAGCGCCTACTCGGCGGAGTTTGAAGGCATCGGCCAGGTGAACGTCGCGACGAAGGCGGGCACGAGCAGTTTTCATGGATCGCTCTTTGACTTCTTGAGAAACGATCGTTTGCAACCACGCAATCCGATCGCTGCGCCTGACAAAAGCGGTAAACCAAGCCGCGGCAAGCTCCGCTTTAACCAGTTTGGCGGCACGATCGGAGGTCCGCTGTGGCTTCCTCGTTTTGGCGAGGGTGGTCCGTCGTTAATCAAAGGAAACACGTTTTTCTTTTTCAGCTACGAAGGGCGGCGTCAGAACACGCTCGGGCCTGGTCTGACTCGAGTCCTGACGCAGGCGGAACGTAATGGCGACTTTTCGAGTTCTCTCGGTGCGTGTCTGACCGTGGGCGGCGCGCAGGTTCCGTTGCTTGGTCCAAATGGCGTGCCGTCAGGAGGTTGTGTCAGAGTCGGTCAGATTTTCGATCCACTTACGACAACGGCGAATCCATTATTCAATTCAGCTCTGCCTGAATCGCCGGCCAACCCGCGCACGATTCGCCAGCCTTTTGCCAACAATCGCATACCCGCTGCGCGGCTCAGCCCGACGGCCCTCGCTTTGATCGGCGTGCAGCAGCCTCTGCCGAATACCGTTTCGGGGACAAACAACTTCGTGGGGACCGCGGGTTTGATCTTCGATAATAATCAAACGTCCGTACGCATAGACCATCAATTCTCGGCAAACGATTCGATCTACGGGCGCGTTGCCTTTCAGGACAACACTCGGCTCAACAAAGGTGTCCTGCCTTTCACAACGAAAAATCTGATCGGCAACGGCCGCGTGTTCAACTCCTCATGGACGCACGTGTTTAGTCCGTCGTTGATCAATGAGTTTCGGGTCGGTTACGTGCGCGGAGTTTATGGTGAGAGTATTGACGAGATCGATGCCGGCCAGTTTGGCATTCAAAATACGATCCTGCCGTCGCTACCCACTTTGAACATCACCGGAAACGTGCCGGCGGCTTATGGAGGCTTTGGCGCTTCGGTTCTGCAAACCGTGCAGAACACGTATCAAATTGCCGACAACATGTCGTGGGTGCGCGGCAATCATAGTTTCAAGTTTGGCTTCAAGGGCGATCACAACCGTTTCAAGAACGGTGAGCTGGGCAATGGTTCAAATGGAGTTTTGACGTTCAGTGGTCTCTACACAAAGGCGAGCAGTGCTGCGCAGGTCAGTTCGAATCGCGACAATTCGATCGCGGATTTTCTTCTCGGGACTGCGCAGACCAGCGCGTTATCAACTCCATCCATTGCGAATCTCAGAAATACTCCCTGGGCCCTCTACTTTCAGGACGACTGGAAAGTTACGCGTCGCATCACGCTGAACCTGGGACTGCGTTATGAATATCACCAGCCCTTCCGCGAACAACTCCTTGGTGGTGCGCGCTTCGATCCTTCCGACGGCGGCCGCTTGATCGTGGCGAATCCCGAAGTGGCGCAGCGTTCCAACACGCCCCTGGTTGTTTGCTGTACGGATCCACAAGTGGTCGAAGCGGACAAGATGGACTTTGGACCACGGATCGGAATCGCCATTCAACCATTCAAGAGCGATCCGACGGTGGTCCGTGTGGGATATGGAATCTTCTATGCCGATTCGACCCAGTTCTTCCATTGGAGAGCGTACGAACCTTTGCCGGATCGAACATTCAACACGCAACTCGGCGACTTTATAAATCCCGGCGCAACGCTGGCGAATCCGTTCCCGGACAGCGCGTTTACAGTTGGAGCGGGTTTCATTCCGACGTTCGGACCAGTGCCACCGGCGATCCTGAATAACAGGCCATTCATCGGCAGCGGAAACTCAGGCGCGCTTTTCAGTTACAAAACACCATACTCGCAACAGTGGAGCCTGAGCATTCAACGCGAGATCTTCCGGAACATGCTGTTGGAGTTGAACTACACTGGTTCAAACTCCAAGAACCTGCCGGTTCAATGGATCTTCAGCCAGCCAACGCCAAGCGCGATTACCGCCAACAACTCGAGCCCGAACGCGGCGGCAAATCCGTTCTTGCGGCGCCCGTATCCAAACTTCAACATCGGCGCGTTTGCGACGACGAACACGCTGCAGTCGAATTACAACGCCGGCACCATCAAGCTCGACAAGCGTTTCTCGCAAGGCTACAGCTTTCTCGTCACCTACACCTATTCGAAGAGTATCGATCAGGGAAGTGAGGTCTTTGCTCTCGGTTCGACGTTCAATATTCTTGCCGACAATAACAACTTCAATCTCGACAAGGGACTCTCGACGTTCGACGTGCCGCATCGCTTCGTCGCCAGCGGCATCTATGAGTTTCCGTTTGGTAAAGGAAAGACGTTTCTAAACCAATCGTCGTGGTTGGACAAGATCGTTGGCGGCTGGCGCACCTCCGTCGCGTTCCAACTGCAATCGGGTTATCCGTTCTCGCCGAACATTCGCAACCGGCGCGCGAACACAGGCTATTCGCTGTCGACCGAGCGCGGTAACCTGATCGGCGATCCAAACTGGTCGGATGAAGAATGGGAACGTCGTTTGGCAGACTGGGAAGCCGGAATCGGCGGCAATCTCTTTCTTATCGATCCAACCGCGATCAGTCTTGATTATCCGCCGGGAACCTTTGGAAACATTCCGCGCAATTTCTTCCGCGCGCCCTTCGGCCGGAACCTTGATTTCTCGGTCGCCAAAGTAACCGGCATCGCGGAATCGTTGCGAATGGAATTGCGTGTGGACGTGATCGGCGCGACGAACGAACGGCTGCACAGGTTCGACACGGCGAGCCGTGTTCTCGCGAACAACTTGCTCACCAACGTCAACGTCGGCAGCATCCCGGTGCGCAGTGCGATCTTTGGACCACGCATCATTCAGATCGGCCTGCGCTTCGTCTTTTAGTTCTTTAGTAAGGAGAAGAGTTGCTCAAAGCGGGAACAAGCAAGGTCTGCATCTCTCCGCCGGTGGGCGTGCCGCTGGCGGGGTTTGCAGCGCGACATCAAACTTCAACCGGCATTCACGACGATCTTTTCGCGCGTGCCCTCGTCCTCGAGACTCCGGAAACGGCCATCGCGTTTGTTAGTGTCGATCTACTCGCCTTACCAAGCGAGTTCATCCGACAGGTGCGACAGTCGATACAGGCGAGCACGGGTCTGCGACCCGACGCAGTAATGATTGCTTCCACGCACACGCACGCTGGACCAGTCACCATCACGACCTTTTTCAATCCCGACGAAAGCGTCGATAGGCATTACATGAACACGCTCGCAAAGGCGATTGTGGAGGCTGTGACAGTTGCATGGCGCAATCGATTTCCCGCGCGTGTCGGAGTCGGGGCGGGACACGTTGAAGGTGTTGGTGTAAATCGTCGCAGCAGCGATCAAAAACCTGTCGACGAACAAGTCGGAATAATCAAGGTAACAGATGCAGACGCGCGTACACGCGCCGTTTTGATGAACTATTCCTGTCATCCCACAGTGCTTGGCCCAGACAATCTCGAAGTAACGGGAGACTTTCCCGCGTTTGCCGTTCAGGAGATCGAAACAGGTTTGGGTGACGAAGGCTTTGCAATGTTTGTCAACGGCACGCAAGGCAACATCAGCATGGGCCACTCCTCGGAGTTGAGTGCGATTGGGATCATCACGCCCGGTCGCACGTTTGCTCGTGCTGCGGAGTTAGGACATCTGCTTGCTGCCGCGACCCAGGCGGCTTTGCCGGAGATTCACGTTGACGACCGCCCAGCTCTCAAAGCTTTAACAGTTCCAGTAACGCTGCCGCTCAAACATTACCCGACAATTGATGAAACACTGAAACACTTGCATGAGGCCGAAGCGAAACTCTCAGCGCTGACGTCGAACGACGGCGATAACACGGAAGAGGTGCGACGCGCGAGATCGGAGCAGTTGTACGCTTCGATCAACAACTTCTATGCTCGCGAGACGCTTGTGTTTACCGATGGTGCGTTGCCGATTGAATTGCAAGGTCTACGCATCAACGACGCAGTTTTCGTTGCGGTTCCGGCGGAAGTTTTTGTCGAAATCGGATTGCATATAAAAGAGAGGGCCTCGTCGCCCACGTTTATTGTCGGCATAGCAAACGGCTACATCGGTTATCTGCCGACTGCGGCCGCGCATGAAGTTGGGGGTTATGAAGTTGTCTCTTCGAAGTGCCGGCCGGAAGCGGAAGACATCCTCGTGGAAAATGTTTTGAGCTTGCAAGAGCAACTCTTTCGCGAGGCGGAGGTGGTTAGCTAGTTAATGACTGACAAAGTTCGCATCGGCGTAATCGGTCTGGGGATCATGGGCGAGCAGTACGTGCGTATCTATCAGGCGCATCCGCTCGCGACGGTTACGGCCGTTTGCACGCGCAACCGGGAAAAGCTTGACGAGTTGGGCCAAAAATATGGCGTCGCTTCGCGTTATACCGACTATCGTCAGATGCTCGAAGAGGGATCGTTCGACGCTGTTTGTGTTGCCACGCCTGACTTTGCACACTTCGAACCGGTCAAGGCTGCGCTCGAAGCCGGCAAGCACGTGCTTTGTGAGAAGCCGTTTACGACAGAACTCTCCGAAGCCGGCGAATTGCTCGAACTGAGCCGCGCGCGCCCGGAACAAACATTACAAGTCGCTTTTAATCATCGCTGGCTCGCTTCATACCATCACGGTTTCTCCGCTATTCAAAACGGATCGATCGGTAAGCCGATCGCCGGCTATGCGCGCAAGAACGACACCATTTGGGTCTCGACGGAGATGATCGATTGGGCCAGCCGGTCGACGCCGATCCATTTTCTCGGCGCGCACGACATCGATCTGATGCGTTGGTTCTTTGACAGCGAGCCTGTCGAAGCTCGGGCTTACGGCGTGAAGGAAGTGCTCGTTCAAAAAGGAATCGACACCTACGATCTGATTCAGGCGCAGATCAGGTTTGCCAGCGGCGCGATCGCGACGATCGAGTCGGCATGGATCTATCCGAACACGTTTCCGACGATTGTTGATTCGTTTGTCGAGGTAATCGGCTCGGAAGGTCATTTGCACTTCGATCGCAAACGAGAGTCGATCGAGATGAGCACGCCGAAACAGTTTTCATATCCGAAGACGTTTCTGACGCATGAGATTTTCGGGAAGTTACGCGGTGCTTTTGTTGAGTGTCTCTCCGATTTTCTTGATTCGATAATTAACAAGAGTGAGCCAAAGGTCACGGCTTTCGACGGCCGCCAGGTAACGGCCGTGCTGGATGCAGTGTCGCGCTCGCTTGTTTCCGGGAACACGGAAAAAGTTCTCTAAAAGTCTATAGCCCAGCGACTTGAATCTATCGTTCGAGTATGCAAACCAGTCTGCACACAGCCGACCACGTCATCATCGCGGGTTACTTCCTGTTGCTGACATTGATCGGTCTCTACTTTTGGAAACGGATGAAGCACGTTCGCGATTTCTTCACCGGCGGCAATGCGATTCCGTGGTGGCTCGCGGGCGTCTCTTTTTATCTGACTGGTTTCAGTGCTTTCACTTTCGTCGCCTATTCCGAGATGGCCTATCGCTTCGGCTTTGTTGCGGTCACGCTCGCCTGGAGCTCGGCAGTCGGAATGGTGATCGGAACGTTGCTCCTCGCGAAACGTTGGCGACGTGCTCGCATTGTTAGTCCGATCGAGTTTCTTGAAGCACGTTACAGCACTGCGATCCGCCAGGTGCTCGCCTGGGCCGGATTGCCGCTGAAGATCGTCGACGACGGTTTGAAAATCTACGCGACCGGAGTGTTTGTGTCGGTCGGTCTTGGCTACGATTTAAAAACCAGCGTGCTTGTCAGCGGGCTGGTGATGTTGCTCTACACGTTCATGGGCGGTCTCTGGGCAGTTGTTGTAACTGATTTCATTCAGTTCATTATTCTTACGCTCGGAGTGCTTGTGCTTTTTCCACTCGTCTTTTCCCACATCAGTTCGATCGACTTCTTTACCGCGAATGCGCCCGGCGGATTTCTATCGCCGGTCAGCGAGCCTTTTTCGCTGCTCTACGTGTTTGCGTTCTATCTCCTGATAATCTTGAGCTACAACGGCAACTGGGCTTTTGCGCAGAAGTTCTACAGTGTGCGTGACGAGCGAGCGGCGCGAAAAGCGGGAATGCTTGCCGTCGTCTTGAAGATTTTTGGACCACCGCTCTTCATTTTGCCGGCTATGGCGGCGCGAAGTCTGATGCCGGAACTACTGCAACCGCCGAACTCACCTCAGTACACCTACGCCGCACTCTCGCTCAAGTTTCTTCCAGCAGGTCTGATGGGCTTGATGATCGCGGCGATGTTCTCCGCGACGATGTCAACGCTCAGTGGCGACTACAACGTGATGGCGAGTGTGATCACGGAAGACATCTATCGCCGCTTGTTCGACAAGGAAGCAACGCAGCGCCGTTTGATAATCGTGGGCCGCGTCGCAACGCTGCTTGTCGGCGCCCTAACGATCGCGATCGGAATCAGTTTAATTGCCTCCGCGCGCAAGGGATTGTTTGAAGTGATGGTAACGGTCTTTGGCCTGTTTGTTGGACCAATGTTGATACCGATGCTGGCGGGTCTGTTGATTCGCAGCGTGACGTGGCGTGGCGCCGCCGCGGGAATCGCAACCGGTTTTGCTTCGGGTTTGGCGCTGTATCTCTTCAAAGTGTTTGTTCTGACTGGACGTCCGGACATGGATGCGAACTGGTTACGTTATGACTACGAAGCGATCAGCATTTTGACGAACTTCGGCATGACGATTCTGGCGATGACGTTGACCACGCTTTTGCAAAAGGTCCCGCGCGAGGAGCGTGCGCGTATCGACCAGTTCTTCGAACGTCTTGCTACGCCGATTGACCCTGAAACTACACACGCGAAAAGGAATGACGAAGTGTTCTCGCCGTTCTACATCATCGCGTGGGTTACGGCAGGCACCGGCTTGCTGCTGGTCGTCGCCAGTTTTATTCAGCCGGGAGGTTTGGGTCGTTTGGTAAACATCGGCACCGGCGTGGTGCTCTTCTTAGTTGCGTTTGCCTTGCAACGACTGCACCGGCGTTTCGTTCGGCGCGAAACGGCCACGGCGAGAGAGGCGGTGGCAGTGGTCTCATGAAACTAGCGTCATTCAAAACAGCCGCGAATGGCGCCACTCGAGTGGGTCTCGTGATCGGTAACAGGATCGTGGATCTTTCCGCCGCGCTCGAAGTCAAAGACATGATGGAACTCGTCCTCGACTTCGACGCGATTCTCGGCAGGCTCATTCAATTGGAAAAAGAAGCGACGCTGAGTGTAGAGGACGTTCAATTCGTCGCGCCGCTTGAACGTCCGGGAAAGATCATCTGCCTGGCCGGAAATTATCGCGAACACATCACTGAAAGCGGCTTTGTTGCGCCCGAATCCAACGACGTCATCACGCAACAACTCTTTCTGAAGCCTTCGTCTGCTCTCGTTGGCAACAATGGGGAGATTGTCATCGGCAAGAACAACGTGAGAGTCGGCTGGGAAACGGAGCTTGCCGTCGTCATCGGCAAACGAGGCCGCAACATTCCGGTCGACTCGGCATCCGAATACGCTTTTGGTTACACGATCATGAACGACGTTTCCGAGCGCGGCCTGAACTCCGGAATCCAAAACCGCCGCCACAGAGAGATGGATCGCTTTCTCGATTGGCTCGCAGGCAAGTGGTTTGACACCTTTGCTCCCTGTGGTCCATGGATTGTAACGAGCGAAGAGATCGACGATCCACACGAACTCGATATCAAACTCACCATCAACGGCGAATTGCGCCAACAAGGCAACACCCGCGACATGATCTTTCGCATCCCCGAACAGATAGCTTACGCGTCGTCAATCATGACTCTCGAACCCGGTGACATCATCTCGACTGGAACTCCTGCCGGCGCTGGTATCGGCGGCGCGCGTACTTCGCTCCAAAACGACGACGTCCTCGTCTGCGAGATCGAGCAGATCGGAACGCTGAGAAACACGGTGAGGTACGCCGAGTGAGACCACTGGACTGGGCCGTCGTCGGTCTCTACTTCCTGTTCATGCTCGTGGTCGGTCTGTATTTCATGAGACGCGCCAGCCGCAGCATGGCCGACTACTTCGTTTCGGGACGTGATCTGCCGTGGTGGGTCATTGCACTTTCCGCCGTGGCAACTTACACCGATGCGGGTTTAGCGCCGGCCGTGACGATGCTCACTTACCAGGGCGGACTGCTGGGTAACGCAGTCTGGTGGATTCCTTACGTAGTCTGGATGCCATTGGGCGCGGTCTTGTGGTCCAAGTATTGGCGCCGACTCGGCACCGTCACTTCCGCGGAACTGCTTAACGTCCGTTATAGCGGTCGCTTCGCTCATGTTTATCGCGGCATTTACGCCGTCTTTATGAGTTTTGGTTTCATCGTCGTCTTGATGGGCTACGTGTCCGGCTGGCTCGGCGCCGCACTTGGTCCAATACTCGGTTGGGAACCGATCAGTCTCATCCTCTTTTCTGCGATCGTTACCGCTGCCTACACAGTCGCGTCAGGTCTTTCAGGTGTTGCTTACACGGACGCTTATCAGTTTGGGATATTTCTGATCGGCAACATCATTCTCGTACCGATTGTTATGGCTGGTGCGGGCGGGATGGACCACGTGTATCAAACTATCGAAACGACGCGTGCTGCCGGTGGAACCGAAGCGTTTTTCCGCGTGCTCCCGCCGGCTGAAGGTTTGGGTGGATTAACAGTGATGGCGTTTGTGGTCCAGGGACTGTTCTTTGCCGCGTCGCCGACCGGCGGTGAGGGATTCACGGCACAACGCTTCATGGCGGCACGTAATGAGTTTCACGCTCAGGTGGGCCAGCTCTTCAATGCGCTGCTCACGTTGATCGTGCGCGTCGTTCCGTTTCTCCTGCTCGGGATGATTGCCGCCGCGCTTTACGCTCCCGGAACGATTGCTGAGCCCGGAGAAATTTGGGCGCGCATGGTGCGCACGTACGCACCGGTTGGATTGCTCGGTCTGCTCGTGGCGGGAATCTTTGCGGCGTACATGTCGACGGTCAGCACGCTCATGAACTGGGGCGCTTCCTACATCGTCAACGACTTCTACAAACCGTTCGTTCGCACGCAGGAGAGTGAACGGCATTACGTCTGGGTCGGACGCATCGGCTCCATCATTATCTTTGCTCTCTCGCTGTTTGTCGCTTACTACTTTGTCGAAGGACTTCGCGCCTGGTTCCTCTTCATCAACTCGGTCGTCTTCGCGTTCATCCTGCCGCTTTCGTGGCTGCGGTTCTTCTGGTGGCGCTTGAATATTTATGGTGAAGCGGCGGCGCTGATCATCGGTCTTCCGTTGAGCTACATCGTCTGGTTTCCGCTCGGGTTTTCAAACGAACAGGCGCATCCGTTCTGGCAGGGATTTCTGCTGCTCTTTGGGCTGGGCTTCGTGACGATCGTCGTGATCACTTACCTGACGCCGAAGGAGCGAATCGAAACGCTGCGCGAGTTTTATCGCCGCTGCAAGCCTCCGGGTTTCTGGGGACCGGTCGTGCGAGAGTTTGGCCGTGAAGAGCGGGAACAGATTCGGCGCGAAACCACGACTGACGTTGTCGATTGTTTGCTTGGAGTCGTTTTTTGTGCTGCTGCGATTGAAGCCGTCATTACTTTGTTGGGCCGTCACTGGATCATCTTTGGGATTTCGCTGTTGGTGTGTGTGTTGAGTGGCGGCTTGTTTATTTTTAGATGGGCCCGGAGAGGAGTTTTCCGAGGGTTGTCAGAGAAGGAGTCATACGAGTCATGATTGTTCGTTCGTTTAAAGGGTTGAGATTGCTCGCACTCGCGTTGATTTTGATCGTCGTGGCAATGGTGCATCTGACGAGTGTTTCCGATGCACGATCTACTCAGCCGAAGCGTGAGGTTCATGCACTGTGGGTGCATCCACCCGCGGTCGGCAAGACGCCGGAGGAAATGCGCAAGTTCATCGATCAATGCAAACGCGCAAACATCGACGTCATCGTGATCTTGATCAAAGGTGCAGTCGGAGAAATCTATTGGCAAAGCAAACGCTTCCCGCAGGCAATAGCGAAGGGTTATGAACACTTCGACTTTCTCGGAACTCTGATCAAGGAGGCTCACGCTCAGAATATTAAGGTTGACGCCTGGCTTTGCGATTTCATCGAGGGACCAAACGGGGCCGCTTACCGCGCGCACCCTGAGTGGGCGCAACTCAATCCGGACGGAACGACCACTGCCAGCGAGAAACTGGGACATACAAAGCCGTATGGCTACGTTTGGATGTGTCCCTCGCGGCGTCCCGGATACGTGGACCAGTGGCTGATTCCGATGTTTGAAGAGGTGGCGAAGAACTACGCGGTCGATAGCGTGCATCACGATTACGTGCGTTATCCCGGCGATGTGGCGCCCGATAGTTATTGCTTCTGCGACTACTGCCTCGCTCACCTGCCGCAATACGCGATGCTCAGTTACAAAACGCGACCCGAAGAGCGTTACCGCGTGAAGTTTGCGCAACCTCGTATCGAAGCAAACTGGTGGAGCGATCCGACGATGCTGCCGTCCGATTGGGACAAAATGGATCGTCGTGAAAAGGCAGACTTTATCTTGAACGGACGGACCATTCCCGGTGGTCCACCGGACATGCGTTACTTCTTCTACGAGTACCGGCAGCAGCAAATCAAAACATACGTAAGAGAACTGGCGACGCGTATAAGGCAACTCGATCGCAAAGTGGAGATTTCGGCGGCTGTTTTTAAGAATCCGATTCTGAGCAGCCGGTTCATCGGTCAACACTGGAACGAATGGACGCCGTGGATCGACGTCTACATGCCGATGACTTATCGCAGCCACTTCGCCGGGAGTTTTGACAGTTACGTAGACCATCTGGCTGAGACAACCGAGCGACAACTCGAGTGGGTGAATCACGAACGGCCAATCTACGCCGGCATCGCGACAACGTATCTCTATCGTGAAGAGTTGCAGCCGATCGATGAGATACGCGAGCGGGTCGCTGAGTTGAAGAGCCTGCCGGCTGATGACGGGACCGAACGTGCCGAGAAAGCGCGTGCAATCAAAGCGAGTTTCGACGCGATGAAGCCGCATTTGGCTGAGGTCGCTCCGGAAGTCGCAACAGAGATTGGGACTCTCGTTGACGCGGTCGTGGCGAATGCCACACCGGCCGCGCTTGATGCTCTCGCAGCGCGGATGTCGCGGCTGCGAAGCGATTTGCCTGCTGGATATTTTCAACCGGAGAAGTTGCTCCGCTCGATCGAAGCTGCACGAAGAGCAAAGCCTGAGGGAATCGCGATTTTTGCTGCCGGTAACCTGAAGATTGAAAAGCTGTGGCCGGCGCTGGAGACCGCGTTCAAAAGGTGACCACGGATGAAGCCGTTCAGGATCTTAATCTGTGTGCTTCTGTTTTGTGGTCTACCTGTGGGGCGGGGTTCGCGGGCAAACGAACAACAGCTCCGGGAACCATACGTGTTGCGCGAAGAGTTCCAGGGTGACAGCCTCGGGCAGTTTGCCAGTTATCCTCCGGCACAAGACGTCGGTTATGAGCCGAGTCTTTCGCCGGTGAAGGACTTCGGCGCGCCGGGTGGCCGGGCGTTGATGCGCATCGTCAAACCAAATCGCGTTGGAACGCAGCGTTTCGGTTTCATCAAAAAGGTAAGACTGATTGCAGCCGCCGATTCGCGACTTCGCGTTTCATATCGAATCAACTCGCCCGAACCTGCAACGATCGAGATCGGCCTCGCGGGTGTAGACGGCCATCGGTACACCACTGATTTTGCTGCGAGGACAAACCAATGGTCCATTACAGAGATTCCCTTCAATCAACTGCGCGCTCCTGCGGGAATCGGCGTCGAAGCGATCTACATCGTGACAACCATCAAAGACGCCGATCCGGATTTCACTTATCGCTTCATGATCGACGACGTCACGGTTTCGGCAGTTCGCGCAGCACGTTTTGATGTGCAGGTGCCGCGAACCGAGTTGCTCGAGCCGTGGCCGGCACTCGTCAGCGCCAGGAGCTATCGCCCAGGTGAAACGATGGACTTTTCGGTTCGTGCGCCGGCGACAATGTCATCCGTGGAGTGTCAGTTAGCGACGCAAACCGGAAAGAACGTTACTTCGGCACGTTTGTATGACGACGGAACTCACGGCGACAAGATCGCGGGCGATGGCGTTTGGACCAACAGAGATCTTTATGATGTGCGCGCCTCCGATACGATGGGGTTGTGGCTGGCGACAGTACGTGGAACGACGACCGCGAACCAAACAGTAAAGACAGACGTGCGTTTGCTTGTTCGCCCCGGACAATCCGCGGCTCATCCGAAGCTGTTTTTCAACGCGAACGATCGCGAGAAGTTGTTGGCGCGTTCTCGCGATCCGAAACTCGCTTCGTTGTGGTCCTACTTGCAAGCCACTGCGAAATCGACACGCGAAAGTGGCGAGATCGCAAACGGTGGCGACGTTTTTGAACTGCTCGACTCGGAGTATCTGCTGCCATCGCTTTTGGGTTACTTCGATGTTCTGAATCGCGCGCGCACCCGGATTGCTTATAACGCTTTCGACGCATATCTCACGGGCAACGCCGACGCGCGCAATGCCGCGAAGGCGGCTTTGCTGAATGTGGCGCGTTGGAAACGCTGGGAACCGCCGTGGTTTCGGGCTCACGGTCAACACACCTACTATCCAGCGGGCCAACTCGCCACCGACGTCGCGCTCGGCTACGACCTCCTCTACAACGATCTATCGGAACCGGAGCGGACATTGATCCGCAATGCGTTGATTGAAAAATCGATCGTTCCGACTTTCGAAGAGTACGTCGCGGATAACCGCGTGATGGTGAACACCAGCAATTGGATCGCGCACACTGTCGGTGGAGCACTGATTGCGGCTGCGAGCATCGCTGACGACGTGCCCGAGACTGACGTTAAATTTCCGATTTATGTAAACGGTCTCTTACGAAAGCTCGAAGACCACATGGCTGCGAGCTATCTCGCGGATGGAAGTTACGGCGAAGGCATCAGCTATCACGAGTTTGACGCCGAAACACTTGGACCAGCCCTGGCCGCGATTCAACGAGCGTTCGGTATTGACTACTGGACGCAGACACACGTTCTCGATTCACTCAGCTATCCGCTTTACGTGTTAGCGAAACCCGCCAGCGCGAGTCCCGACATGGGCGACACTCATCCGCCGGCAGGTCACGGCATCGGGCCGATTGTTTATCGATCGAAAGACCCGGTGGTGCGCTGGTACTACTCGCAATTCGATCGTTCGTCGCTGACCAAATTCATCTTTTACGACGACTCTGTCGCGCCCGCTCCGCCCACGTTGCCCACTTCAAAGATCTTCCGCGATAGAGGTAACGCGGTTTTTCGCTCCGGTTGGGACGGCGAAGACATCGTTTTTCTTTATCGTGCGGGACCGAATTTCAATCATCATCACGCAGACCAGGGTTCGTTTCTTTTGACTGCGTTCGGAGAGGTTTTGATCAGTGAAGGGAACTGGTCTGATTACTACAAAGATCCGTATTACGCGACGTTCTTCACGCAGGCAATCGGACACAACACCGTGCTGGTGGGCCGTAATTTCGAGAGCCAAACGATCGCCGACACGCCGCAATTCAAAGCACTCAACCGCTATCCACGCATAACGGATTCGATCACGACGGATTTTTACGACAGCCTGGCGAGCGATCTCTCGCCGGTTTATTCGGAGAGTTTAGGTCGTTACACGCGCAGTGTTGTTTTTCTGAAGCCCGATTACTTTGTCGTTTTTGACGACTTGAAGACGATTGGAGCGCCCGAGCAGTTTGATTTTCTGTTGCATCTTCCGGATCGCGATCGAATCAAGACTGATGGTTTGACGGCGTTGTATAACGGTGAAAACGGGTCACTCGCCGTGCGTTCTTTTCCGGCGAATGAAGCGCGACTCAGCGTCGAAGACGGTCGTATTCCGTATCACGTTTTTTCGGCGCGAACGCCAGCGCAAACTCCCACACAGCCCGCTTATCTCGACGTTAAGACGGTCAGACCGCTGAACGAAACACAGTTTCTGACGGCCATTGTTCCAGCAAAGATCGAAAGTGCGGCACGAAGTCGGATCCAACAAATGACGGAAGTTAAAGGAGACGACTTTACCGGAGTTCGTGTTCGACGAGGCGATAAAACTGATCTGGTCCTGTTTCGCATCGGACCAACGCCGGCAACAATTCAACACGGCGAGTGGTCCACCGACGCGGCAATACTGACGATTACACAAAAAGCCGACGACCTGGAGCTCTTTGCAGTTCAGAATGCCCGTTCTTTGCGGCGCGGAACTAAGGTTTTGTTTTCCAGTGATTCTCCGGTGAGTGTTGTGATTAAGTTTGCCGGTAACGCCGCCGAGGCGACAGTCAACACCGACAAGCCAACAAAGATTACTTTGGCTGGAACTTCGTTGACCGTTCCCAGTGGTCAACATCAATTCAAGATAAGGACGCAGGGTTGAGGCTCGGACGTAGAAACTTCCTGGAACTGTCAGGCTCCGCTGTTGCAAGCGCGACGTTGTTTGACGTGTCTTTGCGTGCGGCCCAAAGACCGTTGCCCAAGAGTGAATACGATTATGTCGACTGGAGTTGGGAAAAGTGGCGGCAGATCACGCAAGCTGTTCGGCCACGTGTGAGCAGCGAACAAGCGGGTAAAGGGGAGTTGATCGATCTGCTGACGACCAGCACTCACAAGATTGCGACACCGCAAGCCTGGGAAGCACGTTGTGAATCAACCAGGAACCTGCTGCGAATGTTTCTTGGCACTCCACCAAAAACAAAACCACCGATTGCCGTAAAGGTTGGCGAAGAGATAACGCACGACACACACGTACTGCGCCAGCTCTCTTATCAAACCGAGCCCGGCGAATTTGTCCCGTCGTACTTGCTTATCCCGAAAAACTTGCATGACAAAGCTCCGGCTGTAATCTGTCCACATCAGACGACTCAGCAGGGAAAACGAGAGCCTGCCGGTCTCGCGGGAAATCCGCAATTGCACACCGCTCTTGATCTGGTCCAAAGAGGCTTCGTGACCTTAACGTACGACGCACTCTGTTTTGGCGAACGGCACGATCCAGCGAGCGGTCATTATGGCGATGCGATCCCTTTCTATCGCAAACATCCGCAGTGGTCGTTGCTTGGCAAAATGGTTTGGGACTTCAGTCGTGCGATAGATTACTTACAGACCCTGGACTTCGTTGATTCGACTCGCATCGGTTCCGTCGGCCATTCACACGGCGGCATCACCACAATCTTCGCCATGGCCTTCGACCGACGCATTCGTGCGGGCGCGAGTAACTGTGGTTTCGACACATTCCGCATCGATGGAAATACGTGGCGTTGGTCGCGCGCCACGGCTTTGCTGCCGAAACTCGGTTTTTATGCGTCCAGCCGTTACCTGAACATGGACCAGTACCGCGCGATGCCTGATTCGGAAGTGGTCGAGACACCTTTCGATCTGCATGAAGTGCTATCGTTGATCGCGCCGCGTCCGATCTTTCTTTCGACGTCCGACGAAGATTTTGTCTTTCCCAATGCCGGCTGGAGCGCGCGCCAGTCGTTGAAAAGACTCGCGCCGGTTTATGCGTTGCTCAACCAGTCGCAACAACTCGGAAGTTATTTCTTCAATGGTGGTCACAACCTGACACCAGAAGCGGCGCGATTTATGTACGACTGGCTCGAACGCTGGCTGAAACAATAGTTGATATGGAAGTGATTCTGGCCATTGATGGCGGCGGCAGTCGCACGCGGTGTCTGGTGATAGACCACGCGGGCGTGATTGCGGGCGAAGCGACAAGTGGACCATCGAATCATCTGCTCGTCGATAGGGACATCGTAGCTCGCT
>Ga0196977_1000468_pt1 | contig 21214 bp, 20 predicted proteins | sample S3v_1013CmetaG_FD_148634 | JGI IMG/M metagenome (GOLD analysis project Ga0196977, IMG submission 148634) | Soil microbial communities from Anza Borrego desert, Southern California, United States - S3+v_10-13C | ecosystem: Environmental > Terrestrial > Soil > Desert | place: USA: California...
CTTCCTCCTGAATCACCTGATCGCGGACGAGCTGCCGGACGGCGCCGGGCGCATGTCGAACTCGGACCCGATCACGGGGCAGGCCGGCTGGTACGACGTGCGCGTGCGCATTTACAGGGCGGGCGACGACGAGCCCCGGGAAACCTGGCCGCGCTTCGCGGCCGTACCCGCCGCGCCGGGCACGAGCGCGGTGCGCCGCGCATGGCAGGCGTTCGTCGGCGGCAGCGGCAACTGGAGATGACATGACGCAACTCGCGCTGGTGATCGATCTCAACGTCTGCGTCGGCTGCCACGCCTGCGTGACGAGCTGCAAGGAGTGGAACACCTCCGGCGTGTCCGGGCCGCTGGCGGACGACCGGCCCTACGACAAGGACCCGACCGGCACCTTCTTCAACCGCGTGCAGACCTTCGAGGTCGGCACGTATCCGGACACGCAGACGGTCCATTTCCCGAAATCGTGCCTGCATTGCGAAAATCCGCCGTGCGTGCCGGTGTGTCCTACGGGCGCGAGCTACAAGCGCAAGGAAGACGGGCTCGTGCTCGTCGACCACGACAAGTGCATCGGCTGCAAGTACTGCGCGTGGGCGTGTCCCTACGGCGTGCGGGAGCTGGACGCGCACGAAAAGGTCATGGGGAAGTGCACGCTGTGCGTCGATCGCATCGACAATGCCGCGTTGCCCGAAGCCGAGCGCAAGCCCGCATGCGTGCTCGCGTGCCCGACCAACGCGCGGCTCTTCGGCGACATACACGACCCGGACTCGGCGGTGTCTGCCGCGATCCGCGAAAACGCGGGATATCAGCTCATGCCGGAGTGGGGCACGCGGCCGGCGAATCATTATCTGCCGCGCAGGCGCACGAAGCTCAAGATCCACGCCGACGAGCTCGAGCGCGCCGACAATCCGCTGAGGATCGACGGTCTCGTGCCGAAGGTGCCGGTGCAGGCGCCCTCGCTCGACGACGTGACCTCGTGGTGAGGCTCGCATGCGGCCCGCGTTCTCGGTGATTTTCCTGACGACGCTGATCGGCGTCGGACAGGGGGTCTATCTCGCGCTGTATGCCGCGGAGATCGCAGCGGCTCTGGGATGGCTCCCGGCGCAGCCGCCGTCGTTCTTCACCGGCGGCAGCTTCGCGGCGCTCGTGCTGCTCGCCGCGGGCCTCGTGGCGTCGTTCTTCCACCTCGGGCGGCCCGAGCGCGCATGGCGCGCGGCTGCGTGCTGGCGCACGTCCTGGCTTTCGCGCGAGGTGATCGTGCTGCCCCTTTTCATGGCGCTCGTCGCCGTCTATGCCGTTGCTCACTACGCAGGCGTCCCGGGCACGCGGCTCATCGGCGCGGCAGCCGTACTTGCGTGCATGGCGCTCTTCGTGTGCACCGGCATGATCTACGCGTGCATTCGCTTCCTCCAGGAGTGGGCGACGCCGCTCACGGTGGTGAACTTCACGCTGCTCGGCAGCGCGTCGGGATTCACCTTCGCTGCCGGATACGCGGCCTTCGCGGCGCAGGCACTGGTGCCGATCTACGGCGCGTGCGCGATCGTGCTGACTGCCCTGGGTTTGTGCGCCCGCGGCGCGGCCCTTCTGCGACAGCGCCAGATACGTCCCGCATCGACGCTGCAGACCGCGATCGGCATCAAGCATCCGCGCATCGAACAGAAAGCGCAGGGCTTCATGGGCGGTTCGTTCAACACGCGCGAGTTCAGGCATGGGCGGGCTTCCGGCACGCTGCGCGCGGTGCGCTGGTGGTTCCTGCTGCTGGCGTTCGCCGTTCCGATTGCGCTGCTGGCGACGGCCATCACCGCAGCCGCCCCGGCGCTCGCGGCCCTGGCTTTCGCGATCCAGTTTGTCGGCCTCATCGCCGAGCGCTGGTCGTTCTTCGCCGAGGCGCGCCACCCGCAGAACCTCTACTACGGCTCGATCGCCTGAGGCGCGGCGGCTACGCTGCGACCCGCCCACACGGTCGGTAACGAGCCCACATTCGGACGTGCGGAGGCTTACTTTCTGATGTGGCGCTTGGCAAGCGCTTCGCGGCGCCGAACGCCGAATAGTCGAGCTGCTACGAGCCAGACAAAAAGTTGACTCTCGAGTCAAAACGTCCCTAGACTCGCACGGGTGTCTGAGACATCCACAGCCGCGCAGCGCGGGAAGCCACAGTGACATCCGACCCGGAGGTGGCGCCCGGAGAAGCACGCGGCCCATTGACTGGCCTCCACGTCGTCGAGCTGGCCGACGGTGTGGCGGGTCCGTACACCGCCAAGCTCCTGGCGGATTTCGGCGCCGATGTCGTCAAGATCGAAGGGCTGGATGGCGACTCCACGCGGCGCCGCGGGCCGTTTCCTGACGACGTTCCCGATCCGGAGGCAAGCGGTCTCTTCGCCTACCTGAACACGAACAAGCGAAGCATCGTCACGGATGTCGGCGCAGAGGCCGGGCGGCGCACCTTGAATGATCTGCTGCGCAGCGCGGACATCTTCGTCATCGACCTGCCGCAAACGCGATTGGATGACATCGGGCTGTCTCTCTCTGCGTTGCGCGACGCGTATTCGAGCCTCGTGATCACGAGCATCACGCCCTTCGGTATTCACGGATCCTGGTCGAAGCGAAGAGGCGACGAGTTGGTGACGTACGCGATGGGCGGCATTGCGTACAGCACGCCCGGTGTGCCTGATGCTGCGAGCGACCTCGAGAGCGAGCCGCCTCTGCATCCTGCATGCTTCGCCGCAGAGACGATAAGCGGCGCCGTAGCGGCGGTCGCGACTCTTTCGGCTGTGCACGTGCGAGCGCAGTGCGGCCACGGCGCTCTCGTGGAGGTGAGTCAACAGGCCGCCGTCGCCACGATGCAGCAGCGCGACATCAACAACGCGTCATATCCGGCGGGGCCGTACAAGCACCAGCGCGTGTTCAGCACGACCACGACAGGCCGGATGCCGAATTTCTACCTGCCGTGCAAGGACGGGTATGTTGCGATCCCCGCCCCGCTCGATGCGCATTGGTCCCGACTCGTGGAGGCCATGGGCAATCCCGACTGGGCGCGTACCCCTCGGTTCGGGAGCGGTGCTGCGCGCACCGCCAATTGCCTGGAGCTGCGTCGCTGCCTCACGCAATGGACGATGACGGTCGGCAGCGACGAGCTGTTCGCCCTTGCAGAACAGTACGACCTACTCATATTCCCGTTCTATCCGGTGCGCAAGATGGTCGACTCGGCGCATGTGCGCGAGCGCCGCAGCGTGATCGACATCGAACTTGGGGGCAGAAGGGCGCGCATACCGGGCGCGCCGGTGCGGATGGCCGCGACGCCTTGGACGCTGCGGCGGCCGGCACCGCGGCGCGGCGAACATACGAAAGAGATCGAGCACGAACTGCGGCATGGAGGCACGGCTCGCGGCGGCGCGCGCCTGGCAGGCACCGGTCCGCAGCCGGATGCGGGCGCAAATGTCTTGCCGCTGTCGGGTGTGCGGGTGCTCGACCTCGGTCAGTTCATCGCGATCCCGTTCTGCACCCTGTGGCTCGCCTGGATGGGCGCGGAGGTGATATCGGTCGAATCCCGCCGGCGGATGACCTCGCGCACCGCTCCGCCGTTCGTTCCGGGCAAGACCGGCAATCCGGACGCCAGCGGCTACTACAACCTTCTGTACAGCGGCAAGAAAAGCGTCACCGTCGATATGACGACGGCGGCGGGCCGCGAGCTCGTGCTTCGACTCGCGGGCCGTGTCGACGTGATGGTCGATAACTATTCGAGCGGCGTGCTGGAGAAGCTCGGCCTCGCCTACGACCGGGTGAGCGAGATCAATCCGGGTATCGTCGCGGTTTCCTGCGGCGCCTTTGGCCGCGCTGGCCCACTGAAAGGCGCGCGCGGCCTGCACAGCGCCGTCAACCTCTTTTCCGGCGTAGCGGACGTAACCGGCTACCCGGCCGGAGCGCCGCGCATTCTGGGCGGGTTCCTGCCGGATCCGTTAGCCGGCACGTATGCAAGCTTCGCGATCCTGTCCGCGCTGCATCACCGCAGGCAGACCGGACGTGGCCAGTTCATCGATCTGGCGATGTACGAATCGCTGATGACGCTGATTCCGGAGGCGATCCTCGACCTGAGCCTCAATGGCCGTGATCCGGCGCGCATCGGCAATCGCGACCGCGTCGATGCACCGCATGGCATCTACCGCTGCCGCGCCGACGATACGTGGATCGCGATAAGCACGCGCACGCAAGACGACTGGCACGCACTGTGCCGGGCCGCCGGGCATATGGACTGGCAGCAGGACCCGCGATTCGCGGACACGCGGGCGCGCCGCACGAACGTCGATGAGCTCGACCGGGCCATCAGCGGGTGGACGCGAACCCTGGATGTGCGGCAGGCGACGGATCTACTCCAGAGCCATGGTGTGGCGGCGGGCCCTGTCTTGCGCACCGACGAGTTGCTCGACGACGAGCAGCTCCAGAGTCTGGGTGTCGTGATCGAGACGGAACATCCGGTGGCGGGCGTGCGTCGGCAACTGGGGCTGCCCTGGCGAGTGGACAAGGGCGGAAGCGCTTATCGGCGCGCACCGCTTCTGGGGGAGCACACGCGGGAAATTTTGACGACCCTGGCCGGCGTCTCGGACGCCGAGTACGCGCGCCTCGAGCGCGACGGGGTCCTGCAGTAGCCGGGAGAAAAGAATGGATTTCGATCTGACCGCCGAGGAGCGGCGCTTTCGTTCGGAGGTTCGCGAGTTCATCAGGCGCGAGCTTCCGCCACAGGCCTGGCTCGAGCACCGTGATCCATCGGAGCACAGCGGGTGGTCGCAGGCGTTTACGAAAGACTTCCGTCGAAAGCTGGGAGCGGCGGGCTATATCGGCATGGGGTGGCCGGCCGAGTACGGCGGGGGCGGGCGCAGCCGCGTTTACCAGATGCTCTTCTGGGATGAGATGACGTACTCCCGGGCGCCCGGCCTGGACCGCTCGATCACCTACGTGCCGAGCGCGCTGCTTGCGTTCGGCACTGAAGAGCAGAAGAAGTTTTTTTTGCCGCGCGTGATCCGCGGCGAAATCTCCTGGTTCGTCGGGTACAGCGAACCCGAGGCGGGCTCGGACCTCGCCAATCTCAAGACGCGCGCCGTCATCGACGGCGATGACTTCGTGATCACCGGACAGAAGTCGTTCTCGAGCGATGCGCACAAGGCGGACTACGGCTGGGTCGTAGCGCGCAGCGATCCGGCTTCGGCCAAGCACCGCGGTCTGACCATGTTCATTGTCGACATGAACAGCCCCGGGATCCGCATCACGGAGCATCCGACCATGGCGGGCTGGACTCACCACGCCGTCTACTTCGATGAAGTTCGGGTTCCACGCTCGATGGTGGTCGGCGAGGTGAACGAAGGATGGAAGATCGTCATGGGTGCCATCGACTTCGAGCGTGGTGCCCTGGCAAGCCATGGGGTCGTCGACTTTCAGCTCGACCGCCTGATCTCGTGGGCGGCACGTGAAAGGGCGGACGGGTCCAGAGAGCTGGATGATCCGGTGGTCCAGGACGAGCTGGTGCGACTCGCGATCGAAAGCGAGACCACACGGCTCACGACCTACTGGATCGCTTCGATGCAAGCCCGTGGACTGAGGCCGCAGCATGAAACCTCACTGGCCGTGCTGGTGAAACGCGAGACCGCACGGAAACTCGACATTGCCTCGATGGAGCGTCTCGGCCCGTTCGCTCCGCTGCGCGCCGGGTCGCCGTGGGCGCCCATGCACGGCGAAGTCGAGGAGGAATATCGGGACCGCATGTATTTCCAGTTCGCCGCGGGCGGGTTCGACATCACACGCAACGTCATTGCTCTGCGCGGGCTCGGCATGCCGCGCTGAGAGATCCGACATGGACATCACACTGAACGACGAACAAAAGCTGATTGCCGAGACGGCATGGGCCTTCGCCAAAGAGGCCCTGCCCGCCGCGCGCATTCGCGAGCTCGAATCCAGCGAAAACGGCTTCGATCCGGCAACGTGGCGGCAGATGGCGGACATGGGCTGGGCCGGGGCGGTGTTTCCGGACGAATACGGCGGTTCCGGCCTCGGCTGGATGGAGCTGGCGCTGATCATGGAAGCGCTCGGACGAGGCGCGGTGCCGAGCCCCATCTATGCTGCGGTGGTGGAGGCAGGCGCGCTGTTGCTCCACGCCGGATCGCCCGAGCAGCGGCGCGTCTGGTTGCCGCGCATCGCGGCCGGCGCGTCAATCGTCACGACCGCGCTGATCGAGGCAGACGGCGGCTGCAGTGCGGGTCAGGTCCAAACCGAGATCGCGCGCAACGGTTCGACCTGCACAGTCAACGGGACGAAGCTCTTCGTGCGTGACGCCGGCGTCGCGGAGGCGATCATCTGTCTCGGACGAGAGCGGGACGATGAGAAGAAGCTAACTCTCATGCTCGTGCCGGCTGACGCACGAGGCATCAGCCGCCGCCGACTGCCCGCGGCCGGCGGCGAAACGCTGTGGGAAGTCACGTTCGAAGCGGTAACCGTGCCGGGCGATGCTGCGATCGGCGCTGCCGGCGGTGCGTGGCCGCACGTCGAGCAGCTTTTGCTGCGCGGCGCGGCAATGAAGTCTGCCGAGCTCGTGGGGATCGGCCAGGCAGCGCTGGACCTGACTGTGGCGTATGCGGGGACACGCGTGCAATTCGGCCGCGCGATCGGCACCTTCCAGGCCGTGCAGCATCATTGCGCAGACATGTATCGCGCCATCGCGGTGAGCCGCCTGCTCGTGTGGCAGGCTGCGGCCCGGCTCGATTCAGCCAAGCCTGCCCTGCGCGAAATAGCGATGGCCAAGGCGAAGACCAGCGAAGCAATACCTGCGGTTACGCGGACTGCGCACCAGATTCACGGCGCGTTCGGCTTCTACCGCGATTACCCCCTCGAGCTCTACTACCATCGCGCGATCGCGGCCGCAGCGGCGTACGGCCATGTCAATCACCAGCGGCGAGCGCTCGCGCGCTTGCTTCGGGACGACCTGGAGCAGTTTCGCGGAGACCACCGCCATGAATTACCAGTACATCATTTCTGAGCAGAGTGACGACGGCATCGTCACGGTGACGATCAACGACCCGGAGGCGAAGAACGCGGTCAACTGGGTCATGAACAAGGAGCTCGTCGCCGAATGCGGGCGCATCGAGTCGGATCCGAAAGCGCGCGTGCTGATCCTGACCGGATCGGGAAACATCTTCTGTTCGGGCGGCAACATCAAACGCATGGTCGCGCAGGGCAAGTCCCTCAAGCCGCCGGACCCCACGATCAGGGAGCAGATGTTTCCGCACGAAGCGGACATGCGCGCCGTCGTCGTGTCGCTGCGCCGGCTCAGCAAACCCGTCATCGCCGCCGTGAACGGTCCCGCAATCGGCTCCGGGCTGGGCATCGCCTCGGGCTGCGATATCCGCATCGCGGCGACGACGGCGCGTTTCGGCTGGGTTTTTCTGCGCCGGGGCATCATCCCTGACGACGGCAGCCTCGCATTCATCCCGCAGATCATCGGCTACAGCCGCGCATTTCTGTGGGGCGTGACCGGGCGCACGATCGATTCGGCGGAAGCCCTCGCGGACGGTTTCGTGAGCGAGGTGGTGGAGCCCTCGCGGCTCATGGATCGGTGTCGGGAGCTTGCGCGCGAGATCGTCGAGCAGTGCCCCCCTGTCACCGTGCAGCTATTCAAGTTGTCGCTGACCGAGTCGCTTTACAGCGAGCCCGAGGACGCCGTGCGCATCACGGAGCGGGCGCAGCTCATCGCGCGGGGTACGCAAGACCATTCCGAGGCTTTGAAGGCGTTCGCCGAAAAGCGCCGCCCCATCTGGAAGGGACAATAACCGACGATGAGAGAGGCTCTCGTTCCGAAGGATCCGGCGCTCGCTTCGTCAGCGAAGACGTTTTCAGCCGCGATCGCAGCGCTTGGCACGGTATGGACATCGGGCTGCACGGCTGCGCGCTTCGATCCCGTCTACCGGCGTATGGTGGTCGAAGGGGACCTCGTCGAGCAGGCAAGGATCGCGCTCGACAAGATCAAGGCCGCGTTGTCGGCAGGCGATCTCGCACTGCGCAGCGTCAGCGCGATGGTGCAGTACTTGACCCCGGCAGCCCTCGACGAGATCGAGCCGTTACAGGCGTTCTATCGGGACGCATTCGAGGGCCGGGTCCCGCTCGTGAATACGATCGTCGTGAAGAGGCTGCTGCGCGAGACCGCCGTGATCGAGATCGAGGCGATTGCCGGACAGCGACCGGAATTGGCGCTCGAATACTTACCGGCCGTCAGTGCGGTCGAAACGGATGCGGCACGAGCGGGTGTGGAGCGCCTGCTCGCGGCTCGACGCCTGACCTGGAGCGACCTCGCCAAGCAGACCGAATTTGTCGCCTCCGGGCGCACCGGTGCGCTGCATGCGCGGGGTCGACGTGAAGAAGGTTTGCAGGTCGTGATGCCCCGCGTGATCGAAGCGGGCGCCGGGTCGCAGATCCAGGCCGCGGTGCGCCGATCCGACCGGATTCTCGTCATGTCGGCGTATGGCGAGGCAACAGCCGGCGGCGTGGTCGAGCAATGCCGGGCGATCTATTCGGATCTCGCCGAGCGCCTGGCGCGGGCCGGCAGCGGACTCGGCGCCGTCGTCAAGACGACCGAGTTCGTAACGTCGGCGGCGCTCGCCGCATACAGGGGAACCGCGGAAGTCCGCCGTCAGATCTTTGCAGCGCCGTATCCGGCCGCCACCGGGGTGGTCTGCGAAAGCCTGGGCGAGCCCGACTCGCAGATTGCCGTGGAAGTGATCGCGGTGAGCGACAGAACGTGACCTCGCGGATGACCGAAGCGTTGAAGTCCTGCGTCGGTCGCGAGGTGACCTACAGTGCGCCCGAGCCGGTCGGCAGAGCATCGATCCGCTACTTCGCCGTCGCCACCGGGGACACGAACCCGCTGTATTCCGACGAAGCCGTCGCGAGTCTCAGTCGTCACGGCGGGGTGATCGCGCCCCCCACGATGGTGTGCGAGACCGCCCAGTTCTACACGGCGCCGCAAACCGCGGATGGTTACCTCGGGCACCGCTGGGATCTGCCGATCGAAAGTGACCGCAACATCCGCGGCGGCAACGAGTACGAGTTCTTCCAGCCCGTGCGCCCCGACGACAGCATCACGGTGACCTGGCGCATCGTGGACATCTACGAGCGTGAGACGCGAAAAGGAGGCTCGGCGATATTCGTCATCTCCGAGGCCCGCTACGTCAACCAACGCGGTGAGCTTCTCGCGATCAACCGCGAAACGATGATCCGTTGATGACGAGAGCGGCGAATCGAGCCTTCGATGGCATTGTGGTCGGCGAGCGTCTGCCCGCGCTTGAGATCGACGTGACGCTGGCGTGCCTGGTCATGTATGCGGCAGCGACATGGGATTTCCACCGGTACCACTACGACACGCGCTACGTGAACGAACGCGGATTTCCTGCGCCGTTCGTCGACGGCCAGATGCTGGGTGCGCTCATCGCGCGACAGCTCATGGACTGGGGCGGTCACGACGCATTCCTGCGGCGTCTGCGGTATCGGCTCAGTGCGATGGTGTTCGTCGGCGATCGGATCGTGGTCTCGGGCGAGGTCGCGCACACACGAGTGGATTCAGGCCACGGCCTGGCGGTGTGCCGGGTCGAAATCGTGAAGTCGGATGGAACGTCAGTCGTGTCGGCGGCCGAGGGGACGGTGGATTTCGGCCCGATGGCCGGCGAGCCTGCCGCATAAGAACGTTACACAACGAGGAGCGCGCGTGAAAGCTACTGCAGAACTGAAACGAGCAATGAAGAGTCTGGCCATCGCCGCATGCGCTGCGGCAACGCTGTGGCACGGTGCCGCGAGCGCCCAGGGCTATCCGACGAAGCCGATCCGGATGGTTTTGCCGTTCGCCGCGGGCGCGCCGAGCGATCTGCTGGGACGCATGATTGCGCAGAGAATGAGCGCGCAGATCGGGCAGGCTGTTGTTGCCGACAATCGCGCGGGTGCGGGCGGCACCATCGCGGTTGCGCACGTCGCAAAATCGGCGCCCGACGGCTACACGATTCTGGTGACCTCACCGGCCGTAGCACTCGGGCCGCTGCTCTATTCGAACGTCGGCTATGACCCGACGCGCGATCTCGTGCCGATCGCGCGGCTCGTGACGATCGAGAACGTGATGCTCGTCCATCCGGCCGTTCCCGCGAAGACGTTGAAGGAGTTCGTCGCGCTCGCACGCGCGCATCCCGGCAAGCTCAACTACGGCTCGGGCGGACCCGGGACGACGAACCACCTCGCCAATGAGCTGCTGATCAGCCTGGAGAAGTTGAAGCTCGTGCACGTCCCGTACAAGGGCGCGACGCTCGCGGCCGTGGGTCTGATGGCCGGCGAGGTGGACGAGCTGGTCGTCGGCGTGTCTTCGTCGGTGCCGCTCGTCAAGGCAGGAAAGGTCCGCGCGCTGGTGGTGTTGTCGAACAAGCGCGACCCGTTGCTGCCCGGTGTGCAGAACTCGACGGAAGCCGGATTCCCGGGGTTCGTGATGCCGAGCTGGTATGGCATGTTCGCGCCCGCGGGAACTTCCCGGGACGTCGTGAGCAGGCTCTACAAGGAAGTGGTGCGGGCATTCGAGGACCCGACGCTCAAGACGCAGATGGCCGCGGCCGGAATCAACCAGTGGCTCGGATCGCCGGACGATCTGACGAATGTCGTCCGGGGTGAGTCAGCCCGATACGAGAAGATCATTCGGAGCGCCGGGCTCAGGAAAGACGCCCTGTAGCTCGAGCGATGGCATCCAAGTTCGAGGGCGAAGCGGAAGCGGCCATGACCGAGCGTAGACCGGAGCTCCCCGCTTTTCAGCGGCTTTTCAGTCCTCGCGGCATCGCGATCGTCGGCGCGAGCGGCGACGTGACGCGTACCGGCGGACAGACAGTGCGTGCGCTCAACCGTTCGGGTTTCCGCGGCGGAATCTTTCCGGTCAATCCAAAGTATCGCGAGATCGACGGACGGCGCTGCTACGCGAACGTATCGGAGATCGAAGAGCCGTGTGATCTGGCGGTCATCGCGCTGCCGGCGGCGCACGTGCCGAACGCAGTGCATGAGTGCGGGCTGCGCGGAATCGGCTACGCGATCATCCTGGGAGGCGGTTTCCGCGAATCCGGCGAGGAGGGCGCCCGGCTCGAAATGCAGATGCTCTCGTCGGCACGCGAGCACGGGGTACGGTTGATCGGGCCGAACTGCATCGGGCTCGTCAACGCGCACGAGCATGTGATCGCCGCCTTCGGCAGCATGGCCCGGGCCCCCCGCTTAGAGCCGGGTCCCGTATCGGTCGCGGTGCAGAGCGGTGGTTTCGGTATGAGCGTCGTGATACGCGCAGCGATCGCTGGAATCGGATTCAGATACGTAGTCGCGACGGGCAGCGAATCCGACATCACGACGCCGGAGCTCATCAACGCCTACGTAGACGATCCGGGGACCAAGGTGATCCTGGCCTACGTCGAAGGCGTTCGTGACGGACGCGCATTGATGGCGTCCCTGCGGCGTGCGCTCGCGGCGGGTAAGCCGGTCGTCCTGTGGAAGGGAGGGAAGACGGCGCAGGGCGCGCGCGCGGCCCAATCCCACACCGGAAATCTCACGAGCACGTACGACGTCTATCGAACGGCCATACGTCAGTGCGGCGCGCTCGAGGTTTTCGAGTCGGAGCAGGCGGTCGACTTTCTCCGCGCGTTCGTCGCAGGACGGACGCCGAAGGGCCGCAATGTCGCGATCGTCACGAACACCGGTGGTTCGGCGGTGGTGTTTTCCGACGCGGCCGACCGCGCCCGACTGGAGCTTGCTCCGCTCGGTAGCGAAACAAGAACGCGTCTCGCCGCGGCGCTTCCGCCTCTTGCATCGACGGCCAATCCTGTCGATACGATGGCAGGCTATCCACGGCCCGAGCACGCGAACGACTATCGCACGGCGCTGGAAGCGATTCTCCGCGACCCGCACATCGATCAGCTTTGCGTGCTCTTTGGCACGATCGCCGGCGGCACGTTCGAGCTCAGCGCGCGAGTCCTCGCGGAAGCCGCACGAGATTCGGAAAAGCCGGTCTTCGGCTTCACCGCAATTCCCGAGACCATTTCCAACCAGGGCCGGGACATTCTGCGGGATGCGCGCATACCGCTCTTTTCGACACCGTCGCGCGCGGCCCACGCGATGGGGCTGCTCGCCGACTTCGCGGAGGCGCGATTGCGGAGCTCCGCAGATCAGCTCGCCGAGCTCGCGCCGTTGCCGGAGCTTCCGCCCTGCGCCATTACGCTGGACGAGCACGAAAGCAAGGCGATCATCGCAGCCGCGGGCATTTGCGTAACGCGCGACGTGCTGCTTCCGATCAACCCGGCTGCGGGCGATTTGTCGGGCGTGTCTTTTCCCGTCGCGCTGAAGCTCGTATCGCGCGATATCGCGCACAAGAGCGATATCGGCGCCGTCAGGTTGAACGTGGCTCGTGACGCACTCATAGACGTCGCCGGGGACATCGTCGCGCGCGCCCGGAAGGCTGCGCCGAACGCATCACTTTGCGGGCTGCTCGCGTGTGAGATGGTCACGGACGGCATCGAGACGATCGTCGGCGTAAACAACGATGAGAGTTTCGGGCCCGTGGTCCTGTTCGGCCTTGGCGGAGTCTTTGCCGAGGCGCTGAAGGACGTCGCCTTTCGCATCGCGCCTTTCGGACTGGACGAAGCAAGAGCGATGATTTCGGAGCTGCGCGGCTACGCGCTGTTCGAAGGCGCGCGTGGACGCCCGTCTGCGGACCTCGAGGCGCTTGCGAATACGCTGGTGCGCGTCTCCGCGCTCGCGTGGGCGCTGCGTGACCGGCTCGCTGAACTGGACATCAACCCGCTGCTCGTCCGGCCTCGCGGCCGCGGCGTCGTTGCGGCCGACGCGCTCGTCGTACTACGTTGAAGCCGCCGCGGCTCCTCTATTGCACTTTGATTCCGGCGTCGCGGATTGCCTTGCGCCAGCGTGCAGTCTCGCTCTGGATGAACGCACGGAATTCGCCAGGTGAGGTGCCGACGCCGATAACGCCCAGCGAGGCGAAACGCTGCGCGATGTCGTGTGACTTGACTGCCTCGACCGCGGCCTTGTTGAGCGTTTGAAGCACCGGCGCAGGCGTCTTAGCCGGCGCGCAGAGCCCTTGCCACGTGGTGCCTTCGAAGCCTGGAACGCCGGCTTCACTGATGGTGGGGACGTCAGGCGTTACCGGGAACGGCTTCAGCGTGGCAATGCCAAGCGGGCGCAGGCGTCCCGCCTTGATGTTCGGAAGCGATGCCGAAATAGCTTCGAACATCATGTGGAGCTGACCTGCCAGGAGATCGATCGCGGCGGGACCCGATCCTTTGTAAGGCACGTGCGTGAGATTGACGCCCGCGGCCGACTTGAAGACTTCACCCACGAGGTGCGAGGCGGAGCCAACGCCGGCCGAGCCGAAGTTGAGAGCCCCGGGCTTCGCTTTCGCCGCGGCGATCAGGTCGCGCACGCTGCCGAACGGCGACGCGGGGTGCACCAACAGCACATAAGGCGAAGAGGAGATCAACGAGATGCCGGCGAGATCGCGCTGCGGATCGTAAGCACTGGTGCCGGTGAGCAGGGGATTGATCACCATGACGCTGGAGCTGCACAGAAGCATCGTGTAGCCGTCCGGCTTTGCTCTCGTCACTGTTTCCGCCCCGAGCGCGCCGCCGGCGCCGCCGCGATTGTCGATCACGACCGTCTGTCCGAGCAGCTCCTCCATTTTCTGGCCGACGATCCGCGCGGACAGGTCGGCAATCCCGCCGGGCGCGAATGGCACCACCAAACGCAGCGGCCGCGCTGGAAAGGTTTGCGCTGCGGCGTACGTCGAGCACAGGAGCACGAACAGGGGGAGCCATCGGACCGCGGGGCGAAGCTGCATTGGCGGTAATCTCCTTTTGAACGCCGGGTCAAAACAGTATGCCATAATCTCCAAGCAAACTTGACCCTAGAGTCAAAACCTAGCAGCGCAATCCGACTTCGAAAGGACGCACCGAGTGAGCAAGAGCGGACTCCATACGAGCATTTGCGACGACCTGAACATCAAGTACCCGTTCTTCCTCGCCGGCATGGGTTCGAAAGGCAAGGCGACGCCCCCGGAGCTCGTTGCCGCGGTTTCCGAAGCAGGCGGGCTCGGCGTGCTCGGCTGCTCGTGGCTTGACGGCAACGAAGTGCGTCGGCGCATTCGTGCCGTTCGCAAGCTGACCGATAAGCCGTTCGGAGTTGACCTGCTGTTGCCGGCGAGCATGGAGCAGAGCTCGATCCCGGACCGGGCTGAGATGCGTGCTCGCATTGCGCGCGACTATCCGAAGCACGTTGCGTTCGTGCAGTCGTTGCACGAGAAATTCGGAATCAAGCCGCTCGAAGCGCAAGGCGATGCGCTGTCGCCCGATTTCATACGGGCGCAGGTCGACGTTTGCATCGAGGAGCGGGTGGCGGTATTTGCCGCGGGGCTCGGCGATCCCTCCTGGGTGGTGCCGCGCGCGCGTGAGGCCGGCATCAAGGTGATGGGGTTGGTCGGCACCGTGCGGGCGGCACAGCGACAAGTGGCGGCAGGTGTCGACTATGTCATCGCGCAGGGTTACGAAGCCGGAGGCCATACCGGCAAGATCGCTAACTTTCCGCTGATTCCCTCCGTGGTCGATGCCGTCGCCCCGATCCCTGTCGTCGCGGCGGGCGCCATTGCCGACGGACGCACGATGGTCGCAGCGCTGGCCTTGGGCGCCGTCGCCGTGTGGGTGGGCACCGCCTTCCTCGTAGCCGAAGAGTCGCGCATCTATCCGGCGCACCAGGAGGAGATACTGAAGGGCAAGGCCGACGACTTCGTGGTCACTCGCGCGTATACCGGCAAGACCGCACGCGACTTCGACAATCCGGTCATCCGCGCGTGGGACAGCTCCGGCCTGAGCCCGCTGCCGATGCCGCTGCAAGGCGTGCTCATGGGCGACTTCGTCGCCGCCGCCGAAGCTGCGGGTCGTTACGACCTCATCAACAATCCCGCGGGGCAGATCAGCGGCTTGTTGAAGAAGAAACGGCCCGGGCGCGAGATCATGCTGTCGATCATCCGGGAGGCGGAGGGGGTTCTCGACCGGCTCGGGTCACTGCGTCAGCCGACATGACGACTCGCGCGCTGCAGTCACGTGCTCACCATCTTCAGCGCTTTCGCGCGCAGGAGACGATTTCCGGTGCCTTCGCAGATAGCGGCGGCTGCTTCCTGCAGCGCCTCGATGAGTCGATCGACAACCGGCGAGGAGTAGCCCTGCTTCCGCGTGAATGCGCCGACTGGACGATTCCAGATCATTTCGCTAACGGCGACGGGCCGTAGCAGTTCGGCATGCCTTGCGCCGCTGACGACCGACCACGATTGAAACGCGAGGAGGTCGGTCTCGGCGACGATCTGGAGCAGTGTCGATAGCGTGCCGGTGCGCACGACGCATTTCGGCGCGCCGAGCCCCAGCTCGCGAAACCGCTGTGCAAGCCATTCCCACGGCGCCGTGCCCAGTGGGGGCAGAGCCCAGCTCGCATCCGCGAGAGCCTCGATCGTATTCCCGCCGCGCCGCTGTACGGGATGCTCGCGGCGGCTCAGGACGGTTACCTGATCGTGCATCAGAAACGTTTGATTGAAGCCTAGTGCGCAAGCGGTGGTGATGCTCGCCAGTACGACGTCGAGCTTCCGCTCCTGCAGCGCCGGAAACAGGGTTTCACTGTTTCCAGTGCAGATATCGAGCGTCACGCCGGGACAACGCTGCAATAGCGCAATGCAGGCCGCCGGCAGGAGACGCTGTCCTGCGGCGAGCCCGGTGCCGATGCGCAGATGTCCCGCCTGCCCCGTGGCGAGCTCCGTAAGCTCGCGCCGGATGTCGACATCGGCGGCGTATACACGCTCCGCGTGTGCGACAAGGTGTTCGCCGCAGGTCGTAAGCCGCACACCCTTGGGCGTGCGCTCCAGAAGTTTGACAGCGAGCTCGCGCTCCAGGCGGGCGATGCATTTCGTCAGCGCCGGCTGAGTGAGCTTTACGCTCTTGGCGGCGCGTCCCAAATGCCCATGAACCGCTACAGCACGCAAATAACCCAGGTCACGCAATTCCATCTGCTCCCCTTCGAGCCATCATAACTGAGAGTAATCGAGAGTGGGAACGCGAGTTATTTGAAGTAAGCAGGGCCTTATGCCACGCTCCATTCAAGCAATTTCTTACGAGGGGTTTGGTCCATGAACGCGCTGGAAATGAAGATGGTCGGTCTGCTCCAGGACCTGAACGAGAACCATCACGCCTTCGGCGTGAAGGGCAACATGGAGAGCTCCGGCATGGAGGCCTGGGAGACGATGCGTCTCAAAGAAGTGACGATGAGAGCGGGACTCAAGCTGACCATCAAGCTCGGCGGCGCGGAGGCGCTGACGGATATGCGCCATGCGCGCGCATTAGGCGCGGACCGGGTAGCGGCCCCCATGACCAGTTGTCAGTTCTCTCTGAGGAAATTCATCGCGGGTATCGACCGCGTTTATTCTCCGGAGGAAAAGAAGAACGTGAGCTTCATCTTCTACATCGAGACGATCAACGCCTACAGCAATCTCGACAGCATGCTCGAGGCGCCGAACATCGAAGCGCTGAGCGGACTTGTTATCGGGCGCGAAGATCTGGTGTGGTCCATGGGGCTTGCCGGATCCGATGCCGATTACAACAGTGCGCGTGTGCTCGAGCTTACGAAAGACACGTTGAAGAAAGCCAAGGCCAAGGGGCTGGAGACGACCGTCGGCGGCGGCATCACGAGCGCGGGCAATCTCAAGAATCTCAAGGAGCTGGAGCCCGGGCTGCTCAACGGCATCCAGACGAAAATGATCCGGTTGCAATGCCCGGCGGCTTTCAGCCAGGGCAACGCGGGGCTATTGAAGGCGACCGAGTTCGAATTGCTCTGGATGAAGAATAGAACCAGCTACCACGAGCCGACTTCCCAGGCCGATCTGAAGACGATCCAGGCGCTGGAAGCGAGATATCGCGCTCTGCAGTAGCTTTTTCGGCGCGAGGTCGGGCCGCCTGGGAGCGGCGTCGCGCACAGCTACTTGGATCGCCATTCGAGGAGAGGTAAAAAATGATGAAAGCGATACGGCGCAAGGCGCCGAGTTGTCTGGCAACGTCCGCTGTTCTCGTGCTGTGCGCAGCACATATTCCTGCCGCGACCGGCGCTCAATCCGAGTATCCAACCAAGCCGATCCGGATGCTCGTCGGCTTTGCGCCCGGTGGCGGAACCGACATCGTCGCCAGGATCGTGGGGCAGCGGCTCGGGGACGTGCTCGGACAGCAGGTGGTCGTCGACAATCGCGCAGGCGCAAATCAGATCATCGCATCCGAGATCGTGGCCACGGCTCGGGCGGACGGCTACACACTGCTCATGCCGTCGGCCGGCTTCACCATCAATCCGGCACTCCAGGAAAAGTTGCCGTTCGACCCGATCAAGAGCTTCACGCCGATTTCACTGCTCGCTGCGGCCCCGAACGTTCTGGTGGTTCATCCTTCGTTAGCCGTGCGCTCCATACCGGATCTCATCGCGGTCGCGCGCAAAAAACCCGGGCAACTGCTCTATGGCTCCGGCGGAGTCGGTACACCGAGCCACGTGGCCGGAGTCCTGTTTGCGGCGCTCAACAAGATCCGCCTCGGCCATGTGCCTTACAAGGGATCGGGCCAGGCGCTCAGCGCCATGCTGAGCGGAGAATTTCAGGCGTCCTTCCCGCAGCTCTCCAGCGGCATCCCGCATATCAAGTCAGGAAAGCTGATCGCGCTGGGCGTGACCACCAGCCGCCGGTCACCGTTGATGCCCGAGCTCCAGACCGTGGCGGAGGCGGGCACGCCGGGATTCGAGGCCAGCAGTTGGACTGGGTTGATGGGCCCGGCCGGAATGCCGAAGAGCGTCGTCGCAAAGCTGAGCGAGACCATCAACCGCATATTCAAGGAACCGGAGATGGTGGATAGGCTCTCCAAACAGGGAAACGATATCGTCGCGAGCTCGCCGGAGCAGTTCGCCGGGACAATCTCGGGCGAAATTGCGCAATGGAAGAAGGTCCTGGCTTCCGAACGTATCAAGTGAGGGAACCGCGCGGAACTGAGCGCCGCCGGAATATATGCGTGGCGCCTCCTTATCCGATCGTGATGCCGGCGTAAACAAACTCAGCGACCCACCGAAATCACTTCCTGAGGCGGTAAACAGCCAACGCCAGCGCTAGGAGCGTGCCGCCGGGCAGGACATCTCCACCGCCAGTACGGCCCGGTTGCGACGAGAAGCAGCAGACGGGCCCGATCGTTGCACAACTCGTCCTCGCCAATTCACGGAGGAATTGCAGTGGGCATCATCTGGGCGATAGTCATCGGATTCGTAGTGGGGCTTGTGGCGAAGATGTTGATGCCAGGGCGCGACCCTGGTGGTTTCATCATCACCATACTGATCGGCATTGTCGGTTCACTCATCGCCACGTATGGCGGTCAGGCGCTCGGCGTGTACGAGGCCGGAGAGGCAGCCGGATTCATCGGTTCGCTGCTTGGCGCCATCATCCTTCTCGTCATTTACCGACTCGTTCGAGGTCGCAAAGCCTAGCCGGCCGATAAGGGCTCCTGCTGGCTGCGTTCATGCAAAGGATGGTGCGAGTCCCCCGAGCAATACTCGTCGGCGTCCAACTGCCAGGAGTCGACGATGTCGCTCACGCCGCAAATCTGGCCGAACTCGGGCGTCTCGTGAAGACGCTCGGCTATGAGGTCGTCGGCACGGTGTCGCAAAAGCGCGGCGCGATCGACAGCGCGGCCGTGCTCGGCAAGGGCCGGCTCGAGGCGCTCGCGGCGATGACGGGCGGAAGCGGCATCATCGAAACGATGGCGGTCGCTCGGAAGTCCAAAGCCCGCGAGCGCTTCGAAGGTGACGACGAGGAGACGGAAGCGTCAGCGCCGACGCCTGCTGGCGGCGCGGAGCGAAAGCCGGAGTTCGTGATCGTCGACCACGAGCTCTCGCCTAACCAGGCGCGGAACCTGGAGCGTTCAACCGGTGCGCAGGTGCTCGATCGCACGGGCGTGATCGTCGAGATCTTCAACCGTCACGCGCGCAGCCGCGAGGCCCGGCTGCAGGTGGAGATGGCACGGTTGAAGTACGTGGCGCCGCGGCTGCGGGAGTCTTCGGCCGGTCCCGGCCGGCAGCAGGGCGTCGGCGCTGGCGAGTCGGACCTCGAGCTCGACCGGCGCAAGGTTCGAGATCGGCTCGCCGAGCTGAAACAGCAGCTGGACGAGATCCACCGCGACAACAGCCAGCGCCGCTACGCGCGGCGCGATCAGCTTCGTGTCGCGCTCGTCGGGTACACGAACGCAGGCAAGTCGTCGCTCATGCGCGCACTGACGGGCAGTGAAGTACTGGTCGCCGACAAGCTCTTCGCAACCCTGGACACGACGGTGCGCGCGCTGCATCCGCCGACGAATCCACGCGTCCTCGTCTCGGATACGGTCGGGTTCATCAGGAAGCTGCCGCACGATCTCGTCGCTTCGTTCAAATCCACGCTGGACGAGGCGCTGGAAGCATCCTTGCTGCTGTTCGTCGTCGATGCGTCGGATCCCGCGCACGAATCGCAACTCGAGGTGAGCCGCTCAGTCCTCCAGGAGATCGGCGCCGACGTGATCCCGTCCCGCTTGATCCTCAACAAGATCGATCGCCTCGCCGAGGCCGATCGCGCCGCGCTTCGCGCGAAGCACCCGGACGCAATCCTCGTCTCCGCCAAATCGCCACCGGACGTAGCGATGCTGCGCGAGACACTCATCGCGTTCTTCGAAGAGTCGATGGTCGAAGAGGAGCTCGTGCTGCCGTACGCGAAGCAGTCGCTGCTCGGCGAGATATACGAGCATGCGCGCGTGCTTTCCGAGGAGCACGACGCGGCTGGGCGCATTCTCAAAGTGCGAGGCCTGCCCAGCGGGATTGCGCGTCTTCGAAGAGCGCTCGCCGATTCGTGAGCACGAATTCCATCGTTAACTGCTCTGGGGCCAGACGAAGTCCGGGCGCAATCCTGCGTAGACGGGGCGCGCGTCATCGGGTTTCGGAATCCCGGAAGCAGGATCGTAGAACGCGTGATACGTGGCGGCCAGCTTCTGTGGGTCATGCCCCATTAGGTTGGGCACGATCACCCGGATGCGATGTTGCTTGTCGTCGAGCATGATGGGGGTGCCACAGGTTTCGCAAACGCACAGCTCGAGCGGTCCGGTGGGATTCTGATCGTTGAAGGGCAGGCGTTTCACGCTCCCGGCCCCCTCTACCGTCAGATCTGCGTGCTTGAAGAAGACCACATGCGTAGTGGGCTGTCCGGTGACCCGTTTGCAAACCGAGCAGTGACATATATGGCTGTCGATCGGATCGGTGTCCGAATAGGTGCTGTGGTGGGTACAGCCACCTGCATACTTATGTGCCATGTCGACTTGCCCCCCGAAATGACGCTCAGTCTGGCATAGCGGATGTTAAAACCCAAGGGGTGCGCGTCGCGGGCCGGGATTCCGCACAGCATGTTACGCCGGCTGAATGAACTCACCGCGACCGAAGTAGTCTCGCGCGAGACTAAATGAGAAGGACGCTAATCCGCCTTCAAGCCGCGCTCCTTGACGACTTTCGCATAGCGCTGAAGCTCGCTCTTCAGGAAGGTCGCGAACTGCTCGGGCGAGCTCGCGATCACGTCCATTCCCGAGCGGCTGAAAGTGGTGGAAAGCTCGGGTGAGCGAAGCGCGCTGACGATGTGCTTGTTCAGGAGCCCTACGACCGGGCTCGGCGTGCCAGCGGGTGCCAGGATGCCGATCCAGCTCGCAAATTCGTAGTTCGGCACGCCGCTCTCGGCAACAGTAGGCACCTGCCCTTCGTCGGGTCGGACCGCGGTATGCGGTTGAAATTGCTGTCAATCACTTGGAAATCCGGCCCGATCTGACGCTTAGGTGCGCATTTTTCGGCTCGGAAATCCTAACCATTTGCGCTCGTGATCCTTAGGCACCTACAAACGTGCGCGAGGCGGGGATACGGCGGAGGAGGGGGGCTGTCGGCTCCAGTTGCCACGCAGTGCGCTGGCTGCGTGCGGGCGGTGCAAGCGCGTCGGGCGGCAATATTGGTTGTGAAAGTGGGCTTCTAAGGCGTTCAGAAGCTCGACGTAGAACCGTTCGATTCCGTTTATCAATGGGTTGGCCGGGTCCGACCCTTACGGTCTCGACCGCAG